>Ga0066658_10000352_pt1 | contig 17018 bp, 16 predicted proteins | sample GraSoiAngelo_107_FD_75174 | JGI IMG/M metagenome (GOLD analysis project Ga0066658, IMG submission 75174) | Grasslands soil microbial communities from the Angelo Coastal Reserve, California, USA - 14_0903_09_30cm | ecosystem: Environmental > Terrestrial > Soil > Grasslands | place: USA...
ACGTTGTCGGTCAAGTCTTTCCAAGTACCGGCGACACCCGGCACCTGAGCCTGACCACCGAGCTTTCCTTCCGTGCCGACTTCGCGCGCCACGCGGGTCACTTCGGACGCGAACCCATTCAATTGGTCGAGCATCGTATTGATCGTGTTCTTGAGCGCGAGGATTTCTCCCTTCACGTCCACCGTGATCTTGCGCGACAAGTCGCCGCGAGCCACCGCGGTTGCCACTTCCGCGATGTTCCGGACCTGCGCCGTGAGGTTGCCGGCCATGAAATTCACGTTATCGGTAAGATCTTTCCAGGTTCCGGCGACTCCCGGTACCTGCGCCTGGCCGCCCAGCTTTCCTTCCGTTCCCACTTCGCGAGCGACACGGGTTACTTCGCCGGCGAACGCGTTGAGCTGGTCGACCATGGTGTTGATGGTGTTCTTCAGCTCAAGAATTTCGCCTTTCACATCGACCGTGATCTTGCGGGACAAGTCTCCGCGCGCGACCGCGGTCGTGACTTCCGCAATATTTCGGACCTGGGCCGTGAGGTTGCCGGCCATGGAGTTGACGGAATCGGTTAAGTCCTTCCAGGTTCCGGCCACTCCAGGCACGTTTGCCTGACCGCCCAGGCGGCCTTCGGTTCCGACTTCGCGCGCCACGCGCGTAACTTCGCCGGCGAACCGGTTCAGCTGGTCCACCATGGTGTTCAGCGTTTCTTTAAGCTGCAGAATTTCGCCACGCACGTCCACCGTGATCTTGCGCGATAAGTCGCCGTTGGCCACCGCAGTCGCGACTTCGGCGATGTTTCGCACCTGACCGGTCAGGTTACTGGCCATGAAGTTCACGTTGTCGGTGAGATCTTTCCAGGTTCCGGCGACACCGGGCACGCTGGCCTGCCCGCCCAATTTTCCTTCCGTACCCACTTCGCGGGCCACGCGCGTCACTTCGCCGGCGAATGCGTTGAGCTGGTCCACCATGGTGTTGATGGTGTCCTTCAGTTCGAGAATTTCGCCCTTTACGTCCACTGTGATCTTGCGGGACAAGTCGCCGCGCGCCACGGCGGTGGTGACTTCAGCGATGTTTCGAACCTGTGCCGTGAGGTTGCCGGCCATTGCGTTCACGGAATCGGTTAAATCTTTCCAGGTTCCAGCGACGCCCGGCACCACCGCCTGCCCGCCGAGCTTTCCGTCGGTCCCCACTTCGCGTGCCACGCGAGTCACTTCGGAAGCGAACGAGCGCAGCTGGTCGACCATAGTATTGATGGCTTCTTTCAGCTGCAGAATTTCTCCGCGCACGTCCACCGTGATTTTGCGCGACAAGTCGCCGCTGGCCACCGCGGTCGCGACTTCCGCAATGTTTCTCACCTGGCCAGTGAGGTTGCTGGCCATCGAGTTGACGGAATCTGTCAGGTCCTTCCACGTGCCGGCGACGCCCGGTACCAGGGCTTGTCCGCCGAGTTTGCCGTCGGTTCCGACTTCGCGCGCCACGCGCGTCACTTCCGAAGTGAAAACGCTCAACTGCTGAATCATGGTGTTGACGATATTCGCTGAACGTAAAAATTCGCCCTCAAGCGGCCGGCCGTCAACGTCCAGGCGCACGGTCTGGGTCAGGTTTCCTTGCGCGACCGCGGCGATCGCGCGGGTTACTTCCGTGGTAGGACGCAAAAGGTCTTCCACCAGCGTATTGATGGAGACTTCCATCTCGCCCCACGCGCCGCGTGACTCATGGAATCGCGCTCTTTCTCGGGTGCGCCCCTGTTTCCCGACCACTTTTCCGACCCGCTTCAACTCCTGCGCCATCTGCTGATTTGCGGCCACAATTTCATTAAAGGTGTCCGCAATCTTGCCTGCCATTCCGATCCACGTACCCGGTAACCGCACGGAAAAATCTCCATCCCGCATGGTCTGCAGCCCGGAAAGAAGCACCGCGAGATCAGCCTGATCGCTGATCGCCGGCTGCCCGTTACCGTTGGTTTTCGGCAAATCGCCGTTTGTTTCGACAGTCCCGGCAACGCTTCGGGCGACTCTCTTCATATTCTTTCTCCGTTTGATCGAAGGGACTGAAAGCATCCAGCTCGAATGAGGTAGAACCCGGCGGAATAAAGGACGGGATAGGACGTAAGATGAAATCGCGAATTAGGCGAAAGCGGCATCTCTGAAATGAGCCAGGCACCACCCGCCGCAATCAAACAGCAACATGGGACAGAGTGGAATGGAGCACAATATTCAGGGGAGCCCCATACAAGGAATAGTTAACACGAACCATACCGGGCTGACTCTACAGTATTTACTGTAGGCGCTTGGCAGAAATGGCCGTCCGCCCGCAGCCAGGCTGTTGTCTCCCGCGCATTGCTAACTTTATATAGCTATACTTTTCGCTGTTTTGCCGAGCGTTTCTGTGCCGGATTCTCTTCATTTCACTCCCGATCAGCTGATCGCGTTGCTGATAACAGTCAGCTTCTCTGCCGGGCTTAACGTTTACGCGACAATGGCTACTCTGGGCCTGCTCGCTCACTTCCATGTGCTGTGGTTACCTCCCGCTCTGCATCTTCTTTCCAGTTGGTGGATCATTGCCGCGAGCCTCGTCCTGTTCGCGATCGAATTCTTTGCGGACAAGGTGCCCCTCTTCGACCTGATCTGGAATGCGCTTCACACTTTCATCCGGGTGCCGCTGGCGGCACTCGTCGCCTACGGAGCCAGTTCCCAGCTTTCGCCCGGTAAACAATTGGCCGTCACGCTTCTGGGTGGCGCAATTGCTTTCGCGGCGCACGGCGGCAAACTCGCCATCCGAGGTGCGGTCACACCCTCGCCGGAGCCGATCTCGAACATCGGCTTGAGCCTTACCGAAGACGCGGGCGCTGTCTTCCTCACCTGGTTTGCGACCAGGCATCCCTATCTTGCCGCCGGCATTGTATGCGCTCTCCTGTTCTTGCTAATGTTCGCGATTCGCTGGGTCGTCCGATCGGTGCGACGCTTGTTTCGAAGCTCCGATTTCACCAACAAAGCCGTCTCGCACTCCTCGCGGTGAAAGCACCTGCAACACGGTTGACGACACAGTAAAATGTTCCGCTTATTCGACAGGAGCAGCAGGATCGGTTTACTCACCGCGCATCGAACATGACTACCGAAGAGATTCGACTTCTAGAATCTGCATCGCGCAAAAAGCATTGGAAGCGATGGGGACCCTACCTGAGCGAACGGGCCTGGGGCACGGTGCGCGAAGACTACAGTCCTTACGGCACCGCCTGGGATTTTTTTCCCCACGATCATGCTCGCTCTCGCGCCTATCGCTGGAATGAAGATGGGCTGGCAGGAATCAGCGACCGCCGCCAAATTATTTGCTTCGCCCTCGCACTGTGGAACGAAAGAGACCCGATTCTGAAAGAGCGACTTTTTGGACTGAATGGCGAGGAAGGAAATCATGGCGAGGACGTGAAGGAATATTACTTCTACCTCGACTCCACTCCCACTCACTCCTACATGAAATTTCTGTACAAATATCCGCAGGCAGAGTTTCCTTACGCCCGGCTGGTACAGGAAAATCGCAACCGTGGCAGAAGCCAGCCCGAGTTCGAACTGCTGGATACCGGGATCTTCGAGCAAGACCGCTACTTTGATGTCATGGTCGAGTACGCCAAGGCTGACGTCGAAGATATTCTCATCCGCATTTCCATCGTCAACCGCGGTCCCGATCCCGCCAGTCTTCGATTGCTTCCTACTATCTGGTTCCGTAACACCTGGTCCTGGGGCGCTCCCGGACGCCGTCCGAATCTGCATCAGGTCGGCGCAGCTCCCGATCCTGTGATCGAACTCAACATCGATCAGCCGGGCAATCGCTGGCTGCATTGTGAGGGTTCGCCGGAGCTTCTCTTTACAGAAAATGTAACCAACTACGCCCGCCTTTTCGGAGTCGGGAACCCGACGCCGCACGTGAAGGATGGAATCAATGACTTCATCGTGAACGGCATGCGCGAAGCCGTGAATCCCGAACATTCCGGTACCAAGGCGGCAGCCCACTACAAGTTCACGATCGCTGCAGATGAAACCGCCGTAGTGCGCTTGCGCCTGACGGACACTCTTTTAAGTGGCAGCACTTTCGGCGATTTCGATCAGATCTCCGAATTGCGCCAGCATGAGGCCGATGACTTCTACGCCAAAATCATCCCCCAACATCTATCGCTCGACGCTCGCAATGTCATGCGCCAGAGCTTCGCCGGAATGCTTTGGTCAAAACAGTTCTATTACTACGTGGTGAAAGAGTGGCTGGACGGCGATCCGAAAAATCCGGCTCCGCCGTCCGAGCGTCGCAACGGCCGCAATCATGAGTGGACCCACCTCTATAACTCCGATGTGATCTCCATGCCCGATAAATGGGAGTATCCCTGGTACGCGGCCTGGGACCTGGCGTTCCACTGCATTCCTCTCGCGCTGGTCGACCCCGACTTCGCTAAAGAGCAACTCGTCCTCATGCTGCGTGAATGGTACATGCACCCGAACGGACAGATTCCCGCTTATGAATGGAAGTTCAGTGACGTCAACCCGCCGGTGCATGCCTGGGCCGCCTGGCGCGTCTACAAAATTGACAAGAAGCGCAAAGGGAAAGGTGATCGCACGTTTCTGGAGCGGGTGTTTCTCAAGCTGATGCTGAACTTTACATGGTGGGTCAACCGAAAAGATGCGGATGGCATGAACATCTTCCAGGGGGGCTTCCTCGGGCTCGACAACATCGGGGTATTCGATCGCAGCTCGCCGCTGCCAACCGGCGGGTATATCGAACAGTCCGACGGGACCAGTTGGATGGCCATGTACACCCTCAATATGCTGGCCATTGCTCTTGAACTCGCGGTCGAAGAGCCTTCCTACGAAGACATCGCCAGCAAATTCTGGGAGCACTTTATTTATATTGCGCACGCCATGTGCAATCGCGGCAATGATGGCGTTTCCCTTTGGCATGAAGGGGACGGTTTCTTCTACGACGTTCTCCGCTTGCCTGACAGCCGCAAGTTCCCCATGAAAATCCGCTCCATGGTGGGCTTGATCCCGCTGTTCGCCGTGGAAACACTCGAGCCTGGACTTCTGGACCGTTTCCCCGATTTCAAGCGCCGGCTGGAGTGGTTCATGGACAATCGTCCCGATCTCACTGCCAACATCGCTTCCATGCGCTCCCAGGGAATGGGCGATCGGCGATTGCTGTCCATCGTCAATCCCGACCAACTGCGGAGCGTTCTTAAATTCATGCTGGACGAGAATGAGTTCCTTTCCCCCTACGGAATACGGGCGCTTTCCCGCTACCATCACGACCATCCCTACATTCTCCAGGTGGATGGACTGGAGTACCGGGTGGATTACGAGCCGGCAGAATCACGTACCGGATTATTCGGCGGCAACTCCAACTGGCGCGGCCCGATCTGGTTTCCGGTCAATTACCTGTTGATCGAATCGCTGCAGCGTTTTCATCACTATGTTGGCAACGGCTACCAGGTCGAATTCCCAACCGGCTCGGGCAAGATGATGACTCTCGCAGAAGTCGCCGGAGAACTCTCACGCCGTATGAGCAATATTTTTCTGCAAGGCGCGGATGGGCGCCGCCCCGTTTTCGGCAATCTGGAAAAATTCCAGGCCGATCCCCATTGGCGCGACCTGCTTTTATTTCATGAATACTTCCATGGTGATTCCGGCGCCGGCGTGGGCTCCAGCCATCAGACCGGCTGGACCGGGCTGATCACCAAGCTGATACAGCAAAGTGGCGAAAGCCGGCAGCACAAGCGGAACACCTAGACCGTGTTTCCCGCCCACCCGATCATGAGCGCAACTTCACTGCGCCGTCATTTACCGCCGCAGCGCTGCGCAAGCCTTATCGAATTCCGAGCGTGAGCCCTGCACAAAGGTGATCGGGACCACCTCATCCATATAAGGCCGACTGCCACCATGTCCGCGATAAACCGTTCCGTCGGGCTCAAACGCCCGTCCGATGCTGCCATGGTCATCCATAACGATGTTCGGGTTCTGCCACTTGCCGCGAAATTCGAGGCGAGGCCGCCGGTCGCCGATGAATTGTCCGTAAAATAGCGGCCAGTAATTCATGTATAAGCTGATTGCTTCGCCATCGGTCGAGAGATTCAGGTTCTTGCGCATGCTGCCTCCCAGGTGCATTCGAAACCTCTCAGCCTTGGGCGTGCAAACGTAAGCATTCCCGGTCAGGTTCGAGGCCATATACAACCGGCTTCCACGAGTGGTCGGCTCAAATTGCACCCAGACCAGGTAGTCGCCACTTTTGGCATGCGCTCTGCCCACGCCCTGCCAGTAAGGAAGGATGTGAAACTTTCCCCCAAGATAGAACGCCCAGGGATAGAAAACTCCGGTGAGTGCGATCATCAAAACCACTCCCAAGAGCAGTACCAGCCCAACCTGCCATAAACAGCCCAAGCACCCACTGCGCGCTTTGGCCCCCACCTGCCGGGTTAATGTGTCGGCGGACATTGGTGTTCTACACTCCGGGTCATCCAGAAACGCGGCTTTACATGTGTAGCACATGAAAGTATGCTCATTACATGTCCAAGATGATTCAACTCCGAAACGTTCCTGACGCGCTGCACCGTACTCTTAAAGCACGAGCCGCCATGGCAGGGATGTCCCTCTCGGATTACCTGCTGGCCGAAATCAAGGAGATTGCCGATCGGCCGACAATCCTCGAGTTTCGCGAGCGCCTGCATGCGCGCACCCCGGTTAAGGTGGAACTTCATACCGCGCGTCTGCTCAGGGAAGAGCGCGAGGCACATTGATTGTGCTCGACGCGTCAGCGGCGATCGAATGGCTGCTGCAGACCATCGCGGGACGTCAAATTGAGAAACACATCGTCATGCACCATGAGTCTCTACACGCTCCCCATCTTCTCGATCTTGAGGTCGCGCAGGTTCTGCGACGTTTGGAGAGAAACGGCGTGATCACGGTCCGCCGTGCCGAAGAAGCGATGCAGGACTTATCAGACCTGCGGATAAACCGCTATCCGCACCACTCATTGCTGCCACGAATCTGGGAGCTGCATCAGAATCTCTCCGCCTATGACGCTGCCTATGTCGCCCTGGCTGAAGTGCTGGACGCTGCAATGCTCACTCGCGACGCGCGGATTGGCTCTGCTTTCGGCCACTCCGCGCGCATCGAAGTGTTCTGATAAACCCTTCTCAGTTGCTCGTACATCTATTTCGCCGGAACTAAGTCAAACTTCGCCGACCCTTCTTCATAGAACAGCGCACCATCATTTTTATCTCCACCGCTCCAGTGCTTGTGTCCGCCCGGTACGCGCAGAAAATCGCCGAGACCGACCCGCTTTTCGCCGTCATCATCTTTGTAGACGTAAGCGCCTTTTATGCCGACAATCCAAACGTCATGGGTGTGGGTGTGCATGCCGGCATCGTATCCGGGCTTGAATTTCGTGAAGGTACCATGCGCGCCCTTGTCCGGATTACCCCAGAGAACCGACTGTGTGACGCCCTCCGCTTTGCCCATCGCCTTGTACTCCGATTGATCGGCGGACGCGAAAATGACCTTCTTTGCCTCAGCTTTCTGGCCTTGAACTCGCCCCACTGACCACGCCACCACCAGTGCCGCTGTCATTCCAAAAACCATCACCGATCGCTTCATATGGTTCTCCTTGTTCAGGTGCAATGCCTTCGAAAACCCGACGCATTGTACATCGCAATCGCCCCCGATTGCGCGGGTCCGGGTGGGTTATCATTCCTCTGACCATGGGCTCCCGCTACTGTGCTGACGGCCTTCTCTTGCTCGCACTATTCGCTTCGCCTCTGATTGCGCAGAGCAATCCCGGAGAACCGATTCGCCCGGAGTGGTGCCGCGAGCTGCCGCGACCGCAATACAAAAAGTTTGACCGGGTCGATGTCGCCAGCGACTGGTTTGAGGTCTATCGGATCACGCACGGCGTATTTGCCATTTATGAGCCACACCAGTTCGAAGAAGTGATTTCATACCTGATTATCGGAAATAAGCGTGCCCTGCTTTTTGATACCGGATTAGGAATCGGACGGATCAGCGACGTCACCGCCAAGCTAACCAAATTGCCTGTAATCGTGGTGAACTCGCATACCCACCCTGACCACATCGGCGGCAACGCGGAATTTTCAGAAATCTACGACGAAGACACTCCTTTCACGCGCCTGCACGAACAGGGTAACTGGAAGGAATTCGCTCGCGACGCCGTCCGGCCAGAGCGGATTTGCGGCAAACTCCCCGCCGCATTTGATACCGCTGCCTATCATTCGCGGCCATTTCATGTCACCCACCGCCTGAAAGACGGCGAGCAGATTGACCTCGGCGATAGAAAACTTGAGGTCATCTTTACCCCGGGCCACACGCCTGACGCGCTCTGCCTGCTCGATCGCGCGAATGGCATGCTCTTCACTGGTGATACTTATTATCCCGGACCGATCTATCTCTTCATGCCCGAAACCGACTGGGCTGCATATTCTGCATCGGTGGCACGATTAGCAGCACTGCAATCGAAATTGAAGCTTTTGCTTCCTGCCCACAACGTTCCGACTGCCGATCCCGAAGACCTGCTGCGACTGAAGCAGGCGGTTGGTGATCTAAACGCCGGAAGAGTGAAGCCAGCCGTGCGCGACCGCCAGCGCGAATATAACTTCAATGGATTTTCTCTGTTGCTGGCAGACAAGTAGCCAGGGGTTACGGCCGCAGTTACTTGCGGAATCGCGGCTCGGTTACGCCGTCGATACCAGTGTTACTGAAGTGACATTTACAGTGTTCGGGTCGCGCCCTATGATCGCTCTCGTGGTTTGGCAGTTCTGGGGGAGGGCTGCCGGGGGCGTCCTGAACAAGTTCAGGACGCCTTTTTATTTAGCTCGTACTCTTCTGTGTTGCAACGTTGTACCGCCTGTCTGCTCTCGTCGCGGCTTTTGTGGTAAGAGTTCCACTTCCAACGCGGGGAGTTATCACCGCGGGCTGGCCTGCGACTTCCGGGGGTTATCGAGCATCTAAAACAAGTGCTACGATAGTCAGACTGGCGCGTAGCCGGATTTCGCCGTGACGGTCACGGCTCAACGGAGAAACGAATGGCAGGAAATGGAATTCTGGAAGTAACCGACGCGAGTTTTGATCAGGATGTTCTGAAAGCAGATCAGCCGGTGCTGGTGGATTTCTGGGCAACCTGGTGCGGACCGTGCCGCGCGATCGCGCCCATCGTGGATGAGCTGGCGAAGGAATACCAGGGCAAAGTGAAAATCGGCAAAATGGATGTTGACCGCAATAACGCTACGCCCATGCGCTACGGTGTGCGGGGCATCCCGACACTGCTGGTATTCAAAAATGGTGAGGTAAAAGAGCAGATTGTAGGCTACGTTCCTAAGGAACAGATCCAGAAAGCGCTCGACAAGCACGTCGGATAAGGCGACTCGCAATTTTTCGAATGCCCGGGAACTCACTCCCGGGCGTTTTTGTTTGTAGTGAGGCAGTGTTTCTGATCACGCCCCCGGCTGTCCAGTTGTGCGGAGCACGACGGAGTGGTGCTTGAGGTGTTAGTACTTCCTTAACACCCCAATCACCCTTCCCTGAATCTCCACCGCCGCGGCAGGCACAATGATCGGCTTCATCGCGGTATTAGAGGGCTGCAGCCTTATGTTGTCGCCCTCACGGTAAAAGCGCTTCAGGGTCGCATCCGTGCTATCCACCAGCGCCACCACAATGTCTCCGTTGTGCGCGGTCTTTGCCCGCTCCACCAGAACATAGTCGCCGTCGAGAATAGCTTCATCCTGCATCGACTGTCCGCTCACCTCAAGCACGAATACTTCTTTCGAGCGCACAAAATCCGCTAACGAGATGGTCTCCGGATTCTGCACCGCCTCAATCGGCTGTCCCGCCGCAATGCGCCCCATGATCGGAAGCACCATGGCCGTATTCACCGACATCGCCTGCTTCAACCGCCCTTTGGGCGGCAGCAAATCAATCGACCGGCCGCGATTGTAATCGCGCGTGAGCAGGCCTTTTTTTTCAAGATTTGAAACGTGCTTGTGAACCGTGGCTAAGGAGTTTAGTCCAAGGGCAACACGGATCTCTTCATAGGAGGGCGAGTAGCCGTTCTTCTGCACAAACTCAGAGATGAAATCGTACAGCTGGCGTTGCCGCCGCGTGATCGCCATGTCACAGATTGTTGGCGAAAGGAAAGCGAATGTCAAGAGCTAAGCCGCTACCTGTGACTATTCCACGGTCACGGACTTGGCCAGGTTCCTGGGCTGGTCCACGTCACAGCCACGCCTTACCGCAATGTGATAGGCCAATAGCTGCAACGGCACGATCTCGAGAATCGGTGACAGCTGGTCCGGTGCGGCGGGAACATAAAGCACGTGATCGGCGCCTTCGTGAATTTCCTCGTCACCTTCGGTCGCAATCGCGATCACCTGGCCCGAACGCGCCTTAACTTCTTTCAGATTCGACATCGTCTTCTCGTAACGCACCATCGACAATTCATCGTTCGGATCGCGAGTCGCCAGTATGACCACCAGCAGCTTCTCATCGATCAGCGCATTCGGCCCGTGTTTCATCTCTCCCGCCGGATAGCCTTCGGCGTGGATATAGGAAATCTCCTTCAATTTCAGCGCACCTTCCAGCGCGATCGGATAGTGAATGCCACGGCCGAGAAACAGAAAATCCTGCGCCCGAACGTACTCCTTCGCCAGCTGCTCGCACTTCTCATCCTGTGTCAACAAATGTTCCAGCTTGCCAGGAATGCGCGTCAGCTCCTGCATGGCAGTGCGCGATTGCTCTTCGCTCAGCGTTCCCCGCACCTGCCCCAAATGCAACGCAAGCAGATAAAGCGCCGTCAACTGTCCGGTAAACGCCTTGGTCGATGCCACCCCGATCTCTGGTCCCGCGTGGGTGTAAATCGTTCCGGCGGCTTCGCGCGTAATCATCGAGCCCACAACGTTGCAGATGGCCAATGTCTTCGATTTTTTGGCCTTGGCCTCCCGCTGGGCGGCAATGGTATCGGCAGTTTCACCAGACTGAGAGATCAGTACTGTAATCGTATCCGACGGGATGATGGGATCCCGGTAGCGCCATTCGCTGGCATAATCCACTTCCACTGGAAGCCGTGCCAGTCGCTCGATCATGAACTTGCCCACCTGGCCGGCATGCCAGCTGGTTCCGCAAGCCGCGATGTTGATCTTCTTCGCCGACTTGAATTCTGCTTCTGAAATCTGCATTTCGTCGAGGAAAACGTGTCCTGTTTCCTGCGACACCCGTCCCAGGGTCGTGTCCCTCACCGCGCGCGGCTGCTCATAAATCTCTTTGAGCATGAAATGCTTAAAGCCGCCCTTCTCCGCCATGATCGGGTCCCAGGTGACGTGCTGTGCCTGCCGCTCCAGTTTGTGTCCTTCGAAATCGGTCAACTGCACACCATCACGGGTGATCACGGCCAGGTCGCCATCCGCCAGAAAGAACAGATCGCGCGTGTGGTAAAGAATTGCCGGAACGTCAGAGGCCACGAAGAACTCGTTGTTCCCCAGCCCAATTACTGCCGGCGGGCCATTGCGGGCCGCCACAATCTTATTAGGCTCATCCACCGCAATCACTGCCAGGGCAAATACACCGGTAAGCAGCTTCACTGTCTGGCGGACTGCTTCCTCAAGGCTGGGGCGGTGCCCGTTTCCGGTTTTCAGAAAATAGTTCTCTACCAGGTGAGCAATGACTTCGGTGTCAGTCTCGGTGGTGAAGCGGTGCCCCTGATCTTGCAGCTTTCTCTTAAGCGAAACGTAGTTCTCGATAATTCCGTTGTGCACCACCACAATTCGGCCCGAACAATCCCGATGCGGGTGAGCATTCTCTTCGGTCGGCCTTCCGTGCGTGGCCCAGCGCGTGTGCCCGATGCCATATGTCACGTCGCGTGGTTTGATCCGCATCGCCTCTTCGACATTGCGCAGTTTTCCTTCCGCGCGGCGAATCTGCAGCCCATCCCCGTTGCCCGCGACGGCGATCCCAGCCGAATCGTAACCGCGATATTCCAGCCGTCGCAAACCTTCAATGATTACAGGAACTACTCGCTTCTGGCCGACGTAGCCGACAATTCCGCACATTGAAATCACTCCTGGCTTTTCGGGGGAGAACTGCAGACCGATTTGATCCTTGACCTATGAGGTTCAGCTTTCGAAAGAGTAGCGGAATTCCTCGATAACGGGATTTGTGAGTACCTCCCGCGCCATCTTCTCGACCTGTGCCTCGGCTTCCTGCCGGCTGAGCCCGCCGTCCAGTGTCAGCTCAAAGTATTTGCCCTGCCGAACGCTGTCTAAGCCCTTGTATCCCATCTTGTTAAGAGCATTCTGAATGGTCTTTCCTTGCGGATCGAGCACGCTCTTCTTTAGCGAAACGTATACCAAAGCCTTCATGGGGAGTGCCTCATTATACGCCAGTGCAGCGCCATGCTTATGGTACGGGAGTAACCGCCAAGCGCCGGTCGAGCTCCGCCAGTGCCCGCTGAAGCATGTCGCGGTGGCGCGGGTTATGCGACGCCTGCAGTTGCTGTAGGACCTGTGCCCTGGCCAGCATCAACTCGTCATGCCGCTGCCTATTTCTAACCTGTTCGGGAGTAAGCTTTTGTTTTAAAACCTGGGTTTGCGCTGAGAGTTCCTGCTGTTGCTCTACCGCCTTACTTTCCCATCCGCGAGCCATCGTTTAATTATATAAATCTTCTTGAAAATGCCATTGAACCCTGCTCACCAGGCTGAAAAGTTCTTTCCATTTTAATGTCAGCTGCGCTATTGTTCACTCATTGGGTACTCGCCTGTTACTATCGAGTAATCCCAGGCAGCCTCTCAGGAAGGCTCCTTACCAGTTCGCCCAGGGGAATTTTCATGCAGTTGCAAGACACCAGACCAGTCACTTTCTCAGCAGGCCAGCAGTTGCGGGTCACGCGCGAACAGCTGGGCTTAACCATGCGCGAAGTCGAAAGTGCTAGCATGCGCATCGCCGCCAAGCACGGCAATGATGAGTACACCGTCAGTCCCAGCCGCCTTTCCGATATAGAAACCAAGGGTCTGCTTCCCAGCATCTACCGCTTTTATTCTCTGGCCATCATCTATCGACGCGATCTGCGCGAGGTGTTGGCCTGGTACGGCATCGATCTGAATCTGTCGGCGGCAGATTTCCAGCTAAGTACGCCACCCAAATCACATGTCTCGCAGACTTTGCAGGCCGCTGATGCGGTGCAGATGCCGGTTCGATTGGACCCCGCTTTCAATCTCAAGGTGACTTCCAACCTGAGCCGCATGGTTGAAGCTTGGGGATTGGTGCCTCTGGTTTACCTCGCCCAATTCTTCAGCGATCGCTATACATACGCCTATGTCGGCACCGAAGATTTTACGATGTATCCTCTTCTGCCGCCCGGCACTTTCCTTCAGGTGGATGAGACCAAGACCAAGGTAATTCAAGGCGTGTGGCGTTCAGAGTACGAGCGCCCTATCTACTTTGTTGAGACGCGCGCCGGACACGTCTGTTGCTGGTGTACTTTGAAAGGTGACCAACTGGTTCTGCAACCCCATCCTCTCTCGCCTGTCGCTATACGCGTGATGAAACATCCGCAGGAAGCGGAGATTGTTGGTCAGGTGGTAGGAATTGCTCTCAAGATTGGCGAGTGGCATCCGGTGGAGTCTTTGCCGGACGCGAAGTCAATGCCAAAAGAGCCTGCAGCACTGAATTAAAATGCCGCGGCGACCCGCCTCCTAAATCCAGCGGTAACAGATCTTTCTCCCTGGCGGATAACTCGTGCAGCAGTTCTGGCTCAGCCATTCCGCTGCTGGCGCTTGAAATCTCTATATCCTGCCTCAACTCCCGCAGCGGGGTCCGCAGCACACGCAAAAAAACTTCCCGATGACTGTCGCTGATAGCTTGCTGCGCGGCGGCTTCGCCATATGTCCGGCTCAGTCCCCAGTGAATATAGGGGCCATTTACTTGCCGGTATAGCCCGGCCAGATAGCGTAGCTTGGCCAGCACTCCCGCCATCATCGCCAGAGTAGTTTCCGTAAAGTCTTCCAGCGCAGATCGTAAAACCATAGTTCGGTTTTCAGAAAACCGGATGCATATCCATCCAGTGATCCATCAGCTCTTACAACCCCGACATTATCACGGTCCGAACTTCAAAACTACTCCCAAGGAGACTGACCGTGACAAAACTTTTATTCCTGTTGGCAGGTGCATTACTGCTTGAAACTCTTCTGATTCCTGTCCAACTTAGGGCTGACGGCGACCCCGGACCGAGCTGTCCGACGCACCAGATCTGTAAGCCGTAGTGATGGCAAAACCCAATCGGGGTGCGATGGATGGGTAGGATAGGCATTGCTGCCGCCGAAACTTCGGGTTATAGTCGCTGTTGCGAGCTATGTACCCGCATTCATTTCTGTGGCACTACTTGTGGATCGCACCCCACATTTACACGGCAGCCGTTGTGTTGCTTATAGTTCGCAAGCGCCTGGTAAGAGAGTTCCCCTTCTTTCTGGCATATTGCGTCTGTCAGGTCATCGAGCAGCCCGTATTGTTTGCGCTCGATCATGATGCACGCGTGTCAGCTGCCTCGTACTGGACTATCCACACCGGTCTGCTTGTGCCCCAGATCGCGTTGCGTTTTGCGGTTATCTACGAGCTTTTCAGTCATATGTTCGATCCTTATCCGGGGCTGCGGGAACTGGGGCGTCGCCTGCTCCAATGGACCGCGGTAATCCTGATTCTCGTGGCCGCTGTATTTTCTGGCTTGAATCCGGGCGAACAAAATGGCTATCTCATTTCCGGAATTCCCATTTTGAACCGCGCCGCAGGACTTATACAGAGTGGATTGTTGATTGTTCTATTCCTTTCCGCCTCTTCTCTGCGTCTATCCTGGCGTAGTTACACCTTCGGCATCGCGGTTGGCATGGGACTCTACTCCAGCGTGAACCTCGCCATTGAAGCCGTGCGGATATGGTTGGGCATTGGGGCCGGTACTTACAGTTTGGATTTCCTGACCATGGCCGCTTATCACTGTTCGGTGCTGATCTGGATTGCCTGCCTGCTAGCTCCGGAGCCGGCCCGGGTGCCTGCGGCAGAATTGCCTGAAAGCAGCATGACCCAGTGGAACGCCGAGCTGCAGCGGCTGCTATTGCAATGAACCTCTTGCCTTTATTTGCGCTCCTCGGAATCGTCGGCTTGCTGGTGATCCTGTTCGTCGTCTCGCGCCGGCGTCGCCAGTCTTCTATTCCGTCAGCAGTGCAGCTTCGTGTCGTCGACATGCTGGCATTCCGCAACCTGGTCGACCCTGAGGAAGAAGCATACCTCCGTCGCTGTGTCTTACCTTCGCAATTCCACGCATTACAACGTGCGCGTATGCGCGCGGCCGCAGACTACATAAACGCAACCATTCACAACTCCGGCGTTTTGCTGCAAGTGGGACAGGCCGCTGCTTTGAGTACCGAACCCTCCGTCGCTGCTTCGGGTAAGGAATTGATACAGATAGCCTTAAGGTTACGAATCTTGGCCCTGCTGGCGCTGGCCAAGGTGTATTTGAGAATTCTTATGCCCGGCGCTCCGCTTTCCGTGGGACGGCTTGCCGAGCGCTACCATGATGCAACCGGCCTGGCGGCGCGACTTCTTCTACTGCAAAAGCTCCGGGCCGCCTGACGCCTCTTTCCGGCAGTCTCCTGAATAGAGCAAATTTCTTCCTGAAAGCAGAACAGACTTTGGCTGTTGGCTTTCATTTCTTACAACACGCTTGTTCTGAAAACCGAACAGGATTCAGAATCCTATCGTAACCAGGATGACTAGTAGTCAAATAACTGGAAATTAACTCCATAATGGGTCTGAAAGCCACTTCGACTCAAGCAACAGCGTTACTGCGCCCTTCGTGTCCACACCAGGATCTCGTAAACGACACGGTGGTCTCGCTCATGTTTTATCCAGCGCAACTGCCTGCACAGCGCTTTCCACGCATTCAGAATTTGCGATTGCGACTTCGCCTTTGAGGTCTTAAATGAGTAGCTGGCCCGAGAATGGTGTTGCCAATGAAGAGACAAGCGTAATAAGGCCACAGTTGGGAGATTTATGGAACGAATTTGTTCAGGTTTCCGGGGCCGGCCTGGCCATTCTCGATGAACAGCTTCGTTATGTCGCGATTAACGATCTGCTGGCAGAGATGAACGGAATACCAGCCGATGCCCATATTGGCAATACCATTCACGACATGCTGGGCGACTGCGCCCATAAAATTGAGCCTCCTTTAAGAAAAGTGCTGGGCGAAGGCAGGCCGGTTTTCAACTACGAACTGAATGCCCGGCTGCCGGCGAATGATCAGGCCGGGCATTGGCTTGAGCACTATATCCCGCTTCGCGATGAACAGGGTCGGGTGAGATGGATCGGCGCGATCGTCATCGATCTAGGCTCGCGCAAGGCCGGACAATCCGTCCCTGATTGGCAAGTACCGACGGGAGCAGAGACGAGCCGCCAACAAATGTTGCTGGCCTTCACCAGGCTGGCTCTCAGCCGCAGCTTGCACAGGTTCTTTGCCGAGTTGCCGGAAGCCATGCGTCAGATTATTCTTCACGATTTTGGCGTACTGGTTCTTGCCGATTCGGAAACTGACACCTTTGGGGCTTTCGGCCTGGGTATCGACATCGGAACCGACCTGTTAAGCCGGGAAGAATCCACCGCCGTGCTCCACCTCTTCGACCGGAACAAGGCCGACGATATCGTTCGTATCCTGGCAGTAAATGATTTCGCGTACTTGGACGCAAAGTTGTTCGCCGTCCTATTGCAGAACCGGGTCAAGCAGGCATGTTGTATAGCCCTGAAGTCGTCCGAGCGTAAGTTGGGGACGCTTATTTTGTGCCGTACCGATCCAAGCGGGTTCCGGGAAACGGAAACCGAGCTGGCTCAACAGATCGGCTCCGGAATCATTTTGGCCATCGAAAATCTGTTCGCTCATAAAGCGCTGCGAGGTGAGCAAGCCAAGGTTCTGCTTCTGAACCGGGTTAACTCAGTTCTCGCCAAGGG
>Ga0066658_10000354_pt1 | contig 16961 bp, 14 predicted proteins | sample GraSoiAngelo_107_FD_75174 | JGI IMG/M metagenome (GOLD analysis project Ga0066658, IMG submission 75174) | Grasslands soil microbial communities from the Angelo Coastal Reserve, California, USA - 14_0903_09_30cm | ecosystem: Environmental > Terrestrial > Soil > Grasslands | place: USA...
AGAAACCGCTTCCGTCGCAGACCTTGCCAACTCGAGCGCAGCTGACTACTTCAACATGACTGCATTAGTCCTCGTGGGAGTCTTCGTAGTTCTCATGATAGCCCTAGGCTCGATCTTCACCCCCCTACGACTCATCTTCACAATACTTCTCAGCATCTCCTGGGCGATGGCCGCAGTCATATACATCTTCCACACATACATTGGGATGGAACTGATCTGGATACTACCGATCATGCTACTAGTCATAATGCTGGGACTAGGACTTGACTACGACATATTCCTGGTAACTAGGATTAGGGAGTACGTGGTCGGAGGCGCGAAGGATGACGAGGCTATCGAGACCGCAGTAGAACGCACAGGAGGCATAATCACGGCTACCGGTCTCGTAACAGCTGGAGCTTTCGGAACTATGATGCTCTCTTCAATACCGATGCTCCAGCAGCTTGGACTGGCATTCTTCATCGTCGTCATTCTAGACGCGACCCTGACGCGAGTCTACCTAGTGCCGTCAATAATGCGACATATGAAGCGTCTCAACTGGTGGGCTCCAGGACGTATCAGACGAGTGCCAATCACTCCCGAAGAAAAACTGATACCTCCAATCCCTATGAGAACGAAGCTCACTGTTACAATGGAAACCTTTGCGATACTCGGACTTGGACTGGTACTGTTTCTCGACTACATCAACAACCAGTATCTCCAGAGCTTCGTCAACCAGGCAGACTCAAGGCTCCTAGCTGGAATCAACATCTGGACTGGAGTGATACTGGGCGTGACATCCTTCTTGACAACCTACATTCTTCTCCGTGGCAAACCCAAGTCGGATAAGACAGACAAGCCGCACTTGCTTCGCAAGGTAGGCCGGCAACTAGGAAGGCTTCGTCCCAGACGCCGGAAAATACCCATAATCACAAGCATCTCTGACCTCTCACCCAGCCTGCCCTCACAGGGATCAGTTGCCATCATGGAAACGCCTCCCCAACCAGCAATCCAAAATCAAGAACGACCTCCGACAGAGCTTTCCAATTCAACCAGAGAAAAATTGCCAGACTCCTAGGAGATTATCCGATACAAGTCGACCTCAACATTTTCCCATTTCTTGTTATGGAAAGGAAAGAGATGGGGAATGTCGAGACTCATGCTGCGAACCGCATCAACTTTCCGATTTCTCTTTCCAACAAAGCGTCTAAGAAACTCTCGAGTCGAACTTTTGTGAACAGAATACGAAACCGGCGCAAGCTCGAAGGCTCGCTCAAGAAACCGGACATCGAGATGAGGAGATCGTGTCCCGTATGGAGGATTCATGATCACGGTGTCGTATCTTCCGGCGACCTCTTTGATGTCGGATACAAACCAGTCGACTTGGACTCCTGCCATCATCGCATTCTCTCTTGCTAAAGAGATAGATCTATCATCGATGTCTACGCCTACGACTCTCTTGGATCCCATGATAGCCGCACCGATGGCTAGACGTCCGGTCCCTGTTCCGAGATCGATTGTTTCACCCTGGAGGTCATGATGTTCGAACCCGGCCATGTGGAGCAGTTCAGCTGCTACTTTTGCAGAAATGGGATATTGTTCTAGTCGCAGTTCGGGGGTCTGAAGGATCTTCAGTTTTCCGAGCTGAATTTCTAGTTGGCGTCTGGAAACTGCTCGTTCTTCTGCCAATTATAGGCGGACCAGGCCCCGCTCAAGGAGCTGTTCCCAGGTCCAAGCTCCGATAGCAACCATGATCTCGTCTCTTGTGATTATTGGCTTTGGAAATCTTTCAGGATCGTCCAGGGCAAGACGGGGACATGCAGTATCGACGAAGACATCGATATCGGTGAAGTCGAGTAGTTTCTGTGGAACAATCTCATCCGCGTAGAGGATGACAGCTTTCTTCCCGACTTCTTCAACCTGCTTGAGAATTGAGAGAGCAATCTGTGGGTTGCTTTGTCCCGGCTTCGTGGATACGATTATTCCAAAACGATCCGCTCTCCTCGCTTTGTCGACCATAGCGTATCGTTGTCGCGCTATCCGGTCTCTGTCCTGGTCTAGGAGCTTGACTGTTCCATCATAAGGGTCTGCCAGAATCGTTGGCTTCTCGACGGAAAGAGCAGCGCCAAGACCGTGGAAATAACTGCCTACTATTAGAAATGAATCAACTTGAGATTGAATCCTTCTAAGCCCGAAGTAGTCGCAGCCGAGAACTTGTCCGGTCTCGTGGGCCCAGGGACCTCGGCCCGGCCTGTAAACGTTGAACCCTTTCGTTTCCAAGAGCTTTGTCGCATCAGGAAGCTTGTGCAGGTGCTGAATTGTAGTGGCAAGGCCAATGCTTTTGCCTTGGAGGAGGGAAATCGCTTGCTTCACAACCCGAAGTATATCATGATTGCTTTTTGCTGGAATATAGACCACTGGGACTCCGTTGGAAGCGTCTCGAAGGAACTCATTGTGGCCATAATGTACGAGCAAGTCAGCTTTCAGCCTAGTCGCGGCATCTAAGGAGAGGTCGCATGCACCCCAAGCAGGCACAGCGGAGACGAACACGTCCGCTCCTGTTTTCTCTCGAACCAACCCCGCTATTCTCGTTCCCTCGTTCTTCAGACCGTCGGGTAGCTGAATCAGTATCCTTCGGGCACCTCTCCCCCTTATTTCAGATAGGAGCTTGTCCTCTTCAAGGTCGAACATCGACATGTCAAATTCACGGGAGAGAAGCTACCAAAAGGGCAGAGCCCGATATAAACACCCGAGAAACTGGAACGATTTCCTTCGTGATAGCGTGTTAGGTAACACGATTGTTAAGCCCAGTGTTGAGGGTGGGCTGAGTCTATGACAGGGAATCAGAAGCCGGAGCTCAGTCTCGACCTTGGTTTCGGAGACCAAAGGTCCTTGGCTACAATGGTTGATGCTTTGTTGAAGCGCGGGTCTGGTCTGTCGATTGCTCTCTCTGATGCAACTGTAGGCGTTAGCCTTGACAAGCTTGGCGACTGGACCATAACGGTCGGCCTCTCATCAAGATCAGACCGCTTCCACCAATCGATGTCTTCTCTCGAAAGACTAGGGTTTTTTCAGGCAACAGAGAACGAAGGTAGCATGTACATGCTCTGGACATCTCTTCTCTCAGAAGTCGGTGATCCCAGGATCGTTGCTGAGCAGACTCTTTTGCAAGCTTTGAAAGCTTTGCAAGCATCTACCGTTTCACTGTACATAAGATAGTCGAATAATCTGTGTCAAGCGGGAATCGCGACTGGTTGTCGCGGTGGAGATTTTCTCCCGACAACTTCACGGATCGCGCCATTATCCATCTGGATTATCGTATCCGCCTCTGCTTCAAGATCTCCAACATGGCTAATGAGAAAGATCTGTTTGAAGTTCTGTGACAGTTCCTGGTGGAGCAGCGCGAGAATTCCTTCCCGGCGAACTCTGTCCGAACTGCCTAGAGGCTCATCGAGGAATAGAAATTCAGGATTATGGCCCTTAGCCTGAGGTATCAATGCGAGGGCAAAAGCCAGCCTCATTGCCAGCAAGAGCTGGTCTTCTGTGCCCCCTGAAAAAACCTCCTTGGGCTTGAACTCTCCAGCCTCAGGGTCAAAGACCCTAGCTGTATAATCCTCATCGAGTTGCACAGCCTTGTATTTTCCCGAGGTTATCACTGGCAGAATTAGTCCCATGTAGCGTTCGACTTGGGGTTTGACACGGTTCCGCAGGGATTCGGATGTTTGTTCCAGTCCCTTGACAGAAAGCTTGACGACCGCACAATCTTTCTCAAGGAGCATCACTTTCTTCATCTGGGTCTGAACTTGGTCGTCAAGACCGATGTTCTCCTCAATTAACTGGCGTAGTTCCAGTTGTCGGGAGATTGAGTCTTCGATCTGGGCCCTGTTCCGTGAAACCGATTCTTTCAACCCATCCCTGGCGTTGGCAGTCTCTTCAAGGAGCGTCTCAGAGAAGGTTAGACCTTCTGGGAGATCGGGTAGTTCGGCCGATTTGAATTTCGTCCCGACCTGCTTGATCTCTCTCTGGATAAGGTCGAGTCGTTCTTTGACCTGGGGTTCCTCTTTCAACTGCTGGCCAAGCAATTTCACCTTAGCTTCGAGAGCCTGAACCGACTGTCGGTCGCTTTCGAATAAGGCGGACATGGTCTCGAAGACGGCCTTAGGGTCCTTGGTCCCTCCAACCTTTGCTGAGTATCGCGAGATAGAACTTAGTCTTTCGAGAAGACTTTGAGATCTTCCCGCGATGTCTGTTTGGATTGCTGTCAGGTTTTGTTGAGTCTCTGCAAGTTCGTTCTCCCATGAGCGAATCAACTGCTGGCCGGCCATCTGCTCTTGCTCAAGTCTCGAGCTGCTAGCTTGTTGCGAGAGAGAGACAATCTGTCGGGACAGTAAGAGGAGGGAGGCGATGGCTAAGGATCCGAAGGCAACCGCAACTTGGGGGAGCCCGAGAAAGAAGGAAAGAACTGCTCCGGCGCCTAGCGCCGAGGTGGAGATTAGATATGTCCAGACCCTTCTCGGCTTGGACTCGAACGTCTTCGGATTTCCAAGAGCTGAAGCTTCCTTTGTCTTTTCAGCAATTTTGGTCTGTAGACTATCTCTAGACTCCTCAAGCTGAACTCTGCGAATTTCGGCGGACTGAAATTCTTCAAGAATATTTGAGACCTGGGTAAGCTGGAATTCTATTTCGGAAAGTCCGGAGTACTGGTTGATTTCTGATTGAGCTCTTTCCAGTTCTTCTCTTTGGGCAGCAATCCCTGCAAGTTGTCGCTGGAGGGTCTCTGCTAGACGCGACTTGTCCTGGATCTCTTGACGAAGAGATTGTTTAAGCTTCACCGCGTCATCGTATTGTTTCAAGGTCTTGTGCAGGGAATCTGTGACTGCGAATTTTTGCTCTAATTCTACAAGTTCTAGCTTGAGCCTCTGAATCCTCTCAGCTAGAGTTGAGAGCTGGGTCTCGGCTTCCCTGTATCTCTTCAACTGGTCTTGAAGCGATAGGAGGCGCTCACGTTCAATCGTTAGTTGGCCTGGATTTCTGGTCGTGCCCTCGATGCGGGACCTCTCACCATCGAGCTGGTCCTGTACCCTGTTGAAGCTGTCTAGGTTCAGGAATACGTTGACAACTTTCCTTCGATCGTCGAGTCTCTGCTTGATTAGTCGTTCAAGATCTTTCTGTGCGACAACGCTACTCGCGACAATTTCATTGTAGGTGATGCCTCCTAGGAGCCGTTCGATCTCACTCGTTGTGTCGTTCACGGTCGTGGCTAGGGTTTTCTGTCGACTGTCTCCATTGAGCTCGTAGAGCTGTGCTCGATTCGGTCTGGTTTTGTGAACTTCTCTTATTACTCGGTATCTGAGGTCGCCGATGGCGAACTCGAGTCTTACTTGGGCCTCGCCGGTTCCGTAGCTGAGGATCTCCTCGTTGCTCGGTTTCTGGCTAGGACGGATCATCCTGCCGAAGAGGGCGAAAAGGATCGCGTCGAGGATGGTGGATTTGCCGCTCTCGTTCAATCCTGTGATTAGCGAGATGCCTTCTGAGAAGGGTAACGGCTGGGAGAATTTGAGCTTCTTGAAGTTGTGAGCATAGAGGCTTAGAAGTTTCAGTCGACTCCTTCCTCCTGAAGCTTTGCGACTGTGAGCTTCCAGGCTTCTTGGACCAGTGGTCTCTCTTGGTCTCCCGCTTTTTCCAGTAGGTTCTGGAATGTACGGTCTAGTTCTTGGAGTGGAGTGGTCTTGGGAAGCGACGCCAACGGGACCATCGATAGGACGTTCAGTTGTTCCTCGTCGAACTCGATATGGAAGAACTTGTCCTGTGCGTAGGTGTAGAGCGCGGATCTCTTGTAGGTTGAGAGCTGATCCAGCGTGACTTTTCCATGAACTCTTACGCGGAGTATTTTCTCGTCGTCGATTCTCTTCTCTAAGGCTTCCTCTATTTGTCGTGTGAGGCTCCCCTCACCTGCCACTCGGAACTCAAGGGTTTCCATGGGTCGAGCGGGGGTTGGATGGAACTCTTGCTGGACTATTCCGGTTTTGTCCAGTTCGAGCCAGACGAATCCTTTCTTCTCACCCTCCTCGTTGAACGAGACTCGCTCGGTGCCTCCAGGATAGATTACAGGGGTTCCGTTCATCATTTTTCTTTGATGATTGTGAAGGTGGCCTGAGGCGAAGAGTTGGAGGTTTCTCGGGATAGATGATTTCTGTATGTGAACTTCTTGGCCGAAGTAACCGTCGAAGCCTTCGATCGGATAATGTGTGAGGAATATGTTAACGTCTCCGTCTCGGTTGATTTCTTGACCGGCGAGGGGGTCCGCATCGGTTGGCAGGGATGGATTGAGGCTCATCCCTATCACGTTGACAGTTTCACCTCCAAGGTTGAACTTCTTACTCGTTGGATGCTGCTCTTGTAGGAAGTAGATGTGGCCGGATCTTGCGTGAACTGCGAGAGGTGAAGCGCCTTGCTCGGCACTGCGTGGAGTGTCGTGATGGCCGCTCACGAGAACGGTTTTGATGTTCTTCTCATGTAATCGCTTGAACTGTTCTGCCACAAACGCTCTGGTGGGATTGCCGGGCAGAATACCATCATAGAAGTCTCCGCCGATCAGAAGAAGGCCTGGTTTATTCTCCAGGGCGAAGTTAACCAGGATCTCGAAGCAACGCTGGAAGTCTCGCTTGCGCTCGAACCGTTTGGGTCCATACTGGACTGCTGATGGATCCAGGTGGTTGTCTGCCGTTAGGAGAACGTGAACAGTCATAGTCTAGCTACCGATGTCAACCGGAATGTCCTCCGGTGAACTGGAACGATATTAAGAGTTGGAGACGGCTGAATCTAAGCCTTCAAGCCATACAATGATTGGATAGGTTGTTCTCGAGTGAACCCCGGAAAAGATGCAGCGAGAAAGGATTTCGTTAGAGTCGGCATTGACATCGGCGGGACGTTCACCGATCTTGTTGCTACGGACGAGAAGCGCGGGATCTGGAAGATCAAGGTCCTGACCACGTCAACGGATCCGTCGACTGGAGCACTGGATGCGGTTCGAGGACTGTTGGAGAAAAAAGGTATTGATCCTCGTCTTGTTAGTGTTGTTATTCACGCTACGACACTCGCCTCGAACGCTCTCCTAACCGGAAACATTCCCAAGACCGCTCTAGTCACAACCTCGGGGTTTCGAGACGTGCTTGAGATCGGGCGCCAGAACAGACCTGAACTTTACAATCTCCAGGTCGAGCGTCTGCCTCCCTTGGTCCCGAGACGATACAGGTTTGAGGTCCGGGAGAGGATCACGTATGATGGGAGGATCCTAGAACCGCTTGACATTTCGCAGTCCACTCGGGTTGCGAGAAGGATACGGAGACTCGGGATTGGAACGGTTGCCGTCTCCTTTCTTCACTCCTATGCCAACCCGAAACACGAGAAGAAGATGGGCGAGATTTTCAGGAGAGAGCATCCAGGTGCGAGATTGTCCTTGTCTTCGGAGCTTCTTCCCGAGTTCCGAGAATACGAGAGAACGAGCACTACAGTCGTTAATGCGTGTCTTCAGCCGCTATTCGCTGTCTACCTGAAAAACCTCGAAAAGGGGTTGGAGCAGCTTGGTGTTCGTGGGCCTGTTTTTGTAATGCAGTCGAATAGTGGGACGGTGCTTTCTCGCCAGGCTTCAAAGGAGCCCGCGCGGCTGATAGAGTCGGGGCCTGTTGCTGGGGCGGTCGCGTCTAAGTTCTACGCTGGCGGATCTGAAAGCATTGTCTCGCTGGATGTTGGCGGGACCACTTCGAAGGCGGGAGTGTGGTCTGGTCGTGGGTTTGAGGTGACTAACGAGTATGAGGTTGGCGGCCGCTTGCATGGAACCCGGCGAGTTGAAGGATCAGGATACCCTGTCAAGTTTCCGGTCGTGAATCTTGTCGAGGTTGGAATTGGTGGAGGCAGTATTGCTTGGGTCGATGATGCTCTTGTTCTACATGTCGGTCCTCAGAGTGCTGGAGCGTCTCCCGGTCCGGCGTGCTACGGGAAGGGTGGAAGGCTGCCGACGCTGACGGATGCGTCCCTCGTTCTCGGGCGTTTGAGTCCAAGCTTCCTGCTTGCGGGAGATCTGCCGTTGACCCCTGAGCTTGCGTACGCGGCCGTGGCTGAGCTGGTTGCGAAGCGGCTTCGAATGGATGTGATCGATGGAGCGGTCGGTGTTCTGAGAATCGCTTTGGCGAAGATTGTGGACGCGTTGCATGCGGCGACGGTAGAGAAGGGACTTGATCCACGTGAAATGACGCTCGTGGCGTTTGGGGGAGCAGGACCAATGTTCGCCTGCGAGGTTGCTGAACAACTGGAGATAGAGAAGATAGTTGTGCCTCCGGCTGCGGGATTGCTGTCGAGCCTGGGTCTTCTTCTCGCGGAGCCACTGCACGATTCGGTGAGAACAGTGCTGAAGGATGGAGAAGATGTGAGTCCTGGAGAACTGGAGAGAATCTTTGGCAAGATGGAGGGGAGAGCTGCAGATCTCCTGCATGAAGAAGGAGTAAAGCAGATGGATGCCAAGTATCAGAGACTACTGGATATGCGATATCAGGGTCAATCTTACGAGTTACCGATTCCTCTGTTGGGGAGGATTGTTACTAGAGGTGTGGTTCGTTCTGCTGTTCGAGACTTTCACCTGATGCATCAAGCGAAGTATGGATATTCTCAACCGGGCAAGCCGGTTGAGATCGTGAATGTTCGCAGCTACTGTAGAGGAAAGGCAGGAACGGTTGCCAGAGTAGTGGGCACGCTCACACGAGAGGAAGGCTTGCGTAAGAGCCGGAGAGTCTGGTTCACGGATGGGCGTGGTATCGAATCTCTAGTCCTCCAGCGAGACACCTTCCGGCCTGGAACTAGGGGAAAGGGACCATGCGTGATTGAGGATTACGATTCGACCTTGGTCATTCCGCCCGGAGCAAGATACGTGATTGATCGGAATGGCTCAGCTTCCATCGCGATATGAGATTCAGATGAAGAAGGTTGTTACCGGAATCTGATGGCGTGGGTTTCGACACAGCAATATCATCTAGCGTCTGGGATATGCTTTCTTACAGTGAAGAAAATATGACCAATACATCAAGCGGCTCGAACAGCACGTGGGGAGCTTTTACTCCAGTTATGCCTGCGTTCATACGTTTGATCGCGGGCGTCATTGTACTGGTGATTATAGAGGCAGTTGTGCTCGGCTTTCCTGGGATCGGGCAGCCAATCTCGGGCAGTACCATATCGATCGCGAACATTGCTGTATTCATGATCGGGCTTGTCGTGGCTCTGATCGTCTTCAAGTTCGGAACACAGCTCTCGAAAGCAGTCTCGGATGCGTACAAGAGCTACCAGAGCTGGGTCCCATTGCTAGCGTACATTTTCCAGATCAGTGCAATCGTCATACTCTATTATGTAAGCAACGGCATTGCCAGTCAGTACTTTACAAGCGCGCCTTGGGCTTATCCATTGATATTCCTCTTGATCGCGCTGATCCCAACGCTGCGAGTAGTTGTCAATCTGGTGCACGCGCTCGAAGGCCCATCGGCTTCGAAGCACTCCACGAACAACTAACTGTGAGAGCTAGCACAAGAAAGAATCCAGGCCTCTGAGGACCTGGAAATCCAAAGCCCCACTTTTTCGGGATCCGTAGAATACTGGTCTTCGTTTTTTCTCGCGGATGATTGGTTCGGAAAGCTCAGAGGAACCCCTCTTGCGTCGCGAGATGCTCTGCTCTTATCCCCCCTCCTTTTTTCTAGAGAAGATTTCCTGCTTTCTACTCTAATGGGTAGAAATGGTAAACGTGGTTCCGGAAGACGGAGTTGACTTGGCCGCCCGCCGCCTTAGCAAGACGTAGACAACCACGACCCCAACAACCACCACAACCCCTGCCAGAATAACGACCCCAACGAAAACCAACGGAGACAGAATCGAACTGAACAAGGGACGTGGCTGAACCTGCTCCAACGCAATCGTCACCCAGCCCGTATCAAGAGTCTTCAGATGAGAACCTCGAGCGACGTCTAGAAAACTGCCATCCGAGTTTTGCTGGGTCAGAATGAAACCAATTGAAGAGAGTGCTTGAACAGATCGACCGTATGCCTGAAACGCCAAAGCCGATAGGGCCGCACTATATACATGGCCCTCGTGATCCCCGATGGTCGTGAAGTTCTTTGATATCGTGCCGGCTAGAAAGTCCAGGGCTCTCGATACATGGTTGTCGTTCTTCGTGTAATTCGCGGCTTTTAGCGTCAGGAGCGCCAGTCCGGTCACGCTGATAGGCTCTGGTCCGAGAGCATCCGTATAACTCTGGGAGATCGTGCTTGTTAGATTGAAGCTTCCATCAGTGTTCTGAAGTGAGAAGAGATAGTTGAATGCGAACGTCCGGTTTTCATATGAGATCGGAGAGTCGGCCTGGGACATGCCCCAAAGCGCCATCGCGGTATCAACGCTTGTAGCAACCTGTGCATAGCTACCATCCGGTGATTGGGCATAGTATCCGATGAAGCCGCTACTTTCTCGCTGGTATGCTCGAAGCCCTGACGAAACAGACGCGAGATTGTGAAGCAGTCCAACATTGTTCGACGCACCCAAGGCGTAAAGCATCACTCCCGGAATGTCTGCTTCTCCCCACGCATAGCTGGAAGAGTTGTCAAGCTGGGAAGCGATCCAATTGAAAGATTTTGCAGCTTGGGGTGAACCGGAGTTGTTCAACCAAAGTGCAAGCGCCGCGCCTGGAGTCGGAATTTGAGGAAAGTCTTCGAAAGACCCGTCAGCTTTCTCGTTGCTCGACAGCCAATTCAAAGCGGATTTTGCCGCGGAAGCCTGAGATGGCGAAACGGCGTTGGCGAAGCGCGTTGACGAGACCATGCTAAGGGTCAGGAGAATAATGATCCAGATCGTGGCCTTGAGCGCGGATTTTAGAGCGGGCAAAGTTACCCGCTCTGAGCGAGAACCTCGCATATAAGCTAAGCGAGGCAATCCCTCGAAACCAGACCCCCGCCCATGGAGAATCTTGACCCGGTATCGTTCGAGATTCTCAAGAATTCTCTCATCTCGATCGCAGAAGAGATGGGAGTCGTCCTCCGAAGATCAAGCTTCTCACCCAACATTAAGGAGAGGAGAGACTTCTCCTGCGCCCTTTTCACGGCACAAGGACAGCTAGTAGCCCAGGCAGAGCACATACCAGTCCATCTCGGTGCAATGCCTTACTCAGTGCAGGCCGTTCAGAAAGAATTCGAAGATGATCTTTCGGAAGGTGACGATGTCATCCTCAACGACCCATACCGCGGCGGGACCCATCTTCCAGACATTACCATGGTCTCACCGATCTTCCACAAAGAACGATTGGTCGGATTTGCGGTCAACCGCGCCCACCACTCTGACGTTGGAGGGGTCGCGCCCGGAAGCATGTCCGCCCTATCGAGAGATGTTAACCAAGAAGGAATACGTATCCCGCCCCTCAAACTCTGGTCAGCGGGTAAGCCGAACCGCCAACTTCTAGACTTCGTACTGACCAATGTCAGAACGCCTGATGAGAGACTGGGAGACCTCAGAGCGCAACGAGCCGCGAACCTTGTAGGCGCGAAACGCCTAACCGAGCTGCTGAAAAAATCTACCGCGTCCACTATAGAGTCAGGCATGAACCAACTCATCTCCTACTCCGAGGAGCTGATGGTCAAGAAGATTCGCGAACTACCTAGAATGTCATCCTCGGCGGTTGACTATCTCGATGACGATGGCTTCGACACAACGGACATCCCTATCAAAGTCAAAATCGCAGTTGGTGGAGAAATGATAGCGTTTGATTTCTCTGGCTCTGCAAAGCAGGTTCAGGGACCCTTGAACGCCGTGTTCAGCGTCACTCTCTCAGCCGTCTACTACGTGGTGAGATGTCTGACAGATCCTTCGATTCCGGCAAACGCAGGCTGCTTCGAGCCAATTGAAGTGAAGGCTCCAACTGGAACCATAGTCAACGCGGAACCTCCTGCACCGGTAGCCGGTGGAAATGTAGAAACGTCAACCCGGATCGTTGATGTGACCCTCAAGGCCTTCTCCAACATTATCCCCGAGAGAGTCTGTGCCGCTTGTCAAGGAACAATGAATAATGTAACTATAGGAGGGGTCGATCCGCGGAACGGGAAATATTTCACCTACTATGAGACCATCGCTGGCGGATTCGGCGCTCGACACAACAAAGATGGCGTTGATGGAATTCATAGCCACATGACAAACACGTTGAACACGCCAGTCGAGGCGTTAGAATCCACTTATCCTCTGAGGGTCAGAAGATACGAGCTGGTGCGAGGGTCCGGTGGACGAGGAAGATTTCGTGGAGGACTGGGAATCAGGAGAGATACAGAGATGTTGGCTGAAGGATCGACTGTCTCGTTGATGGGGGAACGACAACGTCATGGACCCTGGGGATTGTTTGGAGGAAAATCAGGATCTCCGGGCGTGTATGAAATTGTGCGAGGGAACAGGATCATGAGTTTGTCCTCAAAGACAACTTTCGCTACGAATAGCGGTGATGTTCTGACTGTGGCAACGCCCGGTGGCGGTGGTTATGGAACGGTTAGCCGTAGAGCGAAAGAGAGCATCGAGCAAGACAGAGCCGACGGTAAAGCCTGAATCCTAGCACATGTTCACTTTTGCGGCTCCGGGAATAGGTGGGTCCCACTTGGACGAGTCCTGCGAGTTCGTCGCCTGGTAATACCAGGCAAGTGTGTGATAGGTCGTAAAGTGAATCGCGTCGGCACCAACGTTTGTGGCAAACCATGCCTTGGAATTCTCGCATAAGGCCCATAAGCTCCAGAAATATTGACCACTGTTCTGGACTCCATTTATCCCTATGATCAAGTGCTCAGAAGCAGAAGGATAATACGTGGACTGAACTCTTGCGACAGAACTTGTTAGTTGATAGAAGTTCCAATCGGAACGCACATCGGTCTTATTGATCCAATGGCTTGTGCTGTTTCCATAATTTATCAGGGTCTCGACCGTAAGCATGGAAGCCCGGCACGGATCTGGGCAAGCACTGGATTTCTGATAGTAATAGTATGCGCCGGCCTGGAATGCAACGACTCCAGCCCCAACTAGAAATAGGATAGCGAACAACGCCTTGTGACCGCCGATGATAATGTATTCCAATCTAGGCTACGTCCAGCGGAGTTCTAAGACCGAGACGCGTTGCGGCAACGATGATGGCGGGAGCGACCGTTGCGAAGAAGATGACGTTGCTAGCTTCATGCGCGATCGAAAACGGGACCCCGATAATGTTGCCGAAGACAAAATCCTGGTAGAGAGAACCTGTCCTGAAAATCCAGCTGCCGAAGTTTGTAAGGGCATCATAAGCAAAGGTCGATAGTAGTCCGACGAGTCCGAATATGATACTCAGGCGTTGATACTCCTTCGTTCCCTTTACAACATCCCTGATCACGAAGCTCTTCTTGAGAGCTACACCAGCGAGAGCGTAGAAGCACTCTCCCACCATCAGGAATGACAACATGAGGAAAGTGTCTACGCCGTTCGGGTTTACGAATCCGTATACTAGCCAGACGGACACCGCGACTCCGATTCCGAGTCGAAGGCCGAAGAACAAAGCCGCGAGGAATACCAGCGTGTCCATGATCTTGATGTTTGGGATGCCGATGAGCGCATAGTTGGTTGCAAGTGCCAGAGCCGTGAAGACGGCCGTAATCATGACTTTGGTGGACCGCCTGTCGGTGACGGAAGCCGCAGTGTAGGTGGTCAAAGTTAAGAAGCGGGCAAAGTTACCCGCCAGTTAAATATATCCTTTCGCCAACCACTACCGAGCCACAAGACTCAAAATGAGGATCTGCTCTCTACTCCCCAGCGCCACAGAGATTGCATTCGCGCTCGGACTGGGAGACCAAGTTGTCGCGGTGTCCCATGAGTGCGATTATCCTCCTGAAGCTTCTAACCGGCCCGTTTTAACGAAGTCGGCGATTCACCAGAGGATCCACCGAAGCCTCGAGGTTGACAGGGAAGTTGAACAACGGGGCGGCGACATTTATGAGATTGACGAAAAACTTCTAGACAAGTTGAAGCCGGATATTATTCTGACGCAGGAACTCTGCCATGTATGTGCCGTGTCCTATACGAGGGTCAAGGAAGCAGCAAGGGTATTGGATGCGGATGCAAAGATCGTTTCACTGGAGCCTACGGATCTGGAGGAGATCGTTGACAATATTCTCTTGGTTGGCAGGATGACAACCAAGCTGGCAGAAGCTGAGAAACTTGTTGCGCAAATGTTGCGGAGAATAACCAGGGTTAGAGAGAAAACGCGGACTGTGCAAAATAAACCGCGGGTCTTCTTCATGGAATGGCTTCGGCCTCCGTGGGCTGGTGGACACTGGATTCCTCAGATGGTCGATTACGCAGGAGGAGTCGAAGGACTTGGGCGCATTGGCAAGCCTTCCCACAGAATAGAATGGGATCAAGTTGTTGAGTACAAACCTGACATAATCGTCCTCTCTCCGTGCGGGTTCAATGCAGACCAGGTTGTCGAAGAAGCCCATGTGCTAACATCGTACGAGAAATGGGACAAAATTCCCGCGTTCCAGTCCTCGAGAATCTACGCGGTCAACGCGTCCGCGTATTTCAGCAGGTCAGGCCCCAGAGTGGTTGATGGGCTTGAGATTCTTGCTCACATAATACATCCCGAGCTATTCCCAGAAAACCCACATCCGGAAGCGGTAAAGACCGTTCCAAAAGGAACGATTGGAGCCTGACCAAGATAAGCTTACAAAACCGAAATCCTGTCAAGGCATGACATTCTTGTCCAAATTCACAGTAAAGGCCCAGAAAGGTAAAGCAGAAGAATTCCGTGAACTTCACCATAGAAAGCGGATACTGATTCTTCCGAACGGATGGGATGTTCCGAGCGCACGTGTGTTTGAGGATGCAGGGTTCCCTGCAATCGCGACGTCCAGCGCAGGCATGTTGGTCTCCTTGGGCTACCCGGATGGCGAGGTGATAGGTAGAGACGAGTTTGTCTCAGCTGTTGGAAGAATTGCTGGGGTCTTGTCTGTTCCTCTCTCTGCTGATATTGTCGCTGGCTTTGGAAAGACCACAAAAGACGTGCTCATCACAGTCAAAGCGATTCTGAAAACCGGAGCTGTCGGAATAAACATCGAAGACTTCGCACATGCCACGAAGAAACTCTACCCGATTGAAAAACAGGTACGGAATGTCAAGGCGATAAGAAAGATAGGTGAGACCGTAGGAGTTCCGATTGTCATTAACGCGCGAACGGACGCGCTAAGATATGCAGAAGGGGACGAAGAGGCACGATTCAAGGAAGCTATTCGTCGGGCCACCGCCTACAGAGACGCAGGAGCCGATTGTGTCTACCCGATGGGTCTTACAGACCCAGCTTCAATCGCTTCTTTCGTATTGGCCCTAGATTTTCCTGTCAATGTCATGGTGCGAAAAGGTCTGCCGGAAATTAGTGTGTTGCAGAGACTTGGTGTCGCGCGTGTGAGCTTTGGTCCCAGCCCATCGTATGCGGCGATGGGCCTTCTGAAACGAGCGGCAAAGGAGGTGCTTGGGAAAGGAACTTACGAGAATCTGGTTGAAGGAGCGATCACGTTTGATGAGTTGAACGCGCTGACCGTCCCAAGAACCCGAGGCTCTGAGAACCAGCACTAGGGTCTGCGTTTGGGTCAAATCGCGGACGATTCGTGTCCTTGAATATTCTCAAGCGTCTCCTTCTCGACTTGAAGGGTAACGTGTTCTATCCCGAATGACTCCTTTAGCTTAGCTTCTATCTTCTCCACAATGGTTGAGCTCTTGCTGATGCTGTCTGTGTCTACCGTGATGTGTCCGCTTAGTGCGTATAGGCCGGAAGTTATCGTCCAGACATGGAGGTCGTGGACCCCCTTTACTCCGTTGACATCGCTAATTGCCTTTGCTACGGTCTCTAGGTCCATTTGCCGGGGAGTGGCTTCCAACAGGATGTTTGTCGAGTCTCTGACCAGGCGATATGCACTAAGCATGATGAGAATTCCAATTATTGCGGCTGCGAGCGAGTCTATTCCCTGGTAACCGGTGAATATTACGATAAGGCTACTGGCAATCACCGCGACTGATGATAAGGCGTCCCCGAGCGTGTGAAGGAACACCCCTCGAACGTTGAGGTTGGTCCCTCCCGACCGGGACAGCAACCACGCTAAGCTGAGATTTCCGAGGAGCCCGACCGAAGCGATTGCTAGAACCAATGGGCCTTTAACAACGGGTGGTTGCTGGAGTCTCAAGTAAGCTTCGTATATTATTAGTAACGCGACGGCTATCAGGGTCGAGCCGTTAATCAGCGCGGCGAATATCTCGGCCCTATGATATCCAAACGTCCGTCTTGCAGTATGACGCTTCCGACCTAATCGGAGAGTAAGAATTCCCACTCCAACTGCTAGAACATCAGTTAGTACATGGCCAGAATCACTGATCAATGCAAGGCTCTGGCCAAGGAAGCCCCCCGTGAACTCCACGATAACTATCACTATGGATACGATGAGGGCGATCCAGAGTCGCTTCTCAGCATTCCGCGAGGACACTGAAAGGTCTAGGCCCATTCGAGGTACTGCTCCTCATGCTGTATTGGAAGTTACGAGTATTAGAAATGGGCAACGTCATTTCCCCGTTCATTGGTTGGCAGTAGCTTTGGTCATCTCTAATTGTAATGTTCAAGGAATGACTGTTACACGTTAGACGGTCGACGTATGAGCCTGTCAACATGGAATGAGGGGAGTGACCCCGACCAGGGGACAGGTCTGAACAGGGTTAGCCGGTTGGTTGGCCACCGTAAAATCCTTGCCTGGCAATGGGCCAAGCTACCACGCTGTAGGCGTGAGGGAGCGGTTGAGGTTCGACCGTTCACTGCCGAAAAGAGACTACTTGTCTCTGAGGCGCAAGGTCTCTCAGGTGAAGCAATGAAGGGGAATCCGCCGACCACGGTAATCCTCAGAGTCGATGAGAGCAAG
>Ga0066658_10000357_pt1 | contig 16947 bp, 11 predicted proteins | sample GraSoiAngelo_107_FD_75174 | JGI IMG/M metagenome (GOLD analysis project Ga0066658, IMG submission 75174) | Grasslands soil microbial communities from the Angelo Coastal Reserve, California, USA - 14_0903_09_30cm | ecosystem: Environmental > Terrestrial > Soil > Grasslands | place: USA...
CAGGCGATGATCGAGGTTTGCGACGCGCCACCCTGTAGCGAAGATCATTCGATCTATGCGCTCCATCTTCTCGAAGTCGATTTTATCAACGTCGTCGGTGGTCCGGTGGTAGTCTCGGTGAACCCCGGTGAAGTAGAAGATTATGGGTATGCCGTGCTTGGCATAGTTGTAATGATCCGAACGGTAGTAGAAGTGCTGAGGATGGTTCTCGTCGTTGTAAGTCAGGTCGAATCTCATCCGTGATGTGTCGGCATTAGTTTGTTCGCTCAGTTTGTTCAGCTCGGTCGAGAGCTTGTCGGCGCCTATAATGTAAAGGGAGTCCTTATCGGTCAGCTCCTTATCGCGAACATCCAGATTGTCAACCGTCCGACTCCGGCCGACCATATCAATGTTGAAGTCGGCTACGAGCTTTTCGAGCGGGACTACAGGTTCATAGTCGGTGTTGTATTCCGACCCGAGCAGGCCCATCTCCTCGCCGGTGTGAAAGACGACGAGAATGGATCGCTTCGGCCGTGGGCCGACAGCAAGAGCATGAGCAATCTCGAGCACCGATACGGTTCCCGAACCGTCGTCATCCGCCCCGTTGTAGACCTCGCCTTTGGGGGTGGTCTCGAGATGATCATAATGAGCGCTGAATACGACGTATTCATTCTTTAGCTTTGGATCAGCGCCTTCCAATATTCCCGCGACGTTCTGAGCCTGGGGATTGGACTTGGCCTCGACTTTCATTTTGATGTCGGCTCTGGCGGCCAGTTTTAGGGGTTCGGGCGGCTTAGCGGAAGGATTCGTAAGATAGCCGGCCTCTTTGCCCAGCAACGCCGCAAGCGATTTGATCAAAGGGGGTCCAGCTAGCAGCGCCGGCACGCTCTTGCCGTGAACGGACCTCCGATCCAGGCCTGTCTGCTCCCGGCTTTCATAGAACTTGATCTGCGACCAGGCGCTTAGGAACGCCGAACTCGGCGTGAGTATAACCGCCGCCGCGCCGTGTTTGATTGCGGCTCCTTCGCCCTTCTCTGCTGTTTCATATTTGGCCTGCGCCCTCTCGTCCGGCGCGGCAAGGACTACGATCTTGTTGGTCACATCGAGTCCCGCGTAATCATCGCGGCCGGTCCTGGGCGAGGAGATTCCCTGACCCACGAATATAAGTTCTCCGGTAAGAGCAGCATCGCGAGGAGCGGATGATATGAAATCGTCGGCATATTTGAAGGACTGTTTCGTCTCACCCGATGCTATCGTGAGCCCGGTCGACCCGGAATCTATCTTCTGTGTCACGATGGGAACCTTTTGGAAGAAGGAACCGTCGCGAGCCGCGCCGTGAAAACCATAGAATTCGAGTTGAGAGGCGATGTAACGCGCCGCGATGCGATTCCCGCTGCTCAGCGTATAGCGCCCTCCGAGCTCATCGCTCGCCAGAAAACTCAAATGCCGCTTCAGGTCGCGGGCTGTAATTGCGGCGGTGGCTTCAGGCGCCGGCAGCGGCAAGTTGCTCGCGCCGACCGGCAGCGCTATGGATGCTATTGCGGCGATTGCTACCGCTCTTCTAAGCAGGAATTGTTTCATTCGAATGTCGTCCTTCGGGAGATCAATGTGGGAGTGTCGGGAGTCGCGGACCTCCGAGTGGTCCAGTTACACAGCCGTCCGCCGGATTCGCCAGGAATTATCGAGCGCCGCCGGTTCCGATGCAAGCCGAGGAAGAAAGGTCGGGCCAAACGGACAGGATGAAACGCACTACTTTTCCTTCACTATGGCGCCGTGCTCATCGACCGGACCGACAACAACGGTCGTGAGCCTGTCCGGGTGCACATATTTCGTCGCGACCTCCGCAACCCGCGCAACATCCACCTCATTGATTCGAAGCGGATACTTCTGAAGATAGTCAAAGCCGAGGTCATATAGCTCGGCTTCGATCAGGAATTGACCGACTTGCCCGTTGGTCTGAAAATCGAAGACAAAGCTGCCGGTGAGATACGCCTTTGCTCCCTCTACTTCAGCAGGGCTCACCGGTTCATGCACGATTCGAGCAATCTCGCGATGCAAGCCGGCAAGCGCCTTGTCCAGGTTCTCCGGTGAGGTCCCGATGTAAGCGATAAAACGGCCGGGGTCGAGCCGAGCGCTGGACGTCATGTTGCTGAAGGTCGTATATGCCAGTCCCTGCTCATCCCTCAGAATGCGCGGAATGCGAGAGGTGAATCCCGGACTCGATCCAAGTATCGTGTCAAACACCAGCAGCGCGTAGTAGTCCGGATTCTTGCGCTGGATTCCCACGCTTCCTATAAAGATATTGACCTGTTCTTTTCTGGCGCTGACGAACTTATCGATGGGTTTGTCTTGCGGCGCCGGAAGCGGAATCGCAGGCGCTTTGAAATTCGCATCGCGAAGCCATGGGCTGAACGCCGCTTCGATCCTTTGCTTGATAACGGCCTTGTCGAAATCGCCAACCACCGAAAGCAGCGTGTTATTTGGCAGGTAGTAACGCCGATAAAAGTCGAGGAGATCGGATCTCGTCAGCTTCTTCACCGTATCTTCGTAGCCGATGGAAGGCCGATGCTGGGGATGATCCTTGAACACAATTTCGTTGAAGGTATCGGATGCCTGTACCTTCGGCATGTCGAGGCGGCTCTTGAGCTGAGCGAGCCTGCGATCGAGATGCAGCCTTACTCGATCTTCGGGGAAGCTCGCATTCATCAGCAAATCGGCTGTTATGTCGAGACCGAGCGCGATGTCCTTTGACAGAAAGGACGAAGAGACAACGCTCGATTGATAGTCGCCGCCGGTGCTGAGCCGTCCGCCGACCGACTCGACGGCGTCGGCAATCTGATCGGACGTTTTTGTCTTTGTGCCTTCGTCGAGGATCTCAGCGGTGAATGCGGCGAGTCCTGCCTTTTCCTCCGCATCGTATCTAGAGCCCGCCTGGACGAGCGCGTTGATTGCGACCGATGGGTTGGAATGATTCTCTGATAGTAAAACCACGAGGCCGTTTGGAAGCTCGAACCGCTCGACATCAAGGGTTGGTCCGGCGGCTTTTGAAGACCGGCTCGTACTTGGCTTAGCGCTCTTTCGAGCAGTTATCCTCTTTGATTTCGAGGCCGTTCCACTCTTCGGCGGATCGGCTGACGCTTTTTGAGCGCCGCTTCTGAAGGCAAGACCTCGACCTCGAGGGCCGGCGGGAGTAGATGTCTCCGATGTTTGTAGTCTGGCCGCGGGTCCGCTGTGATCATCGCCGTCACATGAATTTACCGAAGGGGCCGAGTTGCTTCCGTCATCGATCAGGTAGCCGACCGTGCGGTTGTCCTGAACGAAGTACTTCTTTACGACTCTCACGATATCGTCTTCGCCTACGGCTTGTATCCTGTCCAGATAGGTATCGAGATACTTGTAGCCTCGAGAATCGACGGGAACGCTTTCGCCGAAACAAATGGTTTCGTATTGCCCGATCAAAATCGCCTGTTGCAAAGGCTGCTCATTTGAAAGCGTGAGATCCGCTTCGATCATTTTTTTGGCTTTGTTGATCTCCGCCTCGGCAATACCGTGAGATTGAATGCGGGCCAGCTCGTCATAGATCGCGCTCTCGACCGCCGGGAGTTTGAAGCCGGGTTTGATCTCTGCCTGAATCGTGCAAAGAGCGGGATCGATGCGGTCGTCGAAAATCGCCCGGACGTTTGTGACCGCCTGATCGATTTCAACCAGACGTTTATAAAGCCGCGAGGTCTTTCCGGTGGACAGGAGCGCTTCGAGGACGTGAAGCGTATAAGAGTCGGCATCGGCGATGGCGGGTGTGTGATAACCGATGATCAGCCGCTCGACCGGGGTCGCCTTCTTTACGAGCACGCGCTTCTCGCCCTTCTGTTCGGGCTCGGTCAGGTGCTGTCGTTTGGGATCGGGCCCTTTTGGTATCGGGCCGAACAGTTGTTTGACGCGTGCAACCGTAGCGTCGGTATCGAAGTCGCCTACGATGACGAGCGTCGCGTTTCGCGGATGATACCACTTGTCATAATAAGCCTTCATATCGGCGGCGGTCGTCGCCTCGAGATCTTCGATCCAGCCGACCGTCGGCCAGTGATAGGAGTGCTGTCGAAAAGCGGTCGCCCAGACTTCGTTTTCGAGCGCCTCCCATGGACCGTCGAGTCCGATATGCAGCTCTTCTTCTACGACTTTCTTCTCGGGATCGAACTCCTCCTGGGCGAAGGTGGTGCGGCGCATGCGATTCGCTTCTATCTCGAGCGCGTTCTGCCAGCGATCCGACGCAAAGGTGAAATAGTAGGCGGTATAGTCCTGCCAGGTGAAAGCGTTATTCGAACCGCCGTTCTTGAGCGTAATCAGATCGATGTCGCCCTTCTTGTACTTGTCGGTGCCTTTAAAGAGCATGTGCTCCAGAAAGTGGGACTTTCCGGTCTGGCCCAATTCTTCGTCGCGCGATCCGACGCGGTACCAGATTATGGCGGCGACAACCGGTTTGTCGTGCGCCTCTTTTGTTAAGAGCGTCAAGCCGTTCGGCAGCACGGTTCTCTTTACACCGTCTGTAATAAACGATTTTGCCGGAGCCTCGGCCGAGGTATGGTCAGCGGTTACGATCGAAGATGTCATAGCGATAAATGTCGGAATCGGGACAATCCACCTCAATTTTTCAACAACGCTCTGCGCGAATACAGCACTGAAAGTGAAGAAACTGAATCATAGAGGCGCGCCGGAAGAGGTGTCAAACTCGTTCAAAATTAGGACCATTTCGCTATGCATTGCTCGATCATTTGACTTGCTTTCTTTACTCTCGCTGTAGATACTTGTCCGTGTTTCACTGATGCATTTGCTTCGTGGCCGTGCTCATTCAGCACGCTTAAAGCGCTCTCAGAGAGGAATGAAATGACAAAGGCAGAGCTAGTAGATGAAGTGGCTCGCGCGGCGGAGTTGAATAAGCGCGATGCCGAAGTGATAGTCGAGACGGTTTTTGAATCTATAGTCTCGGCCCTGCACAAAGGTGAAAAGGTTGAATTGCGTGGATTTGGCAGCTTCCGTACGCGTGAGCGCGGACCACGCCGCGGCCGCAATCCCAAGACCGGTGAGCCTGTTGATGTTCCGGCGAAGCGAGTGCCTTACTTCAAGCCCGGCAAAGAACTGAAAGAATTCTTTACGGACGAACCGGTTGAGTCAGATGAAGCATCGGCCGGCGAGGGTCCAATAGCAGCCGGTAATGAGCCGCATGACGAACCGGCAGGATCGTCTTCCGACACCTCGGGAGAGGACACCGGGTCGGGCGCGGCCGTTTGATAAAACAGAGTCTTCCGAGCCGGCGGATTGTAAGAATGTTTCGTTACCGGCTCGGCTGTAACTGAAACGCGGGTTTTCGCCATCCATTAGAATAGGCGGCGCGAAAAACCGAGTGATCGTTGCTGCACGATTCTAAGCACTCAGATCAAACTTAAATTCGAGTCAGGGCCGACGTCGATGACTAAGAACAACGGCAGCGCGTGGAGCGGCGGTGAAAGACGCTCCGGAACCGATCGCCGAAAATCCGAGCGGCGCGATAACGAACGCAATAATAAAACGGGTGTCTTGAGTACTCGCAAGACTGAACGACGGCGCACCGGCCGGCGCGCCGAAGACAAGAAAAACACCTGACTACGTGCCTTCCTCCCAGGTGTTCATATATTCAATCTGTTCCGCCGACAACTCGTCGATCCTGATCCCCATTGCCGCAAGCTTCAGCGAAGCGATCTCGTTATCAACCTCTTCCGGCAGAAGGTGCAATCCAGGAGCAAGCTCGCCTTTTTTCTTGACCAGATATTCGCAAGATAGCGCCTGATTGGCGAAGCTCATGTCCATCACGGACGCGGGGTGCCCTTCGGCGGCAGCCAGATTTATCAGCCTTCCTTCACCGAGCACGATGATGCGCTTTCCCGAGGACTTCAACGTGAACTCTTCGACGAAGGGCCGAAGATGATCGCGCGATTTGCTCATTTCCGCGAGCGACACAAGATCAAGCTCGACATCGAAATGACCCGAGTTGGCCACCAGCGCGCCGTCGTGCATCGCCTCGAAATGGCTTGCGTTGATCACGTGTCGATTTCCAGTAACCGTGATAAAAATGTCTCCGATCTTGACTGCTTCCGTCATCGGCATAACGCGAAAACCGTCCATCACGGCCTCGATCGCTCGAATTGGATTTATTTCGCAGACGATGACGTTGGCGCCCATGCCTCGGCCTCGCATCGAAACGCCCTTGCCGCACCAGCCGTAGCCCGCTACTACGAGATTCTTTCCAGCCAGCAACACGTTAGTCGCACGAATAACTCCGTCAAGCGTAGACTGGCCCGTGCCATAGCGATTGTCGAAGAAGTGTTTAGTCTGCGCGTCGTTCACGGCAACAGCGGGCCACGTCATCCGGCCGCTCTTCTCAAGCGCCCTGAGCCTGACCAGACCCGTTGTCGTTTCTTCGGTCGTTCCTATCACGTGTTCCAAAAGCTCCGGCCGCTCCCGGACAAGAGTGGCGACGACATCCGAGCCGTCGTCGATGATCAGGTGCGGCTCGTGATCGAGCGCCATTCTGACGTGACGGTTGTAGGTTTCTGTCGATTCACCCTTGATGGCAAACACGGGGATTCCAAACTCTCCGACGAGCGCGGCCGCAACATCGTCTTGCGTCGACAGCGGATTCGAAGCGATCAGCACCGCATCAATGCCGGCGGCTTTCAATGCTCGCGCCAGGTTCGCCGTCTCGGTGGTTATGTGACAGCAAGCGACCATTCTAAGCCCTTCCAGCGGCCGTTCTTTTTCGAATCGCTCTCGAATAAGTCTGAGCACGGGCATCTCGCGCTCGGCCCATTCGATTCGCTTCCGGCCCGCCGCCGCTAGATTGATATCCTTGATGTCGCAATTTGGAATTCCTTTACCAGTTGCCATTCAAAATCTCCATTGAGCAGTTTGATTGTATTTGAAGAAGGGCGGCCTGTAGGGACCGCCCTTCTTTTAGTCTCGAATTCTTTTACGCCTGGCGCGGGTTCGATCTACAGGCCGGCGCCCTTCCGAAGCGCGTCGGCCTTATCTGTATGCTCCCACGTAAACTCCGGTTCGTTACGGCCGAAATGTCCGTATGCGGCCGTCTTTTTATAGATGGGCTTTCGCAGGTTCAGGCTTTCGATGATTCCGAGCGGCGTCAATTTGAAATTCTCACGCACGAGATCCGAGAGCCTGTCTTCATCAACCTTGCTTGTGCCTTTGGTATCGACCAGGACCGAAACCGGATCAGCGATGCCGATCGCATAAGCGAGTTGGACCTCGCAGCGATCCGCCAGTCCCGCCGCGACAATGTTCTTCGCGATGTAACGAGCCATATAAGAAGCGGATCGATCCACTTTTGTGGGATCCTTTCCTGAAAACGCGCCGCCTCCGTGGGCTCCCGCGCCGCCATAAGTGTCGACGATGATCTTTCTTCCGGTGAGGCCCGTATCCCCCTGAGGGCCGCCTACGACAAAACGCCCGGTCGGATTGATGTGGAACTTTGTAGCGCCGTCCATCATCTCACTGGAGACCACCGGTCTGATGACGTGTTCGATAACGTCGTCTCGGAGCTGCTCGGCGCCTACTTTGTCGGAGTGCTGAGTCGAGATGACGACCGTATCAACCTTGGCCGGCCTTCCGTTCTCGTATTGAATTGTAACCTGGGATTTTCCGTCGGGTCTGAGGTAGGGAAGGAGGCCCTCTTTTCTCACATCAGAGAGGCGTCTAGTCAGCGTTTGAGCCAGTTGAATCGGCATCGGCATCAACTCGGGAGTCTCGTTACAGGCAAATCCGAACATGAGACCCTGATCGCCTGCTCCGCCGATGTCCACTCCCATCGCTATGTCCGGCGACTGAGTGTCGATCGCCGTAATGACGGCGCAGGTATCGCAGTCAAAGCCGTACTTGGCGCGCGTGTAGCCGATCTCGCGCACTGTCTCTCTCGCGATTCTTCCGTAATCCAGTTTTGCTGAGGTGGTGATTTCGCCCGCGACGACAACCAATCCTGTCGTCAGGAGAGTTTCGCACGCGACGCGGCCGTGCGAATCTTCGCGAAGCACGGCGTCCAGCACCGCGTCAGAGATCTGATCAGCCATTTTGTCGGGATGCCCTTCCGTAACGGACTCCGACGTGAATAGTCTTTTCTTATTGCTCACGACGTAATGCCTCCGCGAATGTTCTGGAATTTCGATTGAGCGAACAACAAATAGGCCCGCGCTTTTTGAAAGTTCGCCACTCTAACAAAGCATCAAAGTAGGTGTCAAGGAAGGCTCATATTTTAATGACAGGAAAGCTCCTATTTCGGAGATGTTCGAATGCCGGTCATTAAGATTCGCGCTGTATTCCATTCACGAGACCGATTGGTTCATTCCGTAGAAACTCCGTAGGCCGTAGAAACTCCGTAGGCCGTAGAAACTCCGTAGGCCGTTTGATCCTCTCACTGTGCGGCTGTAGAATAGCGGGCCAGTCATTTCACTCAGCGTGGCTGACCGGCTATCGAGAGTTAAGGCACGGGGTCCGCTCGAGGGTAGCAACACAACAAAGCCTCTCAGGCCGCTCCCTTCACTCACAGTAGAGACCGGATCATCGCCAATAGTTGATGAGAAGAGCAGCAATCATCGCGCTATCTTTCGCACTCCTTGCATTCCTATTCGGATGCTCCGCATTGCGAAGGCAAAAGGGATCTGGACAGGCTATGACCGGCTGCATGCACGACCTCAACACCATCGCGGAGCTGCACGAAGTTCTGAGGACTAAGTCCAAAGGCGACTCCGAAGTCGAGCGCCCGCTCGAAGGAATGGAAGTAGCGCTTACGATCAACGGGATGGTGCACCGAAACGTCGACAAATCGGAAGAAGAGGATTATTGGTGCCGCGACGAAAACAGTGTCGCGAACTTTCATAAGATGGTCGATGCGCTCAAGCGAAATGAGATGCCGCCGACAGTCGATTTCATAGCCGCGCGATGGAGCGATCCGGAGCTGCAAGAGAAATGGCTGAAGGCCGGTAATCTCATCGGCAGCCTTACATTTGAACGCCAGAAGGCGCACGGCTTCACGGCCGAGGAGTTCATAGACGATCTCAAGAAGACAGATCAGGTGCTTAGCCCGTTAATGATCAAGGACAGTCAGCGGCAAAGGTACTTTCGCTATCCTCGATTGAAGCGTGCGCTCAATCCCGGAGATCAGTCGGTAGTCGGCGCCTATCTCAAAAAGACCGGCTACGCCGAAGTACCGGCTACAATCGATAGTCTGGACTCAAAGTTCAGCGAACTGTTTTGTAAGGCCTCCTCGCGAGGCGATCAAGCTTGCGCGAATCTAATCAAGGGCTATTTCACTCCGCTGCTCCTGGATTCGGCCCTGCGCGCCCGAATGATCGCGAACGAGATAATGGGCCGAGATGTAAAACATATAATGATGTTGGAGGCGACTCAGTTTACATCGGACAACCTGGATGAAATCCTGAAGTTCTGCAAGCGAATGGGAGTCAAGTTCATCACGCTTGACGAAGCGCTCGCCGACCCGTTCTATCAAAGGACAACGAGGGAAGGCGGATCGGAAGCGGTCGACCTGCTGAGGCGCGTGCAAAAGCGACAAACCGGAGAGTCCGACGAGTAGAGCAATCGATGACTAATAGACCGAGTATCAGCGTGTTCTTTCCCGCATACAACGACGCCGGCACCATCGCCAGTCTTGTAGTGCTTGCGGATCTGACCTGTCGCCGAATCGCCGACGACTATGAGGTGATCGTAGTCAACGATGGAAGCGCCGATCATACCGCGCAGGTTCTTGCGGAGCTCGAGACGCGATATCCGCGTCTGCGCGTGGTCAACCATCCCACCAACATGGGATACGGCGGCGCTCTTCGAACCGGCTTCGCCAGCGCGACGAAGGATTTGATCTTCTATACCGACGGAGACGCGCAATACGATGTAAGGGAGCTCGAAGATCTTGCGAAGCTGATGACGGCCGACGTCGACATAGTCAACGGCTACAAGATCAGCAGGTCGGATCCGCTGCATCGAGTGCTGATAGGCAGGATTTATTGCGAGATCGTCAGGTTTGCATTCGGAATAAAGATTTCAGATGTGGACTGCGATTTTCGCCTTGTCCGGCGCTCGTGCTACAACCGCGTGCGTCTTTTCTCTACGAGCGGCACGATATGCGTTGAGATGATCAAGTGCTTTCAAGACGCGGGGCTGAGATTCGCCGAAGCTCCCGTTCATCACTTTCATCGCGCATACGGCAAATCACAGTTCTTTAACTTCAGGAGACTGTTCAAAACATTCACCGATCTGAGCCGCCTCTGGTGGAGGCTTGTCGTCAAGCGCCAGGCCCAGATCGCGTTTCCGGACGAGCGCGCTTCCACGGCTCCCGGCGAGCCAACGCCGGCGTCGATCAAGGCAAGCAAAAAACACTGATCTCCGTCCTGCCGGCCGGCCTCTTGCAAAATGCGAATCGAAGAATATACCGCGATGTTCGAGCTTGAAGATCGCCTCTGGTGGTTCGAAGGCATGAGGGCGATTACCGGGGCGATTCTCGACCGCGCGATGCGTCGGCGTGGAAATCCGCGTTTGCTGGACGTCGGCTGCGGAACCGGATATTCGCTTGCCTGGCTGCGAGAGCGCTATCAATCCTCCGCGGCATTTGGAGTCGACGTTTCAATGCACGCCGCCGCGTTATGGAAGCGGCGCAGCGTCGATACCGTTGCGGTCGCGAGCGCCGATTCGCTGCCGTTCGAATCGGGAAAATTCGATCTCGTGACCTGCTTTGACGTCATATATCAGTTGGACGAAACGCGCGCGGCTGCTGCATTCGCTGAAGTCAATCGAGTGCTCACGCCCGGTGGATTATTTTTCATTCGTGAGCCGGCATATGAATGGATGCGCGGATCGCACGACATCGCCGTCGCAACCGATCATCGATATACGCTTGGCAAACTCAAGAGCGATCTCAGACAGGCCGGCTTCGAGATAAAGCGCGGCGCCTATGCCAATACGCTTCTTTTCGGCGCTGCCGCCGCTCACAGAGTGCTCTCTAGAATCAGAAGAAGCGAAGAATCGGATGTGAAGCCGGTTGCTTCGTGGATGAATCGCGCGCTCGCAAGCATTCTAAAATCCGAAGCAGTTTTTTTAGAGCGGATGAGCTTTCCGTTCGGGCTTTCCGCCATTGTGTTGGCCGCCAAGATATGAGCGATTCCGGGAAAAAACTGGCGGCGGGCGCGGCGGCGCTGACGGTGCTGTTGGGCGCCTTCCTGGCTGTAGCGTCGCAAAGATTGGCGGACGTTCCGGTCTATGAAACCGATGAGTCATACATTCTACAGGTGTCGTATGAGGTGCTGAATCGAGGGAAGCTGGCTCTGCCGATGTACCGCTATCTTGGCGGCAATATCGAGAATGTATGGCACAGCCTCACGCCGCTCTACTTCGCGCTGCTGTCTGGATTTCTAAAGATAACCGGGTTCGGCGTGCTCCAGGGCCGCATTTTTAACCTTATTACAGTTGCCGCGACGTTCGCTCTGGTTTGTCTTGTCGGTTGGAAGCTCTTCAATTTCAGAGCTGGTCTTATTGCAGTCGCTCTCCTGATCTCGGACCAAACCGTATTTGAGCGAGCCAGGCTTCTGCGAAACGACTACGCCGCGGAGGCCTTTGCACTGCTGGCTTTTTTCCTCTATGAGCTGGCGGAGCGGCGCAAGAGCGGCAGGCTCTTTATCGCGGCGGGTCTGGCCGGCGGCGCTGGAGTAATGTGCCATTCCAGCATTGTCTATATGCTTGCCGCGATCTGTCTTTTGATGTTCGTGAGGAGAGGCTTTGCGGTTTTTAAGACGGCGAATCTCTACAAATTTGCTTGCGCGGCGCTTGCCGTTATTGCGTACGAGCTTGTCTACATTGCGTTCGATTTTACGAATTTCAAACTTCAGTATCGCGACGACAATCTCCATTTTGAAGTGTTCTCGCCGCTGGGCTGGTGGTACAACCTGCTGGATGAGCCGCGGCGCTACGTGCGATGGTACAACGCCTACGATGTGGCGTTTCCCAACGTGCCTCGCACTCTCCTGCACTTGTTTCAGATGCTGGCGGTCGCGGGTGTGGTATGTCTGGGAATCCGGTTGATTCGATGGCTCAGGGAAGAGAACCGTACCGACGAGCCCCGCATCCGGCTCTTTATAGTCACAATGTGCTCCGCTCTGTTCTTTGCGGTGATCGCGCACAAGGCCGGCTATTATAACGCGCATCTTGTTACCTGGTATTCGCTTTGCGCGGGCGTATTCCTTTGCGATGTGTGGGAGAGGTTCTACCGCCGGATATCGACTCGAATCGCTCCGGCGCGAACGACGCTTATAAGACTCACGGTATTTTCATTCGTCGTGCTTGCCTGGACGGGCCTTCTGACGCGCCAGTATGTGAGGTATAGCAGGGAAGCACGGAATCCTGATCTTGCTTCGTTCGCCGAGATGCAAAGCGTGTTGAAGAGCATCATTCCTGAATCGTTATGTCCGGCGGCAGTCAAAGCCCCCGTATTCTGGCTTGCGTTTATCGATAAGGATCGATGTTTCGCGACTATCGAAAGACGCATGGCCGACGCCGTGGATATCGAAGGCAAGGACTACGCTTTGATCGTGCGGCCCAAGAATCCGGATTACTGGGCGCGCGATTTGGATCAGAGCTTTCATTTGTTGGGCAAGATTTACGACACGCCATACGGCAATTTCCAAATCTATTACACTGGTTCCGACCCTATTCTTCGAACGACCCCGGCGGACAATTATTACTTTTTTCAGCGGTGGCGTGGGCATGTTTCTCAGGCACAGATCGACGCTGCGCGGATAGTCTGGCAAGCCGACGCGAATTTGCTTGAGGAGCGAGCGCACGCAAACTCCAGTGTGAATGGCATTCAGGAAATTGATTCGATCAATCTTAGATCCGGCGCTGCATATCAGATAGCCGTGGATGTTTCTCGGCTGAGTGCGGATGTTGATCTCGTTGTGAGCGACGCAAACGGCGTCTGGCTCAAGGAGATCAGCCTGAAAGCATCCAACGACGCTCAGCACTCTGAGGATGTATTCAGAACTCTGGGTGATGGCCGTGTGGCGCTATCGATTCGGCGCCTCGGCGGATCGCTTTCCCCTCCGATGACTATTTCAAATCTTCTCATTCGAGAAATCGCCGCCCTGTGAGGATCATGCGTGAGCGATGAGTCATCAGTCGCAAGAGCGGGCCGTTGGATCGATCGCAATTGGCGCGAGATGATTCAGGCGAAGCGTTCACGGCTCATCGCGCTCGCGGTCTTTTCCTTCGCAGTCCTCTTGATGCAGGCTTATAGGCCTTTCACTCAGTCGGAGGGCGGCGATGAAGCGATCTGGGACTACATCGCTCAATGCATTCTCCGAGGGCAGCTTCCTTATCGCGACGTAGTTGAAATCAAAGGGCCGGGCGGCGCGTACATAAGCGCGGCCGGAATTGCTATAGGGCGCCTCTTCGGCGTGAAGGATGTGCTTGCTATTCGCGGCGTCGAAGTTCTGCTTGTCGGCCTTCTATCAGCCGTCATTTTTCTGATCGCCGAAGCTTTCTTGCGCAATCGCACGGCGGCGCTCCTAGCCAGTGCAATACCGCTGATGTCCGATCATTTTTGTGAGTGGATGGCCGGCGGCACTCAATCAAAGCTCTCGATGATTCTGTTCGGGATGCTGTCGTTGTTGTTAATAGCGAAGAACAGGCCTTTCTGGGCGGGTTTCTGTTCGATGCTCTCGTGCACATGCTGGCAGCCGGGATTGCTGTTCACTGGTGTCTGCGTTCTCTTCTTTTCGCGCTGCCTCACTCGCTGGAACGACTGGAAAGCGGCGAAAGTACTGTTGGGGGCAGCGGTCCCGCTTGGTCTGCTTGCGATTTATTTTTACGCGCGAGGAGGGTTCGGCGATCTCCGGCGATGGACCATAGTATTCAACTACAGCGTGTATGCTCCAAGGACCTCCAGGAGCTTGATCGAAGCCATCGACCATCTCTGGAAGGTGATGCTCCGGATCTTTGGTTGGGATCTGATCATTGTTTTTGCGAGCATCGCAGGCGCAATGGTGTTCGTTCTCCGGCAAAAAAGATCTCGGTCCGATCAGACAAGAGCTCGGTCCGATGATGAGCGGGCTCAGCGGCTCGCTGTAATAACGTTGTTGCTTCCGCCGATTATTTATCTGATCTTCTGCCTCGTAAACTTTCAGGCGGGACCGGATCTCATCCCATTCTTTCCGTTCATAGCGATCTTCTTCGGCGCGTTTGTTGCGGTTCTATCAGAGCGCCTGAAAGGAGGAGAATGGCTTGCGCGCGCGGCGTTAGTAGCAGTCGCCTGCACAGCGCTCGGACGCGGCGCGCTGTACAGGCCGTATTCCGGCCCTTCGGTTCAAACGCAAATGGCGAACGCCGGAGAAATGGCGAGACTCCTGAAGCCGGGCGATCGCATATATGTGCACGGCGCCGCGGAGATACTGGTACTACTCGATGTTCCGAACGCGAGCCCCTATCTCTTTTTCGATTGGGGCAAGGATGAATTCATCGCTGCATCGCGAGGTTTGTCGTTCGACTCGGTAATTCGGGAGATCGATGGCCTGAAACCAAAGATCGTTGTTCTCACGCGGCTTCAAAAGGTGCAGCACCGCGCGGAACTGGAAGGCTGGGCCGGGGAGAATTACGAAACCATCGATCTCCCCGGCTACAAAGGCGCCTTTCTTCGTAAAGACCACTCAAGCGGCCGCTGACAAGTTACAAGTCATACAAGTTACAAGTCATAACTGACAAGTAACTACTTTCTACTCGCCGCGGTAGTTTCTTCCTCCCTGTGTTTTTGAAGTTGTTCCTGAAAATCGAGCTGCTCTTTAAGCAGATGATTTCGCAGTTGAACGGGGTCGCCGAGATCGAGATAAGGCTCGCCGTCGCTGGTGTACGGACTCCATGCGGGCAAGCCTTTTCCGTTTGGATCTCCCGTCGTCGCGAAGTTCACCCAGTAGCTCGTCATCATATCCGCAAGCTTTTGATCGGCGTCCGTCAATAACGAATTCTCCCTGTTGAGATTGTTGAATACATAGGCAATCTCTCCGGCGTGATAAGCCCCCAAATACTTGCTGTTCGGGTTGGGAGGCACGTGGCTGAAGAAATACAGATAAGCCTTCTGATGTCCCGCCGTAGTCATCCTTGCCCACGTTCGCATCTGCAGCGTGAATGTTGCGTCGCGCAGCCCGCCGAGATATGCCCCCGCCACATCCGCGTCGCTCTTGGTTGGATAGAGGGCCTCGAATGCATCCATCATTTTCCCGTACATTGCCGCCGTGCGTTTGCGGTATTCGTCGACCGTTTTTGGCACGCTCGCGGGAACGGTAAGGCTGCTCATTTCATTTGCGTTCGAGCCTACGATGACCGGAACTGAATTTTGTTTACCTTGGGCATAGATGTTCCGAATCTCGTCCGGCAGCACCCATCCATCGACTGTTGGCTGTGTCCTGAATTTCTTTCCCTCCGCATCGTTGTTGAATATGTCGACGATCTTATCGGCGGGAACCGCGCGCAGCGCCTTGAGCGAATCAGCTCCGGCGGCTTTCGCGAACGCGACGCCGATCTTTTCGGCCGATGTGAGGCGGCCCCGGTCTTCTTTCAAGTAGCTCATAGGCCCGAACGCGCCGCCGCTTTCTCCGATCGCGCGTTGAAACAGACCCTTTGCCAGCGGTGAAGCCACAAGAGTATTCACGCTCCACGAACCCGCCGACTCACCGAAAATCGTTACGCGGTTGATGTCGCCTCCAAAGGCAGCGATGTTTTTGCGCACCCACTTCAGCGCGGCGATTTGATCGAGCACTCCATAGTTGCCGGACGAATGATTTGATGATTCGGCGGTCAGGTCAGGGTGCGCAAGGTAGCCGAGCGGCCCGAGCCGGTAATTGATCGTCACCAGCACCACGCCTTTCTTGGCGAACCGCGCTCCGTCATAAGCTCGAGTCGAGCCCGATCCGCGGGTAAGTCCCCCGCCATGGATCCACACCATTACCGGCAGTTTGTCTCCGGACTTTGCCGCGGTCCATACATTCAGATAGAGGCAATCCTCGCTTTGCTTCTGCGGCGGCGAGACGTACAGCGACCCGGCCGGATAAGGCGATTGAGGACATTCGGCTCCGAAGACGTTGCATTCGCGAACGCCTTGCCAGGGCGCGACAGGCTGCGGGGCCTTCCAGCGCAACTCTCCAACCGGCGGCGCGGCAAAAGGAATTCCTTTGAAACTCCTGACGCCGTCCGCGGTCGTCCCTGAGATCAACCCGCCTTCGATTTTTATCGTGTCGTTAGCGCCGGCAGTAGCGAACGCCAGTCCGGAGACCGCGAGAGCCAGCCCAATGGCAAGCAATGTCAATTTGCGTTGCATGGAAATTCCTCCTCTATCGCTGTCATTTATGTGGGCGGCGCGGATTCGGCTCGTGAGCGGGAAATGAGCCGAAGAAGTCGCGCCGCTGACGGAATTGAGTGTCCCAACCTTTCCGATGATCCTTCAACGTTCAAGAAGGTGTCTGAACGGGAATACTCCGGTGTCAGGATCGGCGGAATTATATAAATCAGGACTGCCTCTGTCTAACTCGGTAATCGTTATCTAGTCAATCGAGGTGTGATTTGAAAAAATGATTTTCAGGCGCTGATAACTCGGCGCCTTCTGCATACGCTTATCGCTCGTCCGGTCGTCGCTCACTGGAACTGAAGAGTCGAACAACGTCAGGCTTGAGGCTGATCGTCACTCGCTGGTTCAACGCGTCCACAATTCCAACAGGAACCGAACTGCCCTTCATTTTCTTGTCCGCACCCCTGGCAGATCCAACTATTCCGTGGGGAGGGTTCTTGGCTCTCCCATTCATCCAGAATTTCTCTCGCTCTTTCGAAATCTTCATCGCCCGCGACCCAGATTTCCGGATAACACTCCGTGAATGGAATCTGGCC
>Ga0066658_10000372_pt1 | contig 16596 bp, 12 predicted proteins | sample GraSoiAngelo_107_FD_75174 | JGI IMG/M metagenome (GOLD analysis project Ga0066658, IMG submission 75174) | Grasslands soil microbial communities from the Angelo Coastal Reserve, California, USA - 14_0903_09_30cm | ecosystem: Environmental > Terrestrial > Soil > Grasslands | place: USA...
GCCGCGATGGCGTTGAGCGTGGTTTCGGCATCCCGCAGCTCGCGCCGGGCCTCGAGCACGGCGGCGAGGGGTTGGCGCAGCGCGGCGAGCTCCCGCTCCACACCTCTTTGCTCCAACAACAGCCGGCCGCAGAACAGGGCACCAGCCGTCAGCCATACGCTGCAGGTCGCCAAGGCCAGCCGCATGGTACGGCGCCGCGCAGCCCGCTCCCGACTCTCTCGTTCGCTATGGGGGAGCAGCGTGAGCGTGGGTTGGTCTGCCGTCGCGATCGTCTCGAGCCACAGCCCGGCCGCGCGGGCGCCGGCGGCGATCGCCTCGACCAATGGCTCCTCAACAGCCGCCGCGCGAGCGATTCCGGGCGCTTCCTTTCCGACCCACGCGGCGTCGGTGACAAGCGCCTGGCCGTTCTTCCGGAAGAACCGGCCCGCCTGGTGCGCCACCAGGGCCGCCAGATGTCGTGCCTTCACCGGCGGCAGGTCCAGGAGCGTCCGGAACTGCGCCGGGGGCCGCTCCAGAACGACCCTGAGCCGCCGGCAGCCGGCAGGGGCTTCCGCAGCGAGGCGTGCGATGGCATCGGCCAGCTCGGTCACGTCCGTGTAGCTCACCTCCCCTGCCCACGTCACGACACCCGTGCGCACGGCCTCGGCGCGCAGCATCGAGCGCCCGATACTCAGACGGAGCAGTGCGCCCCTCACTCCGTCTCCCTTCGGATGACCGCCAACCTTCCCGCCACCGGCACCATCGTCAGCGTCACACGCGCGACGAGCGGAGTCCCACGCACCCCTCCCGTTACAGTCCCGACCAATTGCGGCGTCGTGAAGACGGCCGAGCGGACGAACTCGGGATAGCTGGCGAGGAACGTCCGCCGCGCGTCAGGAGCGAGCAGCCCTGCGAGGACGTCCGCGTTGGGAAGCGGCGTCGCCCGGCGGTGCATGATCACCATTCGGATCGCTTCCTCCGTCATGCCCGGCAGGGTGCCCAGGACCTCCGGCGGAGCCGCGTTCACGTTGATCGCCCCGGTGCCGCGCGTCGTCAGAAACCGCGCGAGACGTCCGGCGAGCGAATCCGTGAAGCCCCGCACAGAGCGCAACTCCCACACGTCTGCCAATGGGGCGTTCCGGTTCCCCGACGATTCGTCGCCGAAGGGGCGGGGCACGGTGTCCGGGTCGCGCCAGTCGAGCAACGCGTCGACGAGTGAGTCCGCGGCCCCGGAGCGCCGCACCACCGCCTGGAGCACCGTGACGAGGGCCGCGCGGTCGGCGAGGTTCAAGTTGAGCTTGACAGACGGATCCTCCAGCGTGGCGCTGCACCAGGTGTTGCGGCCCAGGTCCACGGAGTCGAGCCGCCGCAGTGATGCATCTTGGGCGTAGCGATCCTGCACGATCTCACCGCACGCCTCCCGTGCCCACGCCGTACGAGTGAGAAGCACCCGGTTGCGTGTGGTCGCGCTCCCCAAACGGGCGACGGCCATCGCGGCACCCGCGAGCATCGTGATGGCGGTGAGCGTCCACAGGACCGCCAGCAGCGCGAACCCTCGTTGGCTCATCCGCGCTCCTTGATGAGGAAGAGGAGGGTGTCAACCACGTTTCCCGTTTCCCGTTTCCCGTTTCCCGCCTTCGTTATCCGCATTCTCACCGCCACCGGCGCGCTGACCGGACTCACCCATTCCCGCACCCACCGCGACTCGGCGCCGGGCTCGAGCAAGTAGTCGAACTGCACGTCGGTGACACTGTCCGAGAGCGCGATGGCCGTCCCGGGGGTGACCGCGGCCCGCAGACGTCCCTGCTCCGCGCTGAGCGTGACCTGCCGGCGCTCGAACCAGCCATCAGGCGTGAGGAGCCAGGTCGAGAAAGCGGCGTGGTCGGGTCGCCCGTCGAAGCCAACGGCGCCGTCCGTACCAACGTCGAGCGAGAGGAATGTGGCTTTGAGCCAACGACGTGCATTCGCCCTGCGATCGAAGGTCGTTTGTGCCTCGATGAGGGTCCGGCCGCGATCAGCGACGGCAGCGAAGAGTTGGTGGGCGACCAGTACGACGAGTGCGCCGATGGTGAGAGCGACGATGACTTCAATGAGGGTGAACCCTCGGCGATCCCCGCCCTGAAGGGCGGGCTCGGCCTGTGAGTGCGTCCTTAAGGACGCCCCTGCGCCGAGCCGGGGCTTCAGCCCACGGATCTCACGGAGCACTGCTCGCCTCCCTCCGATATACGACCGTCACCAGGTCCTCCACTTCCGGAGACTGTTGCTGCGCCAGCGCGATTCGATACAGTGTCCGCTCAGGCCGCTGGATGTCCGCAACGAGCTCACCGAGTGGATGTCGCCCGAGCCGGCGGTCAAGCTCGGCACGCGTGAGGAGGGTGAGTGCGGTGAGTACCCGGTCCTCGACCGCGAGTACGCGCTCTCGCTCGCGCGACTCGCGTTCGGCGCGGAGCCCAGCCGTTACCAGGTCGACCAGGGCCAGGCCTGCCCCGGAGAGAATCGCGAGCGCGACGAGCGTCTCGAGGAGCGCGATGCCACGGTTACCGCGGAGCATCGACGGGCGCTCCAGTTAGGGCGTCGGCACCGGAGCCGATCGCACGGCCGTCAGGAAGAAAAAGGACGTGCGTGGTGAATGGTGCGTGGGCACCGCCGGTGCTGACCGGCCGGCCGGTTTGGATGGCTTCACGACGCGCGCGACGTAGCTCACCCGCCAGGTTGGACTCCCGCGGTGCGCGGAGGCCGACGAATGCCAGACCGCTTACCCCCACCATCAGGCCGAGTACGACCAGGACCACCATCACCTCGAGGAGGGTGAAGCCGCTCGGATTGAACGACACACCGCGCACCACGCAGTCCCTTCTCATGGTCGGATCGAGTAAACGGCTTGGAGGAGCGCGGCGGCGACGAACGCCACCAGTCCCCCGAATGCCACGATCAGCGCTGGCTCGACGAGCGTGACGAGCGTCTTGAGCCCTCGTTCGGCCTCCTGCGCCGCGATGTCGCCCGCCCGGCGTGCCATGTCGGCCAGCCGGCCGCTCGATTCGCCCACCTGGAGCAACTGCATGGCGCTGGGCACGAGCGCCGCTTCGCGCCCGAGCGACACCGTGAGCGGCGCCCCCGAAGCGACGCGTTCCCGGGCGCGCGTAAGCCGGGCGGCCGCCGCGCCGTCGCCCGCAGCTTCCGCGGCCGCGTCGAGCGACGGCAAGAGCGGCATCCCGGCCGCGAGCATGCCGCCGAGGGCGCGGGCGACGCGCGCCGTGGCGAGCGCCAGGCGCACCGGGCCGACGAGCGGGGCCGTGAGCAGGGCGTCCTCGATCCGTCGCCGAGTCGCCGGGCGCGACCTAACCTCGGCGCCCAGCGCAACCAAACTCGCGGCCACAGGAACCAGCACAAACCAGTAGTGGCTGAGCAAGCGCGAACCGACGAGCAGTACGCGCGTGGCGGGCGGCAGCTCCTGCCCCAGGTCGCCCAGCAGCTCGGCGAAGCGCGGTACGATCACAGTCCCGATCACGAGGATCGACGCGATGCCGACCACCGCTAGCAATAAGGGATAGGCCAGCGCCTGACGCATGCGGGCCACCAGCTCGGCTTCCTGCTCCAGGTGTGCCGCCACCTGGGCGAGCGCGAACGCGAGTTGGCTGCCCCGCTCTCCGGCGCGCAGCATCCCCAACACGATTCCGGGCACCACCCCGTGCGTGGCACCGAGCGCGGCGGCTAACCCTTCCCCCTCCCGCAAACGCGTGCGCGCGGCCGCGAGAGTGTCTCGTAGAGACCCTCGCGCGAGGGCCTCGCTCGACGCCACCGCCCGCTCGAGCGGCACGCCCGCCGACACGAGGGCCGCGATGCTCTGGAACACGATGGCGAGGTCGCGCCGGCTCGCCGGGCGACGTGCCGTCGCGACGGGTTCGGGCGTGACCGTCAGCGGGAACAGACCCCGATCCGTGACTGTAGCGCTCGCTTGGGAGGCCGAGCCTGCGTCGACCAGCCCCTCGACGATGCCGCCGTCGGCGCGCGCGGCGCGGTATCGGAACGGGGTCATCGGTGCGCGCTCTCCCACGACGTGATGTCCGCGTCTTCGTTCGTCCCCCCCGGCTGCCCGTCACGCCCGTAGGTGAGCAGGTCGTAGCCCTGCGGGTTCACGTCGCCCGGGCTCTTGTAGACGTAGGGCCGACCCCACGGATCAAGCGGCACGGTCTTCTTGAGGTAGAGGCCGCGCCAGTTGCGGGCTTCGGGATCCCCAACGGGCTTCGTCCGCAGCGCGTCAAGCCCCTGCGCGGTCGACGGGTAGTAGTCGTTGTCCAAGCGGTACGCCTCGAGCGCGAGCCCTAACAACTCGATCTGGGCACGCGCCGCCGAGGTCTTGGCGTCACCCACATGACTGAACACCATCGGGGCGACGAGCCCGGCGAGGATCGCGATCACGGTGATCACGACCAGCAGCTCGATGAGGGTGAAGCCGCGTGCGCGGTCAACGGTCCGTGACACGCAGCACTTCCTCGACCGTCGTGAGCCCGGCCTGCACCTTGCGCCACCCGTCCCGGCGCAGGGTCCACATCCCTCCCGCCTCGGCGAGGTCCCGCAACGCACTCGCGTTGGGCGTCTTCACGAGCTGCTGCTTGATGTCATCGGTTACCACGAGCAGCTCGAAGATTCCCGTGCGGCCGTGGTAGCCCGTGTGGCGGCACGCCGCGCAGCCGCGACCACGCTCGAGGGTGACCCGGCCGACCGGCTGCTGCGCGAGCAGGGCGACCGCTCCGCGATCGGGGGCGTATCGCTCGCGGCAGTCGGGGCAGATCTTCCGCACCAGGCGCTGGGCGAGCACGCCTTCGAGGGTCGCGGCGATCAGGTAGGGTTCGACCTTCAAGTCGACGAGCCGCGTGAGCGCGCTCGCGGCGTCATTGGTGTGCAGGCTCGAGAAAACCAGGTGGCCTGTGAGCGCCGCCTGGACAGCGATCCCGGCCGTCTCGCCGTCTCGCATCTCTCCGACCATCAAGACATCAGGGTCTTGCCGCAGAATGCTCCGCAGCGCCCCGGCGAAGGTCATACCCGCCTTCGCGTTCACGGGGACCTGCGTCACGCTTTCGAGTTGGTATTCGACCGGGTCCTCGACGGTGATGATCTTCTCGGCGGTGCGCTGCCGAAGACCGAGCGCCGCATACAGCGTGGTCGTCTTGCCGCTGCCCGTCGGACCTGTGGCGAGCACGATCCCGTGGGGTCGCTCCGCGAGCCGTCGGAATGTCTCCAGCGCGTCCGGCCCCATCCCCAGCTCGTCGAGCCCCACCGGCCGCCCGCCCCGGTCGAGCAGCCGCAGCACCACCGACTCGCCGTACAGCGTGGGCACCGTGGACACCCGGAGATCGAGTTCACGCTCCTCGAGCCGTACCCGGATCCGCCCGTCCTGCGGCGCGCGCCGCTCGGCGATATCCAGCTCGGCGAGGAGCTTTACCCGTGAAATGACGGCGGCCTGGAGGCCGCGCGGAGGACTCGGGACGTCTGTCAGGACTCCATCGATCCGGAACCGGGCAAGGAGCCCCGCGCGCGTCGCCTCCAGGTGAATGTCTGAAGCGCGTGATTCATGCGCCTCCCGGATCAAGAGGTTCACGAACCGGATAACAGGGGGTTGGTTCGCGAGGTCGCGCGCGTCGGCGAACGTCTCGTGCGTGGGGTCCTCCCCACCCGCGACCTCGGCGTCGAGGTCCTTCACCAGCTCGACCACCGACTCGGAGGCGGCAAACGCGCGCCGGATGCTCGCGAGCAGGTCATCCAACGGCACCGGCACGAGCTCGAGCGAGACGCCGAAGGACAGCTCGAGGTCCTCCAGCACTTCGGTGGCGGGCTCGCCAGCGACCGCCACGCGCAGCCGGTCCGCCGCGATCTCGAGTGGCAGGATCTTCCAGTGCTCGAGATAATCCGCCTCGAACGTCTCGGCGACGGGGAGCTTCGGTTGCAGCGTTGTGGCGTCCACGCATGGTCCGGAGAGGAATCACTCGGAGCCCCGAGCATCAGGTGTGCCGCTCAGGTAACGAATGACGACGATCGACGGAAGTGACGGGCGGAGGACACGTTGCGTCGACAGGAGAGAGTCCCCCGCGCCCGCGGCGACGTCACAAGCGCGCTGGGCACGAGCGGCCCTACGCGAAGGTCGATAGCGGGCCGAAGTATTCTGCGGAGCAGCGGTTACGCGCGATCACAACGCAGCCTCGCCGGGGACGACTATCGCGCGGCGGCGGCGAGGTGATTGTCGATCGTATTGGGATGGAAGCCCAGGAGCTCCGCCGCACGCCTGCGGCTGTGCCCGGCTCGGTCAAATGCCCAGCGACTCAATGCGCGACGCCCATCGAGATCGACCACGGCGCGCAGCGTATCATCCGCCGCGACGTACGACGGGAGATCGCCAACCCGGATGCGCTCCACCGCGTCGGCGGCGGCCTGGGTCCAACCCCACTCGACCACGCCACGAAGCTGGCGCGCGTTCCCTGGCCACGGATACGTCAGGAGCCGCTCCAACGTCTCCGGTTCCACCATGATCGGCCCGCGCCCCCCGAACTCTTCGCGCGCCCGATCGAGGAAATGGTACGCAAGAGCAGCGATGTCCACGAAGCGCCCCTTCAGGGGAGGCAGGGAAATCACGAACTCGCCGATCCGCCAGCGCAAATCGGGCAGCAGCCGCTTCTCAACGACCAGCTGTTCCACCGGCGCGTGGGACGCGAGAATGAGCCGGCAGTTGACCCGGAGCTCGCGTTCCGACCCCAATCGGGTGAGCAAACCCTCGTCCACCGCGCGCAACACCGCGCTCTGTGCGGCACGCGGCCACAGCGGCAGCTCGTCCAGGAAGAGCGTCCCGTTCTGCGCTCGCTCGAACGGTCCACGCAGCCGACGGGCGGCACCAGTGAAGGCTCCCGGCTCGTGACCCACCAGCTGGTCGTGGAGGAGCGACTCGGAGAGTTCCCCGCCGGCGAGGGCCACGAAATCGCCGAGCCGACCGCTATGAGCATGGATGAATCGGGCGAGGAGTCCCTTCCCGACGCCGCTCTCGCCGACGAGCAGGAGCGCCCGGGGCAGCGGGGCCAAACGTCGCGCCAGCTCGACGGTCTTGAGCATCGCGGCCGAACAAGCGATGACGGCCCCAGCGGCGACCGCAGCGTGGATCACGAGTCCACTTAGTGAGAGGTCCGACATGCAACCGCAGCGAACGTGACACGCGTCACGGGAGCACCGCTGACGATGCGTGGCGTTGGTGTTGTGATCGCACGACGCCATCGACGGTGCGTGCGGTGTCGTTGCAACGCTCGCGCCAACCGAGGTTGCCTGCAATCGGACGGACATGTCGTTGTCGCGTCGCTGCGCTTGGAGGGTGCAGTCGGAGACTGCGGTGGATCGAGTGGGGCAGGAGCGCAACACTGTCGTTGCAATTAGAAAAGGCGTAAAGCGGAATCCGTGCGCTGCGTCAGCGCAACAGGGATGGTGTGAACTCGAGTGACCCCGCCGTGGCACGAGCCTGACAACCGTTATGTCTTGCCGCCCGCGCGAGAGCAGAGGAGGGAACGCGATGAGCGTGTGCGCTTTCGCGGAGGGATCAGAGCGGGAGTTTCTCCACGGCCCCGCTCATCGGGAAGAGAAACTGTAGGGTCGCGTGCTCGCTCCGTAACGAACCGGCACCATCCCCATAGCGGGACTGTTTCTTCGACGCAGGGGGGAACAAGGTGGTCCCTCCCCCGCCCACCGGAGGGCGACTCGCCGCTGCCCGCGCCCTTGCCGACGAGTTAGACGGGAAAGCACCGGCAAAGCCGGTCGCAAGGCGGCAGTCCTGCTTCGGGATACAAGCGAGCGGCGGACTTGGAATCCGCTGCCGATCAGGGTGCTGAGGCTCGTCGAGCGATGGGTGCGATCTTTCGAGAGGCGCCTCGTTTGAGCGTCGTTAGCCTATCACGCTTATGGTCCATCAGAACGTGCAGTCTTGGCCAGAACGTGCAGTCTTGGCGCGATGTCTTGGCACGCTGGTCTCCCCAGTGTGCCGCAGTGTGCCAGAGTGACAACGGACTGCCGATCCGCTGCTGGGCGGTCGAGATGTCGCGGGACGTGCGCGGAAAGGTTGCGATCCCGCATTATATTCGGCGCGTCGTTCGGGTCATGTCACGCTGCCTTCCTCAACAACACGCCAGCGACAGCGCGTGCGGACCTATCATCATGCACCAACGGCAGATACGTAGCAGGTGTGGTCGCACGCCTGCGTACGTGTCGCTGGCTGCGTGCCGACCGGCGGCGCTCCACCACGGGCGGTCGGAAAAGAGGGGTGGGGGGCCTGATCGACGCGTCACACTGGGGAACACGGGAGTCCTGCGGCGCTCGAGGCCCGGAGGGGGCCGAGGAGGCACGGACGCGCCCCCGCCACGGCTCCGCACCGCCGCGACGCACTGCAATCGAGCCTGCCGAGCCTATGCACCGTGACGAGCGGCAAGTATTTAGCGCTGCGCGTTTGCCATCGTTTGGCGGAGTTCTTGCGCGCGTGGGGGCGGTCGCGGGCCGTGCCGACCATCGCCCCCGCTCCCTAGCCCATGATGGCTCGGGCGTGGCCGCGGTGGTCGCTTGGGCGCCCGTTCCAAGCGGCGCGCCTGCCCCCCGCTTTAAGGGGGTGGCACGATGCTCGCGTGACCCACGGGGAGATCGGGGCGTCTTAGCTTTAGGCTGGAGCTTTCAGAGGTCCAATGGTGCGGAACGTCCTTCTGACTCTCGCATTCGGTGGCCTGGCGTTCGCGTTCGCGTGCGGCGACACGAGCGGCCCCCGCTCGGGCCTGAACATCGTGTCGGGCGCGAACGTGTCCGACACGGTGCTGTCGATCTTCAAGCCGCCGCTCACCGTTCAACTCCTCGACGGCAATCTCCAGCCGATGTCTGGCCAGACCGTCTACTTCAATACGAACGGCTTCGTGTTGGTGGCCCCGATTGACGACCCTGGGTTCGTCATTGACCGCCTGCCCGCGACCACCGACGCGAGCGGGGACGCCTCCGTCTGGGTCGAGGCGAAGCAATATGCGGCGACCGGGAAGGTGGTTATCGTCGCTCCGAGCGGCCAATCCGTGGACCTGTACTACACCGTCCTCCCAGGCGCACCCGCCTTGGTGCGGGCTGATCCGAACGACACCACCTTGTATGTCGGCGGCAGCGTGACGTACCGGCCCTTCGTCACGGATGCGTACAGTAACCGTCTTGGAGTCTCGCCCACGTATCAATACCAAAGCCTGAACGGCGCGCTCTCCATCAGCGCGCCGGGCAAGGCCACCGGCGCGGCGATCGGTCGGGGGTCAGTCGCAGTGAGCGCGCTGGGGTTCACCGACACCGTGTGGGCCAGCGTCGTTCCCGAGGGTCGCTTAGCTGCCCAACACGGGTACATCATGGTCATGAACCTCGACGGGTCAAGCTTCGACACGATACCGGGGTCGTTCCCCGGGGGTCGTTCACTTGACTGGTCAGCTGTCAATGGGACGTTCGTGTTGGATGTCAACTATCCTGAGTATCTGATCTCGATGGACATGACCGGGCACACCCGCCGGGTGGTGACGGACCCGCGGATGCGCACCGAGTTCTACCCGCGCTATGCGCACGACGGCTCGTACGTCTACTTCACGGGGAACGACTCTGTGACCACGTGCTACGGCGTGTGGCGGGTACACCCGGACGGGACAGCGCTCGAGCACGTGGTCGCCGATACGAGCGACTGCGGCGTGTACGCGTACCAGAACGGTCCCTTCCCAGACTACGCCTCCTCTCCTTCGCCCGATGGCACCCGGCTCGTGTACGTGGGTGGCACGGGGATCCAGTACGTCGGTGGGACGCTCCGCGTGCGAACCTTTGCGACCGGAGCCGACACGAGTCTCGGCGTTGTGGGAGACGCTCCGCGCTGGTCTCCGACCGGCGAATGGATCGCCTATGACAGTCTCGGGACGCTCATGCTGATCCACCCGAATGGGACGAGCCAGCAATCGCTGATCAATCGCGGCGCCGAACTGTACCTCTCGAACGCCGTCAGCTGGTCACCGGACGGCCAGTGGCTCGTGTACCACGCCCCTGATCGGCTGGCCTTGGTGCAGGTGGCGACGGGACTGAAGCTGCCGTTGGCCAACACGATCGGGTGGTCCGACCCGACGTGGCAGCCGTGAGGGACATTCGCTGCGTGTGAGTCGGCGCCCACCCCGCCGGAAAGCGGGGAACGGCTTCGCTCTACTAACGCCCCCAGAGGCCAACCCCGAGCCCCGCGGCGAGCACCTGGTGTCGCCATCCAGTGGCAAACGGCGGGCGACCGGCGGCGTACCGGAGATCGCCGATCGGGCTGTAGACGTAACTCACTCGCGGCGTCAAGATGAGATCGCCTTTCTTTCCCGTGATCACATGCACATCGTACCCTACGGCCGCCATGAGTGCCAATCGTAAGCTGCTCCTGGCGGTTGTGTTGCCGTCCAGGCGCACTTCAGCCCGAGAGAGGCCGACACCGGCCTCCATGAAGGCGCCAGCGCGGACGATCGGGTAGTAGTGCAACAAGACAGTGCCGGTGTTCGTCGCTTCCGAATCCGTAGGACTGCGCCACCACTGGTCCAACCCAACCCCGACGCCTAAATGCGGTGTGATCATAACGCCGACTGTGCCAAGCAAAGTCGGGCCGTGGAGGTTCCAGCCGCTCGTGCAACCATCACCGTGACAAGCAATGTTCGCGGAGCCGGTGCCGAGGCCGAGCAGGACCCATCCGTCCTGCGCCCGCGCGGGGATGCTGGAGGCGAGCAGCATAACCGCGGCGGCGATCAGCGAACGAGCTGAGTGCATTATACCTGTGGCCGTGTACCCCAACCTTCTACCCCAATCTCCCGCTCGCCGACTGCACGTCGCTGGACGGGGTCGAAATATGCCTGGACGTAAGTCCGCAAGAGAAGCGGTAGCCAGGGATCCACCGTCCGCCGGCTCAAGCTCAATCCCCATAGCGCACGGATCGCCGTATCTCCAGCCCCTCTTCGCCGGCTGTCCTTTTGAAGCCGAACCCGGCTCGCTCAATGCGGTCATCGCCTGAGGGCGCTTCAAGTCTCGTCAACCAACATTACCGGAGCGAGCCGCGGTCGCAGCACCCGGACGGAACATTGAGCGCCGCGCGCCTCAAAGGATTATTCCTGGCCACAGCACCCCGGGCGGGGGCTGCGGGAGCTGAGACCAAGGGGGACGCGGTAACCAGTTCTGCGGCGGCGGCAGCATACCACCTGGAAATGGCGGTACGGGGATCGACCCGAGGGGCAGGGCGTCGAACCCGAACTTCCATGCTAGGAAGGGGACCAGCGCGAAGGCTGCTATGTCAACGAGGCCGTTACAGGGCGCGCCCGGCGCGTCCGTGAGATCATGATCGAGCAGCTCGTGCACAAACCCGAGGACAACCGTGGCCTTCAACGCCCACCAAGCCGCACCGCGCGGATCGCCCGAGAACCGCCCACTCGCGTTGGCCATGGCTGTAAGCTCCCAGCCGATGGCTAGGTGTTCGCCGATCCCCTCTTCAACCACCTTGAACGGCCCGCAGATCTTGCGGGTCCCGCTCGGATCTGACCCGTTGATCGGGTCATTTCCCACGAAGGTGTAGGGGTTGATCCCGCCGCTGAGTCCCAACGGATCTTCGGACACGAAACGACCGAGGGCTGGGTCGAGATATCGGGCGCGGTCGTAGTGGAGTTGGGTCTCCGTGTCGTATTCGCGCCCGGCGAACTGGAGCGTGTTCGGGACCGGGTTGGGGCTGCTCCCCTGCGGGTTCCCAAAGGGATCGTACCGATACTGGTTGTCGATCGTGACGCCAGAGCTGGTGCGCGCGAGCAAGGCGAGGACGTTCCCCGAGTGGTCTTGGACATAGTAATAGGTGCTATCCGCGCGATCGTGCCGGAGGACGGTTGCGACGTTGTCCAGCCCCGGGTAGTAAGTATACTCCGCCACAGCGTGGCCGAGTGTATCCAGTTCTGCGAGCAGCGCGTCTCCGTCCCACAGGTATCGGCTGGTGCCGTTCGCGCTGGATTTGCGCACGCGCCGCCCCCAGCCGTCATAGCCGAAACCCACCCGTCGCGTCACAGTATCTGAGCTAACGTGCGTACGCACGCTATCCAGACGACCCAAGGCACTCCAGAACAAGGAGTCGGTGCGCAGAACCTGCGTCGTGTCGACAGTGCTCAGCGTGCGCTTGTGGATCATGTTGCCGGCCGCATCGTAGTCCATCCTGAAGTTCTGCCACCGTACGAGGCGATTCGCCGGCCCAATGCCACCATTGAGCGCGGAGGGATCTTTACGATTCCCTACGGAATCGTACACATAACGTGTGGAGTCGGCGAACGACGCTTGGTTCGAACTGGTGCAGTGGTAGCCAATCCAAGGGTAGAACGAACACGAGGTAAGTGACTGGTGGCTCGAGTCGGCGTACCACACGAGGGCTCCCTGCCGACTATAGGAGAGAGTGCGCGTCGTATCTGGATTGGCGAGGGATCCGTGGTATCTGGTCGCCATGCGTCCCGCACTATCGAAGGCATACGCGGTCCCGAGCGCTGCCGTGAGCGTTGGATCGCTGAGCTGTACCTGGTCGGTACGGTGCGTCCACGGATAGCTGTGCGTAACGGTGAGGTTGTTGAGGCCCGTCAAGGTTCGGACGCTGTCCAGCGCCTCCGCACTGTAGACGAACTTGATCGGCTGTTTGGTCTGCCCGCTTAGATATCCCGGTGTCAGCGTGTCGAGCAGTTCGTGCACGTCATAGTGATGGCGGACGAGGAATGACGTGATGCTTGGCGCCGAGAGCACCGATAGCGTGTCGACATCCCGAGTCTCGTACGCCAAGCTGTCGCGGAAGCACGACGGAGCGCTCCCGCTCACCAATACACGGCAGCTGATCGCCAGCCGGGGACGATCGGCTAGGTCGAACCTCAGTGTATCGAGGCTTTCGCTGTTGCTGTCGACCTGATAATGTCCGGCCGGGTCGTAGGCGGACGTGGTCATCTTGCCATCCGCTACCACGGTGTCCGGTCGGTCTAGTGCATCGTACTTGTACGTGATGGTGCGTCCGTTACGGGTCGTCCAGCTCGTCCGGTTGCCGTTGAGATCGTACTGGTAGCGATCCTTGTTGCCCGCAGGATCCTTCGTTGAGTCCGGCCAGCCGAGCGCGTTTGGCCACCGGTAGACGGTGCCCCCCTTGGCGTCCACTACGCGGGTCACGTAGAGGCTGTCCTCGTGGAAGATGCGAGTTGTGTCGTGAAGCGGTCCGATCAGCAGGGAATCACGACCAATGGAGTCGTACACCGTCCGCATCGTGTCGTGCACTTGATCGATCACCATGACCCGCTGGCCATGCCCGTCGTACCGGTAGCGAACAGTGCCGAGCGTGGACGAAATCGAATCCGTATTCCGAAAGCCGCTCGTGGAGGTGAAGTGGCAGGTTGCTCTATGCCCACCGGGATCGACAATGCCGCACAGGCGTCCGTCCAACGCGAAAGAGTCCTTGATCCACCCGGCACCACCTATGTGGGTGCTATCAAGCACGTTGCCGGTCCAGTGGTTAACGACTGAGTCCACGTCGCCGTAGACCGAGTCGACTTGATGCGCGGCATACCTGTAATGGATCGTCCGGCCCGTGCCCGTGGTGCTATTACTATCGACCGTCTGCATCAAATCCGGCCCAACCCAGGTGTACGTAGTGACATGTCCTGAAGGTAGGACTTGTCGTACGACGGCCGAGTTGGAGTCGAGGGTGAACGATGTGGTCCGTCCGAGCGGCTCCTGGACAAGAGTGGCGGCGCCGAACCGGTCGAGTGCGTACGTCGTGACGTACCCACGGGCGTTGGTGAGGCTTGCGCGAACCACAGCGGTATCGACATCGGATCCCGGGTTGGACGATGTCCCCTTCCCGCTTGCGGGGTCAATGAGTACGGTACGCTCAATGGATGAGAGAGCAACGACAGGCCGGACCAGTTGACCGTTGACCGTCACCTGCGGCGCCGTGTCGGCTGCGACTTTCCCGGCGAAGTCGTAGGCAATCCCAAAGGCGCCCCCCCGGCGATCGCTCCAGTGCACCAGCCGATGGTTTCCATCGTACTGAAACTGTATTGGTCGGCCGCTTAAATTATTCCACCTGATTTCCCAATCCTGTATTTGAGCGAGATTCCCCGACCCGTCGATCGTGATGGAGTCGATGCGGCCGCCCGGGTCCTTGATGGCGCGCAAATGGTTGTTCGCGTCGTACCGCAGCGAATCCGTGTTACCGATCGAGTCCAAGATGGCCACGAGCAAGTTGGCCGCGTTGTACCCGAACCTTGCCCGGGGGAAGTAGTAGATGAAGGGCCCTTGTTTTTGGAGAAAGGTCGAATAGCGATAACCAACAAACCTATACCCCCCCAAGGCGATTATCTTTAGGTTCGCATCAAAACCGACAGTCGATCCGCCTGGATAGGCGCGTTGGTAGGTTGGGCATGGCGGGTTGCCGCACGTTCCCCCCGAATCCTTCTCGAACGTCGTGAAGTCGCCTTTTGGCGATGTATAGGAGATGGTGCACACACTACCGTTGCACGAGCGCCCGCCCCGTGCGAAGTATGCAATCGAGCCGTTGCCCTCCGTTATGACCACGCCGTTGTTGGTCTGGAGGTAGCCTCGTTGGAGTCCCGCAATCGACCATCCGGCCCCGAACGGACTGGCGGCTTCGTTTGCGATCAGGACCCGAGCGGGCAAATCTGTCTCAACAAAGCCGCCGTCCGATCGATAGCTCCGCACCACGGCGGTGTAGTTGTACGCGCCCGTTGCAAGACCGCTCGCGTCAAACTGCGCTGCGAGGCGGTTGACGTTACCGTCGGTCGGATGTGAGACCCAATTGTAGAAGATCTCCGTGGAGCCATTTGTGAAGGTGACCCACGTCCCCTGTGGCGTATAGAGCTGAAGCGACATCTTGACCGGGCTCACAGACGAAGTGTCACGTGCATCCACTTGGACGACGCCCATGGGGTGCGCCTGGGCACTCCGGTAGACGAGCCGAACTGAATGCGGTACGTCGGCACTGATGTAGGGTGGCGTGGTGTAAGAGGCGACGGCGTCAAAGCAGTCGGCAATACACTTCGAGACGTCACGGTAATCGCCGTTGGTCTGGACGGTCGAGACGACGGGCCCGTTCACCGCGACGGACACGGCAGGCCCACCAAAGTAGGAGAACGAGCACGACCCGCAAAAGGCTTGGAGGGTCAGCGATCCGGTTCCCGAGACGCTCCCGGTCGAGAACGTTACGGTGACCGGGATGATGCTATGACTGGGAAGAAACTGCGAGCTCTGAACCGAACAGGACGTGACCTCGCCGACGCCTCCGACGTAGCATGACAAATTCAGCGTCTGAGAGGTAGAGCCGGTGTTTTGAAACTCCCACGTTGCCGTCAGCCCCGACGCGCGCGCGGGTTCGGTGAGAGGGCCAGGCGCGCTGTAAAGCTGGACCTGCGCCCTCAGAGGAGCGGCGAGCGCCAGAGCAGGAGCAACCAACGCCAGGAGACGGGGACGGTACATGGATGACTCCCACCAGGGTTGTGACGTCTGTCTAGCACGCGGTATGCCACCTGCGGAGTCATCGCAGTGTGTTGACGATCAACGCCTTACTATCCGTCGCGAGCGGTCGGCGCACCGGTGGATTCACATTGTTCCGCGCAGCGGGAAACAAAGTGGTACTTCTTCGTCTCTCGAAGGGACACGCCAAACTCACGTAGCCGCCGGTGCAGCGTGGTGCGACTGAGCCCTGTCACTCGCATGATGGCAGCGGTGTTCCATCCTTGAGCCTCGCAGACCTTGAGAAACTGTGCTCGTTCGTCCAGGCGCGCGCCGTTCGATAACATGACTCGCGTCAGCTGCCCAAGTTTGATCGCTTCGGCTACCGCGGAGCGCGAGAGCGTTCCGTCTTCCACCAGCTTCCCCGCGCGTGCGATCGTCATCTGTAGCTCACGTATTTTGCCGCGCCGGAGTGGCGAATGCCGTCGGGCAGACATTGTTGCGCCACGCTAGGCGCGCAGCATAGAGGTGGCGACAGCATAGAAGTAGCTACATATTCAACGAGTCCTGTATCGGCCAGTGGTAGGTCCTGTCAATGAGCAAGCGCCGGCGAAACTAGAGTTGTTGCGAATACCGGCGATGCAGGATTCCAAGTCCGCGGCGCGCGCGCAAGGCTGCGGCGCGGGGTCTTCTAAAGGCCTTTACTGGATTCTTGCCACTTGGGGAAGGCGCGACTTCCGAGCTAGCGTGAGCCCCGGATGCGTCGAAAGGCCGCCCTGTGGCGCGGCAACGTTGTGCGACCCTGATTCCCGCCTACTCCGTCCGCCAGAGCGTCGCGCTGCGGGCGCCCGCGCTCGATGCACCCCTTTCTGCTCAACTGGCTGAAAAGATATCCAGCTTGCTCGGAGCATCCAAAAGAGAGTAAGGCAGGAGGGTTATGTTCCCAAAGTCACGTGCCCACGCGGTCTAAGTTCTTGCCCCTCAAAGAGGCGCCGGTCGGAATCGAACCGACGAATAGAGGTTTTGCAGACCTCTGCCTTACCACTTGGCTACGGCGCCAACTAATTGCTGCGACTAGAACTTAAGTTGGGGCGAATTGTTACAGAA
>Ga0066658_10000377_pt1 | contig 16479 bp, 18 predicted proteins | sample GraSoiAngelo_107_FD_75174 | JGI IMG/M metagenome (GOLD analysis project Ga0066658, IMG submission 75174) | Grasslands soil microbial communities from the Angelo Coastal Reserve, California, USA - 14_0903_09_30cm | ecosystem: Environmental > Terrestrial > Soil > Grasslands | place: USA...
ATAAATCCACTCATCCGCGACCCTAACCCGACAGCAAATGCGCAAATCGCGTACGAGATTGCGAATCTGATTCGTTGCTTCGCGCCACAGCTTGGCGCGAAGCAGGAAAGGAACATATGCGACGCCTACCAAGAGCTTCGCGAGCCGGACTTCACCACGCTGGCAATAAAGCTAGAGGAGAGCGGCGCGGACGGTGTTGACCTTGCAATCATCCAGAAGATAGAGCGGTTCAACCTGTTTGCTAGCGCAGTGACAGCAGTCAGCCCCGAGGAGTGGCTCAACAGTTCAATCGTAGTTGACTTCAAGCAGTTCGGGACCGACAGTGAGACCAAGTCTCTAACGGTCGCGCTTATTCTGAACTTTCTAATCAAGCGACTCAACCAAAACCTTGCTATCAAGAACGGAATTCAACCGCTGAAGATGGTGCTGTTTGTCGACGAGGCGCATCTGCTATTGCCAAAGGAGGGCAAAGCGGGCTTGCTTGGTCAGCTTGCCCGGCAGGGCCGCTCGTGGGGCTTCCCGGTGTGGCTTGCGTCTCAGGGCGCCGATGCATTTATCACGGGTGGTGACAACGCGACCAACTTCGTCGAGCTTGCGGAGTGCGGCATTCACTTTTCGCCGAGCTCACTCAGGGAGCCACAGCAGCGCAGAATCCTCGGCGGAGTGATCAATCGCGAACTGGTCAAAGCCGAAGGGGCCCTCCGGCTACAGGGCAAACTCCTGGTAGGTCCGGCAAGACAGTTCTGGAGAGATGAAGGAAAGTGAAAGGAGGCTAACCCGTGCCGGAGAATCCAGCAGACCCAAAGCGCATTGACGCTTCTCCAACTAAGGAGTTCTTCATCTATATGTTGACCCGAGATATACCGCTTACCCGTGCCATTCTGGACTTGGTGGACAATTCGCTTGACGGTGCCAGGCGGATGCGACCAAACGGCGATTTCGATGGGCTCTGGGTTCGCGCGGAGCTTGATAAAGACCACTTTAAGATAGCGGACAATTGCGGCGGTATCCCGTTCGATATTGCCAGGCATTATGCGTTCCGGTTTGGTCGCTCGAAAGATGCTCCACTCACTCCTGGATCGGTGGGACAATTCGGCGTTGGCATGAAGCGCACATTCTTCAAACTGGGGCGACACTTCAGCGTCCATTCGGTCACCAGTTCATCTCGATTCAACATGGACATTGATGTTGCACAGTGGATGGCGCTGGACGAATCGGAGAAGGCAGACGAGTGGCATTTCGAGTTCCAGAACATCGAAGACAAACTCATCGACGTACCAAAGAACGAGGTCGGTACCCGGCTTGAAGTAACACAGCTCTACGATACGGTCGGGGAGAGCTTTGGCCTTGAGAACTTTCTGACGCGACTGAAACAAGAGATGTCTCTTGCGCATAGCATTAGCATGGACAAAGGACTAGCGATTACAGTAAACACTATTCCACTCCGTCATGAGCCTCAAACGCTATTTGAGTCAGACCAGATGAAGCCCGCTTTTATTGAGAGGACATACCAAGGGGAGCTACTGAACGGAAAGCCAGATGCACGTGTGAATGTGAAGCTCTACGCCGGCGTCGCCGAGAGAAGCTTGCACGATGGCGGTTGGTACGTGTTCTGCAACGGGCGCATGGTGATACGTGCGGACCAGACCTCGACGACGATTTGGGGACAGACCCACGGCATGCGTCAATACCATCCCGACGTTGCATATTTTCGAGGTTATGCCTATTTCGACTCGGATGATGCAGGACTATTGCCGTGGACTACCACGAAAACAGGAGTAGACATCGATTCAGCAGTTTATAAGAGCGCTCAACTAGAGATGGTTGAGATATCGAAACCTGTGCTTACGTTTCTTTCCAACCTAGCTAAGGAAAAGGCGGCAATTGAGAGTGGAGATATAGGCGATAGCACGCTAGAGGAGGCAATTCACAGCGCGGAGGCCAAACGGACTGACTCGCTTGCGGTCACGCGAGTCTTTGTCGCGCCTCAGCCAAGACCCAGACCTCCGGGACCGAGGATGGCGAGAATCCAGTACAGCAAGCCGTTGACCGAAGTAGAAAAAGCAAAGGAGCTTCTCGACGTTCACACGTTCACGGCGGTGGGGGAAAAAACGTTCGAATACTTCATGCATTACGAGGAGAAGCAGTGATGGCTAGCAGCTATCGAAGGATCAACTATTCTGTGCGCCCCGCAAAGGCAATTGAGCGCAAGATGTTGTGTGACGCTTTCCGTCGATTGTCCCCGTTCGCAAAGGTAGCAACGTACCGTTATTTAGGCTTCGGCTCAATATACTTCACTGACTTCCATCTGTTCCATCGTGCCCTGGGGATGGAAGACATGCTCAGCATGGAGAAGGATGCTGATGCCGAGGAGTGCTTCCTGTTCAATAAGCCCTACAACTGCGTTCGCCTGGATTGCCGCCCGGCTTCTGCTGTATTGCCCGAACTGGATTGGCGGGCCAAATCCATAGTTTGGCTAGACTATGACGGCAAGCTTGACGAAACTGTGTTGTCAGACATCAGCACGGTAGCGGCCAGATCATATTCGGGCAGCGTTTTGGTTATTTCTGTGAATGCTCACGTGGAGGGACAGCCTAACGAAACTGTACGCCAGCAATACAAGGCAGAAACCGGCCTTGCGTTTGATCTCGATGCCTACCGTCTACGTGAACTACACAATCGCGTTGGCGAAGCGTTGCCTCCTGAGGTTCTTGGCAGCGAATTGAGGGGAGGGGGGCTTGCGAGAATCTCACGAAAGCTTATTGACAATAGAATCGAAGAGACATTGTCAGACCGCAACGGTCTTTTGCCATCCGAGAAGAAGATGCTCTACCGTCAGATATTGAACTTTAACTACAGCGACGGAGCACGAATGCTCACTGTTGGAGGAATCTTATTCGAAGCCGGGGACTTCGAGAAGTTTGAGGCATGTTCCTTCAACGAACTTGATTTCATTCGTTTTGGAGAGGAAGCTTATGCTATTGACGTACCCTGTCTCACGATGAAAGAGATGCGCCATCTAAATGCTCAGCTTCCTGAAGCAGAGGCGGCTGCCTTGAGCCTTCCCGGTGTTTCTACTTCCGACATCAGGCGCTACGCTGAGCTCTATAGATACTTCCCGACCTTCACTGAAGCCATATTCACTTAGCAGCTAGGTGGCGCTTCCTTCGCGAGCGGTGCTTGTGGTCTCGCCGGGAAAGGTAAATTGCGAGACTGGTTGAAGAAGATTACGACCTTCGCCTCTTCAATAAAAAATTGAGCCAGGGGCCTATATGCTCCCTGGACCGAGTATCCTCAGTCTTCCAAAACGCGATCTCGTCCAGTATCGGATGAGTGTTGAGAAGTTCCTTGAAAGACTCTCTCGAGTAGTAGCTGAAGAATCTGCCGTCTTCAGCTATACGTTCTCCGTAGCCCTCTTTCAGTGAGGTGTAGAGAACACCTCCAACTTTCAGTGCACCTGCAAGGCGACGCAACACATCATCCATTTCGGTTTTGGGCACATGAAGAAGGGAAGCGCAGGCCCATATGCCATCGAACTCTTCCCGAAAATCGAGTTCCTGAAAGGAAAGGACCTGGCAAGACTGCCCTGTGTGCTCCGTTGCCAATGAGGCCATCTGTGGAGACGCATCAATGGCGGTAACGCGATACCCTCGTTCCAAGAATGCTTTGGTGTCTCGACCGGAGCCGCACCCAGCGTCGAGGATATGGGCGCCCAGAGGCAGCTCCTTCAAGAACGGTTCGTATAGCTCGTGCAGGTCCAGACTCATGGTTGCCTGGCAGAACTCCTGACCGCGTCTCTCGTAAAAGGCCAGGGTACCTTGATCATAAGTAGTAGCCGACATAATCTGACAATTCATGCTGGCGGACCAGCGTTCTTCGGCAAGCTTTCTAATAGGCCCCTGCTAGCGCTCGAATACTCGTCAAGAAACTGAGCTACTTCTCGATAACCCTCTTCGATCTTTCCATTCAAGGGGCGGGGATAGTAGCCCATCTTGTGCCATCCCGGGTCATAGGGCACAGTCTCCCCGCTCTTGTGGATCGTGGAAAGGATCGCGTAATGAGCAAGGTATTCGCCAAGTAAGTCGACCAAATCCGCGGAGGCGAGGCCGGCGTAGTCTGAGATAATCTTCGTCATCTGTTCGCCTATCTGGAGAATACGCTCGGCGAGAGTCAATGCCTTCAAATTCGACCTTATCGCCGGTAGTTGATCAAGTAATCGAAATCCTTTCCAGGAGCCGTCATCGGCCTTGACGTGCATGCGGTAACCTTGATCATCGGGCTCATCGAGCAATCTGTAGCGATCCGGTTCGTCATGCGCGATCTGATAGTTCATTTTGTCGTAAAGCGCCTTGCTCTGCTTCAGAAGAGCGAACATCGGCGCATAGAACAACTCCATTTGTTTGAGACGGTATTCGAGGATCTTTTCGGTATGGGCAAACACTGCCTCATAACGGGCGAGTTCCAAGGCTCTCTTCGCGGTAATCTCAGCCTGCTGTGCCTGCTCCACTGCTATGTTGTTCGCTTGCCTTTCTTGCTGCTTCGCCATGAAGCGCTGCCCGAGTAATGTAAGTCCGCCAGCCAGTAATGCAGCAAACAAGCTGGCTGAGCCAGCGATAATGGCTGTCACGAGTTTATCGCGCGATGAGTCTGAAGCCGCTTTTGCAACAACTGCTTCGAGCTTTTCTAGTCGCGCCGTCAACTTCTTGCGCTCCTCGTCCTGCGAATTCTCTTGTACGGAGCCAGCCGGGTTGGGAAGAGAAACTGGCGGAGTTTGTGCAAACGAAGTAGCACACAAAAGCAGGAAGAAGAATATTATGACCGTGGATTTCATCGCGCGGACGATAGCATGGGGTTTTGTCGGAATTCAATTCACACAAGCCGCTGACAATCCAAGCCGAAGTTGCGCTACCGAGTTGGTTACCGCCGTCGCCGCAGACCGTACATCCAGTTCAGTGGTTTCTCTCGAAAGAGAGAAGCGGATTGATTGCCGTGCCGCGAGTCCTTCAGGCTTCATTGCTTTGATAACGTGCGAAGGATCGTCTGAATCGGCTAGGCACGCGGAACCAGATGATGCGCACACACCTTCGTGATCAAGGAGAATGAGCAGAGCTTCAGACTCAATACCGTGAAAGGTGAGACTGGTGGTATTTGACAAGCGCTGCTCTTTGTCGCCGTTCAACTCGGCGTTAGGAATCGAGGTGAGAATATCTTCTTCAAAAGTATCCCTCAGCGGACGGACTGTCTTCTCATAATCGGGTAGATGCTTGCGGGCCAGCTCTGCCCCTTTGCCCAAGCCAACTATTAGGGGGACATTCTCCGTGCCGCCGCGCAAGCTTCGTTCTTGATGACCGCCGTAAACGAATGGCGACATCAGCGCTTTTCGTCGCACGTACAAAGCACCGATGCCCTTGGGTGCATGAATCTTATGCCCCGTTAGTGCGAGGTAATCGACGGGAAAACCCTTAACATCGATCGGGACTTTTCCTGCCGCTTGCACAGCATCGCAGTGATAGGGTATTCCGCGCGAACGGCAAATCTCGCCGATGTGTTTCACCGGAAACAACACGCCCGTTTCATTGTTGGCCCACATTAGCGACACTACCGCAGTCTCGTCCGTAATTGCCTCTTCGACATCCGCCAACTTCAGCAAGCCGTCGCGATCAACCGGAAGATACGTGACCGAGTAGCCCTCCGTCTCCAACGCCATACAGTAGTTGAGTACCGATGAATGCTCGACAGCCGAAGTTACAATGTGTCGTCTTGCAGGGTGAGCTCGTAAGGCCGCATGAATCGCTGAGTTGTTGCTCTCGGTCGCGCAGGAAGTGAAGATGATTTCCAGTGGATGTGCCCCAATTAATTCCGCAACATGTTCACGCGCAATAGCAATGACCGACTTCAGTTTTGAGCCGAACTTGTAGCTGCTGGACGGGTTGCCCCATTCGGAGGTGAAGTACGGCATCATTGCTTCCAGAACTTCGGGCAAGATCGCGGTCGTGGCATTGTGGTCGAGGTATATCACTGGTCTAATCTCAACCAATCGTAGCGATTCCGATGAACTCTAGTCAACGAGTGTCGTTTCGTTTAGATTTCTTACATCAGTTCGACGAGAGCAAGCAACGTGGAATCGCAGCGACGTTGCGAGCTTTTCTAATAGGGTCGGAAGTGCCAACCTCTTGATCAGCAATAGACTGGCACCGTGACGGCACCGCGACCTGTTCAGCTCCCGTGTTGTGCGCCGGGGCTGGAGACTGGAGGATGATGTCTCGAACTGGATCAGACTCAATTCTCACCGGCGTTGTGCAGCGGTACCCGGAGAAGACGTTTTACTTGTCGCAAGTCTTCAACGACACCACAAACTCTTACAAGCTCTTCTGGTTTTTGGCCATCCTCTCACTGATCAGGCGAACGGCCACGCGTTCTCTTAGTCTGCCAGGCATTTTTACTGAAATGGCCGTTATAGCTTGGCACCCAGTTTGTCTCTACCGCCTTTCGCTCGGTCGACAGGATAAGCTTCAAGAGGTGGTTCTGCAGATCAAGCAAGAGTCTGGTCTGTTACCGAACGCCGTTCCCGAGACCGTCCGCGAGTTTGTGGAGGGTTCCCCGAATGCGCGGAAGATGCTGGAATTCTTCAATCGGTACGTGCCCCCGCGCTTCCTTACTCCCTGGTTCGCCCAGCAGCTCAGCGGCGAGCGAGACTACACAAAGCGGACGCACGCGATTCGTACGATGGCGAGGAACAGCCAGACGACTCCGTTTGCTTGTCCCTACTACTTTGAAGGTATGGGGGCACGCGGTTCGCTGCATCTTAACGACTCCTGGCGAGCATTCCTTGTGGAAAACCTTGGCATCGCACAAGCATTCGCTGAACATCACCTGTCAGTCTACTTGCAGGCGAGGAATCCGAACGTGCCGGGCATAGTGAACAAGCTTGAAGCGCCAAAGGTGCGACAACTCGCCGGTGCACGGAACTTCTGGCGGATCGTTCGCGATGAGTTTGAGCAGAAAGGACGGGGCGCGGAGTTCAAGGACATATACTCAGGGCGGCTGCTGGCTGAGAGTTTTTCAATCGATCACTTTCTGCCGTGGAGTTTCGTCGTACACGATTTGCTGTGGAATCTTACGCCGGTCGAAACAGCAACGAATTCCAGCAAGGCCGATTCCCTACCCGACCTTGATCTATACCTTCCTAGACTCGGCAAGCTTCACTTTGCTGCGATCGAGGTTGCGCAAAGGCAGCCCACATTTCTCGAAGACTATACGGACTGCTTCAAGGAGGATGTTGCTGGGTTGCTGACTCTGGATGAATCAGGTCTACTTGCCAAGTATCGGGAAGTCATTTTGCCTCAGGCCCAGATAGCGATGAACCAGGGGTTTCAGCCAAGTTGGAGACTTCCCGATTGAGGTGCGGATGACATACCGCCAAGCTCTAGAATGTAATGGCTCAGGGAACCTGATCTCTAGTGAAGTCATCCCTACCTTCCGTGTTGCGAGTGCAACGATTTCTTATCTACGCCCGATCTACCCGCGCGTTGCTGCCAGTAGAAGACAGAAAACGGCCGCGAGCCGACGCCTCGGGAAAGGCGTCAGCGGAGGGTCCTTCGTGGAAAAGCCATGCCCGCACCCACCCGCTCGCGGGCTGAGCAAAGGAGCTTCGAGCCTTGTTGAAATCGGAGCAGGAATGCGGTTCCGACTTCGTTCGCCTTGTTAATGCGCCAGCGGCTGTTTACGAAGAGAAGCGCTTGCTCGACACAATGCTCCTCGCGCTGCCGAGATGGTTTACAGTGGGAAGTACTGAATCTGACTCTCAAGATCGGCGGCTGTGCTGCATTCGATAATTATTTCCAAATCGTCGATAGCTCGACCGATTTCGAGTTGCTCCGGAACAATGATGACACCCGGCATTGGTAGGAACTGCTTCAATCGGTCGGCGCCGAATTTGGTTAGAGTGTTGACATCGTGGCTCAAGATCACTCGGCCTTCTCTGGCGCCCCAATCCAAGAGCTCCGGATCACCGAGCCCGCCGAGACCGATGTCCTGAACGATCAGGTAATCGAGTTGCGGAAGACGTAATCGTAGACCGCGGAGAATTCGCTGGTCGAAGTTCTCGTCTATTAACAGTGGCAGCATAGTAGGGGAAGAGGATCGTTGAGTCAGGCGTCGATCAATTCGGCGCGGCGCCGGCGGAGCTTCTCTCGGAATTCGCTATATTGCGGCTGACTTTCGATCTCACGGCGGATAGCGTCGGCTTCAGTCTGGCGTTCCTCAAGATACGCCTCAACGTCTTCCTGGTGATCGAGGTAGTAAGCGATCGCGCCGTAAATTTGCCGCAAAGACAACGAAGGAAAGCTGTCCTGGATTTGTTCGGCTGTGTTGCCCTTTTTGAACGCCGCCACCAGAGTGTCGAGCGTGACGCGAGAACCCATTATTCGCACGCTACCCATCTCATCCTGGTGCAATGGCACTATTTGACTGAGAGTCAGTTGCTTCACGGATTCGAATTATAACCTGCCCATGTCACGGAAGAAAGTCATGGATTCGTGCTACAGCGCGTTATTATCATCAGTGGCGCTTGTAATCGGTGCTGTCTGACTCTGTATCAGGGTCGGACTTAGGTTCGCCGAACAGTTCCTCGACGGTCGTACCGAGCGCACTCGCCAGTCGCTCTCTGACCTCGGGTGAGATTCGCCTTCGCGAGATGCAGTATGAAAGCTGCGAACGGCTGCAATGAAGTTCTCTGGCAGCCGCGGTGATCGAACCCCATTTCTTGTAGACCAGGAATTTGATTTCTAGCGAAGTCATTTTGCCTCCGTGCAGTGCAGTTGAGAAGCTAATCCGCGACGGTTACTTAACGGGTTTTGCCGCCGCCTTCTGTTTTCGGTTAGCAGCCGTCTTTCTTGGGTTGCTCTTGGACTGGAGTTTCTTGTGAGCGTGGTTGAGCAACACTTGAAGTTCCTTACTTGGTTTCCATCGGCCGGTCATCATGCCGGTAGTAGCGTCATAGAATTTGCGGTAGGTAGTCGTATGCGGGAACGTGAGTTCCATCGCTACGTTCAATTCGGCGATCGCCGCCTTGATGCGCTCGGGGTGTTTGCTCTGCAGGTCTCGCATCAGGCGGCACCAAGTAGCAAAGGTCTTGTCGGCAAGGCCGGCATAGTCGCGCAACGCCTTGATAATCAAGTTTGCCCAGGGCTCCAGGAGAGGCCACTCAGTGCTGTGTATCGAGAGTCTCCGGATTTGAGGCTTTTCCGTCTGCGGGGTTGGAGTATCCTTGGTCATTGCTGTAATCTCCTGAGTGACTAAGCTGGTTTTGCGAGGGACGAACCCTACACCCCGCCAAAGGTTATCAGGGTCTGCCCCTCGGCTCAGGCAGAGGTGACGGCCAAAACCTATTGACCGGCTCCGCACCTTTTTGCGTGAGAGATAATACGAAAACTAGCGGAGTAAATCAATAGGTTTATTTACGCTGATGAAAGTTGATCTTGAGGATCTGATCTCACAAAAGCAGGCCGCCGCTATTCGGGGGGTTACGTTGCAGGGTATCCACTCTCTCGTGAAGCGCGGGAAGCTCAAGACTTATATGGTAGGCGACAAGGGTTTTCTGTCACGCAAAGAAGTCGAGAGCTACGTGCCGAGCGTCGGCGGCAGGCCGAAGAAAAAGACAAGCAAAGGGCGCCGCACCAGAAAGAAAGCCGGGTAAGCAGCGCCGGTGTGAGACCGCTCCATGGCTTGAATTACGTGTCTAGTGGTTCTGCTGCCGAGTCATAGCCTATAGATACCTGTTTTTCTCGGTCATTCGCAGCGTTGCCGACTGCGCCTCAATAATCGACGACCGCTACGCTGTCATCTGGCTTCTTCCGCTGCTCGGATGCTTCACTGGACAAACCACGCCTGAACATCCCGCTGCTCCACAGATCCCCAGCCGAGTGATGAATTTCGCTGCGATGCACCGGCAAGTGGCCCGATCATTCTGGGCGATACCCATTGGTTGCAGGGTAACCGGTCGCGTGACCGGAGGCCTGCCCATTCTGCGAGAAATCACAAAGCGCACCATCCATTTCATCCCCGGTACAACCACTATACGCGCGGGACGTTAGGGACAGTCCAGTGCGTACAGTCCGTCTACGTCATTGTTGCCTTCCTGCATCGGTGCTAGTCTGTCACGTTCGTAACACCTCGCGCTCCTAGTTCTTCCTGGGCGGATCGGAACAGATCGCATCTGGCGGCGCTGTCGATAAATGAAGGATGGCGGCACATCCGTGACAGCCGCGAGCGCCTGAGAGCAACACCGGTGAATGAAGTTAGGCTGAACATCATTGATGTACGCGGCGCGGTTAATGGAATCGTGCATTGCGGTTTAGCGGAAGGAGCAATAGCAGCGCTATCGGCCGGGCCTGAGACTATAGCCGAATTGGAAGGTGCAATCGAGCGATTCATAAGACGGGGCGAGAATCTGGGCGGAGGATTCCAGTCCTTCAGACCGGGAGAAGACTTCGAGCAATGGGATCAGGGTACGGTGACCATCGATTTGGCGGCGCGCATTGTTGCAACCAGGTCGCTCTATTGTACGCTGCAAGGCCGCGGCGACGTTGAGTACTACGAGGGCGACCGCGCGACTGATGTATGGGTGGCGTATTGTCTTCCAGAGGACTGGCTGCTCCTTCATAGCACCGAAAATGGGGTTGAAGTCCGCGACGCGTTGGCTGAATACCTTGCTGGTCGTGAGAAACGTCGGACGGAGCGCGCGGCAAATCAGCCTATCGATGTACGTGAGATTCTTTATGGGAGAGCGATGATCCGATTCATAGCCGATGCGTGTGCGGTATCGAAGGATCGGAGGGCGGCTGAAGGATTCCGCGATTACGACGCTGAAGCTGGCGATCCGGATGAAGCTCGCGGCCCGGATAGAAATCTCTCACCCTCGGCAACTCGCCTCATGAGATTGATACACGGGCGCTGGCTGATGACTCCCAGAGCCGATTTGCGCGGCCGGACGCCGCGCGAGGTTATACTCGAAAAGCAGCACTTCATCGACTCCGACATGCTCACACGTGAGATTCAATGGGGGTTGCTGGGTGAAGCCCCGCCTCCGCTCGGCCGCGACTCGAATGCTTACAAATCCGCCGGCTTCGGCAGTCAAGAGTTTGCGGTGTATTACCACCTGTGTCGTTATCTCGTGCGCGAGTGTTTGACGCTATTGAAGCGCGACAGCGGCCTTGATGCGGATTCGTTGTCGACCGGCCGGTATTCAGGACGTGAAGATTCTACGGATGAATGCTCGGGAGGCGAATCGCTGGTGGATTGGCTAGAGTCAATGAAGGAAGCGTGGTTGAGTGAACCCAATGAAGTATTCGACGGACGGATACCTGGCGCGATCATAGAAATTGAACGGCGGCGGATTCCGCTGCCCATGTCGGAAGAGGAGATTTTTCGCGAAGAGGAGCTTTCTGAGGATCTTGTCGAGCGCATTCTCACGAAGATCAAGATTGCTCCCAGGGAAATCAGGGAGGAGTTCGCGTCGTATCGAGGGATGGATAAGATGAACGGAGAGGACCTCGGCCCTCGATTCAAATATCTTGATATACCTGAAAGCGAAGAAGAGGGGTTTGTCCTTTCGAGTTACCGCACGCGCGAAGAGTGGAAAGCTGCCAAAATTAAGCGCAAAGCACTTGACGAGAAGTACGAGGAAATCCGATCGAAGGATCAGGAAACAACGCTCGAAGAGGGCGAAGACGAAGGCGGCACACGTGTGCATTGAGGCACGATGGGTTGCGCGAACGCTGTCGGCTGAGGCCGCTAGAAAGTTCGAGGCATTATCACTTTCGGCCGTCATCGGCGGAATCCGTATTCGGCATCTTGTCGGTAGGAGAGTCACCGAACAGCTCCTCGACCGTCATCCCGAGCGCGCGGGCGAGTTTCTTTCTTAGTTCGGGCGATCTTCGCCTTCCTGAAATGCAGTAGGAGAGTTGCGAGCGGCTGACCTCAAGCGACTTGGCCCCAGCCACTATCGTTCCCCATCTCTCAAGAACAAGGCACTTTCTTATTATAGGTGTCATCCTACCTTCTCTTGTTTTGAGTGAAAGCAGAGTGCTCATTTGTTCGTCGCCTCATGCCGAGTGGAAGCAGTACCTATTACCCTTAGCAGCCGCGCATTTCTCCCCTGGGCATTGGGCGTTCATCGAGTATGCGCCCGTCCCGCGCAATCGCCTGTACCTTCCCGCCGGCCAACCGCTCGAAGAACTCGACTACCGGGTAGTCGGAGAAAAAGGATGGGAGTTGCTCCTGAGATTCGGCCGCTTTTGGTGGGCAGCCGCAGCTAAAGACATCGCCGCTCTTAAGGTCGCCCCAAAGCACGGTCAAGAATGAACCGCACTCGCAGCGCGTCAAGTATTCGACCTTGCCTTGCTTATTGCGGCCAAGCCGCCTTACGACCGTGAGGCTACCGAATTCTTCTCCGATCTTGATCGCTTCGTTCCCCACGGTCAGACACCTCCGAATTGATAAAAGAGTCGCGAGCCAGTGACGGACTCGAGCTGACCGTGTGCGGTGATGGCCCCTTAGTGGAAGGATGTTATGACCGCATTACCGGCTCGCGACCGACCCTCTTTCCCTGCTTGCTCGTTCCGAGTCCAGCCCGTAAGCGAGTCGTGACTCACTACTACTGCTGCTATTCATCACCGGCCGCTTAACTCATCGGCTCGATGCCGGGCACGTGATGCTCATCGTATGACCCTCTCAAGTCTTAATAACCAACTGCTACTCAGGGGATGTAACGCCACACAGTGTAACGTCGGTCTTGCTCAAGGTCTACAATCTAGTAGTGGCCACATTGCTATTGTAGTGGCCAATTTCCTGCTTTCTGCCCGACTGTTTCCAGGAGCGGCGAGAACCCGGTCTCTACCAACACGCTACCCCAGATGCGTGCAGCCCGTCATTCGGCACTCGCTCGGCGCCACACCAAACGTCTGCTTGAAGTCTCGCGCGAAGTGGCTTCGGTCCGTCAGGCCGACCCGTGCGATGACCTCCTTGATGCCCAGATCAGGATCGCTCGCCAGAAGGTCCTTTGCTTTGCTGATTCTGAATTGCTTGAGGTACTTCACCGGTGACATACCGGTTTCGCTCTTGAACAGGATGTCCAGCCACGAACGAGACAGTCTTGCGCACTGGCTGAGATCATCCACAGAAATCGGACGATGATAGTTCATCTCAATAAACTCGATCGTGCGTCTTATCCTGTAATCCATCGAACCTACCTCGGCTTCAACTGGGTGCGTTAGGACCGCTACAATCGCCATTTGAAACGGCATTAGCTCGCGCCTGATCGAGACAGCGGTTGCGCTAAAGCGTCCTGCCTCTATCCCCTTCCTCGCCGACAACGCCTGGGTCGCTGGCAGAGGTCACTCATTGCGTTGAGTGCTGCTTTGTCGAGAATTGTGATCTTTCTGAGCCCCGTGCTGACCGCGCCACAATTCCGCAATTTGGTTACGATAGAGGCGACGATTTCGCGTTGGACTCCAAGCATCTCGCCGAGCTTGTCCTGGGACAGTCCTTCGATCACGCCACCGTCACCGGCCAGCTTCAGCAGGAGAGCCGCAACGCGGGACTCAGTGCGCTGCCACTCAACGCGATAGAGATCGGCCTCAAGCTCGTACAAGCGAACGCCAATCGTCTTTATCAGCCAGTGCGGATTGCGGGTGATCCACTGCCAGGCCTGTATCGGATTCATGGTCGTGACAGTGACGCCGGACGAGCCCGCCACCGCTTCAGTGAGCAGCATGGTCTGGCCCATCTCCGGCATCTCTCCGAAGACCGCGCCGATCGTGAGCGTCTTGACCATGTATTTGTCGCGTGCGTGCCTGATCTGCACCCGACCGCGCTCGATAGCACACAAGATGCCGTCGCAAGGTATGACATGATTCGGCGCAAAGTCTTGCTTCGGGAATCGGTCGAATGTCGGACGGTGGGAGAAGGGCTCAATCTGAATTGAACCCACAGTCTGAGCGAGCCTCGCGGCCCGAAGCTTCTCTGGAGTGCCTGTCCGAGACGGCTTTCTATGGGGTCGAGTTGATTTGAGTTCTGCGGCTTGGGCCGAATCCGCAGCTACTTCCGCAACCGCTGGGTAGGCAGGGAACTTACCTTTGGAATAGTCGTCACCAGATGCATTTTCCGGGTTGTATACTGCATAGCCGTTTAATATCATACACACCTCCGCATTAGCGCCGAGGCGTGTTCTAGATAAACTAGTCCTGGCACGCCAATGCGCTTAATTTGGTGAGAGGGTGGCCGCCACCGATAATGGCGTCCACCCGCTCATCGATTAGCTTGCTGAAACCGTAAGCTCCGCATGTCTCGCCGAGCAGACCCGCTCAGCAAGCATTGTTCTTTGAGATTTAACTATTTGTTTGTTGGTGCGCTAGAAAGCCCTCTCCGTGTTCGTCCTTAGACCTCGATTAGGTCTAGATGCTCATCGGTTGGACGTGTGAACGGAGGAGCGCGCGGGCCGGGGCCGCTCGTGGGCCAATCGGAGGTTATGAGTGGCAGCGCCTCAAGAGCGACGCTGATTGGTTTGGTGAGAATCGGTGCGAATGAAAACGATCTAAAGATAGAAAGTCCGGCCAGCCAATGAAGGGCGCGGACGACTACGCCGACTCGCCGTCGTTTCGGCTTTGGGCGTTGCAGCTTTTTCTTTGGCGGTTTTCGCTCGGCGGTCTCTGGAAAGCTGCTTAGAGCGACGAATGATGGCCTCGGATGCCTTCGCTTCGTTTCAAGCTCGGTGCGAGTCTCCGCCCATTCTGGAAAAGCGGCTGCGTGTCGCGAGTTGAGCGCAATGTTCAATGCGCCCTCTGCTTCGTCAACGCGGCCTACTTTGCCAAGGCGTACAGCATAGTTATTCAAGGACACGTAATAAATGATGGGACACGTCCGTGCCGCGGCAAGCACCGAGGGAAAGATGGACTCCAAGCTCTTAACGGCCCGGGAATAGTCACCGCTGGCGCCCTGAATATAGCCTAGAACCTGCTCGGATTCTAGGAACGCTATCGGATCGTGTGCTCGGCCTAGTTTTCCGGCTAAGAGGAAGAAGGGTACCGCAGCGTCTACGTCGCCTTTGTCATACTGGTTGTTGGCGAGCGCCAGGAAAACGCGAGGCCTGTATTCCGTCGCAACATTCTCGGCGGCCTTATACAGGATCCGCTCAGCGGCATCGAACTCCCCAACACGTCCTAAGCGTAGACCTTCGTAATAATGGGTGAGCGCTTGCACTGACTTCGGCAGCGGCAGGGCGCGTATCAACTGATTGATGTTTTCTACGTCATCAGGCCGTCTCGTTAAGGACGCTAGGCGAGCAAGCGATGCGAGCTGACTTCCCAACAGATTGAGACGGTCGGTTGTGACTCCACGCGCGAACGCCGTATAGACAAGATGCTCGTAGTAGGTGCTGCTGGAAAAGCACTCGTTAGACGCGGCAACGTTGCCGCCAAAGGAGGATGGTATGAAGATTTTGGTTGCTTCGTTAATCATGCTGATGATGCTGCCAGCACTGACCTCATCAACTCACCACAAATCTCAAGCGACGGCTCCGATGGGTTCGGTCGCCTACGCTGGGGAAACACGGCCGAACGGACTAGCTGACTGCCCTTGCCAGATCGGACCCGATGGCGTCTCGCGTGATTGCAATGGCACAGTCTGTACCGACAATCCATCGGCGATCAAAACCGAAAACCGCTCCGCGAATCAGGCTACGACATCGCGTACTGCGCCGGGCGCACTGAGCGTTTTGGCGCGAGCCCTTCTGTCTGTGATTTCGATCCTCGCGTTGAGTTGAGCTTCGATCTCCGCCACGAGGGTTGAACGAAAAGCTGATTGCGTGACGCTCGGGGGTGTCGTCGCGCCTGGTCTCTCTGTGCAGCCAAAGATTCACGCGGGCTGAGTCTATTTGTCGTTTCCTGTCCGCTCAGTCCTGGCTCGAAAGGCTATCACCGTGACCACGGGCGTAACAAGCGGTTTACGTCTGATCGGTGAAGAAAATCTCTGTCACGAATGTAACAAAAGGAGTGAGTCTTACCTCCTCTCATGGTGTGTGTTTGCGGAGGTGATTATGTATTAAATCTTGTTCACTCGTTGTGAAGAATGTGGCTGCCGTTCTATGGCCGGTGGATTACAGCTCCGAGAACCTATTTCTAGAGGAAAGATTCCAACCCCGTGTCAGGGTCGCATTCAATGAGCACTGCGGCCTTGGCGAGTCGCCAAGCTTGTCGAATCTCCAGCGTCCTGCTATGGTCCTTCACATAATGTTCCCTTCGAGGGAGGCCGAATGTTCAGGCGGATAATCGTTATTGTTCTCGTGGCTTCGGTGCCTGTTCTCTTCTTCCTTGGGTTTCGTGCTGGCAAGCAAAACCAACCGCCTTCCGACGAACTTCAACGAGCCTTGGCGCAGGTTGCTCTCAAGAGCTTGAGAGCCCAATACGATCTGTTAGAGTCCGG
>Ga0066658_10000379_pt1 | contig 16465 bp, 8 predicted proteins | sample GraSoiAngelo_107_FD_75174 | JGI IMG/M metagenome (GOLD analysis project Ga0066658, IMG submission 75174) | Grasslands soil microbial communities from the Angelo Coastal Reserve, California, USA - 14_0903_09_30cm | ecosystem: Environmental > Terrestrial > Soil > Grasslands | place: USA...
CAGCCGAGGAATTTAGAGCAGTTCGGCGGGACTCTCGGTGGTCCCATTACTAAGGACAAGCTGTTCTATTTCGGCGCCTATGAAGGTCAGCGCTACGAAGTCGGCAACGTCACCCAATTATCGACGCCGGCTACGGTCTCGCTGGGGGGCGACCCGGCGAATAGCCTGGTAGATTCCATTGCCGCCTTGCAGGCGGCAAATATCCCGGTCAGCAATGTCAGTTTGCAGATCGGTGGCTGTACCCTGGGTCCCCCTATTTCCTGCAATGGCAAAGGATTTCCGGCCAATAACGGAACTAACCCCGTAGATTCGACTCTCATTACTTTCGGGCTCCCTAACACTGTCAGCGCCGACAATGCGGTCGGCAAAATCGACTATCACATCACCGAGAGCCACGTTTTTAATGGGCGGTATTTCTTCGGCAACAACTCCGGGACTGTGTCGGACGCGAGCCAACTGCAGCCTGAGTGGCTGACCCAGATTCACACCCGGGCGCAAGTGCTGGGGACAAACTGGGCCTGGATCCCGAGTTCCAGTTGGGTCAATGAAGTCCGCTTCGGCTACAATCGCCTCTATCAGCCCACGTTTACTGCCGACCACAACAAGCCCGCCTCTTCCTACGGACTCAACACGGGCGTTGCGAATCCTCTGTACGGCGGACTACCGCGAATTAACATTGCTCCGTTTTATATCTTTCCCCAGGAGTTAGGCGGTTTTAACTGGCCCAAGATACAGGGCCCCGATACCAGGTACCAACTGGTGGATCACGTTTCGTACATACATGGCAAGCACGCCTTCAAGTTCGGCGCCGAGCTCCATCATGACGGATTCACGGGTGGGGCGTATGGCGGCGTGCGCGGCAGAATCAAATTCGGCTTCGGAGTCAATGACGTCTTTCCCGGCGCCACCTCGCTGGAAGACTTCTTCGCCGGGGTACCTGATAAGGGGAGCCAACTGGTCGGCGATCCCACACGGCAGATCCATAATTGGGGTTATGCCAGCTTCCTGCAGGACGACTGGCGCGTCGCTAAGACGCTCACGTTGAATCTTGGACTGCGCTACGAATTGAACACAGTAATAAAGGATAACCACAACCTGCTGGGCAATTTCAATCCGACCGCCGGGCTGCAACAAGTTGGCAAAGGGATAAGCGCACCGTACAACGGCGATCACAATAATTTCGCTCCCCGTTTTGGGTTCGCCTGGGATGCGGCGGGCACAGGGAAAACTGTAGTCCGCGGCGGCGGAGGTCTGATTTACGAGACTGTCAATTGGGAGTCCTTCCTGGCTCTCAACAACTCCATGGGTCTAAGCACCATTCCCACCGGGGCCATCATCGATAGCACGGGAGGAACAGCGGGCGGCTCGATCGCCGTCGGTACCGTGAACTTTCCCGCTTCGAGTCTTAACTGGGATCCGGCCATCACCGGAGTACCGGGAACGGTTTTTCCCACTACTCCGCTCGATTGCTTCGGGGCCCCCTGCAGCATTCTCGGGGTGGACCGCAACATCAGGACCCCCTATGTCTGGAATTGGACTTTGAATGTCCAGCACGCCTTCACCAGTAATTTGTCTTTGGAAGTCGCATATGTCGGCAGCCACGGATCAAAGCTGGTTGGGATTCACGACATCAATCAACCACCTCCGGGCGCCGGGTGGACAACCGGACCAGGCGGTACCATCGCTCAGTGCCTGGCCAGCGCCCCCGCTTGGGACAACTGTGCCAGCGATGGCGACGCTGAGCAAGCCGCACGGCCATTCAATGGCAAGTTCTCCTACCTGGCCAACATTTACCAGATGGGGAACGTTTACAAGTCCAATTACAACGGCTTGCAGACGACTCTGACCTCACGGAACCTCCACGGACTTAGCGCTGTCGTGGGTTATACCTATTCCCATTCGCTGGATGATGTTGGCGCCAATTGGGATTTTGGCGCAGGGTCGGGCATTCCCCAAAACAACCTGCTCCCCCAGACGGAATATGCCAGCAGCGATTTCGATATCCGCCATCGCTTCACGTTGGCCATGACCTACCTACTTCCGGGGAAGGAAGGTCTCGCACAACTACTCAAGGGCTGGCAGCTGAATTCCATACTCACGCTTTCCAGCGCTCAACCCTGGGGTCCGATGGATGCCACTACCGACGTCACTGGAACCGGTGAAGTTCTCTCGGATCGCTGGAATTTCTTTGGAAAGACGTCTGACTTCAAGTCCGGCCCGATCGGAATTCCTTATTTCCCGAACGACAGCAATCCGGCTTGCGTCGAGAAGGCATTATCCGTCGATGGAGGGAATCCGGCTGGCCCCGCAGGCATTGCCTTGGGGGCGTTTGGCTGCTACGCCATGGGCAGCTCCGTGATGATCCCTCCCCCATTCACTTTGGGTACGATGGGCCGCAACAGTTTCCGCGACACGGGATTCCGTAACTGGGATTTGTCGGTGGCCAAGAACTGGAAGTTCGGGGATCGGTTTGGCGCTCAGTTCCGTGCCGAATTCTTTAATGTGCTTAATCATCCCAACTTCGCCAATCCCTTCGGGGGACAGAACGGCTGGGCTCACAACGATCCCGGCGGACCTGGAAACTTCGGCTGCGCCTGCGCTACGCCCGATGTGGCCGCTTCCAACCCGGTTATCGGGTCCGGCGGCAGCCGCGCAATCCAGTTGGGACTGAAACTACTTTTTTAAATTGCCGGACTAAGGAGACGGTCTTCGCAATTGCAAGGGGAGTTCATGCCGAATCTGATTCCGACTCATTGGCGCTTCTCTCTACCGATCTGGTTGCTCTGTGTCATTGTGGTGTCCAGCCGCTCATTCTCCCAGCAGCGCACTGAACGCACGCTGGATGAGATCAAGACCGAGGCCATCAAGCGCGCCGAGAACGGCATGTACCCTCTCATCGGCCTCGACCCCGCCGATGTTCGTGACGCACTTCAGTCGATCAAGACAAAAGATAAAGATGAATGGGCCGCCGCCTTCATGGGGGTTGCTGACCGCTACATGTCCGAAGCTAAGTCGCTGGAGAAGAGCGACCCCCAGAAAGCGGATGCCGACTACATCCGGGCCTGGCGGCTCTATTCTTTCGGACGCTGGCCGGTGCCAGCCTCGCCGGGAAAACAGCGTTCTTATGCCCAGGCGATCGAAGCTTTTCTCGCTCATACCCGATTCTGGGATCCGCCCCTCGAGGTAGTTCACATCCCTTTTGAAAATTCCGAAATCACCGGTTACCTGCGCCTTCCCAAGAATGCCAAAGGCCCCGTGCCACTGGTCATTGCGGTGAATGGCCTTGATAGCCGCAAGGAAGATTTGGCGGAGAGCTTCTCCGCAATTCTGCCCTACGGGGTTGGTTTTCTGGCCGTGGATGGACCGGGCACCGGCCAGGCACCCATCAAAGTCAGCGAGACCGCCAACCGCATGTTGTCGCGCGTCATTGACTATGTTCAGACCCGTCCCGAAGTGGACAAGAACCGGATCGCCATTCATGGAGTGAGCTGGGGGGCTTATTGGGCCACCAAGCTGGCTATCCTCGAGCGCGATCGCCTCAAGGGAGCCAGCGCCCAGTCTCCGCCCATTGACGGTTTCTTTCAAAAGGATTTCTTAATGAATTCGCTGATAGGGAACCGCGAATACTTGTTCGATCAAGTGCCAGCACTGATGTCAGTTTTGGAGGGAGTACACAACGTAGATGAGATGGCGGAGTTCCTCCCCAAGATGTCGCTGGTGAAACAAGGTCTTCTCGGCAAACCCATGGCGCCGATGCTGGTGATCGCCGGCGTATTGGACACGCAAGTCCCGATCGCGGACATCTACTTGCTTCTCAGCAAAGGGGACACGCCAAAAACCGCCTGGATCAACCCGCAGGGCGGCCACCTCGGACGACAGGTGAAAGTGTGGCCTGATCCTGTCATTTTCAAGCAGGTCATCATTCCCTGGTTGGGGCACACGCTGGAGGCTCAAGGACTTGAAGCTGGCCGGTAGTGTCGTACAGGTGGCAAGCAATAATAAGGATTGAACATGGGAATTCCCGGCGCCACCAAACCCTCTGCCCCCGCCGTGGCGCCTCCCCATTCGCGCAAGAAGAACTCCAGCCTCTGGGTGCAAGTGCTCCTGGCCATCCTGGTGGCGCTGGCGCTCGGGTACTTCAGCCCGTCCACAGCCGTTGCCCTGAAACCGCTTGGCGATGCCTTCATCCGGCTGATCACGATGATCGTCACCCTCATTATCTTTTGTACCGTGGTCACGGGCATCGCAGGCATGGAAAACATGACCAAAGTCGGGCGCCTTGGGGGTAAGGCGCTGCTGTACTTCGAGACTGTTTCCACCCTGGCCCTGCTGATTGGCCTGGTTGTAGGCAATGTCGTGCCCAGGGGCAGGGGCCTTAATGTGGACCCGGCGACTCTCGACAGCAAGGCGGTCGCCGACTATGGCGGGCAGGCCAAAACCCAAAACGTTACCGAGTTCCTCATGCACATTATTCCCACGACCGTTGTGGATGCGTTCGCCAAAGGAGACATCCTGGAAGTCCTGCTCGTGGCCATCCTGTTCGGTTTCGCGCTGGGCGCGGTTGGCACGCGTTCTAAGCCGCTGGTCGATCTGGTCGACGCGCTGGCTCATGCCGTATTTGGCGTGGTGAATATCTTGATGAAATTCGCACCCCTCGGCGTTTTCGGCGCTATGGCCTTTACGGTCGGCAAGTATGGCATCGTTTCGCTTGGGCCTTTGGTCAAGCTGATTGGAACGTTCTATCTCACTTCCATTTTGTTTGTGCTGGTCGTCCTGGGAGGGATTGCCCGGCTCGCCGGATTCGGAATCATAAAGTTCCTCGGCTATATCAAGGAAGAAGTCCTGCTGGTGCTGGCGACCAGTTCCTCCGAAACCGCGTTGCCCACCCTGATGGAGAAGATGGAGAAACTCGGCTGCTCGAAGTCGCTGGTGGGCCTGGTCGTGCCCGCCGGTTACACCTTTAACACCGACGGCACCAGCATCTAGAGGACTCTGGCGGCACTTTTTGTGGCACAAGCCACCAACACGCGGCTCACGCTCACCGAGCAACTGACGATCTTTGCGGTCGCCATCCTGACCTCAAAGGGAGCCAGCGGCGTGCAAGGCGCATCCTTTATCGCCTTGGTCGCGACGCTCTCCATCATTCCTACGATTCCCGTGGCGGGCATGGCTTTAATCCTCGGAATCGATCGTTTCATGAGCATGTTCCGTGCCCTGGTAAATATGATCGGCAATGGCGTGGCGACCGTCGTGATTGCACGCTGGGAAAGAGAAATCGAGGGTGACACCTTGCGCCAGCGTCTGGTCGGTCTCTGAAAGCGTTTGCAGCGCAAGGGAGCACCCGGTACAGTTCAGCAAGAGGGAAGAGCAAACTCGAACGCAGTCATGCAACTGTTCCCACTGATCGGGCTCGATGGCACCGACGAATTGGCGGCCCGTTCGCGTGCCGTGACTGCATCTAGGATGGCCTGCCCAACGAAGAGATGCGGCGGTGCCACTTCAGTTGGTTTCGACCCACAAATTCTAATGCTGGTGTGGGTTTCCGGTAAGTTTGAACTGCATAACGCACACCAGTTGAGTACGTAATGGCAGTGTGCGACCAAGAACTCCTCTCCAGAAATCGAGATACTGACCCACGCTATGCTCCTGCCGGCGAACCGGTGATTCAGCCTATCCGTCGCAGGTCCGCCGTACCTGAAGAGAGCGCTACTGGCTATTGCCGGGCTGATCGGCTGCTTTGGCCGTCAGCTGGCCAAACAGTCCGTCACCCTCATCATTGGGACCGGCGGTGAAGAACAAGGTGTTGGTCGGTCCGTTATTGGTGGCGTTTCCTCCCCCAAAACTAATAGCCCACAGGCCATCGATGACCAAGCTCTGTCCGGTGACGTCGTCGAGCATCATGCCTTCGTGTTGTCCGGTGAACAGATTGAAGCCGTGGATGGTGCCGTCGCCGAAGTTGCCGATCAGGATCCGGTGCGAGAAGTTGCCGAAGTCGCCCGGCGCAAGTGCTGCGCCCCAGGGTGCGTTAAACCAGTCCCCGTGTTCCAGGCGGAGCAACAGCCGCCCTCGGGGATCGTACACACCGGCAAAACCGAGCCCCGCACCGTGGTCTTCATCGTGGCTCCCCGGTGCCCGATGAGCAAACGTCACGACCAAGTTTCCACCAACGTTCTGAATGTTGAAGGGGGACCAGCTCCTGTCGAGACCAGGAAAGCGAAAAGCACCATCACCCTCCGAATGTAGCTGGCTAAAGCTGCTGTCGAAGACTTCGACCCGCCCCGTCTGAAAGTTGGTCGCGTAAAATCTCGGACTGCCATTCACCTGGGCAATGGCGCAGCCCTTGTAGACGGCCTTGCCAGCGCGGTTCTTGAGAATCACCGCGTTGGGATTCACGGTGGGATTCCAGCCGGCGATGGTGCCATCCTCAGTCACGAACAGGAAGAAGGCCTTCGCTCCGGGCCCGACCAGAAATTCGGGCGTGGCGTTGAAAACCGTTCCCGTGGGTGCCGACGTGCCGGTACCATCGGGCGTGGGAATGGTCACGACGCGGGTTTGCGGCACACCGGCCGCGTTGTACAAAGTGGATAAACCTGTGCCGTTGTCGGATATCCACCAAGGACTGCCGCTCCCACGCGAGAGTCCCCAGGCATTCACAAGATTTGAATCCACGTTGGGTGCGGAGGGAGAAACCGCCTGCATATCAACGGTCAGGTCGGTGCGATGGTACTGCTGTGCCACCAGGGAACCGGGCAACAGCAGCGCGAAAACGACGAGAGCAGATCGACGAACCACAGAAATCCACATAACAAGCTCCTCTGTTTGTTGACTGAGATCTTGTTTGATCTGGCTGGGCATACTGCCGCGCCATCCTCTGGGAATAGGAAATCGTAAGCAGCGCCCGTGCCCGGGTTGTCACGGAATTGTCGTGTTTCCGCAATCTTTTTGTCAGTTGGTCGAGGGGGACTTCCCCTGCTAGCTTGTGTTCGCTCTCGGCCTCGCAACGCCGGGGTATGCGCTCCTCAAAACCACCGGTCGCAAGCTGGAAAGCGGCGCCGCACTCCGATAGGCGACGGACATATTGGCAGGCAGTTCTGGATCGTCCGAGAGCACGGCATGAAAGCCGGATACGTCCGCAATATATTTGCGCAGACCCCGCGCGTGCGGCTGAAGTTGCGCGACGGGATGCACACCCACTGGCACAGCGGCACGGCCCATTTGCTTCCCCACGATGATCCGCGAGAGCGCCAGCGCTGGCTTTTTTAATCAGGTACCGGGCAGCGGCAGGAATGCGGCTGCGGTGCGCCGCTTCGGGACTGACCTGCTCTCCGTTCGGATCGATCTGGATGCTTGACTCTCACGAGCTCGGCGAAACCGCGGCGGTGGGACTCGTGACGTGAGTGCGAGTCCTCCTGCCGGGGTTGGAGGAAAACGGGCCGTGGATCTTTCATTCAGGACTTCACTGCTCATTTTCGAGTCGCCGCGCCATACCGGGGTGCGGAATTCTCTGTGTGCGGAATTCTCTGTTGACGCGGAGGTCTTAGCCAACTACGATTAACGCCGCGCTAAGAGGCACCTGCCTTCGGAAGCGCCGTAGCGCTCTGCCCGGCAAACTAGACACCACAACCCTCACCCATTGTCAGGAGGGCCTTCCATGACGTCCCAGATAAAAACTCCGTATTGGCAGGTCATTTCATTCGCCTTGCTTCCTTTGCTCTGCTTTTCTTACACCCCGGCCCCGGCGGCATCAAACCCCGCCGTTCCGTCTGGAGTCGTGCGAATTCATTACTTCCGCCCCGATAGCAACTACTCCGGGTGGGCCATTTACACCTGGAATGCACATCCCACCCCAGGCTGGTGCCAAGGGGAGGTCGAGATCACCGGGACTGACAGTTTTGGAGTGTATTTCGATGTGCCGGTCGATCCCACGCTGTCCACGGACCTGGGGTTGATTATCAATAACTGCCCAGCGGGAGGAATTAAGGATCCCGGACCCGACCAGCATCTCAACATCGCTGCCTACAACGAAGCCTGGGTAATTCACGCCGACGCCACTGTGTTTACGACCCAACCGACGCCGCAGCAAATTGCCAACGCCATCCTCAGCATCCAGGAGGTTTATTGGCTCGATCGCACACACCTGGCAATCAAGCCGCAGTACATCCAGAGCGGAGCGACTTATGCGCTCAACTCCGCCCTCGCGGGCGGTCTGAATTTGACCAGCACCGGGATCACCGGCGGCAACCAGATGGCGCTGACGGTCGGCGGAACGCTGTCACAAGACGAGCTGACGCGGAATCCGCAGTTGGCCCCTTATGCGGTCCTGCAGGTGCCCTCCAGCGTGGATCTCGCCACGATAAAGCAGGCGCTCAAAGGAGAGATCGCGCTTTCCGTTGTCGGGCAAAATGGCATGCTGCAGTATGCCGCGGGTATTCAAACCGCTGGCGTCGTCGACGACCTCTACTATTACCCGGGCAGGCTCGGAGTCGTGTTCAACGAAAATTCCTACCCTGTGAGAATCAAGTTGTGGGCGCCAACCGCCCAGTCCGTGTCGCTGCTGATCTTTGATCATGAGAACGACACAGCACCATCCGCAACCATTCCCATGCAGGAAAACAATGGTGTATGGGTGGCGAATGGCGCGAGCGACTGGATAGGCAAGTACTACGTCTATAGCCTGAGCGTGTGGGTGCCGATCGATGCAGCCGTCGACACGAACGTGACAACGGATCCGTACTCGACGGACATTGCAGTGAACGGGATCAAGAGTCGAATTACCGATCTCGGCGCCCAAGCAACCAAGCCCGCGGGGTGGGATCGATCGACTTCGCCTCCGCTCGGCAGCTTCAGTGATATGAGCTTGTACGAACTCCATGTTCGCGACTTCAGCGTGAGTGACTCGACGGTGCCGCCAGCACATCGCGGCACCTACCAGGCCTTTGCGGACCAGAACTCAGATGGAATGCGGCATCTCGGTGACCTGGCCAAGAGCGGACTCAAGGCGGTGCATATCATGCCCTCGTTTCACTTCGCGAGTGTGAACGAGGACAAGTCCACTTGGAAGACGACCGGCGACCTCTCGCAATATCCGCCCGACGGAGGACAGCAGCAAGCCGCCGTAGCCCGAATCCAAGGGAGCGACGGCTATAACTGGGGTTATGACCCCGTTCACTACATGGCGCCTCAAGGCAGCTACGCGATGGTTCCTCGAAATCGGGTACGCGAGTACCGCGCGATGGTGATGGGACTGCACAATGCCGGATTACGCGTTGTTCAAGATGTGGTCTTCAATCACACGAGTGCCTACGGAGAAGGGCCAAACTCGAACCTCGATGAAGTGGTGCCCGGGTATTACCACCGGCTGGATGCGAATGGAAATCTGGAGACAGGTTCCTGTTGCCCGGATACAGCCAGCGAACATCGCATGATGGAAAAGCTGATGATCGACACGCTCGTGCTCAATGCGCGCGAGTACAAAATCGACGGCTTCCGCTTCGACATCATGAGTTTTCACTTCCTCTACAATATGCGGCACATTCAGGCCGCACTTCGCGCTTTAACGCCGGAAAAGGACGGCGTAGATGGGTCGAAGATCTACCTATACGGGGAAGGATGGAACTTCGGGGATACGGCGAATAACCAGATTGGGCCGCACGCCGGCCAGCTCGATTTATACGGTTATGGAATCGGCACCTTCAATGACCGGATCCGCGACGGCATTCGCGGCGGCAGCCCCTTCACCGATGAGCGGGTGCAGGGATTTGCCACCGGACTGTTCACGGACCCGAGCGACTACACGAATCAAAATCTGCCGCCAGCCGGTCAACAAAATCAACTGCTCCAGTACACGGACTGGATTCGGATTGGCCTTACGGGAAACTTGCGCGATTACAGCTTCCCTAACAGTGCGGGCGTCACGGTCACCGGAGCACAGGTGGATTACAACGGTCAACCGGCGGGATACACAGCGTCGCCAATCGAAGCCGTGAATTACTGTTCGGTTCATGATAATCAGGACCTGTTCGATGCGGTGCAGTTGAAGTCGAGCTTCAACGACGATATCGCTACCCGCGCACGCCGGCAGGTCGTGGCCATGAGTTTGGTCCTGCTGGGCCAAGGCGTCCCGTTCTTTCAGGCCGGCGACGACATGTTGCGGTCCAAGGACATGGACCAGAACAGTTACGATTCCGGCGACTGGTTCAACAAAATCGACTGGAGCGGAAAAACGGCAAACTGGGGGATTGGCTTGCCCTTGGCGAGCCAGAACGGTGGCCAATGGCCTATCATGATGCCGCTCCTCACGAACCCCGCCTATGGGCCGCAACCCGAGGACATCGCCCTGAGCAGTGGTGCATTTCGCGAGTTTATGCAGATCCGCTACAGTTCGGGGTTATTCCGCATGCCGACCTTCGCCGAGGTCCAGCAGAACCTCACTTTCCTGAATACGGGTCCGAACCAGATACCGGGACTGATCGTAATGAAATTGGATGCCAATGGCCGGAACTACGGTCCCTATACGAATATATTGGTGATCTTTAACGCGACGAATCAGCCGGTGACGTTCACCGATGCCAGCCTGCAGAGGATGCATTTGCATCTGCATCCGGTCGAGCAGAGCTCCGGTGACATCTGGACCCGGCGATCCACTTTTAATTCCAAAGTAGGAGCCGCCACGGTCGCAGGATTGACGACGGCGGTCTTTGTGAGCGAAAACAAATAAGACGACGGCGGTCTTTGTGAGCGAAAACAAATAAGAGGAGGCATGCTGGGTGCCGCCGATCGAGCGCGTCGTACAGACTGCCGTGGAACCAACCGCATCTCGTGCCTCTCGTTCGCCGAAATTCTGGCCAGCCGTTACACAAACCTCTGCACTGCCTCGTCGCATGGGGTACTTTATCTAGCCTTCGCATTGTCCGCGCAGTCTTATGGCGCTGCTCCACGTCGTTTGCCTTCGGTTCCTCAATCGGACGCCCAGGTGGCAGAAGCTGTGCCGGTGGAGCGGGCCCCCAAACTTGATGGCACGGGTGTAAGTTTAGTCCGTCTCGCCGTTTCGCGGGCATTCTGAAATGACCCCTTCATTGGGACCGCCTGTGCGGTCCTGGCACACGATTGAGTTAGGGGCCGCATCCGGGAGGTTCCTGCTCAACGAACTCGTCCCCGGCACGGGTTTCTTAAGTGTTGCGGTAAAGGTATAAGAACCCGCCGGTAACTCAACCCGGCCGGAGGTATCGATATGCAGCTCGGAACGCTCGACTGGAGCCCCCTGGAAAAGTATCGATGTCGCATTGGTCGAACGCGGCGGCAGAATTGCCGTGGTGTTTGGCGGCACCGTCACCTTCCACGTTGCCTGATCTCTCTGAACGTTCCACTCCGAATGAATGGTGCCGTAGGGAGACTCGTAGTCGAGGCTGAGGCTTCCCAGCCGGGCGTCAAAGTTCGGGTGCAGGTAAATGGTGTGAAATCCCGGATCGGTTGACACCGTATCAACTCCTGCAGCGTACCGGTACAGCCACTCTCCAACCGCGCCATATGCGTAATGGTTAAAGGAATTCATACTCGGGTCGTTGAGCATTTGGTCACCATTCCACCGCTCCCAGGTTGTCGTTCCGCCGTGGTCGATGACATATCCCCAGGATGGATATTCCCGGTTCAGCAACAGCCGATATGCGACGTCGCTATAACCGGTGTCTGCCAGCACTTCCAAAAGATAGGGTGTGCCGAGGAATCCGGTGCCCAGCCGCCAGTGATTATTCTCGATGAGTTCCACTAGTTTGCGCGCCGCCTCTGGCCGCAGGTCATCCGGCACAAGGTTCATATAAAGGGCAAGAACGTAACCGGTCTGTGTTTCCACGATCCGGTCCTGGTCTTGATTGCCTTCGTCCGGATGAACCGTCGGTGGAGGAATGCTTGGGTAATGATCAACCGTTCCCACGCGACCATCAGCTCCGACGTACGCCTTCTGAAATGCAGCCTTGATTTGATCGAACATGGTCGCGTAGCGCTCGGCGTCGCGGGTACGTCCTGTGGCTAGCGCCATCTGCTTCATCAGCGAAACGTCATAGGCCCAGTAAGCGGTTGCCAGCAGGTCTTCAGGTGTCGTAATTGTCGGCGTGAGCCAATCACCGAAGGCGGCGCCAAATCCGTTTTGCCAAAGATGGTTTGGATTCTTGCTGGCAATCTCGGCAAGGTATGTCTCCATGCCGTCCCAATTTTCGTCGATGATCTGCCGGTCGCCACTCTGCGTCCAGCCGGTCCACGGAACGATGACACCGGCATCACTCCACGCCGCGCCGTAACCCGGGTTCGGAGCGTCAACCCCCGGTGCGAAAATGCCAAACATCGCGGTCCCCACCTGTGTCCCGTGCAGATCAGCAGCGTACTTCCGGCTGAACGACGATAGATCCATGTTGTAGGTGGCGGTACGCCAGAAGACCTGAGCATCCGCACTCCAGCCAAGGCGCTCGTCCCGCTGTGGGCAATCGGTCGGAACGCCCACAAAGTTTGAACGCTGGCCCCATAGGATGTTGCTCCACAGTTGATTCACCATGCTGCTGCCGGTGCTGAAGCGCATGGTGAACCGCCCATCCGTGTGAAGGACGACAGCCTGGAGAGTGTCTTCTGTAGGTTTCTCGCCTAGACCTGAGATCTCTGCATAGCGGAAGCCGTGGAAGGTGAACTCTGGCTGAAAGTCCTCGCCGGTCTTGCTGCCGGCAAGAATGAAATGGTCGGTGGCTTTGGCCGTGCGCAGGTTGTCCACGTACAGGGTCCCGTCCGAGTTCAGCACTTCCGCGAATCGCAGCTTGATATCGTCTCCGCGAACTCCGCGGACCCTCAGCCGAGGCAAGGCGCTCATGTTCTGGCCGAAGTCGAAGACGTAAACCCCGGGTGATGGATTGGTGATGGTCTTTGCCGTCAGCACACGCTCGGCGCGAATGGGAGGAAAGTATTGGGCGATGATGCGCGGCTCTTGCGGGGTTACCAGCACGACGGGGTGCCAGCCGGCGTCGGAGAAGTTCGCAGTATCCCAGCCGTCTTGTACCTTGCGAGCGTCCAAGGTTTCGCCGTCATAGAGTTCCGCCTGCAAGATTGGGGAAACGTCCGCTTTCCAGGTTTCGTCCGTTACAATCCAATCCACCGAGCCGTCGGCACGTTCGAGACGCAGTTGTGCGCGTAAGGCGGGTTCGGTGTTGCCGTAGTTGTTCCCCTGACGGAACCACCGCAGCGGTGTGCTGTACCATCCAGGCGCCAGATAGGCTGCGATGGCGTTGTCGCCATTTTTGATCTGTTGAGTGACATCGTAAACCTGGTATGGCACTTGTTGCCGGTAGTCAGTCCAGCCAGGGGCGAGGATCTGGTCGCCGACGGGCTCTCCGTTGATTCGGAACTTGTAGGCTCCGAGCGCGGTGGCATAGAGGCGCGCGGAGACGACTGCTTTGTCGGCGCGAAAGTTGCGACGAAGCGCGGCCACTGGACCTGTCGGCCAGGGCAGACCCGCACCACGCTCGAATCCTCCGCCAGGAGGGAGGTATCGTTCCGCTGACGCCCACGACGCATCCTGAAAATCCTCGCGCCACCATCCATCGGGGGCATCGAGTGCAGCTTTCCATCCCGTCAGGCTGGAGGTGAAGAGCTTGGTCGAACCGTCACGGAACGTGATGTAGAGACATGCGCTCATGGGCGTGCGTGTGGAGACTTGCTTCTGCCTTGCGGTGAGGAATCGCGTCACGCCGATGGCCACGAGATTCGCGCCCGGGTGTAGGGCCGCAGTTACGCCGGCCCGCGTGTAGGTGCCCCAAGGCATTTGCTGCCACGGCGCGAGCGGTGGTTCGTCGAGCACTTGCTGTCCGTTTATCCAGGCTGCGGTTGCATCCGCCCCCGTGGCGTAGAGAGCCGCAATTTGTACTGGCCGGTCCAGACTGAAGGCGAAACGGAAATCATGGTGAGTATCATTCGGCTCCGATGCTTGAGTGGCAGAGTTAGTGATCCACATGGCGCCGGATTCACGAATGCTGTGCAGCTCAGTCTCCTCGTAGCCAATCCACTTGCCTTGCCAGTTTGACTGCGACATCAGGCCTGTCTCCCACCACGTCGTGTCGCTGATCGGGTACGGTTTTCCGTCTTTGTCCCATACCTGCACGCGCCAGAAGTAGCGCTTTTCAGGTTGGAGCTCAGGACCGCCGTAGGGAACTCCCGCAGAAATGCCTGAGGCAACGCGGCCGCTGTCCCAGACGTCCGGCTTCGTCAGGTCTGAGGCCGGCTGCTTGCCATAGACGAAGATCTCATACGCGGTCTGTTTCGCCCCGCGGGCGTCGTCCTCGAAGCGCCACGATAACATTGGTTTTGGGGAATCGATGCCAAGCGGTTGGGTTAGCGAATCGGAACGGAGGTCTGTGGGATGCTTCGCCCGAGCTGCGGCGGAGACGGTGCTCGTCAGCAGAAACAGCAGCCCGAGAAGAAATGCCACGCCACTCTGAAAAATCTCGCTGCCTTTTCCTTGATTTCTCATGATCTTGAAGTGTTCCTATCCGCTCGGGCGCAGCAAGTGTCGCCCGAACCCAACCGCTCAGTGCGTTAATCCGAGATAGTTCCCGTAGCCGACAATCATGGTGGATCCTACGAGCAGGAAAAGAGCCAGGGTAAGTAAACGGATGGCTGGAACGCCGGCGCCTTTCCATTCCTTCAGGCCGATGCCCCAGAGTGAACTGAAGATTATGATGCTGGCCATATGCAGAGTCCAGCTGGAGAATCCGTACTTGCCCATCTGCGTCTCGCCCATGGTGTAGAAGAAGAATTGGAAGTACCAGGTCGTGCCGGCAAGGGCGCAAAACAGGTAGTTGGCCAGCATGGGTACTGGTTTTTCGCCATCGTTTTTCTTGCCCGAAGGCATGTGTTCCACTACCTCGCGGCTCGGAGCATCGATAGCGGTCTCGACAATCGTTTCCTCAGCAACCGGCGAGTACCTCTTCGGAGCGGCAATGAAGTACTGATAACCTGTGCGGTTACGAATGTTGAGCGCAAGACACCAGAGGAAGTTGGTCGCAAATCCGCCGATCAGCACGACGACCAGCACCGGTAAACCCTGCCACAGGGTGGGAGTGCCGTGCTTCAGAGTCAGGGCCTTGATCGGCGCGCCCGCCGCTAGTCCATAAGCGAAGCACGCACTCATCACCCCAGACAAGGTCGCAACGGCAAGGCCTTTCTTCAGGTCGAATTCCTGAATAGCGGCCTTCTGCTCGTCCGGCGACATGGCGCGTTCCTTGAAGATGCCGGCCAGACCGGCGGCGGCAATCCCCAGCAAGCAGACGAAGATGCCAAATAAAATCACTCGTCCGGAGTTTGTCCCAAGGACCTGGCTGACAAACACGCCGCTGAAGATGGGAGGCATCAAGGTGCCGAAGGCGGCGCACAGACCAAGGGCAACGGCCATACCCAGGGAAAGACCAAGGAAGCGCATCGTAAGGCCGAAGGTCAGCCCTCCAATGCCCCAGAGAAGCCCGAAGAAGAACGACCAGAACAGGGTGCTGGTTGGAGCCTCCGATAAGACGGCGAGTAGATCTCGCGTCATGAGGCTTCCCAAGAACCACGGTGCGATGATCCAGCTGAAGATGCCGCCCACCAGCCAGTATGTTTCCCACGACCAGCGACGAACGCCGCGATAGGGAACGTAGAAGCTGCCGGAAGCCAGCCCACCCAACCAGTGAAAGAAAACGCCGAGTGCAGGATTTGCCGCCATGTTCGTCCTTAGCGAGCGGAGTTCTAAGAAAGATGAAAGACTTCTTCGAGTGGTTCCATAGCGCGATCCGGCAAGACACCCTTCGGTTGGATAAAAAAGTCAGCCATTTCCTTCTGCCAGCGTTCATTCACTTCGCGACCGGCCATACCCGCGCGCGCCCGCTCAAAGTCTTCCGTTTCGAGGTATCCCACCAGCAATCCGTCCGCACGCAGGAACAGGGAGTAGTTGTTCCATCCTGTTTCGCGCAAGGCCGCCAACATCTCCGGCCAAACGGAGTGATGGCGTGCTTTGTATTCTTCCAGTCGATCCCGTTTTACCTGGAGGACGAAGCAAATGCGCTTCATGTTGTCATCCCCGCCTGCTCAGTGCCCGCCACGAGCAGGCTCTCGTGCGATGTGCTGCCTTCGGACTACCGCAGACAAGCTTCCCCGAGTCCGCCATCAACCGGAATCACGTGCCCGGTCGTTTTGGCGCTCGATTCGCCGGCCAACCAGACGATCGCGCTGGCGCAATCCTGGGGCAGAATCGGGCGCCCGGTGATGGTCCGCTGCGCGTAGAAATCGGCCAGCTTGGAGCGCAGGTCTTCCGTAGATTCACCTTCGGAAAATGCAATCTTGTACTTCTGCAGGGACTGGATAACACGGTCGCGCGGGAACATGGTCGAGCCGGCAACTACCGTTGCAGGAGCGATTCCATTCACCCGAACCAGCGGGCCAAGCTTGATAGCGAGTTCCC
>Ga0066658_10000387_pt1 | contig 16279 bp, 8 predicted proteins | sample GraSoiAngelo_107_FD_75174 | JGI IMG/M metagenome (GOLD analysis project Ga0066658, IMG submission 75174) | Grasslands soil microbial communities from the Angelo Coastal Reserve, California, USA - 14_0903_09_30cm | ecosystem: Environmental > Terrestrial > Soil > Grasslands | place: USA...
ACTAAATTATATATTTAAATATTAAAATTATATTACATAATTAAAATTAAATTTAATTTAATTAAAAAAATATAAAAATATAATTTTTATAAAATTAATTATTTATAAATTAAATCTAATTAAAAAAAATATTAAATTAATAAATAAATTATAATATAAATATTATAATATAATTTTAAAGTTTTAATATTATATAATTTATAAATATTTAGTAATCTAATTAAAATATAAATATATTTTAATAATATATAAAATAATATATAATTTATTAATAATTTTTAATAATTCTTAATATTAATAAAATTAAATAATAATATATTATTATTATATTAAATTTTATTATAAATTAAATATAATTAAATATATTTTTAATATATAATATAAGTTTTTTATTAATTATATTTTAATTTCTATATATATTAAAAATATAAATATATAAATAATAAAAATTAATAAATATTTTTATTTTCTTATTATAATTTAATTTTAATTAGAATTATTATAATAATAAAATTAAATATTAAATTAACATATAAAATTTATTCAAATAATATTAATCTCTAAACCGGTATAATATTATGTTAATTTAATATAATATTAGCCTGATATTTAGATATTTAGATTAGGGAAGTTATACTGCAAAAGAGATAATAGCCCTCCAAATCTTTCTGATAATTACTTCCGAGGAAAGTTATACTATACAAGAGACTGAGTTAATAATTGAATCTATTATTCTCATCTTCCTATTCAGAGTAATAGCCCCCAAAATCTTCCTGACAACTGCTTCCGGAGATAGTTACACTATGAGGAAGATGCCTTCCTCCCTTATCTTTTTGATAAGTGTAAGTCTTTCTTCGCTCGGTCAATTGAGATGCAAAACTGGCCGCCAGTATTAACGCCGCGATTGACGACCCTCAGCGGACCTCGCCGCCGGTCATTTCCAAATTCACGCGGGTCGTGCTGAGGGAGAGAGGACTCAATATAAGATCTGAAATCTCAATATTTATTCAAAGTCTTTCTGACTGCTTCCGGAGAAAAATACGCTGCATAAAGATAGAGTTGAAAGTTAACTCTAACTGCAAAAGTTAGATCTTTGCTCATTCACAACTATCAAGGATTCTAAATACCGGTGATATAATTTAACCCCAATATAAGAGATGGTCATAGGGTAAGAATAACATAAATGGGTTAGATAAGAGAAGGTTGGAAACTATAGTTTCTGTTCTCCTAACCAACTGCATCTTTGTATCGTCCTGGTCAGAACTGCGGGCAAACTCTTAAGAATGAATCTTCGCCCGCTCAGCCGGTTGAGGTACAGAACTAACTACTAATATTGACGTCGAGATCAATGGCCCTTGGTGAACCTCGCCGCATGCATTCTCAATTCACGTGGGTCGTATTGAGGGGGAGGGGACTCAATATCAGATCTGAAATATCGAGACTCATATTGTAATATCTGGAGAGGTTCGTATTGCTCTCAGAAAGACTCTTGATTCTTGAAATGAGACCTCCCGTCTCGGTTTTAATACATATGAGACCTTGAGATGCAAACCCGGCACATAATAGTATTCGGAGAGGTTCGTATCGCTTTCGGAAAGACCTTTCAAGCGAAGACGGCAATCTCGGTTCTTGAGACAAGCCCGCCCGTCTCAATTCTTGTACGTATGAGACAGTAGGGTTTAGTCCTGATGCGAACTTAATATCTAGAGGCTCTATGACCTCGGCAGCAGATCGTCCTTCATCTGCAATACATTCGCGGCAATCATTACTGCTGCTTTCGGCTCGGTGATTATAAGCTCGTTTTCTTGACGACTACTGAGACCAGCCAATTCTGCTGTCTTTAAAGCCCGATGTTTTTCTCGTCTTAGTTTGCGAGAACAGTAATGACAAATTTGAATGTTACCCTATAAATGCCTCGGTGAAATGATCTTTCAGAACATTTTGCACATGGGTGCAGAGCACTTCAAAAAAGGAACTGAGAGACTGCTCTGCTGTTAAAGACAAACTCCCTAACCGGAAGGTCAAAAAGACTTACATTCCGCAGTAGATGAACGTCCCAGGATCTCAGAAGTCGACTCCAAGACTGCTCTACTGTCAGAATAAACTTCAAGGTACTTGAGTCTGATCTTTGTCCACTCAGGCATCTCTCGGCCGGCCTCGAGTCATTCGCTATGCAAGCGGAAAGGTCAACGAAGTTGCGCCAACAATCGATAATCCTGTCTTCTGGCAAGCTTAGCCCTTTATTTAAATGCCGTTCGGAGATAGAATCTCAATAAGAGAGGGTTAGAAACTATAGTTTCTATGACTTCCAATCAATCTCTAGGTTGACATCATCAAAGATTGCTCTTGATGTCGTGATATTACTTTTCGATGTTGATTTTAGTATCGTGACTGTCTTCGGTTGAAACTGAAACTGTAGGTATAATAAGCCCGGCTGGCTGCACTGATTTCATTTTAATCTTGCTGGGAAGATAGCCGACTGCGTCTTTGTGGCGTCCTGGTAAGAATCGCGGGCCAACTCCCAAGCTTTTGCCTTCCCACGGCCAGGCCATTTAGATGCAGAGCAGGCGGCCCACGCTGACGCGCATGCCCACAGCTTTCGATAGTCATCGCCGCACCATAGAGTACTCGATATGAAATCCGATATATCGAGACCCGCACTTTGTGATATGCGGAGAAGTTTGTATCGCCGTAGGGAAAACTCTTCGGGCGGAGACAGCCGTCTTCAGTCTTGAAATAGGCCTGCCGGCCCTGTTCTAAAGGTGCTCGCGATAAGGGCAGGCCCGTTTCAAGGGTCTTGGAGACGGGGCGAGACGGGGCGAGACCCGACTTCTAAAGACTCTAGGATCTCGAAAGTTGACAAGAGACTGCTCCACTATCAGAAATGAGTTTCAAAGTCGAAAAATGAAACAGACTTACACTTGGCAATGAATTGATATCTCATAAGCCACTGTGGAAGGCGAAATCGAGTACAGATTTGAGCAGAGGGCTCAGGCCATGTGACTGTATATATAGACAAGCTGTGCTGTAACGTGTGGACGTCAACGTTGCCAGTACCGACGAGACCAGGTAGACCCGGGGACAACAGGTGTCTTTTATAGGCCGAGGGAGAGTATTCCTGGCGCCGCACTGACACTGCCGAGATCCTTCCAGCCATTGACTTGACGCTTCTCTTCCCCGCACCACTGCACTGCCTTGGACGCAAAGATATTGCCGACGTACTTCTAGTGACTAGCTTCACTTCCCCCGACTTCACTGCACAATTGCATTGTCTAGGCACTGAGCAAGTGTCGGTTCCATAGTGGGGTTAGGGGACTTACTGATTACAAACTCTCGTACTTAGACTCCGTCACCCCTCTGCCAAATAGTAACATGATCAAGATCTTAGCATAGTCATGTCTGTCGCAGACCAGGGGGCTAGCAACCATGGTTTAAATGTGATACCCTCAACCCGACTCTCCGGATCACTAGCAATCGCTATGCTATCGTCGCCGCTATATCTCAAAATAGCCATGGCAACAGAAAGCTAGCAACTGGAAGCTAGAAACTATGGTTTAGACTCCACATTCTTGACCCCATCTTTCTGCATCCTGAATGTATCATCGATCGGCCTGACAAATCTCTAGAAACTATAGTTTCTAGCGTTGATCCGATTTCAATAGACTTGACCGAGCTCCGGTGCAATAATGTTAATAGCCGCCCAAGACGAATACGGCTCAACATCGAGCGTCGGAGGGCAGAAAGTAACCCCTCAAACCCCTCAAACCCCTCAAACCTCTTCTATCACCGCAGCGTTGTGTCGTCTGTCTCGAGCGTGGTCAGAGTCCTTCCGCAGGCTCCAGTGGGTGGTGGTTTCCTGTTCAGAGGCCTAGTCCTCTTCGCCGTCCTCCATTTTGGTCGACCTCTTCAGTCGCCGGAGCAAATAGTCGTCGCTGTTCCTTGTTGGTCCCGACTCGGTTGGTCGTTTCAAAGTGGCAGTGGCGTTCTCTTTCTTCGCCTCGTCTGTGTCGGCCGGTATTGAGGATCGTTCGTCTCGCCTCTCTTGCTCCTTTTGGGACCTCTGGTGCTTTTGCGTTGCGTCGTCCTCCGACCCGTCACCCTCGAAGGGCAATTGACTACACAGTGGTTCCTCCGTATATTCCGCCACTTCAGCCTCTACAGCGTCGGGCGGTGACGACGCGGGCGGTGACCGTGGATTCGACGGCGGAGGTGTAGGATCGGGATCCGTAATAGATGAAAATGACGGCCGCCGTGGCTCTGCCATACTGTCCTTGGTGACCGAATCAGAGTGGATTTGACTGCGTTGCCCTGGCATGGTTTGAATAATTGGAAATTTGTATTTAGACCTCATGGTTGATGACCTTAAAGTTAGGGCAGTCTCACCTGGCCACGTGATATAGCTAGCTCTTCCGCCTGGCCCTCTGGCAGGTCCAAGCTACAAGCTCTCCACCTCCATTACCTCGTCGAAATCCTTATACTTAAAGTTGCTGCGGGCTTTGTCAATGCCCAGCCAACCTGCTGTCATCATATGGAAAGCTAACAGCTTAGAGACCGCCGGGAAATACTCGGATGAAGACGTACAACACTGGCGCCTTACTGAATGGCTACCTAGATTAATCAGCGCAGTGGTCCCAACGGAGGCAGGAGACATTGTCGTGGTCCTCCAGATGCCAGATGTTCCAGGAAGATCTTGGCACTGTTTGTATCTCCCTTGTACTTCGCTTGGTCTCCCCTAGAGTTATCAGCGCAGTGGTCCCAACGGAGGCAGGAGACATTGCCATGGTTCTCTAGATGCCTGATGTTCCAGGGAGATCTTGGCACTCTTTGTATCTCCCTTGTACCTCGCTTGATCTCCCCTAGATCCCAGTCTCGGTGCGAGAAAACTCCCCATTGTCCAAAATCTATACATGCGGCATCGATCTGAAAAATCATATCGAGTTCGTTCCGGTCATCTCTGATATACCTCCGAATTTTCCTCGACGTCAGAAGTACCAGCGCACGTGCCGACATGAAATCTTTGCATTGATTCAGGATCTTGGTCTTCATTTCGCGAAGCCACTCGTGAACCTGCGGGCGACTATACACCTGACCACCTACGCCTAAGAGCTGTAGTGGTAATCAAGGGCTAGAAACTATAGTTTCTACTTGCCTGTTTGTTCACTTGTCTGCCTATCGGTCTGCTTGTCTGCCTGGAATTCTCAGTAGGCCAGGCCTCCTGCCAGAGGTGCCCGAAGGCGTCGCCGAATGTACCGAGGCTGAACATACCCCCCTGTCGGCCCTGATGACCATAGCGGATTGACAGACAACGCCGACGAGGGCACTAACGAGAGCCCGAATGCGCAAGTGAAAAACTCGGCCCTACAGCACAATCTCGCCCCGATCCCACCGAAACCACCGAAACCACCAAAACCACCAAAACCACTGGAGTTGTCAGAGCTGTTGAAGCTATTAAGCTTAGAGATTTGGGGGTAATTGGAGGCTAGAAACTATAGTTTCTGCTTACTGATGCCACTAAAGACACATGAAACCACTGAAGCCACCGAAACCACTGAAGTGATCAAAGCCACTGAAGCCATCCAGCCTAGAAATTGTGGGGTAATTGAAGGCTAGAAACTACAGTTTCTGCTTGCCTCTGTAGTTGTGGTTGCTCATCTACTTCTAAGCCTTGACTGTCGTGATGGCTGGCGTGGAGAAACTATCGTTTCCGCTTGCTCAATGCTCATCGAACCTATCCAAGGCTGTTTGAAGCCCTTCCAGATCGGTAAGTTCACCCTCATCGATCTCATCCGCCTGTTGGTCCTCATTTGCCTGCCGACTCTCCTGCCGACTCTCCTCTGCCTGCCGTCTCTGCTCTGCCTGCTGACTACTCTCTGCCTGCCGACTCTGCTCTGCCTGCTGACTACTCTCTGCCTGCTGATTGTTGGTCTCCGCTGCCTCCTGATCGTTGGTCTCCGCTGCCTCCTGATCGTTGGTCTCCGCTGCCTCCTGATCGTTGGTCACCTCTGCCGCACTCTCTGTCTTAGCTGATTTTTGCCGTCTCAATCGGGTGGATCGCCGGCTAGGAGACGGCAGTGCCTTGCGCTTTTTAGACTCGGAGGGTTTCGCTGGAGAGGCAATTAGTAAAACACACCCTGAATGGCTTCCGAACTGACCCTTGGCAGCTTCCTGTTGATCTTGGGGAGAGGCAATGGGGGCTGCTAAGAGGATTGTTAGTACCATCCAAGATGAAGTCTAGCAACATCACACTTACTAGACGTGCTTTCGAAGCCTCCGAGAGTCAACCTTGGTGCTGTAGAGTTGTCAGGACTGCTTTTGTCAAGAAGAATGTGAGAATCAGAGGTTAAAACTGACCATGTCGAACCCCACTGTGGCGACGAGGAAGGGGTGACCCTATTATACTCTTGTTAGCATCACTCTCTCTCTATGACGAGTGTGGAAACTGTAGTTTTCAACCTACCATCACCGCTGGGACTCGAGGCAGCTTGCTCCTTCGAGGCGCGGACGCGGCGGGGCGTGTCGGTTTCGGGGTGGCGGTCCTTCGCATACAAGTCTTTGTCGTCCCATGCCAGCCGCGAACACCGCATGCCCAAGAGGCGGATCAGCTGGCCGTCGACCTGGTCGAGAAGGTGTGACCCTTGCACCTCCGCCAGCATCTCGTCCACCTCGTCGCCTTCTTCCAGCCCGTGCATCCGCCGCAGCCGGTCCCGGTAGCTCTGGGTGGCGCGGATCTTAGACAGTTCGGACTCGCCTAGCATCTGCACCACCATCTTCTTCACCGCGTTGGCCTGCAGGATCTGGTCGTAAGAATGGTCCGTCCCGAGGACCCACACCTCTTGCACGTGTGCCTGCCCCAGGCGGTGAATGCGCCCAACCGTCTGTAACAGTGTGTTGATGTTGTCGGGCATGCCCGTCAAGACGAGCTTGTGACACCCCCGCTGCAGGTTGACGCCAAACGCGGTCGAACGAAAGGTGCAGACCAAGACGGGGCAAGAATCGCCCGGGTCGTCGAAGCGATCGGTTGTCCTGGCCTTTTCAGAGGCGCTCATGCCCGCCGTGACGGCGAGGTGGTCGACGCCCAGGTTGCCCAAGAGGCAGCAGACCAGCCATTGCTCTATTGGCCACGTCACAAAGACGAGTACCTTCCCCCGCGTCTCGGGCGGGCCAAACAGGGCCGAAGCCAGGATCCTGCAGAGGTACCGAAGCTTGGGGGACATAGAGCAAATGTAGTCGCAGAGGGACCACCGGTCGACAAAGTTGGGCACCCCAGGGTCGTTGCGTGTGAGACGAAAGTACATAGAGGCCCCCTGGTCCCGGTTCTTGGCATACCAATGTTGGACATTGTGAGCCAGCGTCTTCCTCTCGCGCGTCAGCAGAGTGTGGAGCCTCAAGTCAAACGTGCCGAGGCTAATGTGGCGATGGACGCGCATGTTGCGCAGCCCCTTAGTGTCTGCCTGGGGTTTGGGCCTAGAAACAGTCAGTCACTCAAACTGGGTCTGGAAACTACAGTTTCTAAACTCACAGATTGTGGCCACCGGCGCCACCGGTGGTGCGTTTGCTCAAATAGGCGTGCCAGCCATTCCACATCTGTTGGTACCGAGACTCCTCAAACCGACTCATGCCAAGCTCAACTGTCGTGATTCGGTACATTGGTATTTGGTCGCCGACGCGGATGCGGCGGCCGTTCAGTTCCACCTGGTGGGCGACAGACAGGCGGAGTTGGAGCATAGTCAGGATTGACCGTAGCACATTGTACGCGACCAGGCCGGTCAGGTGGGCGCGATTGTTCAGCGTCGCAAAATGCTTAGGGTGGAGCAGGTAGAGGTCGAGGTGCTGGAAACCGGGCTCCAGGGACTGGCCATACGTGGGGTGCTCTCGGCGGAACCGGGCGCGGAAAGCGTCACTGTACATGTCCTCGAGTGACCCGTCGTACTCCTCTTCAAGGTCCCACTCTTCGCGCCAAAACAGGTTTAGGTATCCCAGCACGTCCACGGCGCTGTTGAGCATTGGCGTGGCGGTGAGTATCCATACGGAGGGGGCAAACACCTTAAAGACAGCGCGGTGGTTCTTCGTGCGGCTGTTCTTCAGCTTGTGGCCCTCGTCGCATATGATCCGACGGAAACAGTGCCTGAAGACGCTGGTCCAAACCTTGGTCTCGTCGATATCTGAGTGGGCGGCAGATGCATCGTCATCTGTAATGGCGTGATAGACTTCTGAGCGTTCCTGTTGTAGGTTCACTCCTAGGGGCAGGTCGAGATCGAGCTCCCGGGATTCAGCGTTCGAGAGCGTCACGGGGCCGGGGGCGTCGGGTGCGGCATCCAAGACAGCTAAACCACAAATTAGCAACAATCGACACAATGTTAATGCATTGCCAAACAAGAAAGGTAAAAATCAAACAAAACGGTTGAAACGGGGGACGCTAGAAACTATAGTTTCTAGCCAGGCATTGACGGGGGCGCTAGAAACTGTAGTTTCTAGCCAGGCATTGACCAACATACCATTAGGTCGATCTGTGCGGGCGGCAAGAACCCTGCGCTCTTCGTCGGTGGTACTCGCACGTAAGGTCCGGCTCGCCCACGTTTCGTAAGAGCACACGACGACCAGGCGCGCGGTGGAGGGCGTGTTGGGCGGGAATTTCTGGAGCAGCTCCTTGCGAGCTGCCTCTGCCTTCCGCGGCAGGATGAGCTCCTTCCGCGAGACTGCGAGATCGTCGAGCTCGGAGCCGTAGAACTGGCGGAAGTGCAACACGCCGCGGAAGTAGGAGCGCCACTCCTTAAACCAGACGTCTACTATGCTGTTGGGACATAAAATAAGAGTGGGCCGACAATCGGCTGTCCCCGACCCTAGCCGGACGCGTGCTTCGGCTTGCTCGGCTTGCTCGGCCTGTTTTGCGATGTGTATGAGGCTGGTTATGGTCTTACCCAGACCACAGTCGAGGGCGAGGACGCCACCTTTGAGAGGACCCGTTTCCTGTAACCCCATCCACGCTGCCGCCGTAATTTGCCAGGCGTTCGGCCTGACCGGGCTGAATCCCTGTCCTTTTTCATGCCGAATCCGGGTTGTTTCGGCCCTCGCGTCCTCGGGCGTGAACGAGAGCAACCTACAGGCCTCGTCGTAGGTCGGCATGGCGGCAGAGACGACCGACAGTTTGGCCCTGAGGTCCCAAAATTGTTGACTGGCCTTCTGGCTCGGTTGGTCGTCTGCGTCCTCCTGGGCCAGACGGTTCTCGGCGTCATTGATGGAGAGGTCGCCATGCTCGATGGCATCGTAGAATTCATCGTGGATCACCGTGACCTTTCGGCCTTGGACGGCCAGAAACTGTGCGATTTGAGGCTTGCTGAGCGGCTCGCGTACGTTGTCGATTCCAGGTCGCAAGGGTTTGCTTTCGCCATCAAGGTACCGTGAGAATTCTTCTTCCCCGGTTATCTCTGCTTGATCCCACTGCCTAAGTTGGGCATCAGCCAGGTCGGCCCGGCCGACGATCGTCGGCGTTTCCAAGTCAAAATCGTCCTCCTCCCACCCCTCTTGCAGTCTCTCGGCAAGAGAGGTGTCTTGTTGATCGGTGGAAACTGTAGTTTCTACAGCCTCGGTGGTGTCTTCATCCAGATACGAACATTGCAGGGCGGGGGCCCTGGGGACCTCCTTGTCCTTTTTGATGGAGAGTAACGCGTACCGAAGCACCGAGTATGCACGGTACCAATCTTCGGCAGAAGTGTTGTGATAGATCACATCCGGGGCGGGAGGGTTGGCGTTCGCGTTGTCGTCTGCAGCCTCGGTGAACAAGGTGGGATGTGACTTGATGATAAAGAACATCACTGCCACGTAAATGGCGAGGGCGAAGGTTGGTTTTGTCTTGTTCCAACCCTCAAAACAGGGGTCTTCGAGGGTCAGAGGGTTCCCGACCCCCCGCAGACGGTCGACTCGGTCATTGTCTTCCCTGAGGAGTTTGAAGATCTGTTTGGTTTGGATCTGAGAACGTTCACTCCATTCTGGAATGCCGAATCCTTGGCTTCGCAGGCGGTCAAAGGAGTGAAAGAAGGAGTCAAGAGAGTGCAGAAGGGCTATCACCCCGTCCGTGTTGTCAAAGCCGAGGTACCCTGCTAAGGCTTGCGCATTCTCAAATGTGTTGCGCTCAATAATGCGCACACCGGCAGGATTCTGCTGTCGTGCCCAAGCCGTTATCTCTTGTTGACTTTTCTTCTTGCGGGATGTTTGAGCTCCCTGGCCCATTTTTCGCTTCCCTGCAGCAGGCGTGTCCACCGGATCTGGAGGGTCTGGTGAATCATCACTGGGGGCGACGACTGGGTCGGAGATGGGGGCCTTGCCCTTGCCCTTGCGAGCTCGAGCCATGGTGAGCGAGGTTGCAAATGAAGTGTTGAATGGTACAGACGGCAGAGAACAAATCTAGAAACGAGAGTTTGAGAGAAAGATAGAAACGAGAGTTTCTGCGGAAGAGTGGAAAGAAGGGTTTAGGTTGAAATTAGAATCGAAAGAAGGGTTTGGATTGAAAATAGAATCAGAAGAAGAGGCAAAATAAAGGAAACAGTGAATGACAAAAAAGTGAATTGAGAGACCCTTCGGTGTTCCAAAATAAAACTATAGTTTCTAGACCTTTGCCGACTGGCTTCATCAAATGGAAGTTAGCTTAGTGACTGATGGTGTTGATATTACCAATGAGACTATTCGAAGGCGAAAATTGTGGGAAACTGTAGTCCTTCGCCTGTCGGCCTGGTCTTGGGTGACATCGGAATTGGCTACCAAATAATAATTTGATAATGTATAGATTCATTTTTTTCTCCGTAGGTCGTCACGGTGGATTAGAGAAATGATGGGTTAAGGAAGTGTGAAATGTATGAAAATGGAAATCAGAGGATGTTCATCGCCTTGACTGTGATAACCTGAAGAGGAATAGAGGGATTAGAAACTATAGTTTCTAACCTTCCGGTTTAAGATTGTGATTTAATTTGATTGATTATTTGTAACAGGATGGAAAAGAGGAAAGGATGTTGACGACTATGATTTGAATCTATCTTTATGACAAGTGTAGGAGGTTAAGGAGGGGCGTTGAAGTTGGTATTTGTGTCAAAGACGTCGTCGGGTGGTTCTCTATGACTTCAGTACTGGTGGTATACAGGTGGGAGGTGGACCGGAGGCGCCGCCGAGGTCAAGAACGGCTGCCAGTTGCTGTGCTAACCGTTTGTTCAGAGATAGGAATGGTGAATTCAAACGTAAATTTTCGCCCCACTTTAAATATGTGAATCGGTCTGAATGCTGGTCAGGATGAAAGATATCTTCGGCGAGAAACAAGGTCACTCCATCTCGGGAGGCCACTGGGCGAGGAGTTGAAAAACCTGCTGAGCCTAAATCTCGCTCTGGGATCAGCCTTGGCTTTGGTGAAAATCGACTGAAGAGGATGGCCTGGATCTATAGGAGAGGTCAGAGACGGCAAGAGGCATGAAAGATGGAAGGCAGATAGTTTTTAGGCTGCGGGTGGGTAGAAATGATTGATTTGTTGACGTTACGTCATTTTATTTACTGGTGCCGTCTCATCCATCGTTACTGCAGCAAATTTGTTTATTTTCAGTTTTCAATACATCTGTTCGTTAATCGCTTGACTCGAGATCAGACTGACCATCCGACGAAGATCTACCGCCCCCAGCCGCCTCGTGTGCAAATGCCTCTTCAGTCATTTCAACGTCCCTCTCTGAATGATTTTCTGCCTCACAACGCCGGCGTTGGGCTCGAGTTTGTATCACCTGGTTTTGTGGGGCGGCCTGATCGTCACCCATTAATAGTTCGTTAGGTCGAAGAACAATGCGGTCGGCGTGATCCGGAAGATACTCCTCGTCGTCAGAGTCGTCAAGGTCAAACTCCGGACCGGCCAACTCGACAAGCCGGTCGTACAGGTCGGTTGAGGGTAGAACAATGAGGGCGATATCGAGTTCCGGCCGTCCTGGCTGCGAAACTATACCAACGGGCGTCAGCAATGAAGGAGAGGAGGGCGAAGGTTTCAACAGCATACCCTTACAGTGATCGGCCCAACCGCCGCGGTATCGATGCTCCCAGTCGATCGGGAGGGGCACAGGGACGCGGCGGCCGTGCCGTTCGACCGCCTTGTCAATCTCACGGTGCCACGAGCTCCAAAAGAGAAAGGGCTTACCGTCCGGGTGGACGCGGCTCTCCGGATCACGGTTTACAAAGCGGTTGTTCTGCGGATAGGGAAGAAGCCAGTTGGTGGCGCGGAGATACAGGAAAAAGCTGCTGGACCAAGCTTGGGCATGTGGCTGGCCGAGGGCGTTGGTAATGGTGTCGATAGCCGATTGGTAGACGAGGTGGTATGACACATTTTGAGCGTGCTTCGGTACCTGGTCGAGGAACAACGCCCGCGACAACTGTGTCCAACTCTTGATTTTGTCCTTCGAGTGTCCTTTGATTTTCAGCCCGCGAGGCCCACGAATCATGGCGTCGGCAAGAGCGTCGTAGCAGAGAGGAATCTCTCCGGCCTGGATTTGGCCGTGCCGGTTGTCCTTGATTGCGCTGCGGACGGCTTTTAATGTATCCCGACGAAACTGGTGGGCACAGATCTGAAAGTAGAACAGGAAAAGAAGCTGGCGGCAGGCATCGCCGCGGCCGAAGCGGACCAGCCACGGGTAGGAATTTTCGATGCGTTCGCTGAAATCCCGCACGGCGAGGACCTCGCACGCGTGGCGACGCAGCCGTCGCTCAATCTCCAGCCGCTGGAATCCAAGATAACCGGACAGCTGCGCCTTAAAGGTCAGCGATGCCCAGTTGAGTTTGTTCATAAACCAGGGAAAGCCGGCATGCTCGAGCGCATCCAACATTCCCATTCCCTGTCGCGGCGCTCCGCCTCGTTGCTCGTCGTCATCGCTGCGTGGTGGCAACTCGTCGTGCCAAAACTCTGCCGAACGCCCGCTTGTATTTAGCATGCCGAGAAAGCAAGGAATGGCCAGAAAAAACATGGCAATCGCGCGCGTCTGCTCCCACGAGATCATCGTCTGGGCGGGTACGTTGGCGAAGACAAACTCGAGACCGAAACATAGCCGATTGGTGTTCCATGCCGTCCAGTCCGCAAAGGCCTGAGTCGTCAACCGTGTGTATGCTTCGTCGGCAGGCGCCCAGAGAGGGACCTGGGGATCCCGGAGAAGAGACCTGTTCGTGGGTGTTGCGAACCCGCCTGGGTGCGGGCTGGAAACTGTAGTTTCTAGGGCGCCTCTGGCCGGCGTCTCTAGTACTTCTAGGCCATCTCCGATCCCCGCCTCTAAGGTGTCCATGTGTTCGGAAACGAGGTCAAATAGGTCTTGGCGGACCCGGTATTCTTCACGAAGACCGTACGACTTACCTTTGATACCCCCTTGGAGGTTGTGGATGTGGTGTTTCATGTGGAGATAGGACCGAATCAGGGCATCTTGCGTCGTAGGCGATACTGTCTGCGCCGCATGTCGAAGGGCGGCAAGTTTGCTGGGGTCCAGACCCAAGTCGGCGACGGCGGGGTTGGCAGCGAGATAGTTGTCGCCCGCGGCGTAGAGGTCCTTGACAGTATTGTACCATTGCGCGTACAAGAGGCCGTGTGTGCGATATGGACTGGTGTCGCTGGCCTCGACAGTAACCGATCCAACCCCGTGAAGAAAGTATGTAGGATACTGGGTTGTCTTCAACGCAGACGGTCCGGCGTCTGGAAATATATTTCGAAGCTTCTTGGCGGCCGAATATAAATATTTCATGTTCCACAGGGCGACTTGGCCCGACCTCTGGCCGTTGCGACTGACGGCGGACTCTGGATAGATCCACTCTTTGCCAATGTCGTAGAATGCGGTGCGAACAAACTGCCTATTGATGTGGCGCGTTAACATTCGCCGTGTCCTTTGACGAAGTTCATGCCACGAGGTTGACGAGGTCTGGTTTTTGATGCCTTTTGCAGTGACCACGAGGATCGGAGCCTGAAAGAGGGGATACTGCTTGTGAAGAAGCTCTAGAATTCTTGTCCAGATCCGACGTAGATACTGAGGCTGAACATGATAAGCCAAAAGCTGGGTGGCTACCCGTCCTTCGGTCAGCAGGTTGCGAGCTCGAATCTGCGACTTGGAGACGGCATCAGCATGGCTAATCGGAAGGGTACGACTCTGCGACGCTGGAAGGACATCATGTAGCGTCGGAATAAAGATCTCGTCCATCCATTGTGCAAAGTCTTCGTCGGTCAACTTTGCTGTTTGTTGATTGGTACGGACGGCGTGGGGGAAGGCAATGGTCAATTCGAGGTCGTCCTTAGCAGTAAATCTACCAACCATAATCTGAGGAATTTTACCAAGATGAGCGCGGCCCTTGACAATCTCCTCCGGATCGTCGTGGTACCACACCGGAAACCGTCCGAGATGAAGGCTTGATTTGATCGGCGGCGTAGGACGTTGGACCAAAAGGATTTTGAGCCCGTCGACAGCTACTGCCAACGACGATGCAAGCGCCACGTAGCTATCTACATCAAAGCAGGCCTCGTAGGGCTCTCGATTAACCGGCGGATCTTTGGCGGGTAAGAGAAGAGGTCGATCTGAAGGTCTTTGATGGTGCATATATCCACAGAACAGTCGCTGTCGCTGGGTCGCCGTCGTATAGCCAAGCTCTCCCCCAGCCTTGAGTGATGTTGAATCAAGCATATAGGGTATGGCAACGTCATTGACCTCCTCAAGCCATTCGGCCACCGACAGTCCTCCTCGGACGATTTTCAGGCTAGGCCTGGTATTACAAAAGACCTCCTGAACGCGGTCAGACTCGGCCACCGGAGTACCAGGAAGACCCCCCCCCGACACTGCTGATTGGGGTTGCCCTAACAGCCGAGCGATAAGTCTGGAGAGACGGCGGGATCCGGATGATGGCCGGGCATCTCTGGAGCTCACGAGAGGACGAGTCTGCTGCTCAGCGGCCGGCAGACTTAAGCGATTGGTCTGTGGAACAGCAACATCTCGATTTTGAAGCCGCCTAAGTATCTGTCGCCATGTAGATGACATGGATGATGGCTGGTGTCCAGGCGAGACGGTTGGAGGCGGTACCGAACCCTGCCGCACCCGCCGAACAGCAGGAGACAGCCTTTCAGGTAGCATGACGCCCGGCTGGTCTGCCGGTTCTGTTGGTGGCGGGTGCCGGTCGCCAGCTGGGCCGGAAGCCTGAGCACTATCAGACGGACGGACTCGTATCAATGGTGGGCCGAATGGCTCAGCTGGATACACGCAAAACGGTGGAGACTGATTGCGGATTGCTGGAGTATCTCCTGCACCGACTCCACCGCTCATGAAATAACCATATGGTGTAGCAAGGGATTGTGACGATGTTGCCGTTTCCACCGGGGATCTAGGAGAACCTAGAGAGGAAGTGCAATCTATTGGTGTCAACAGTTAGATTAAAGGAGGGTGGAAACTATAGTTTCCAACCCACCGTCTGGGAGAGGGTCCAAATGATGCTCGGCAGTTGCCTGTACTTCTACTGACTCGTTTGAAGGATCTGGAAGATCGAGATTTCCGTCGTCCACTGGGGTTAAATGATTCAAGATCTCTTGGGCAAAAGAGTTTGCATTTGTATCGACAGTCAAGTCGACAATGCTTTCAAATTGGGATAGTTTGGGAATGCGGCCCTGGAAATCTTAGTACATAGACCAAATAATTCGGAAGGGTAAATAGGAAACAGATTTTGCCTTTTGTGCTGATCGTTTACGCTGCCTCGCTTGACGTTTAAGCTCGGCCTGCCGAATAAGCCGTTCGTTCTGACTTAATGCAAGCTTCGGACGGCCTTTGGGAGGCATTTTGCTAAGGTCTGGGTAGAATTCTTCCGCGAGAGGAATACTGAAGCAGAGTCACACTTAAAATGCAGAGTAACAACACTATTCAGTAGATATCTAGGGAAAACATTCATCTAGGTTTGATCAATACGAGCCTGAGTTGGGTATGCCTGGATTGGGTATGAGCGAGCCTCGGGGAACGAGGTTGCAACCAGAGAGCTTACACGACGGTGTGTGATAGGGTAGCCTCCAAAGTTTGGCTGGGTGTCGCCAACGGGGAATTGGGAGTGATTGTTAACCTCTGATATAGGGTGAAAACCAGTGTGCATGTACTGGCTAGGAGTGAAGACCTCTGCAGTTGATGAGAGTTGGCTTAGTGTGCATGTACTGGCTAGGAGTGGAGACCTCTGCAGTTGGTGAGAGTTGGCTCAGTGTGCATGTACTGGCTAGGAGTGAAGACCTCTGCAGTTGGTGAGAGTTGGCTCAGTGTGCATGTAC
>Ga0066658_10000391_pt1 | contig 16207 bp, 16 predicted proteins | sample GraSoiAngelo_107_FD_75174 | JGI IMG/M metagenome (GOLD analysis project Ga0066658, IMG submission 75174) | Grasslands soil microbial communities from the Angelo Coastal Reserve, California, USA - 14_0903_09_30cm | ecosystem: Environmental > Terrestrial > Soil > Grasslands | place: USA...
CGCCCTCGACCCCCGCCTGCGCCAGCAGGGCCAGCGCGTCGGCGGCGGGACCATGCGCGGCCAGCGCCCGCGCCAGCTCGTCCTCCGAGGGCGCTTCGGCCAGCGGCGCCACCACCTGCGCCAGGTCCCGGGTCACGGTCAGTTCTTCCTCGACCGGGTCGGCGCCGCTGCCGTCCGGCGCCGGCGCCAACAGCGCCCGGACGTCGTCGATCAGCGGCGAGCGCGCAGTCGCGGCACCGTCCTCGTCGCTGTCTCGGTAGGAGAGGGCGAGGCTGCGGCGGGGGAGGGCGAGGCAGGCGTGGAAGAGGTAGCGCTCCTCGGCCTCGCTGTCGCGGCGCGGGTCGAGGCTGAGCATCTGCCGCTGGGCCTCGGAGAGGAAGGGGTCGGCGCCGCGGTCCCGCCGCGGGAACTCCCCGTCCTGGAGGGAGCCGACGACGACGTGGTCGAAGCGGGCGGCGCGCAGCCGGTAGGGGCTGGCGATCCGGACCCGTCCCTGCACCGGCCCCGACCAGACGCGGAAGTCCAGCTCCTCGAGCACCGCCGCCAGCTCACCGGCGCGCGGAGCGAGGTCACCGAGCTCGGCCAGGTCGGAGAGCGCCGAGGCGATCGCGGCGGCGGCGCGCGCCTCGAGTTCTTCGCCGGACTGGAGTTGCACCCCGTCCACCTCGCCCCGGTCGCGCGAGGACATCGCCATCGCCAGCCCCGCCACCTCCGCCGCCAGCTCGGCATGCGAGCGCCTGGCGGTCGCGCGCAGGCGGAGGAGATCCCGCGGCAGCTCGCGGTCTTCCCCCTGCCAGCGCAGGTAGGCGGTCTCGGCGTCCTGGACGCGGCCGCGCCGCAGGTCGCGCTCGAACCAGTCGACGGTGCTCGGCGACCAGCCGGAGGGGCCGCGCAGGTAGCGGAGGAAGTCGGAGGCGCGGCGGCCGCCGAACTCCGCCTCGAGCAGGGCGATCAGGGCGCCACCGACGCTCGTCCGCGCCACCGGCAGCTCCGCCTCGAGCGCGGTCGCGACCCCGTTCGCCTCCAGCGCCGCTGCGATCTCGCCGCCGCGGCGGGAGGGGTCACGGAGGACGACCGCGACCTCGGCCGGGTCGGCTCCCTCGTGCAGGAGTCGGGAGACGTGCGCCGCGATCGACTCCGCCTCGGCCCGGGTCCCCGCCGAGCGGAGCAGGGTGAGGTTGCCGTCCGGTTCGGCTCGGCGGGGGCGCGGCGAGCCGAAGGAGATCGTCAGGTGGAAGAGCAGCGGGCTGATCGTGTTGCCTGGCGTCGCTTCCCTCGTTACTTCGTCTGCCGCCCCGATCCGCTCGCGCAACTGGTCTCGCAATCGCGCCCGCGCCGCCAGCGCCGTGCTCCCCTCTTCGTAAGGGAGGGCGACGGTCACCTCGGTCAGCTCGGCGAGGGTCGCGACCAGCGCCAGCTGGTTCTCGGTCAGGTCGTCGAAGCCGTAAAAGAAGACCGGGCGGGCACGCCAGAAGGAGCCGTCACGGCGCAGCTGGGCGATCGCCTCGCGGGCGATCCCGTGGGCGTCGGTGCGGCCGCTGCGCTCCCGCACCTCGCCGTAGCCGCCGTAGAGGGCGGCGATGTCGCTGAGGTAGGCGGAGCCCTCGAGCGTGGCGGCGCTCGCCTCGACGTCGGTGGGCTCGACACCCGCCGCCTGCAGCTCGTCGAAGAGGCGGGCGAGGGCTCCGGCGAAGCGGGGGCGGGAGGCGGAGCGGCGCAACGGGCCGAGCCGGTTGCGGCGCGACTCGACCGCGACGGCGATCGCCCGCCGGCGCTGGGCGGGGGAGAGCTCGGCTCCGGGAGGCGCTCCGGCGGCGGTTGCGACGGTCCGGAAGAGGGCGCCGAAGGTCATCACCGAGCCGCCGAGGACGGCGCCCCGCGCGGCCAGCTCGCGCTCGCGGTCGAAGACGTCGTCGGTGGTGGGGAGGACCAGGACCGGGTCGCGGTCGAGGGCGGCCCGGAAGGCGCTCAGCACCTCGCCGAGCTTGCCTGAATTGGGGGGGCCTTGGACGAGCTTCAGAGGCACGCGTCCGAGCCTAGGGACGGCTCCGGCGTCCTCTGGGCCGCGCCCGGCACGACCCCGCAAACTGGGGGATTAGCGGGCATCTTTTGGCGTCATCGGCCCTCTCTAGATTCATCGGCAGCTGATGTCACTCTGTTTCGTAGATCCCGCCGACGCGATTCGCGCCATCGCCGACTCCGTCGGCCGCGAGGCACGCCGCCAGTTGCTCGGCGAGGCCGTCCGCGCCTGGGTCGACGAGATCCCCGAGTCCGAGCTCGAAGTCCACTACGCGAAGGCGATCTCCGAGCTCGACGAGCACGACCTCTCGATGCTCGCAGCCTGGCACGGCTCCCTCGAGGCGGGCCAGCCGGTCCCCAATCGCGACTTCCTCATGGCCGCCTTCAGCTCCCTGGGCGACAACCGCCGCGAGGCCCTCAAGCTTGCCGCTGGCTTCCGCGGTGAGGAGGCCGTCGACTCCGGCGTCACCGAGGAGGACGCGCTGGAGCTGGTCTTGGGCCTCCTCGGCCCCCCACGCCTGATGGAGCTCGCCGCCGAGGCGCTCGAGCTTTACGTCTGGGACCGGGCGGGTAGCGATAACTAGTAGTTGGACGTTCCCCCACAAGCGATAGTCATCTTCGGCGCCACCGGCGACCTGGCGCGGCGGAAGCTGCTGCCGGGGTTGCTGCGTCTTTTCCAGGCCGGGCTGATGCCGGAGTTCCGGATCATCGGCGTCTCGATGGAGGAGATCAACGACGCTCGCTTCCGGGCGATCGCTGAAAGTGCCTGCCGGGAGTTTGCCCGCCATGCCTTCGGCGGCGAGGAGTGGCACGAGTTCTCCAGCCGGCTCTCCTACGTGCCGCATGCGCAGGCGCCTCAGGCGCTGAAGGAGGCCGTCGACAAGGCCGAAGGGGAACTGGGGCCGCAGATGCAGCTGCTCCATTACCTGAGTGTGCCGCCGACCGCCGCTCCCGACGTGATCCAGATGCTGAAGACGTGCGGGCTCTCGGAGCGTTCGCGGGTGATCATGGAGAAGCCGTTCGGGACCGACCTCGCCAGCGCCCGCAAGCTGAACGCGATGGTCCACGAAGTGATCGAGGAGGACCGAGTCTTCCGCATCGACCACTTCCTCGGCAAAGAGGCGGCGCAGAACATCCTCGCCCTGCGCTTCGCCAACGGCCTCTTCGAGCCGATCTGGAACCGCAACCACATCGACCACATCCAGATCGACGTGCCGGAGACGCTCGCGGTCGGCTCCCGCGCCGCCTTCTACGAGAAGACCGGCGCCTTCCGCGACATGGTCGTCACCCACCTCTTCCAGATCCTCGGCTTCGTCGCGATGGAGCCGCCGACGGCGCTGGCGCCGGAACCGATCACCGAGGAGAAGAACAAAGTCTTCCGCAGTCTGCAGCCGCTCGACCCCAGTCAGGTCGTCCGCGGCCAGTACGAGGGCTACCGCTCCGAAGAGGGAGTTGACCCGGAGTCCAGCACCGAGACCTTCGTTGCCCTCCGCTGCGAAGTCGACAACTGGCGCTGGAGCGGGGTGCCGTTTTACCTGCGCACCGGCAAGCGGATGGGAGAAAGCGCCCGGATCATCTCGATCGCCTTCCGCGAGCCGCCGCACGCGATGTTCCCCGAGCACTCGCGGGTCGGCCGCTACGGCCCCGACCACCTCACCTTCGACCTCGAGGAGTCCTCGCGCGTCTCGCTCTCCTTCTACGGCAAGCGGCCGGGGATGGGGATGGTCCTCGACAAGGCGAGCATGCAGTTCTCGCTGGAGGAAACCGACTACCACGGGGAGACGGTGGAGGCCTACGAGCGGCTGATCCGCGACGCGATGATCGGCGACCGCACCCTGTTCACGACGGCGAAGGGGATCGAGCGCCTCTGGGAAGTCTCCGAACCACTACTGCGGGACCCGCCGCCGGTGAAACCGTACCCGCAGGGGTCGTGGGGGCCGTCGGAGATCGGCGCCCTGATCGCGCCGCACAGCTGGCGCCTGCCCTTCGCCCGCCGCTGGCGGGAAGCGCCGAGCCACCGTGGTAACGGCGCCGCGGTCGAGCGCGAACGCGCCTAGCCGAGAGCGGCGCGGATCTCGCCGATCGCCTGGGCGTTGTCACGGAAGTGGACCGCGCTCATGCCGGCGGCTTCGGCCGCTTCGCAGTTGACCTGGAGGTCATCGATGAAGAGGCACGCACCCGCCGGGGAGCCGACCCGCTCCAGGGTCAGTTCGTAGATCCGAGCTTCCGGCTTGCGGCAGCCGACAAAGGCGGAGTCGACGATCTCCTCGAAGATCTCGTCGACCGGCAGCATCGAGCGCCACAGCGGCTCCCACTCGCGGACGTTGTTGGTCAGCATCGCCATCCGCAGGCCGCTCGCCTTCAGCTCGTGCATCAGCGCGATCATCTCCTCGTTCGGGTGCAGCGCGCCCCAGAACTTCTGGCGGAAGTGGTGGAGGTGGGGGCGGTGGCCGAGGATCGACTCCAGACCGGTTTCGAGCCCTTCGATGAACGCGTCCTCGCTGATCTCGCCGCGCTCGAGCTTGAAGAGCGGGATCTCTTCCCCCTCGGCCAAACCCTCGCGCATCGCCAGCCCTAGCTTTTCGGGCGAGATCCCGCTGTCGTCCTGGAAGGCGGCGAAGGCGGCGAGAAGCGGGGTCGTCAGGACGCCGCCGAAGTCGGAGATGACGGTCGTGATCTTGGTCTTCGGCGACTCAGCCATCGACGTTGCGGGCGACCTCGTAGGTGCCGAGCCCCTCGCGCCCCTCGACGGACCAGCGGAAGAAGGCGATCTGGGAGTCGAGTCCCTGCCGCCGCACCGAGACCGAGTTGATCAGGGTGCCGGCGCCGCGCAAGGGTCGCATCTCCTCGGTCGAGGGCCAGAGCTCCAGCGTCGCCCGCCGCTGCACCCCGTCCTCGCCGTACTCGGTGGAGAGCAGCGATTCCTCAAACTGCAGGGGGGCGCCGTCAGGGTCGCAGAGAACGGCGGCAACCTCCTCGTCCCCATGCGCGCCGCCGCCCGCAGGCATCGACGAGGTGAGCGCAAGCAGCCCGCCGTCAGAGAAGACGATCCCGATCGATCGCCTGACGATCTGTCCCTGGTCGCTCATGCCGCGCAGCCTAGTAGCTTCCCTGGATTAGATTGCCCTGCCCATGCCCGACCTGAGGATCCGAGACGCCGTCCCCACCCGCGACGGCGCCGCCTGCGCGGCGATCTACGCGCCGCACGTCGAGGGCAGCGCCGTCTCCTTTGAGGAACGGGCGCCGGACGCGGCCGAGATGGGGGCGCGGATCGAGCGCTACGGCGCCAGTCACGCCTGGCTCGTCGCCGAGCGGGAGGGTGAGATCGTTGGCTACGCCTACGCAACCGCCTTCAACGAACGCCCCGCCTATCGTTGGAGCACCAGCGTCTCCGTCTACATCGGCGAGGACGCCCGCGGCCAAGGCGTCGGCCGCGCCCTCTACGAAGCTCTCTTCGCGCGCCTGCGCGAGCGCGGCTTCCGCATGGCCTGCGCCGGGATCACCTTGCCGAACCCGGCCAGCGTCGGCCTCCACGAGAGCCTTGGCTTCGAGCAAAGTGGCGTCAATCCCGAAATCGGCTTCAAGGACGGCGCCTGGCGCGACGTCGGTTGGTTCCAGCTGGAGCTGGCGCCCGCCGACGGCCCGCCGCTGGAGCCGCGCTGACCCGCTGGCTACCATGCATCAATGAGCGATAACCCCGCACCGACCGATGCGACCAGCGACGAAACCCTCACCGAGGAGGACGTCTACGAGGTGCTCGAGGAGGTAATCGACCCCGAGCTCGGGCTCGACTTCGTCTCCCTCGGCCTCGTCTACGACGTCAACATCGAGGGCTCCGAGGTCTACGTCACCTTCACCCTGACGACCCCCGCCTGCCCGATCGGCCCCCAGGTCTCCGAGCAGATGCGCGAGTTCGTCGGCGACCTCCCCGACGTCACCGCCGTGCACCCGAAGATGGTCTTCGACCCCCCTTGGAGCCCGGAGATGATGACCGAGGACGCCAAGTTCGCCCTGGGGTTCTAGGGCTTAAGTCGATAGAGCAGGTGCGGCATCCCCGCGTGGGTGACTTCGCCGGTGACCTCGCAGCCGACCTTCTCGGCGACCCGTTGCGACGGGGCATTCGCAGGTAGCACCAGCGCCACCAGCTCCTCGAACTCAAGCTCTCGCGCCCAGGCGATAGCTGCCTCTGCCATTTCGGTTGCGTAGCCGTTGCCATGCAGGGGCGGCTCGATGCTCCATGCAAGCTCGACCATGGCGGTCTCTTCGACGGTGGTCCAGTGGAGGCCGCCGCGACCCGTGAAGACGCCGGTCTCCTGCTCCACCAGGACCCAGGGACCGAAGCCGTGGTCGGACCAGTGCGCCTCGTCTCCCTCCACCAGCTCGTCGATCGCGCCCGCGTTGAAGGGTGGCAGGGGAGGAGGGCGGAGCCAGCGTTCGATCGCCGGGTGGGTGAAGTGGGCGTGGTAGAGGGCGCGGTCGTCGGGGCTCGGGCGGCGGAGGAGGAGCCGCTCCGTCTGACGCTCTCCGTCGTGCATTAGCCCTGGTCGGAGCGCGGGAGCCGCGGCTCGCCGTTCGGCGGCACCTCTTCGGCGGTCCCCTCGAAGTCGTAGTCGCGGCTGGGGCCGCGGGTCGGTCCGCTACCCGGCGGGGGCGCGCCGAAGGGATCGCCGACGGAGCCGGGTCCCATCCCGACCACGGTGAAGCGACCGATCGTCAGCCGTTTCAGCACCCGCCGCGAGATCGCTCGCGTCGGCGGCAGCAGCAGGAAGAGGCCGAAGATGTCGGTGAGGAAGCCCGGGGTCAGGAGCAGGGTGCCGCCGATCACGATCAGGACTCCGTCGGCGACCTCGCGGCCCGGGAACCGGCGCGCCGCCAGCGCTTCGTTGAAGCGGCGCCAGGCCCCGCGCCCCTCGTGTTTGAGCAGCATCGAGCCGAGGATCGCGTCGGCCAGCAGCAAGACGAGGGTCGGGACGACGCCGATCGCCTGCCCCACCTGGATGATCACGTAGAGCTCCGCGATCGGAACGACGATGAAGAGCAGAATCAGGATCAGGGGCATTCGGAAAGCCTAGGGAGGAAGCTACGCGGCCTTGACCTTCTTGCCGGCCGCCGCCTCGAGCTCGACCAGGGATTCGTTCAGCCCGTTGCTGACGACTTCGATGTCCTCCATGCAGTCGTAGTCGGCGAGCAGGCCGAAGCCGACTTTGCCGTGGTAGCTCATGATCGCCACCGCGAGGCAGTGGTTCTGCGGCAGGAATGCGACCGGGAAGACCTCCTCCATCTCCCGGCCGAGGACGTAGAGCGGCATCTGCGGCCCGGGGACGTTGGTGACGATGAGGTTGAAGAGACGGGTCGAGAAGTTGATCCGCGAGGCTTGGGCGAGGATCGTCGGCGGCGCGAAGTCGTTGAAGCGGGAGATCACTTCCGCCCCCAGTGCCTGTTTGGAGCGCTTCAGCCCGGCCATCGCGTCGCTGATCGTCCGCAGCCGGCGTACCGGGTCCTCGATGTAGACCGGCAACGGCCCCCGCATCAGCGCGATCCGGTTGCCGAGGTCCCCCCGCTCGTCCTCGCTGCGGATCGAGACCGGGACCAGCGCCCGCAGCTCCAGCCCCTCGGTCCGCACCCGCCGTCCGTGCAGCCACTTGCGCAGCGCGCCCGTGACCACCGCGAGGACGACGTCGTTGACAGTCCCGCCGAAGGTGTCCTTGATCCCCTTGAACGTCGCCAGCTCCGAGCGCTCCCAGACGTAGCGGCGGTGAGGGCCGATCTCCTCGTTCAACGGCACGTCCGGAGCCGGGTCGGCGAAGGCGCTGACGATCTCGCCGACCCCCTCCAGCCCCTCGACCAGCTTCTTCGCCGTCGTCTCCGGATTGCGGACGACGTCGACCGCGCGCTCGGCGATCTTCACCGGCGCCGCCACCGCGTCGGCGATCCCGCGGGCGACCAGCTCGGCCGTCCCCGGTTCGGGCTGCGGCACCCAGTTGTCCTCCAGCTCCATCGGCTTGGCGTCGCGCTCGAGGTCGAAGAGGACGGTGCCGATGTCGACGCCGGAGACCCCGTCGACCATCGCGTGGTGGGTCTTGGTCAGGATCGCGAAGCGGTTGCGCTCGAGGTTCTGCGCCAGCCACAGCTCCCAGAGCGGCTTCGAGCGATCGAGCTGCTGGGAGAAGATCCGCCCCGCCAGCTGTTTTAGCTGCTCCTCGCCGCCCGGCTCGGGCAGCGCGGTGTGGCGGATGTGGTAGGTCAGGTTGAAGTTGACGTCGTCGGCCCACAGCGGCCGGCCCGCCTCCAGCGGTGGCACAACGAGCTTCTGGCGGAAGCGCGGCACCAGCGGCAGGCGACTGCGGACGTGCTCGACCAAGTCGGTGTATTTCGGCGGCGGCCCCTCGAAGATCAGGATCGCGCCGACGTGCATATGGCTGCTCGAGCTCTCGTTGGTCAGGAACGAGGCGTCGACGGCGGTCAGGCGGTCGAGGTGGCGTCCGGAAGTTGCCATCAGCCAAGGCTACTTATGGCGGAGTTTCCGAGCACTCTGGCCTTGTACCCTGAACGTATGCCTGCCACCGCCACCGCACCCAAGCGGGTGCTGCTCGCCGCGCCTCGCGGTTACTGTGCCGGAGTCGACCGCGCCGTGCAGACGGTCGAGCGCGCGCTGGAGCTCCACGGCGCTCCCGTCTACGTCCGCAAGGAGATCGTCCACAACAAACACGTGGTCGAGGAGCTGGCCAAGCGCGGCGCGATCTTCGTCGAGCAGGAGACCGAGGTGCCGGAGGGCGCGATGGTCGTCTTCTCCGCCCACGGCGTCGCCCCGAGCGTGCACGAGAACGCCGCCTCCCGTGGCCTGCGGACGATTGACGCGACCTGCCCGCTGGTGACCAAGGTCCACGTCTCCGCCCGCCGCTTCGCCGCCCAGGGCTACACGATCATCATGATCGGCCACGAGGGCCACGAGGAGGTGGAAGGGACGACGGGCGAGGCGCCTGAGAGCATCGTCCTGATCGAAACCGCCGACGAAGTCGAGGACCTCGTCGTGCCGGACCCCGACAAAGTCGCCTTCATCACCCAGACCACCCTCTCGGTCGACGAGACCGCCGAGGTGATCGCCGCCCTGCGAGCCAAGTTCCCCGGCATCGTCAGCAGCAAGTCGGACGACATCTGTTACGCGACGACCAACCGCCAGATCGCCGTCAAGCAGCTCGCCCGCGAGTGCGACCTCGTCCTCGTCATCGGCTCGACCAACTCCTCCAACTCCAACCGCCTGGTCGAGGTAGCGCGCGAACACGGCGCCGCCTCCCATCTGATCGATAACCACACCCAGGTCCAGGAGGAGTGGCTGGAGGGAGTCGTGACCGTCGGCATCACCTCCGGCGCCTCCGCCCCCGAGGAGCTGGTCGAAAGCCTCGTCTCCTTCTTCCGCGACCGCGGCGCCGACGACGTCTCCGAGCTACGGACCGTCCACGAGGACGTCCGCTTCATGCTCCCGAAGGAGATCCGCGACGAGGTCGCCGCCCGCGCCTAAAAACGCTTCGCCTTCGGCTCAGCTCTCGTACGGCGCGTAGCGGTGGTGCAACATCAGGTCGTTGCCGTCGGGGTCGGTGAAGAGGGCCATATGGCAGACGCCGGTGTCGAAGGTGTCGCCGTTGAACTCGACGCCTTTGGCTTCCAGCTCCTTGCGCGCGGCCTCGACGTCGTCGACGTGCAGCGCCGGGTGGGCGTTCTTCTGGGGCGCGAACTCCATCCCCTGTTTTGCCGGTTCCCAGATCGCGAAGCAGGTGTCGCCGGCCCAGAATTCGAAGCGGCCGCGATCGTCGGGACGGAGGCCCAGCGTCTCGCCGTAGAAGACGCGGGAGCGCTCGGCGTCGGTGGACGGGATGCCGATGAAGTCGGTCTTGGTGATCATCGCGTTCCTCCTCGCGATTCGGGGATGGCTGCTGCTCAGGGTACGCCCGCCGCGAAGCTGAGCGACCAGACCTTGATCCCGGGCGCGGGGCGAAGGACGAGGCTGTGGGCCTCGTGGGTCGGGTGCTCGGCCAGGGTCCGCAGGCCGGGAGGGGCAGGGGAGAGGGTGCTCCACTTGCCGTCGATCTCGACCTGCAGCTCGCCTTCGCCCTCGACCGTGGCATAGGCGCCACCCGCCTGGTAGTCGAGTGCCAGGTCCTCGCCGTCCTCTCCCGCCACCCAAGGCCGCTCCCAAGCGCCGCCAGGGAAATGCTCGGGAGTGGGGGCCATGACCCTGGCGCCGGGACCGTCGGTGGGGCGGAGCGGCGCCATCGGCTCGGGCAGGTCCTGCAGCGCGTCCATCTCCCGCAGCTCGGCCTGGATAGCTTCCTCGGTCGCCCTGTATTCGCCCTCGCCGAAGTGAGCCCAGGCAAGCGAGCCGCCGAGGCTCCAGAGGAAGAGGCTGGGCCAGCCCTCGCAGCCGTAGGCGCTCCAGAGCTCGTGGTCGGCGTCGATCGCGACCGGGAACTCGACCCCGAGCTGGTGCATCCCCGTGCCGACGTTCTCCGGGTCGGCGGCGAAGGGGAAGCGCGGCGCCTGCACCGCGATCACGCTCAGGCCCGCCTCCCGGTAGCGGCGTTGCCACTCGGCCAGGTAGGGAAGCGTGCGGACGCTGTTCAGCTGCGCGTATTCGACGAAGTGGACCAGGGCCGGTCCGCCGGCGGTCAGGGCCGGCATCGACTCGGGTTCAGCTCCGACCCAAGCGAGGCCGCTCGGCAGGTCGGGGGCGGCGATGTTGTCGCGTCCAGGGCGCATTTAGGGAGGGTTGAGGCGGGACAGTATCCTGGCCGAGGTGGCCGAGCTCCTCACATTCCTGCTGCCGGCGCTGCCGCTGCTGGCTCTGCTGCTGACGCTGCTGCTCGGTCATTACCCCGGTTGCGAGGCGATCGTCCGCCTCTCGGAGCGGATCGCGAGGTACTCCGAGCCGAGGCAAGGCGTCGCACGGTTTGCCTTGCCGAAGCCGCCGCGGTCGTTCGCGCCAGCCGGTGGCCTCCTGATCGCCCTCGGCCTCGCCCAACGGCCGCCGCCGCTCCGCGCCTGATCCCGATCTGGCGTTTCGCGGTTCCTTTGTCCTCTCTAGGCGGACAAAGGAACCACGCGATTTGAGTCCGCGCCGAAAAGGCGCGAAAGGAGCACAGGATGAATACGAGAACCGCGGTAATCGGCGTCGGCTTGGTCGTCGTCGCCATCGTCCTCTTCGTCGTCCTCGGCGGCGACAGCGACAACGGCAGCGACAGCAGCACCAGCGCCGATTCGACCACCAGTGCCGAAGCAGCCAAGGTGCCGACGATCGTCGTCAACAAGCAGGGAGAACCGGTGGGCGGCGTCGCCGACCTCACCTACAAGAAGGGCGACCAGATCCACTTCAAGGTCGAAGTCCCGTTCGAAGAAGAGGTCCATCTCCACGGCTATGACGTGATGAAGGAGGTACCGAAGGGCGGCGGCACCGTCACCTACGACCTCCCCGCAGAACTCGAAGGGGTCTTCGAGGCTGAGCTCGAGGGCCAGGGCGAACAGATCGTGGAGCTCAAGGTCGAACCGTGAGCTGGCTGCCGTTTGCGCACGCCCTGGCCTCCAGGCAGGACCTGCCGGTCCCCGCCTGGCTCTTCGCCTGGGGGGCGTCGATCGTCCTGATCGTCTCCTTCTTCGCGCTCTCGGCAGGTTGGCGGGAGCCCCGCTTCGAGCAGCCGCACTCGCGGCCATTCGCGGCGGGGCTCTCCCGCGCGCTCCTCAGCCTCCCGGCCCAGATCCTCTGCGGCGCGATCGGCGTCTTCCTCTTCGGCTTCGCGATCTATGCCGGCCTTGAGGGCACGGTCGCTCCCGACCGCAACTTCGCCCTCACCTTCATCTTTGTCACCTGCTGGCTCGGCTTCCCCTTCTTCTCGGCGATCTTCGGTGACCTTTTCCGGCCCTTCAACCCCTGGCGCGCGATCGGCCGCGCGGTCGGCGCCGGCTTCCGCGCGATCGCCGGACAGCGGGCCGCGCACCTCGCCTACCCCGAGCGACTCGGCCGCTGGCCCGCCGCGATCGGCCTCCTCGCCGTCGTCTGGCTGGAGGTGATCTACGGCAGTGGCGGCGCGATCCTCGATCCCCACGTCGCCGCCCGGGCTGCCTGTGTTTACACCGCCTACGCGTTGGCGATGATGGCGCTCTTCGGTGCCGAGGAGTGGTGCGATCGCGGCGAGGTCTTTTCGGTCTACTTCGGGATGTTCGGCCGGCTCGGGATCTTCGGCAGCCGCGACGGCAGGCTCGAGCGCCGCCGTCCCTTCTCGGCCGCGACGACCTGGGCCACCGTCCCGGGCTCGGCCGCGCTTGTCCTCGCCTCGATCGCCACCACCAGCTACGACGGCGCCTCCGAGGGCGCTTTCGCCGACTTCATCGAAACCGGGATCGGCTGGGCCGAAGACATCGGCCTCGGCGTCACCGCCTCGATCCGCCTCACCGACACCGTCTTCATGCTGCTCACCTTCGCCGGCGTCTCCCTCGTCTACTGGCTCGGGGTGCGAGGGATGCGGACCGTCCCCGGCGCGCCCTCGCTGGCGAAGCTGCGCACCGGCTTCGCCCACACGCTGATCCCGATCGCGCTCGCCTACCTCGTCGCCCACTACTTCAGCCTCTTCGTCTTCCAGGAGCAGGCCCAGTTCACCTACCTGCTCTCCGATCCACTCGGGACCGGCACCACCGACCTCTTCGGCACCGCCTCCTCCGGCGTCGACTACACCGTCCTCACCGCCAACGCGATCTGGTACGTCCAGGTCGGCGCCCTGATCGTCGGCCACGTCCTCGGCCTGATGCTCGCCCACGACCGCGCCCTCGTCTACTGGCCCGACTACCGCAAGGCGACCGCGTCCCAGTACTGGATGCTGGCGGTGATGGTCGCCTTCACCTGCTTCGGCCTATACCTGCTCTCGGTGTCGAACGGCTGAAGCTGCCTAACGATCCACTTCGCTCCTCGCGGCGACGAAATTCGTCGCCGCTTCATGACCCATGAAGGGGACGAGGCAGATGAAGATGAACTGCGGCAGGGATTCCATGTACCACTCGGAGCGCCGGCGTTCCCGCAGTGCACGGAAAGCGATCTCGTACATCGTGGCGCCGATCGCCTCGGAGGAGACCCGCGGCAGCTTCTGAGCTTGCGGTCGCCAGCGGTACCCCCCCTCGAGGAAGAGGGCGAAGGCGCCGATGCGGTCATAGATGAGCTGCGTCATCTCGTCTCCGACCACATGAGTCTCCACCAGGCCGAGGTAGCAGTAGTCGCGGGCAGTGGCGAAGAAGCTGGCAAATGCCTCACTCGCCCTCCAGACCTGGTCTGGCCAGGAAGAACCGGAGGTGAAGGCCGAGGCGCAGGCGCCGATCACCTGCTCCAGCATCAGTTCGAGTCCTTTGGTGGCGGCTTCCGCTTTGTTGTGGAAGAGCCGGTAAAAGGCGTTGCGGGAGATTCGGGCATCGGCGGTGATCCCGCTCACCGACGTATGCGCATAGCCGGCCTCATGGCTGAGGCTCGCCAGGGCCGTGTAGACGCGTACGCGCCGATTCATACCCACCTCGGCCTCGGTCAGACCGTGCCTGCCCGCCGGCAGAGTCTTCAACTCATAGGTCTCGGTCGGCTGAGCGTTCCGCAGAAGCAGCTTTGCGGCCGGCTCGCGGTCGGGTTCGGTCATGACGGCCGTGTAGGAATCGACCCAGGCGGCCAGGTCGACCGGGGAGAGCTCGCTCGCTACATCGACGAGGTTGCGCCGGAGGCGCATGGCGAAAAGACGAAAAAGGCCGCCGACAAGGTTTTCGAGAACTGCCGAAACCGCCTGATCGTTGTCCGAGTCGGTCTGTGAAGTGACGGCGATCAGAGCTGCGATTTGATGCTGTAGCCGCTCGCGCGCGTCCATCGCCTTGGCTCCCGCTGCGAGGCTCTCCATGAAGAGGACCCGGGCGGCGGCCGGATCCCCCCCGACGAATTCGCACAGAGCTTCGATCAGCGGGCCGACGCTCGGAGGATCGGCCGGCTCGATCTCCTCGAGCCGCTCGATCAAATCGATTGCGAGGCCGTCGAGGGCTGCGAGAAAGCACTCCTCGAGATCGACGAAATGTTCGTAGAAGGTCGAACGCGAGACCCCGGCGGACTCGATCACCTGGGCGACGCTCAGATTGGCGTAGCCGCAGGTGGCGGCAACCTCGGTTGCCGCTCCAATAAGGCGTTGACGCGTTGGTGCCCGGCGGGTCCGAGACGCCCGGCCTACCGTCGGACGCGCCTTGCCATCTATAGGTTGACTGGACGGGGTCATCAGAGGCGCTGCATTCCGGCTCGAGATGCATGGGTGCGCCCCCGGCCGGCAGGCTCCTTTCTACCGCCTCTCCCGGAAGCGTGTCCTTCAGGGAGAGGAACAAGCGATTCCTGGTTCGGTATCCCGGTGACCGAGCGACCGATTGCCGGGACGCGCTGTCCGGCGGTTGGAACTTTTGCAAGATCGACGTCTGGTCCGGCTCTGACAGAGAGAGGAGGCTGCGACCACTCGGAGGCGCCCACACCAGAGCGGCCTCCCCCTACCGTCGATGTCGGGCGAGTCACATGAAGGCTTAAGCACCTATCGGTTGACAGCCTCAAACCCTGCCGCTTTTGTCGCTCCTATCGAGTTGAACTCTTTGGGAGGGATGATTGGTGGTCTCGTCGCGATTTGCTCGGAATAGTGTCGTGTGCCTGTTTGCGCTGGGAGTGCTTGCCGCATCTGTGGCTGGTCTGGGCATTTCTGCTTCCGCCGCTGGTGCGGACTCCTCTGCGGCCCCCTACATCGTCGTCTTGAAAGACGACGTCGCCCACCCCGCCAACGTCGCCCATCGGCACGAAAACAACCGCGGCGCGAACCTTGGACACATCTACCGAGCCGGAGTCGAGGGATACTCGGCCGAACTGAGCGCGGGTGCGTTGAACGCGATCAAACAGGACCCGAACGTGGACTACGTCGTGCCGGATGGCATCGTCCACCTGGATTCCCAAAGCACCGGACCGGCGGTCAGGCGGGTTTTCGCGAATACCAACCCGAAACTCGACATCGACGAAGTCGACGACGTGCGCGTCGACGCCGACATAGCGATCCTCGATGGCGGCGTCGCCCCGCACCCGGACCTGAACATTGTCGCCCGCACCGACTGCGCGGTCGCTGGACCCAATTGCCAGGACGGGGCGGCCGGCTTCAACAATCACGCCACGCACGTCGCCGGCATCGCCGCGGCGATCGACAACAACTTCGGCGTGGTCGGTACTGCTCCCGGCGCCCGCATCTGGAGCGTCAAGGTCCTGGATAGCTCCGGAGGTATCCGCGAAGAACCAGATGAGGAAGTAACCGCATCGTATGCGTCTGACGTGGTCGCTGGAATTCTCTGGGTCCTGGCGCACTCTAGCCAGATCGAGGTCGCCAACATGAGCTTTGGTTGTTACGCGAGCGAATGCTCGCCAGGACCGATGCGCGAAGCGATCGCGGCGGCGGTCAGCGCGGGCGTGGTGTTTACGGCCGCCGCGGGAAACCAAAATGTCGACGTGCTGGGCGAGCAGCAGGGCCCCCTGTCCCCCGACCCTTACCAGCCCGCTGCGTTCGCGGACGTAATTGCGGTGTCCGCGCTGGAAGACTCCGACGGAGCGCCGGGAGGGACGGGGCCGAATCCATCGTCTGAAGCCTGCAGGGTCGATGGAGCGTTTGTTAAAAAGAACGGCACCTACCTGCATTTCGGGCAAGACGACACCCTTGCCAACTTCAGCAACTACGGGCCCGCTGTGGACATCGCCGCTCCCGGGACGTGCATCCTTTCCACCTGGCCGGGAGGCGGATATCAAGTACTGAGCGGAACCTCGATGTCTGCTCCCATGGTGGCGGGAGCCGTGGCGGGCCTCGCTGCAGCCAAAAACCCAAACAATCGCGTTGAAGTCGAATCGATCCGCAACTACATCCGCAGCCTCGGCAACTACAACTGGATCGATCAGCACCCCGTTCCACAGCCCGGCAAAACCGTCGATGAATTCCCGATGGCCTTCGACGGCGTCCAGGAGCCCCTGCTCGACATGCGGATTCCGGTTCCTCCCGCCGCCGCCACCGCCGAACCCAACGAAATCAGCCAGACCAAGGCGAAGCTGAACGGCTCGGTCAACCCCAACGGCACCGCCACCACCTACTACTTCGAATGGGGCCCGACCACCTACTAC
>Ga0066658_10000393_pt1 | contig 16173 bp, 14 predicted proteins | sample GraSoiAngelo_107_FD_75174 | JGI IMG/M metagenome (GOLD analysis project Ga0066658, IMG submission 75174) | Grasslands soil microbial communities from the Angelo Coastal Reserve, California, USA - 14_0903_09_30cm | ecosystem: Environmental > Terrestrial > Soil > Grasslands | place: USA...
CGAAAAGAGACTGGCCCGTGTCCTTCTGATGCTCGCTCATTTTGGTAAGGACGGAGTACCCGAGACCGTGGTGCCGAAGATTAGTCAGGAGACCCTGGCAGAAATGGTCGGCACCACTCGTTCTCGAGTGAGCTTTTTCATGAACCGGTTCAGGACATTGGGCTTCATTCACTATGCCGGTGGGGTAGAAGGCGGGTTACAGGTTCACAGTTCACTGCTGAGTGTAGTTCTGCACGATTGAGCACTTCCACGAAACGCGGTCATCGTATGAGCCGCATCTATGGCTCTCATTCCCATGGCGGGCGTGCGCAGGACCCACGCGCCTGTAAGAATAGCTGAATGAAACCCGTTCCCAAACTCCCGAACGACTTCATCTTGAACGAGAGCGAATATCAGGCTTGCAAGGCTTGGCTCGCCGAAGCGAACGAGGAACCTATTCGCCATCCATTGGACAACCCTGAATTGGAGGTGCAGAGACAGCGCATCAAGGGCGTAGTCAGCGAGTACGAGCGAAATTGGCGTCACCCGGCGGAACCGTGACAAACGCGACAACTCATTGTTCACACCCATTTCAGCTTTTTTACGAACGGGCTGATTTTGCCCTGCGGGGGTCTGGCATTTCTGCTGTAACCCTGGAAACGGTGGCTCTCTCAAGTTCCGGCCTGACTCCAGAAAAGCGGCTTTCGTCGCAGGCCGGGCCAGACAACATAATCGTTACTGCGGGTTCAATGCGAACACACCGGCGACGGGCAAACCCGTGCACAAATACGCTCGGGTTAGGAAACTGCACATTTCTAACAGCGAACATCTCGAAGGTCGAACTCAATATTTATGCGGTCGAGAGGGCAGATTGTGAAAGGGTTTTCTAACGGCTGCCGAGAACTACGAAACCACCCTCTTACATACCCCCGTTCCCCCACTGGCCTATATCCCCGTCCCCACTGGCCCATATTAAGGATGCGCTATAACGCACGGGGAATCGCAAGGTCACGTCTTGCTTGTTTTGCCTATCCCAAACCCGATGCGGCTCGTTAGTGGCTGTGTGCCAAAGAGGTAGTCTTCCTCAGCGGCATGGCGATCGACTGACGGACAGTCGTCTATTCCCCAATCAACTGATGAATGCCTGCTGTCTCCACCACGCACTGTGCAAGGAGTGTGCCTCTTCTTGCGGGCCAAGGAGGAAATCTCTATGGCTCGCAAAGTTGGCCAAATCATCGCACGAGGCGACCGCAGATGGCTGATCCGGGTCTATCTCGGCCGCGATCACGAAACCCAGAAACGTAAATACCACAATCGAACAATTCACGGTCCTATGCGGGAGGCGCAAGCATACCTGACCAGGAGGTTGCGCGAACGTGACTTGGGCGGTGACTTGGAAGGCGCCAAGATCACACTCAACGAGTATCTTGACCTCCCCCCAACCGCACCGCTCCTGTCTAAATTCTGACCGCGCCGGTATCGTATTCCAGGCCGCTTTTGGAAAATCCGCCACCCCGCCCAGAACGACACTACAATCATGCAGGTGCCATCATGAACCTGGAGAGCTTATCTCAGGATGTCCACTTCGGCCTACGCTCGCTGTACAAGAGCCCCAGCTTCACCATCATCTGTGTTGTTTCCCTGGCGCTGGGCATCGGGGCTAATACCACCATCTTCAGCGTGGTAAATGCGGTGCTTCTGCACCCGCTGCCCGTCACTGACATTTCCAGCCTCGTGCAGCTCGATACCGTTGACAGCAAGACTATGGTCACGCAAGCCAACACGACCAAGATGGGCATGTATTATGCCAACTGCGAGGACTACCAGCGGCAGGCCCAAGTGTTCGCCGGCCTATCCTGCATCTCTGGCACAGTGCTCACCTGGAGTGGAGAAGCTGAAGCCAAGCAAGTCGGCGGACAGTTGGTGAGCGCCAATTACTTCGGCGTCTTGGGCGTCAAGCCCGCTCTCGGACGCTTCTTCCTTCCCGACGAAGACAGCAAGCCGGGCGGAAACAACCTAGCCGTACTGAGCTATAGTCTCTGGACCAACAAATTCGGCTCCGATCGCAACATTATCAGCAGAGCAGTCACCTTCAATGCCACTCCATTCACGGTCATCGGCGTCGCGCCCAAAGGTTTGAAGGGAACATTTACCATAGGACCAGCCGACCAGGTCTGGGTTCCGGCCAGCATGTACGGCCAGGTTCTCGCCGGATTTGTGAAGGACAATTTCAGGGACCGGCGGTTTCTAAACACGTTTACGGTGGCACGCCTGAAACCAGGAATCACGGCCGCCCAAGCCGAAGCTTCGCTGAAAACCATCGCCCACCGGCTTGAGCGGGACTACCCGAAAGACAATGGCGGCCGCAGCGTCGCGGTTTCCGCGCTCGCCGATGCCGCGGTGGGCATCAATCAGCACGATCAATTCGTGCTGGCGGGAGCGCTCATGATGGGCGTGGTCGGGCTCATCCTTCTAATCGCCTGCGTCAATCTCGCCAATCTATTGCTGGCCAAGGGTGCACGCCGTGAACGCGAGATGAGCATCCGCAGCGCCGTAGGCGCCAGCCGCGTACGGCTGGTTCGCCAGCTCTTGACCGAAAGCGCGGTGCTATCTCTCTCCGGTGGGGCGGCCGGACTGCTCCTGGCCTTTGCTGGCCGCCGCATACTTTGGGCATTCCGTCCGCCATTCATCGAGAACAATGATCTTGTCCTCGCGCTCGATTTCCACGTCCTGATGTTTACTCTTGGCCTGGCGCTGCTGACCGGAATCATTTTCGGCCTGGCACCCGCCATTAGAGCGTCCAAAGCGGACATTGCCGGGAGCCTTAACGCGGGCGGCCGCACCGGAAGCGCCACCTGGTCCCGCGGTCCGCTGGGCAGCATACCTGTCGTTTCTGAAGTCGCTCTGGCACTTATCACGCTTGTCGGGGCAGGTCTTTTCGTCCGCAGCATGCAGAATGCGCAGAAAAGCGATGTAGGCTTCGAATCAAAACGCCTGTTCATGATGGCTGTGGACCTCGGTGCCCTTCATTACGACGAAAGCCACGGCCAGCAGTTTTATCGAGATGCTATTCAGCGAGCCCTGACCTCGCCCATGGTGCAAGCCGCTGCCGTTGCCTCCAATTTGCCGCTCGGCGGAGGACTGGGCCGCACTGTATTTCCCGAAGGGAAAGACGAGACCTCCGGCTATCGCGGTACGTTGACGCAATTGAATGATGTCTCACCCAGCTTTTTCGACACCCTGCGTATTCCGCGGAAGAGCGGACGAACCTTCAACGATCTCGACAAGGCAGATACCACTCCAGTCGCCGTGATCAGCGAAGCCATGGCCCGCCATTTCTGGCCGGGTGAAGACGCCATCGGCAGGCGCTTCCACTTCTTCGGCGATCCCAAGTTGCTGCAGGTAGTCGGAGTCGTCGGCGACACCGTCATTAATCAGATTGGCGAAGATCCGCAACCGCTCGCCTATTTGCCGCTCACCCAGGATTTCCCGCCGGCCGCAACTATTCAGGTGCCAACGTCCGGAGACCCGGAGGCAGTCATCGCCACGGTACGCAACCAGGTACAATCGCTCGATCGTAATTTGGCGATCACTAACGTTCAAACCGTCGAAGCGGTTTTGAACCAGGGGCTGTGGGCGCCTCGCATGGCCGCCGCTCTACTCACGTTGTTCGGTGGGTTGGCCCTGATTCTGGCTGCGGTAGGCGTCTACGGCGTGCTTTCCTATTCAGTCAATCAGCAGACACGCGAGATCGGAATTCGCATGGCGCTAGGCGCCACTCCCGCCGAGGTAATGCGCTGGGTGGTTGCGCAGGGACTTCGATTAGCCGGCGTCGGTGTGTTGATCGGGGTGTTCGCTGGTCTTGTCTTGATGCGCTCCGTCGCCAGTCTCCTGTTCGGCATCAGCACCCACGATCCGGAGACCTTCGCGGGGGTCGCAATGGTATTGATCCTGGTCGCCTTCTTCGCCTGCTATGTTCCGGCTCGACGAGCAACCAAGGTCAACCCAGTCGCGGCCTTGCGCAACGAATAGCCACGCGGGTGCGCCGCATAGATGGATAGTCTGTTCCCTGCCGTTTCATCGCACGACAGGATGTGGCTGGAAGACATGCTCGGTGCGGGACATCGGTCTTTAGTTAGGCCGGGTGTCAGGATGAGTTAGCGCACGCCACTAGGTGGGTAACGCTACTCTGAAGTAATCCCAAGGTAAGAGTTGCCGACAAACCACTCGGGACTCATGATTTGGCCTTCAGTGCGTCTGAATGAGTGCCTCGATCTAAGAACAGCAATTGAGCCTCTCTTCCCGCGAGGCGGGTTCGATACGATGCCGGATACCCGAATCTGGGCGCTTCAGGAGAGGTTCAGGCAGGGCTGCCCCATATCGCGCACATGCAAAAGCTCACGATCCATCCGGGTACTCCCGATCTCTGGCTCGCCCTTAGGGACCTGTTTGGCGAAAAAGGCGCGTGCGGCGGTTGCTGGTGCATGTACTGGCGCATTGGCAATGAATACCGGCGCAGGTCGCAGGAGGCGAACAGGGCGGACTTGCACGAGGTTGTTACGCCTCCAGGCCTGATTGCGTTCGACGGCGAGCTTGCGGTCGGCTGGTGTCAGCTTACGCCGCGTGCTCTGCTGCCGTGGCTTGATCGTGCCTGGCAGCGAATCGATGATCTGCCAGTCTGGTCGATCTCCTGCTTCTACGTACGCAAGGAATATCGGAGGCAAGGAATAACCTCGGCGCTGATCCAGAAGGCGATCGAAACTGCCAGGAAAGCTGGGGTACCCTCTCTCGAAGGCTACCCGCTCGACGCCGATCTTTCTCCTAGCGCTACGGGCACCGGGTATGTCTCAACATTTCTGCGGGCCGGCTTCAGGGTGGTTGGCCGCCGCTCACACGCACGCCCCATCCTGCGCCTCGATCTTCGATCAGACTCCAAAGTCGACCCGCCAGCTACACCGTTGGCCCTGCGGTGCTGAACAGCTGCCGGGCCCGGCCCGGGATACGGGTCGGACTTTCGCAGATAGTGCAAATCACCAACACACTCAGCGAACACGGCCGGCAGGACGCCTCCCGAATACGGGTCGTCCGGCACGCCTCACTCAGGCATGGTATAAACTCTGATCCAATGAAAAGGAGCGAAGCGTTATGCACAGAATTACGCCGCATCTCTGGTTTGACCAAGAGGCGAAGGAAGCAGCCGGTTTTTACGCTTCTTTATTTCCGAGCTCAAAGATCACGCATGTAACGACCCTTCACAACACGCCTTCAGGCGATTGCGACGTTGTCTCGTTCGAACTTGCGGGCCAGCCATTTATGGCGATCAGCGCCGGACCGCTTTTTAAGCCCAATCCTTCCGTTTCTTTTCACGTTAAATGCAAAGCGAAGGACGAAATCGATGCTCTATGGGAAAAACTCTCTCGGGACGGTAGAGTTCTGATGCCTATCGGCAGCTATCCTTTCAGCGAACGGTATGGGTGGGTGGAAGATCGGTACGGAGTTTCTTGGCAGTTGATATACGCCGGCGCCCCTGAGATAAAGCCAGGAATCACCCCTGTGCTCCTGTTTGTAGGCGACGTGTGCGGCAAAGCGGAAGAAGCAGTTAACTTTTACGCATTCGTGTTTAGCAATTCCCCCGCCGCCGAAGCCGTGGCGGGCACGTCAGCCAACATTCTTGCGCGTTATGGCAGGGCCGAGCAGCCGGAGGCGGAAGGGACGGTAAAATACGCGCATTTCACTCTGGGCGGTCAGCAATTCGGGGCTATGGATTCCGCCCGGGAGCACAAATTCGCTTTCAACGAAGCGATTTCTTTTATCGTGCCCTGCGATACCCAAGAGGAAATCGATTATTACTGGGAAAAGCTCTCCGCGGATCCGAAGGCAGAACAGTGTGGGTGGCTGAAAGACAAGTATGGTCTCTCATGGCAAATCGTTCCCGCGGTCATGCACGAGATGATGAAGGACAAAGACCAGAAGAGAATGGCGCGGGTGACCGAAGCATTTCTCGATATGAAAAAATTCGACATCGCTAAACTGAAAGAAGCGTACGAGCAACCAGGCGAGTCCGCCGCCTAGCTAATCCCATTTGCCGACAAACGGGAATCTGTCGTTGAAGTAAACCTTACCGGCAAGCTTCACATGAACCGAAAATGCGCCGGGCATGGCGTGTAACCATCGGACGCGGTGATGCAACAGTTCCGTGGTGTCGAATCCTGACAAGTCGAGCGGGTACGAAGAAGTCGCGTAAGTTCATAGCGGGGCGCAGGGCTCGGTCCGGAGGAAAGCGTCGTCCGTAGTCGTCTCTGATTGGGCTTATATCGGAACGCAACGGTGCAACGGAACTGGGAGAAAGCGTGCATCTATCTGTATCGCCGTATCCGCCCAGACTTGCCCTTGTGTAGTCGCCCATTTTCCTAATAGGAAGTTAATCTACGACACCATTTGTGCTGCGAAATGCCCTTTGAATGAGGGTATAGCGGGCGGCACCAATAATCCCGGAATCGTCGTTCAGCACCATTTTGACGGGCATATCCGCAAGCAATGGCTGCATGCGTCCCTTGTCCAGGAACGACTGCATAAAGATCGGATCTTTCATCTTGAACACGATTTTTGCTGCAATGCTGCCGCCGATGAAAACACCGCCTGAGGCCATCAGGTTCAACGCACAATTACCGGTTTCAGCGCCGTAAATACTTACGAAAATCGACAGCGCCTGGTCGCAGATATCAGCCTTTTTCTCCAAAGCAAGTCGCGAGATCAGAGCGGGAGGATCGGGCGCATCCGCTATCTCTTTTCTCAACCACTCGGGTTCATCGGCTTTCCTGCAGTCACGAAGGAAGTCGTAGATATTTTTGATTCCAGGCCCGGAGAGAATTCGCTCGCAGCTAATACGACCGTATTGTTTCTGAAGATAAGCCAACAATTCCACTTCCAGATCATTCCTGGCTGCGAAATCGGCGTGCCCTCCCTCGCAAGCGAAGGGATGGTGGCGATAGCCATCCCAATAGAGACCAGCCATGCCAAGGCCGGTCCGTGCCGAGATCACAGCCCGATTCCCCTCGGCATCCTCTGAACCTTGATTCAGTGTTATGAAATCTTTGGATTCAAGCGCATCAATCCCATAAGCATAGGCTTCTAAGTCATTAATCAGTCCCACGGAACTGAGCTTGAGCTCCTTGGTCAACTCACGGGAATCGATTATCCAGGGGAGGTTGGAAATCTTGCTACGTCCGTTGCGGACCGGTCCAGCCACGCCGAAGCATGCGCTTACCACCGGTATGCCTTCGCTCTTGATGAAGTCGGGGATGATTTCGGCCAGGCCTGTATGCTCTTGGCTCAGGTAAATCTTCTCGACCACTTGCCGCAGTTGGTTGCCCTCGCTCTCGAAGGCAGCCAAGCGAGTACGTGTCGCGCCGATTTCGCCCGCCAGAATCACGGCCCAATTTCTCTCCATTGACGATCGTCACGTTCCATCAATTCATCGGCAGCGGCAGGTCCCCTCGAACCTGCCGTGTAATTTGGAAATCTTCGCGGCGGGAGCGCTTTCCAGACATCAAGTATCGGGTTTACCACACGCCACCCCGCTTCCACCATATCTGCACGTTGGAACAAAGTAGCATCTCCAATCATGCAGTCGTAGAGCAGCACCTCGTACCCCGTATACGCTTCAGCGCCAAAGTACTTCGAATACTCGAAGCTCATATCCACTGATCCAACCCGAAGCACGGCACCCGGGATTTTGGCTCCAAAGCTTAGCGATATTCCTTCCGCAGGTTGTATCTGGATGACGAGGGTGTTCCTGTGCAACTTGTGAAAAGGAGCATTGCGGAAGAGCTCAAATGGTGTCTGCCGGAAATGGATCGTAATCTCGGTGTGGCGCTTGGCCAGCCGCTTACCCGTTCGCAGGTAAAACGGCACCCCTGCCCAACGCCAGTTATCGATATTTAACTTAAGGGCTGCGAATGTCTCAGTTCGTGATTCAGGGGAGACTCCCGGTTCCATACGATAACCGGGCACTGTCTCGGTCCCAACCACGCCCTCGCCGTACTGGCCCCGCACGCTGCAATGCAGGACATCTTCCGAGTCTAAGGTCTGAACGGCATGTAGAGCTTTTGCTTGCTCGTTACGCACTGCATTGGCATGAAAAGATACAGGCGGCTCCATGGCAGTCAGACTGAGGAGCTGCATCATATGGTTGGGAACCATGTCGCGCAGGGTGCCAGCGTGGTCGAAGTATCCGCCACGTCCTTCCACCCCCACGGTTTCAGCATTCGTGATCTGGATATGATCGATGTAACGGCGATTCCAAAGCGGCTCGAAGATCGCGTTGTCGAACCGGAACACCATAATGTTTTGCACTGTCTCCTTGCCGAGATAGTGATCAATGCGGTAAATCTGATTCTCGTCCAAAACACCCTTGATCTCGCGATTCAAGCTCTGGGCCGATTCAAGATCGTGTCCGAATGGTTTCTCGATGACAACGCGCCGCCAGCCGACATTTTCCTCGCGAGAAAGTCCCACTCTTCCTAGTTGCTGAACAATCGGCGCGAAGAACTTAGGTGCAGTCGCGAGATAAAACAGGTAATTCTTCTGTGTATTGTAGGACGCGTCCAATTCGCCTAGCCGATTGCAGAGAGTCTTAAAGGCGTCGGGATCCGCGAAATCTCCTCGTGCGTAGTGAAGCCGCTGCATGAACCACTCCCAGGCGTCCGTTCCGCGATCGCTGGCCTGCAAGAACCTGGTCACCTGGTTCCGAAATTGCTCGAGGCTTAGTTCGTCGACCGAAAAGCCGAGTACGGCAAAATCCTTAGGCAGAAGGTTCGCCTTGACCAGGTTGAAAAGCGCAGGAACCAGCTTGCGCATCGTCAGATCGCCTGCCCCTCCGAAAATAACCAGTGCGCAAGGGCCCGCGGTTCTCCCAACCACTTCGTCACTGCCCCGACTTGTTGCCAGCATTGTTCCCATGTTCCCCGCTCACCCGCCAACTTGGTCCAAGGGGATTATTGGGCACAGTATTGTAGACGAGAGAGATCCATCCTAGCTGCCATCGAGCTCTCGTCTCGTGCCTTGCACACTCTGGAACTGGAGAACGACATTTGCACAATGCCGGCTGACTAACGGCAAGTCAACGCACCCGATCGCCTCCGGATTGCGCCCCCGCTGGCAGTTACTCGCAAAAAGTCGGCCCCCAGGACGGAGCGACCTTTAGGACATGGTTTCGCTATCCCGTGAATTTCTCTCTGTCTAGTTTTACGCGGCCCAAGTCCTACCGCGAGCATTCTCAAAAATGTCGACAAATTCCTGGTAACGTCGGGCAATCTGCGCAACCGCAGCATCGCGTGTAATCTGCTTTGTCCGTAAGTCAACGAGGGAATCCCAGAAACTGGTCCGGCCTACTGCAAACCCGATGAAACCCGATACGGAGGCCGCCGTAGTCAACCAGTTTCGCACCTTCTGGTCGTTCTCTCCACGGCCCAGGATGATGCAGCCGACTTTGTCGCGTCCGTCGCGACGCGCAGCAGCCACCACTTTCTCGCAGTCCTCCTTGCGGTCGAGTCCCTCGATTTTCCAGACGTCCGGCTCGACTTGTGCATCCTGGAGTTGCAGAATGGTCTCGACCATCAGGCGGGGGCGAAGCTGCAAATCGTAGGCTTTCTTGTCTCCGTTGACCTGATCGAGCTGTTCCTTCTCCGGCGGCACCAGCAACTCGAACATGAATCGGCTGCGGCCGTCAGCCTGCAGGTATTCAGACAGAGTTTTCAGACGGGCTGTCTGCCGCCGGTTTAGAGCGCGATCGCCCCCGGGGTTATAGCGAACCAGAACCTTGCAGAAGGTTGGATGGAAGGACTCTATGTGTTTCGCAAAGTCTTCACCGTATTCGAAATCGAACTCCTCCTGGCCACTCTTCTCTGCCGGGCAGGCAGTCGTGTAAGCATGCGCCCTGGCATCGCGAAGAATGGCAGCACCGAACTGTTCGTCGACGAGGATACCAGCCTTCTGCTTGGCCACGCCGGCTTCGACTGCAGCTTTAAAGCCCTCGTAGACGACCTGCTTGATAGCGGCTATCTCTGCAGTCTGATCTGAGCTTAGCGTACCGCTCCAACCGAACATCTTGGTCTGGAACGAACCCCGATGGTCGAAGGGCAGGATATACAAAGGTTGGTCAAACCCGATTGGAGTCATCGTGTTCCTTCAGCTTGTGGTAGCCGAGTTGAGGTTCATGGGGAACGTCAGTTTCGATGGAGCCATCTTCGCCCGGGTCCATTTGTTTTTGTTCGGAGAGATTCCCGCCGGTCCGTAGGGACCGCGATAATTTAGTTCTATGAATAATTTAGTTCTATGAATAAGAGAATGAACCTTTTAAGCGCCAAACCGACAAATTAAAGAGCCGAGATTGTACACCCAATAAAGTCCACAAACTCCAACAATTTATCGCTTTCATAGGTCCAGGGGTGTGGCGGAAACTGGAAATCGTAAATCTTTGGAAGGAAACCGGAAGAGACGCGTACGCAATATTTCAGCCCAGGGGCCCAAGAGAACCTAGCGCGTAGCACTAATTCCCTTGCACCTTACTCCCGGCATCCGGGACAAGTCGCAGCACTTCTTCGGAGTGCGGCGTATTTTGGGGCGGTGACGTTTCTCGTGCCGCTTGGCGGTGCCGACCGTTACTCAGAAGACATTGGAATCACACCGGAAGTAAGTATTTCTGCGGGCCTTCCCTGGTCTGGCTCTACAGAATCGTCCTTACAACATTTTACTTGACGCCCGCAATTACGGGAGTCATCGTTTTAACTAGCTGACGTCTTCACTTCCCCACCGCGGTTCGTCGCGGAACTCTATCGATCTGAAGCAAGGGAGGTTTTGAACGTGAGCTATAAACTCGCCATTTGGCACAGCGAAAGAGCGGTTTCTGACAAGGAAGCTGCCGACCTGTACATTAAGCTCTTCGAGCAGAAAAAGATACCCATCGAACAGCATATCGATGTGTACGCGTTCTATAACGAGCTAGCCGCCTACTACCCCGAAATCGACATGGTCGCAGAAGAAGCGCTGGATGCTTCTCCCTGGTCTTGTACCCACGACCGATCGGGTGCCCACGTTATCGTTTCCATGCTGGACGAGAAGTTGGCCGAGGTGGTCCCGCTGATTTTAAAGCTGGCCGAGAGGTACGGCTTGGTGTGTTTTGATCCTCAGACCAACAAGCTCCACCTGCCATCGTACCTGCAAACGACGGCAAACTCACTGGACCGAGGGGGAACACTGCTCATTGTGGAGATGGAAGAGGGACAAAGGGCGCCGGAATACGAGGTGGGCTTCAACGATCAGAGCTCTACGCATGGGGCCGTGAAGATGGCGCAGATCATTGGAGCGGAAAAACTCGTGAGCTTTCTAAGGTCAGAGATCGGGGTTGATGCGACCGCAGTCGAGTCCGCTTTCCGCGAACTAAAAATCCACCACCAAGCGTTCATTCACGATGTTGTCCTGTCCGATGCGGACTTGATTGTTCTTGGACTGGTGTGAGGCGGTCACCTCTACTTGCCTGTCTGTCTCTCCTTTATTGCATTCCGCGGCGAGGGCCAGAGGATCCCTGACGCAACGGTTTGAAGTTATTTCGAGACCTCTGCATGCGAAAGCATGGAATCATTGTCGTCCGCCAAAAAGAGGCATTCATTCAGGAACGAGCGGCGTCGGCACGCGACGCCCCGATAGCGCCTACACGAGCGCTAGTTCGATCCGACTTCACCGCGTTTCGTTTTTTGCCCCGACCACCACGGTGTTATCCTGGTGGTCGTCAACTTTATTCCCACGCAAAGAAAGAACCGCCGCTTCGGCGTTCCTGAAGGCAGACGGTGGCGCGGCCCGCAGCGGCGCGGGCAATGGCTGAGGCCGTTGTCCACCAAAGCCCCTCCTGCTCGCTGAGGTTCACCTTGCGGCCATTGGGAATTCCGTTCCTGAAACGGGCGCACTAGCGGGAGTTTCAGGCGATAACCAATCTAATCCGAGATGCCAGTCCTGGCCCAGCTTTGGTTTCACTGCTACCCCGCATTGCGGTGCTTCAGATAGCCTAGAGATCACCATGCAAAAACGTCCCGCAGGTGCAAAGTGCCAGCGCGCACCTGGTGTACGCCAGGCCAGAGTTGCCCTTAGCCCTTTGATCCGGGCTGGCCCAGCGGCGCGCCCCAGCCGCGCGATGATGTTTCGCAACTCGTCCGCACCCTGATAACGCAAGTTGCCATCCTTATTGAGCAATTTGCTGATGATCTCCTCGAGCTGCTCGGGCAACTTGGGATTCAGACGCAAGGGCGTGATTCCAGTCACGGTAGCCTGGAAGAGCAGCGCCGAAGTCTTGCCACTGATAGCCGCCGTACCGGTCGGACTGGGCTCGAGAAGTCCGCCGACATGCGTTAGAGCGTCCGGCACTCTGATCGTAGAACCAGCATCAGCAACATAGTACTCCGTCAAGAAATCAAGGCCCCGCTCATCGTGAGAGCCGTTAGTGCTCGCAGCCTTGCTACCGCTTGGATTGTAATGGGCCGTACCCGGGTAGCGCGAGGTGGCTATCACATAGTCTCCGGGTTTCAATTGAGTGACATTTGGGCCCACACCTTCTACCCGCCCGAAACCCGCATGGCCAAGAACCAGGAAGTCGTATCCGGGATGCTCAGCACCATACTTGCCGCGTAATTCTTCGTCGGTGAGGTCCACGCCGACGCGCAGCACTTTAACGAGCACGCCCTTCCCGTTGGGAACGCCGTGCAGTGAAGGCTTAGACACTTCCTCGTGGAAACTGCTGAATCTCACTTCCAATACACTAGTAGCACTCATTTCGATTCTCCTTTGCTGAATTCAGGCTGCGCCTGCAAACTCGGGAACCACACTTTCAACGTTCGCTCGTTTTGACGATTCGCCGCTCTGGTGCATCAACTTGATGATCAGACCTGTCCAGCCGGTCTGATGGCTGGCACCCAGCCCAGCTCCGGAATCGCCGTGGAAATATTCGTGGAACAGTAATAAGTCGCGCCAATGGGGGTCGGTTTGAAACTTCTCTGAATCTCCGAACAGTGGTCGGCGTCCCTTGTAATCGCGAAGGAATACGCTTTTCATGCGGCTCGACAATTCGGCGACAACTTCCTGCAATGTCATTGTCTTTCCCGATCCGGTTGGGAATTCGACCTTGAAGTCATCGCCAAGATAATGATGGAACTTCTGGAGAGACTCGATGAGCAAATAGTTCACCGGGAACCAGATGGGTCCGCGCCAATTCGAATTCCCGCCAAATAGACCGGTAGCTGATTCTCCCGGTTCATAAGAAATACAGTGCTTGACGCCGTTTGCCGCCAGGCAATACGGCTGAGCGCTGTGAATCTTGGAGAGCGCACGAATCCCATAGGGAGAGAGAAACTCCCGCTCGTCCAGCATGTACCCCAGGATTCGGCGGAGTTTGTTTTCGTCGGCGATCGACAACAATCTACGTTCGCCCATCCCCTCGGTGCGCATCGAGGCGAGATTCTGAGTGAGATCGGGACGATTATCGATGAACCATTCCAGGCGTCGCCTAAAATCTGGCAGCTCGTTGAGCAACTCTGGCTCGAGCGTTTGCACGGCAAACAGCGGGATCAACCCCACCATCGAGCGAGTTTTCATGGGGATTTGAGAACCATCCGGCAATCTCAGCACGTCGTAAAAGAAACCATCTTCTTCATCCCACAACCCCATGCTGTCACGACCACGATGGCTCATTGCATGAGCGATGTGAATGAAGTGTTCAAAGAACTTGCTGGCGACGTCTTCATAGCAAGGCTCTTCCCTCGCTAATTCCAGCGCAATCGTTAGTAAGTTGAGGGTGTACATCGCCATCCAACTGGTACCGTCAGACTGCTCGATATGACCGCCGGTCGGCAGAGGTGCGCTGCGATCAAACACGCCGATGTTGTCCAGACCGAGAAAACCTCCCTGGAAAATGTTTCTGCCTTCGGCGTCCTTGCGGTTCACCCACCAACTGAAATTCAGCATCAGCTTGTGCAGCACGCGCTGCAAGAACGCGCGATCCCCTTTCCCGTGGCGTTTCTTGTCGATTTTGTAGACGCGCCAGGCTGCCCAGGCATGCACCGGAGGATTGACATCACCAAACGCCCACTCGTAAGCCGGAATCTGTCCGTTGGGGTGCATGTACCACTCGCGCAGCATTAAGGTCAGCTGCTCTTTTGCGAAATCGGAGTCCACCAGGGCAAGTGGGATGCAGTGAAATGCCAAGTCCCAAGCGGCATACCAGGGATATTCCCATTTGTCTGGCATGGAAATCACGTCGGCATTGTGCAGGTGAGTCCAGTTATGATTTCGCCCTTTGTGCCGCTCCTCGGGCGGCGCAGGGTTGCCTGGATCGCCCTGCAACCAGTCCTTGATGACGTAGTGATAGAACTGCTTGGACCAGAGCATTCCGGCAAAGCCCTGGCGCATCACATTTTGCTCATCGGGCAACAGGTCTTGCGGTATGACGGTCGCGTAAAACTCGTCCGCCTCAAGCCGGCGGAGGCCGAAGATCCAGTCGAAATCGTCAAATGCGCTTTTTCCGTTGAAGTCGCATTCAGCGAGTCGCAAGCGGATGACGACCGGCTTTCCCGCACCGATTGCGAATCTGTAATGAGCGGCCGCTTTGGTCCCGGCATGCGCTGGATTCACGGCGCCGGTGCTACCGTGCACCACATAGTCGTTGATTCCATCCTTGACATATCGAGTACGGTTCTCGCTGCCATACAGACGCCGATAGTTAGTCTCATTCTCGGTAAAGAGCAGTTCCGGATTGCCTTCCGAGTGCAGCCACCGGCTGGCAGGTTGAGTCTGGTTCAGTTCGATGACCGGGTCAGGACCCGGGCGTGACTCGTGCAACTCGGGGCGTCGCTCGGGCTCTCCCCACGACCAGGTGTTGCGGAACCAGATGGTGGGAAGAATGCGAAGATTAGCGGTTTCCGGGCCACGGTTCGTGGCTGTGATCCTGATGAGGATGTCCTCGCTATCGGCCTTCGCATATTCCACAAGAACGTCAAAGTAGCGGTCAGTGTCGAAGACGCCGGTATCGAGCAATTCATATTCTGGCTGCAGCCTGTCCCTACGCCGGTTCTCTTCTGCCAATTTCGCATAGGGGAACGCCGCCTGCGGGTACTTGTAGAGATAGCTCATATAGGAGTGCGAGGGGGTACTGTCGAGGTAGAAGTAGTATTCCTTGACGTCCTCGCCGTGGTTCCCCTCGTTTCCTGTGAGACCAAAAATCCTCTCTTTTAGGATGGGGTCGCGCTCATTCCACAGGGCCAATGCGAAACAGATCATTTGCCGCCGGTCGCTGATTCCCGCCAAACCATCTTCGTTCCAACGGTAGGCACGCGAACGGGCATGATCATGAGGGAGGTATTCCCAAGCGTTGCCGTAGGCGCTGTAGTCTTCGCGCACCGTCCCCCAGGCACGCTCACTGAGATACGGGCCCCAGCGTTTCCAGTGTTTCTTGCGAGAGGCCGATTCTGACATGCGGATCTCTTCTTGCGTCATAACCATTCTCCTGTCGGTCCGATTCGCCCTGCCAGTGGCAGACGATTCTTCGGTGGGCCATGGACGGGGTTGGTCGGGGTATCCCGTTTCCCTCCGGCGCATCATGGGAATCACTGCAATCGATACGCAAAATCGAAGGCTCGCGACAACTCATTTCGAGCGGCAGTCCGGCTATCAAAGGGTTCCTGACAATCCCCCTGATCATGGGCTTGCCTCCACATCTTTTTAGCTTGGATGCATCTCTGTTCGGAGTGTGGTGGCGCGAACACCGGGACCAACCAAGAGGAGCTTACTTAAACCAGCGTTGCTCATTAGATTCGCATTCACGGGAGACGATTAACACAGAAGTGCAACCTAGGTTTTCAGTGGCGGGATGGGCGCCCCGTCTCTAACTGCCTAAGCTGCCGACAATTAGGCCGCGAAGAGGCGAGCGAGGACTTGGGGTGTCAAAAATTCTGACTGATGTAGCACCAGAGAATGCCTGAAACTCTAACTTAATTAAGCTAGAGAGCCCGCTGGCAGGGCACGCTGGAGGTAGCGGTTGGTCCAGACAACTCCCAAGGCTTGGGCAGAAAACGATGCGGAAGTGGCCTGCCTGTCGGGCGCGTAACTGTGCCGCCAGCCACCGCACTTAGCATGTTGTATCCCAGGGAGTTC
>Ga0066658_10000409_pt1 | contig 15891 bp, 9 predicted proteins | sample GraSoiAngelo_107_FD_75174 | JGI IMG/M metagenome (GOLD analysis project Ga0066658, IMG submission 75174) | Grasslands soil microbial communities from the Angelo Coastal Reserve, California, USA - 14_0903_09_30cm | ecosystem: Environmental > Terrestrial > Soil > Grasslands | place: USA...
GCGAAGTGCCGAAAGGGATACCGCTGTTTGAGACGATATATGTATTTCAGAACTACCCGGTGGATGCAGGGATCAGCCGGAACGCGGGGGCTGAGCTGAGAATAGGAGAGGTGATCGAATTCTAGAAGAACAACTATGGGATAACGGTACGAGGTATACCCGGCAAGAGGCTGACGTTGAACGTGGTATACGACCGTGGGCGATACGAGTCCGGAAATGCTGAGCGATTGTTGAGGCACCTGGAACGAGTATTGGAAGCGATGGTGGAGAAAGAAGAAGGATTGGTGAGGGAACTTTCTCTGATGAACCGTCAGGAACAGCAACAACTCGTAACCGACTGGAACAAGTCCGTCGAAGATTTTCCCACAGATCAGTGTATTCACGAGCTGCTCGAGCAACAGGTAGAGTTCACGCCGGACGCAGTGGCGATCGTCTATGAAGACGAGCAACTAACTTACAAGCAGCTCAACAGTAGAGCGAATCGTGTCGCACACTCGCTACGGGAAATAGGAGTGGGCGTCGAGGTGAAGGTGGGGCTGTGCGTGGAGCGAAGTCTCGATATGCTCATCGGCTTGCTTGGCATCTTGAAAGCGGGTGGGGCTTACCTGCCGATAGACACTGGTTATCCCGAAGAGCGAATACGGTACATGCTGAATGACAGCGGCGCCAAAGCTGTACTGGTTCAAGAGAAATTCAAAGCGTTGCCCGACGATGTGGGCCCACGCATCGTGAGAGTTGAGCAGGCCGAAAAAGAGGTCAAAAGCGCAAGTGGAGAGAACCCGAAAATAAGGGTAGATCAAGAAAACCTCGCTTACGTGATTTACACGTCGGGGTCGACCGGCCAGCCAAAAGGGTGTGAAGTCAGCCATCGAAATGTTATGCGCTTGTTCAGCGCTACCGCGCCGCAATTCAACTTCGACCGGAATGATGTCTGGACACTGTTTCATTCCCATACTTTCGATTTCTCGGTATGGGAAATTTGGGGCGCGCTGGCGTATGGCGGCCGGCTGATCGTTGTACCGCAAGCGGTAACTCGATCAATGGAGAAATTTCACGAGCTATTGTGCGAGCAGCAGGTAACCGTTCTCAATCAAACACCCAAGACGTTTCAACAGCTCTCACTCATCGATAAGAAAGGCGACCATAAGGCGTCGGCGTTGAATTGGGTGATCTTTGGAGGAGACGCTCTGGACTTCACATCTCTGCAACCCTGGTTCGAACGCTATGGTGATGAGCGGCCTCGGCTGGTCAACATGTACGGGATCACAGAGACGACCGTTCATGTAACCCGCTATGAAATCGATCGAGAAGATTCCGCGGAGCCTAGCAGCCGGATAGGACGCCAGTTGCCGGATTTGCGCATGTATTTATTCGACCGCTTCCTTGATCCAACTCCGATTTGCGCGGCAGGAGAGCTGTTCATTGGCGGCGCCGGTGTGGCACGCGGATACCTGAATCGAGCGGACCTGACCGCGGATAGATTCACTCCCGATCAATTCAGCGAACAGCCCGGAGCCCGGCTTTATCGCACGGGTGACCTGGCTCGTTATCCGGGAGACGCTGAAACCGAGTATCTCGGCAGGCTCGATCATCAGGTGAAGATCAGAGGTTATCGCATCGAGTTGGGAGAAATCGCGGCAGCGCTCAGTGATTACGACACGATAGAGCAGGCGGTTGTTGTAGCCAGAGAAGACGAGCCGGGAATGAGACGGCTGGTCGGATATTATGTTGCTAACGGATTGGTGGACGGCGGGGCCCTCAGGGAGTATCTGCTCGCGAAACTACCTGACTACATGGCGCCTGGAGCCTTCGTGCAACTTGATGAGATGCCGCTCACTATCAACGGTAAGCTGGATCGACGCGCCTTGCCGAAGCCGGAACACGGCGAAGAAAGCTCTGAATACCTCGGTCCCCGAACGGTGGTTGAGGAGATCTTATGCGGAATATGGTCGCAGGTGTTAAAGGTCGGCCGTGTTTCAATCTCCGACAACATCTTCGCTTTGGGTGCGGACTCGCTCCGGGTGATGGAAGCCATCTCCTTATTCAAGGATGCCGGACTACCGTTGACGATTCGGCAAGTATTCGAGTCCCAGAGCGTGATGGAATTGGCTCGATTGTGTGAAGGTTCAACTGAGGAGGACCTTAACTCCGGCAGCGCTTTACTCATACCCGCGCGGCAAAATGGTTCAAAGTCACCGCTCTTCTTTGTGCATCCCGCAGGTGGCGGAGTCGATTTTCTTTGGCCGATCGCACATCATCTGGAACAGGACCAGCCCCTCTATGGATTCCGCTCAAAAGGTCTGAGCCGCACCGAGTTTTATAAACCCGAATTGGAATACATAGCCGCCGATTACATTGATCTCATGAGAGTCGTTCAACCGCGCGGGCCATACATGATCGGCGGGCTTTCGCTCGGAGTATATATAGCCTTCGAGATGGCTCGACAACTTGAGAATCAGGGCGAGTCAGTCTCGCTACTGGCGCTGATCGACTCCGGGCCGTCCGACGTTGAAGGCTTGCGTAATATCGAGGCGCAGTTTCCGTTAAACCTCGCGAGCCAGTTCGCTCCGGATATTTCCGCCGGGGAGATTACCGCCATTGATGCGGATCTGCGTCTGGATTATGTTTTGAAAAAAATCAAATCGTTAACTTCGAATCATGACTATTCCCAGATCGAGAGAATCGCTCCAGCATGGTATGGGCATTTGTGGGCCGCTGAACGATATATGTCAAAGGCTCTGGCGGACGCGCCGTCATATTCGTACAGCGGTAAGATAACTTTGTTAAGAACGGGTGAGGATGAGACGTCGATGGGCTGGTCGATGATGAGTTCGCAGGCGGTCGACGTCAATATTCTGTCCGGCACCCACGATAGCATATTGAAAGAGCCGCATGTCGGGCGCCTTGCGCGCCTCTTGACCAGAGCCATCTCGAAGTCCACCCAGATGACTCTCGAAGCGGTTTCATAATCGACCTACGGGGGGTTGATTCGCATTCCAATTAAGTAAAGAGGCGTATACCTCAACGCAAATTCCATAGCGCGAGGCGTGCCCGCAATCGAGGCGTTTTTCCGGAGGCCAGATAAAGATGGACAGTTATGAAGACATCCGATTCGGCAATCTCGAAAACGAGATACCTCTCGTCGCTCACCCCATCAAGGCGGGCGTAAATCTTTCCGATTGGATGGCGGCGAACAAATCGCTGATCGATGATCGGCTGGAAAAGTGCGGAGCGATTCTCTTTCGCGGATTTGACGTAGCAGATCAACAAGCCTTCGCGGAAGTTGTAAAAGCCGTCTCGCCCAAGCTTGTTGAGTATACGTTCCGATCAACCCCGCGTACTCATGTTGGAGATCGCATTTATACCGCAACCGAGTATCCGGCGAATCAGACCATTCCTCTTCATAACGAATCTTCATATCAACGGAGTTGGCCGCTCCGCCTGATGTTCTTCTGCCTTCAACCTGCCGAAGAAGGCGGCGAGACTCCGCTGGCCGACAGCGTCAAGGTTACGAAGAGAATCGATCCGGCAATCCAGCAGAAATTCTCGGAGAGAGATGTGATGTACGTCAGGAATTATGAGCCGGGTATGGATCTTAGCTGGCAGACGGTGTTTCAAACATCCGACAAGGGCGAGGTCGAACGGTTCTGCCGTGAGAACGGCATTCAATGTGAGTGGAAAACGAAAGATGCTCTTCGCACGCGGCAGATATGTCAGTCCATGGCCCGTCACTTGACCCGGGGAGATCTCGTCTGGTTTAATCAGGCCCACCTTTTTCACGCTTCAAGCCTCGGAGAACGGACACGCCGGGCTCTGGAGTTGATCTATCGCGAACAGGATTTACCGCGCCACTCCTATTATGGAGATGGTAGTCGGATTGAAGACGATGTGCTCGAAGACATTCGCAATGCCTATAGCGCCGAGACCGTCATATTTAAGTGGAAAGCAGGCGATGTATTGTTACTCGACAATATGCTCGTGTGTCATGGGCGGACGCCTTATAAGGGAAAGCGGAAGGTGCTGGCTGCCATGACCGACCAATATAACTCGGATTCAATGCGTGATTAGCGAAGGAGGCAACGCCAGGGCTTCCTTTCATATGTCGTATCGGGTTTATCTCTCTTAGATTTGAATTAGTCCGGAACACGCATAACCTGCGTTGGAATAGCAATCGATGCGGCGACAATCTCGAAGATCGTTTGCTGCCTAAGGGCAGCGTCGGCGCTCGCGGACGGTCTTTCACGTTCTGGTTGATAGTCGACGAAATTTGCTCGCTTAACTGAAGGAGGGCTTATTATGTTTCCGCTCTATCTGAAGCACGCGATAAGAATTTGTTTGAAAAATCGCGGATTTGCGATCGCGGTGATAGCTACTTTCGCAATTACCATAGGCGTAAATGCCACGATCTTCTCGCTTCGCGATGCTATCCTTGATAGAATCCTCCCGGTCGCACATGCGGATACGCTGGTCGGAGTATTTGGCACGGTTGGAGGTGACGCTGCCAACGGCATGTTCTCGCGGAGTGACTATGCCTACTACAAGGAGCACGTCAAGGGTATTTCGGATTTAGCCGCGCATTATTCGACTTCGCCGCTGACCTTGTCCGCGAATGACGTCGCTTCGCAGCAGATTATCGGCGCCTCTGTTTCAGGGCACTTTTTCTCCATGCTGGGTTTACGTCCGGTGCTGGGCCGTTTTTTCTCTCCTGAGGAAGACGCGGTCGACGGCAGAGATCCGGTTGCGGTACTGAGCTACGGCATATGGAATCGGGAATTTGGCGGTGATCCGAATATTGTTGGGAAACGCATCAACCTGAATGGAGAGAGCTTCAGCGTAATAGGCGTTGCGCCCTCGGACTTCAACGGGATGAATGCTGTCGGGGCAATAAACGATTTATGGATTCCGATGTCCATGTCCGCGGTCGCATACCGTAGCTGTGATCCTCGAAAACCGGACTGCAAATTTCTGGATTTCGTCGGCCACCTGTCGGAAGGGACGACGCTCAAACAGGTACAGGCTGAAGTTGACGTGGTGGCCGGGCAGCTTCGGGAAGCGCAGCCGGCGACCGGCCCGCAATCTGCTACAGGCTATCGCGGAAACGTGGTGGTCATGCCGCAGCGCGGGGTTGGGGCGTTACACAGGTCGCAATTGACAAACCTGCTGCGTCTTCTAACCATTTCCGGTCTTGTTCTATTGGCAATAGCCTGCGTTAACGTATCGGGTCTCTTTCTTGTTCAAATCGCAACGCGAACCAAGGAGATGGCGCTACGGCTATCGCTCGGTTCAAAAAAGCGGCAGTTGTATTTTCAACTGCTGACCGAAACCGGCCTTCTGAGCCTTCTTGGCGGCATTGGAGGGTTGCTGATGGCGTACTGGCTGAGCGGGCCGCTATCAAAGTTTCCGGTCATGGACGTCCCCAATTATTACAGCGAGGTCCGCATCGATACTTCTCTTATTCTTTTCACGATTGGACTGGTTACATTGTGCGCCCTGGTGGCGACAATAATTCCCACTATAAGGTTATCCCGGTCTGATCTCTTTATGTCGTTGAAGGAGCAGCATTCGGGAAGCGGAGGCTTCAAGAACTCCAGGACCCACGACGGTCTCATAATAGCCCAGGTGGCTCTCTCGTTGGCTTTGGTAGCAGCGGGCGGACTACTCGTGGTAAGCCTGCGAACGATTCTGAGCGGGCCGGGGTTCGATCCGAGCCGTCTGCTATTCTTCCGAGTGACACCGCGGCTTATTAAATATTCTCCTGAGAAATCGGCGGCTCTACAGCGAGAAATACTCAGGAGACTGTCCGGACTTCCCGGCGTTGAGGCGGTTAGTATGGGACAGTTTTTGCCGTGGTGGCCTACGAGGACGCGTATCGTTTACCTGCCGGGAATGAGGCCCACTCGCAATGAAGATCAGTTTCCGGTGGAACAGGACCTCGTCGCTCCGGGCTATTTGAATACGCTGCAGATCCCGCTGGTCGCCGGCCGCGAATTCAATGAAGGTGACCGCCGAGACACGCCTAAGGTGGCAATTGTCAATGAGTCTCTCGCGCGTACTTTGTTTCCCAATTCGAATGCGCTGGGCCAGACAATCGTAGTGGGAGCCGTCGACCCCGCCGAACACACCATAGTCGGTATTTCGAAAGATGCGAAATATCACCTGGCATCAATTGAGTCGGCTCCTTTCTTCTACGTTCCTTATTGGCAGAATAATGATGGTTCGGATGCTCGTTTCTGCCTGAGAACGAGCGGTGACCCGAGGGCGACTATGCAGGCAATTAGAAGCGAGGTCCAGAATATCGACGTGGACGCGCCGATAACTACGGCGGTGACGATGGACCAGGGACTAAAGGCCTGGTTCTCTTCGGTCTACCTGGCCAACCGCGTTCTTCTGGCGGCGAGTGCTATCGCCTGCTTCCTGAGTATGCTGGGGTTGTACAGCCTGATCGCTTTTTCTGTTGTTAAGCGCAATCGAGAGATCGGTATTCGAATTGCCCTCGGCGCAACCCGACAGCAAATTCTGGGGTTGATGATCCGACGAGGCGCCGTGCTTGCCGTGATAGGTTCCGTTTTGGGAACAGGCCTCGCGGTGTTTGGTTTGCGTCTCTTTGACTCTCTGCTTTACGGCGTAAAACCCGGCAATCCTCTCATACTTATTGTCGCCACAATCCTTATGATTTCAGTTTCGCTGGTTGCGGGCTTTTTCCCCGCGCGCCGAGCTACGAGGATCGATCCTATCAAGGCCATTCGAGACGAATAGCCGCTGCCTGCTCAACCAATCGAATTCGTTTGAAACGGCCGGGATTTCCGGCCGTTCATTGACGCCTGTCTTTGAAAAGAGGTATCACGTGGAAGAAGCAGCTTATCACAAGGAAATGATTATGTGACCGGATACGACAACATGCGTTGAGATTGAGTAATCGGCCGTGACTCGCGGGCTCCAAAAGAGCCGCCATCCGTAGTCCGCAATAGCATTCCGCAACACAGTACATATGAAATTGATTTACTTCATAGCCAGACGCTCGATAACGATACTCGTGTGGGCTGTCATCTCGGGAAGTATCAGCGGGATCTGCACGTCGGCGCTTCTCGGGGTCATCAATCTAGCTCTCAACGAAAATCAGGCCTTATCAAGAAATCTCATTTATCTCTTTGTACTCCTGGCCGCGGTGGTTCCGGTCGCTCGTATTACTTCGGAAGTACTGTTGAACCATCTCGGCCAGAATGCTCTGTTGAATCTCCGGGTCGAGATGAGCCGGCTGCTTCTCAATCAGCCCCTGCGCCGCGTGGAAGAGTTGGGCTCGCACCGCATTCTGAGTGTCCTGCTTGATGACATTCCGAGCATTACCGGCCTGATTTCGTCGATCCCGCTGCTGTGTATAAACTTCGCTGTAGTCATAGCCTGCATGGCATACCTCATCTGGCTGTCGCCAACGCTGTTCTTCATCATGTTGGTGTTCATGGTCGTAGGAATAACGACTTATTTCCTGCCGATCAGAATCGCGAAAAGCAGATTCAGAGCGGTACGGGAGGAGTACGATAATCTCCAAAAGCAATTTAACGCGCTGGTTCGCGGGGCAAAGGAGTTGAAGATACATCGCGAGCGCCGGACGGCATTTCTTGACAGTGTGTTGGCCCGGAGCGCGGGAAAGATCAGGGATAACAACGTAGCGGGCTCCAATATCTATACAGTCGCGGCAAGTTGGGGCCAACTCCTGGCCTTTGTCGTCATCGGGCTGTTGATCCTCGTCAATTCCAATCTCGGCCATGGTCATCACGCGATAACGGGCTTCGCTCTCTGTCTTCTTTATATGGTCGGCCCGTTGCAAATGATCATGAATGTAATGCCGCAGATGGGTCGCGCTAAGATCGCCATAGAGAAAATTGACAACCTCGGCCTCGATCTGAAGCAATCGGTTGAAGCGAATCACACAAGCTCCCCTTTCAAGTCCGACTCGCGCAAAGGCCGTATCGATTTCATAGATGTGATCTATAGATACTTCGGTGAGGACGGACGAGAGTTTCAGCTTGGGCCGATAAATCTCAGCTTCGAACCGGGTGAAATAGTCGTGCTCGCCGGAGGCAACGGAAGCGGAAAAACTACACTCGCAAAAGTGTTGTGCGGCCTCTATGTTCCTCTTTCAGGTACGATTCGATTTCAAGGCCGCGAGCTTACTCCGAATCTCATTGATGATTACCGGCAATATTTTTCTGTTGTTTTCTCGGATTTCCACCTCTTTGAAGGGCTTCTGGGATTGTGCGGCGAAAAAGTCGACGAGCGGGCGAGAGAATACCTTTCGGAGATGGGTTTGGATCTGAAAGTATCGATCGCTGATGGGAAATTTTCGACGATCGACCTCTCTCAAGGCCAGCGAAAACGCCTTGCCCTGCTGGTCGCCTATCTCGAAGATCGCCCGATTTATCTGTTCGACGAATGGGCCGCGGATCAGGATCCTCGCTTCAAGGAAACGTTTTATCGCAGTCTAGTACCTGAGCTGAAAGAGCGAGGAAAGACGATCTTTCTGGTCAGCCATGATGACCGGTTCTACGATGTCGGCGACAGGATCATTACCCTTGAGTCCGGTATGGTGACGGCCGAAACGCGGCAAGCCATCGGACTGCAAGCCGTCTCCCAACTGATCTGATTCTCTGCGAATATCGAGAAGCCGGATGTCGGTCACTAATGAGGTCGCGAATCGTAATCTTTGATTTCACGGTGCGGTCTAACGGCTTCGCCGCAGGTCCCAAACTTCAGGTCCCAAAACAATAAAATTGCAGGCGTCGCGAATTAAGTTCGCAAAATTAGATCGGTGAAGGCCGGTGAACACACCACCGCCCAGGCACTGATTGATAAGGTTCGTATTAAAGAGTCCGATCCAGCGTCGGTCCGCACACAAGAAATCGGTCGAGCAAGCGAGAGTTGCAGCGATCTGCGCGACCGTACTTGTTTCTGGTACTGACTTATCTTGTGTGCATCCATCCTTCTGAAGGGAGTATCGCGTGATGTGGAGCAATGCAGGGGTTCTTTCCACTATAGGCAATACGCCGCTCGTAGAATTGACTCGAGTACTCGGTGATTGCCGATTTCGATTGTTCGCAAAGTTGGAGGGCTTCAACCCCGGTGGCAGTATCAAGGACAGGCCCGCGTTGCGAATCATTCAGAAGGCACTGGAGGCGGGTCAGATTCATCCGAACACGGTTATCATCGAGTCCAGTTCGGGTAATCTCGGCATCGGGTTGGCTCAGACATGCCTGTACCTGGGCTTGCGCTTCATATGCGTAATCGATCCGAAGACAACTCAGCAGAACAGGCGGCTGCTGGAAGCATATGGGGCGGAATTGAATATGGTGACCGAGTCGGATCCCGCCACCGGAGAGTTTCTACAAGCCCGGCTCGATAGAGTGCGCCGACTTCTGAACTCATTCGACAATGCCTTTTGGCCGAATCAGTACGCAAATCTCTACAATGCGGAGGCACACCATCGCACAATGGAGGAAATCGTGCACTCGCTTCACGGCGAGCTGGACTATCTCTTCTGTTCCACCAGCACATGCGGAACCCTGCGAGGCTGCGCTGAATACGTCAGAAACAACTCGCTCAGGATTAAGTTATTCGCAGTCGACGCGGTTGGCAGTGTCATCTTTGGGAGCGCCGGCGCGAAGCGCCTGATTCCCGGACACGGCTCTTCTGTCAGGCCCGCCTTATATGAGGAAAACCTCGCCGATAAATGTATTCATGTCACGGATGAAGAATGCATCGCGGGTTGTCGAGCGCTGTTGAGTCGGGAAGCGCTCCTTGTCGGCGGTTCCTCGGGAGCCACTCTGATGGCCGTCAAGCGAATGAAAGATCAAATACCGCCTGGGGCCACGGTGGCTATGATCTTTCCTGACAGAGGTGAGCGTTATTTTGACACCATCTTTTCTGATCAATGGGTTCTCGAACACTTTGGCTCTCTGGGCGAGACTGATGATCGTGAAATCAGCAACAAACGTGTGTGGATCCCGGTGACAGCCAGCGCGCCCTCCAACTCGGTCGAGCCGCAAAAGTCTGGCGCCGGTCACGTTCGCAATAGTGTCTCGAGCCGGGAGGGAGAAAACGGAGTGAACGGGAAGAGCTTTCTTACAGTTGAGAATCTTGGGCCGGAAGCGTTGAACCACCTGGTGACCCAGGCCCTCAAATTGGACAAGGCCAACGGCAGTCAATCCAATCTCCTGCGCGGCAAAATCGTAGGTATTTATTTTCGAGTGTCGTCCACTCGGACGCGAACCGCCTTTACCGTTGCGGCGATGCGATTGGGTGCTCAGGTGATTCAGTACGGTCCGGTAGACCTGCAGCTCGCAACCGGCGAGACCCCTCACGATACAGGACGAGTACTGTCGCAGTATCTGGATGCACTGGTTGTTCGCACCAATCAACCATTGTCCGAGATGATGGAGATTGCCGATCAAGGTCGTATGTCGGTAATCAATGCAATGAGTGATAACGAGCATCCAACCCAGGCCATAGCCGATCTGGTGACCATTTACGAAGCACTTCGACGCCTTAATGACGTGCACATCCTGTATATCGGTGAAGGAAACAACACGGCCGCGGCGCTGGCTCTAGCGATCTCCCAGTTCCCAGGAATGACGCTCACAATTGTTTCGCCGCCGGGTTATGGGCTGCCGGACGAGTTGACCAGAAAGTGTTCGAATATCGCGAGGAAAAATGGATCGTCAATCGAACTCCGCGATAATATGAGAGATCTCCCCACGGAGGTGGATGTGGTTTACACGACGCGCTGGCTGACTATGGGAGTACCGAAACAAGATCTGACCTGGCGCGACAAATTCACTGCATTCCAGATTACGCCAGAGGTAATGAAGAGAGTTTCGAAGGGGCGAGAAACGATATTCCTGCACGACCTGCCTGCGATGCGCGACTGCGAGGTAGTCGATGAAGTGCTGGACGGTCCGCAGAGCATAGCATTCAGACAGGCTTATCATAAGCAGAGCAGTGCAATGGCGATTCTGGAGTGGTGCACTACGTCGCGATAATAGTAAATGCTCATCGAAAACCACGGACTCTCCGACGATGATCGCAATTTCCGTTTGGCCTTCGAGACCTGCGCTGTCGTGCCCGCGCAATTCAATCACGAGGCTCACGTGCGGATTGCGTATGTCTATCTCGTCGAGTCCGATGTTGAGCAGGCCGCCGAGCGAATGCGCGAAGCACTTCTGAATTTTATCGAACGCAACGGCATACCACGCGCCAAGTTCCACGAGACAATGACTCGCGCGTGGATACTCGCCGTTCGGCATTTCATGAATAAGTCAACGAGCGATTCCTTTACGGACTTCATTGCCGGGAATCAGGTGTTGCTCGAAAGTAAGATAATGCTCACTGACTATTCAGCGAGTGTTCTGTTCTCATCGGACGCTCGCGAATCATTCGTGGAACCTGACCTCGACCCTATCCCACAGCACGGCAAGTAGCCGCCTCCAACCGACACTTTCGGACCTTCCATACCCAGCAGATCAAGACATAGCAGCGCACGATGCAGAACTCATCGTCGCACTCTGTATCCTTTCGGCGATAATCTGAGACCCACCACTCGAATCGCGGTTGAGCGGTTAGTATCCGAAAGTAAGACCGCAATTGCGCGATGATGCGATCCAACGAACCGGGTTGACTTGCGATCTTCTTCGCATCCGTGTGTAGTTCGATAACTGAGCAGCTCAGCCCGATGCGAGACAATGATGGAATTGGAACTCGTGCCACTACTCGTTACAAGCACCTTCGGCTCGAAACCTTGCGATCAGTCCAGCTAATAGTCCACGCGTCGACGAAATCGGGATTGATGAAAGCACGAGAACCTGCCCGAATCCTGGTTGCCATCGGCAACAATCAAAGCAAGGGCTATCACCTGGAGTTCAAAGGGCGATGGCTGCCCTAATCATTTTATGGCCGGATGTGAGAGGAATGACCTGCGCTTCTTCGGCGGACTTGCGATCGACGAGACTGCGAAGATAATGGATATGTCCCCTGCGACCGTCGAGGCACTGATTTAGACATCGGCAACCTCAATAGATTCTCTTCGCCTGTCGGCCGCTTCAATCTGCCCGGAAGCCCGGCGCAACTTTTTAGTGCCTCTTTGCGGCTCTTACCTCCGACGCTCCGGCGCTGTATGCTCCGACCCGAGCAGCACTGCAGAGGTGAAATAGCAATGAATCGAGAAAGAACGATGAGCTCGGATTATATGAACTGGGCTAAGACAAGCTCTCAAGCACGGTTCAACCTCGCCACGAGCGGACTTGCCTCTTGTTCGCTCGCGGACCTGAACGCGACTATCGGCGATCTCGAAATCAACGGAGTTAATCCATATGGCTACGAACCGCTCATGCGTGAATTGGCCAGGAAAAGCAATACTACGCCGGAATGTATTGTGACTGCCGTGGGAGCTTCGTTCGCAAATCACCTTGCCATGGCCGCGCTTGTCGAGCCGGGAGACGAAGTTCTGATCGAGCATCCGGGCTATGAGTTGATCTTGTCGCTCGCTCACTATCTCGGCTGCAACGTGAAGCGGTTCCATCGCCGGTTCGAGACGGGCTTCAAGCTGGACCCGGCCGACGTGGAATCCAACGTTACATCGCGCACGCGGTTGATTGTGTTGACTAATCTTCACAATCCGACTGGCGTCTTGACCGACGAAAACACGCTTAAACAAATAAGAGAAATCGCGCTCAGAGTGGGTGCCCGCATCCTCGTTGATGAAGTCTATCTCGAGATGCTTTACGTCGAGGGCGGCGGCCGCGAACTAGAAGAAGGCGTATCTGTTCCACACTGTTTCGCGCTCGGGCCGGAGTTCGTTGTAACTACGAGCCTCACGAAAGCATATGGCCTTAGCGGAATTCGCTGTGGGTGGATTCTGGCCAGTCCGGAGCTCGCATCAAAGATGTGGCTTCTGAATGATCTATTCGGCGCGACTCCGGTGCATCCGGGCGAACTGCTGAGCGTGCTCGCGCTTCGGCAGCTCGATAAGATCAGCGCGCGGGCAAGAGCGCTCCTCAAGACGAATCGACAGGTGCTTCTCGAGTTTCTGGATTCTCGAGACGATCTTGAAACGGTGCGGCCGGAGTTCGGCACAGTCGTGTTCCCTCGACTACGCCGCGGCGCGGTGGAAACACTTTGCTCGTTGTTGAGAGACAAATACGATACGACTGTTGTACCGGGACGGTTCTTCGAGATGCCGAATCAATTTCGCATCGGCATCGGGTGTGATTCTGAGATGTTGGCAGCGGGTCTGAATCGCCTGGGACAAGCGCTCGATGAAATGACAAATGACAAATGATTATATGATATTGACACGGTAGCAGTCGGGCCGTACCATCGGAAATAGAGGACTGCCGCTTCTACAATCCCCCGCCTCCTTTAAAATCTGTCGTGATATCAGTGCAGGTCCTTAAACGTGTAGCACAGGTTGCTCCTGATTCCGCTTCTGCATCGCGCGCAGCGCCGTCTTAGCTGCTTCCAGCTCCCTCCCCACACCTGATCGGGCCTCCAAGGAGTTCAAAATGGTCATCGGCGGCGCCCGGCCTATTCTATCCGTCATCTTTTTCGGAATATTCTTCTCAATTCCGATCTTTCCACAGCAAAGCTCCGCTCCAATCGACTATCATCTCAACAATTTCAACAATCTCAACAATGGACTTCGCGGGGGGCCTCGCGGGGCTTACTGGCTGCAAGTAGCGGCCTTTGGTGACTGGTCTTCGGCGACCAGATACGCAGCCGAGTTGAGCGCGGCCGGTGAGACCCCGGTCTGGGGCGCCGTCGACATACCCGGACTCGGTCGCTGGATTAGAGTCTTTGTCGGATCATTCGATAATCAAGCCGAGGCGCGCCGCTATGCCCAGTCGCTTATTAAGCGTCGCCTTATCTCGAGCTTTCTTGTGAGGCCGATATCGGAACTGGAAAAACTTGAATCGCCTCGCAACCCTGCTCGAGAAAATCTCGCGCGGAGAGGCGTTTCGGACTTTGAGAAAGAGAGGCGCACAGAGCCATCCGCCCCGACCGCATCTTTCGTCGATCCGGTGCAATTGCGCATACAGATTCGTCACGAGGTAGAGACATCGGCCGCGCTGGTTTCTAAGCCGTTGCCGCCGGCTTCCGGCATTGACCTGGCGCTGCTGACACGGATTGATCCAAGACCGCTCCGGGCGAGTGATCCGGTACAAATGGCGCTGGCAGCCGTTTTGGAGCTTCCGCGTGGAACCGGCGGCGGGTTGAAATTGACCGGCGATGTGGAGGAGGGAATTGGGCGCCTCCGATGGATGGTCGGGAGCGACAATGCGTCTCTGGTTTCAATCGATGAAAACGGAATGGTTGGCATCGACCTGAGCTCGCTCGCGAATAGATTAGCCGGCAATCGCCGCGATGCCGGTACTACCGCCCTGCTCTTATCCAATGCGATAGCACTGAACGAGGGTCTCAGGTTGCTGGTTCAGCTTACATGCGGACCCGATATGTACCAGCTTCACATCGGTTCGTCCATAAATCTCAACGGCGGCAACATCGCGGTCTCGGGAACTATTAATCTCGACAACAACTACGACCGCCGGATAAACCCAAGCCGCCAGGACGGCAGGAAGCTTCCTTCCGAACGGCCTGCCGAAGGGTTTGATTCGCTTGTAGTGATCAACCCCTCCGCAAGATGGTTCAATCTCGAATCGAACCGGCTTGTGTCGCCGGGCGCGATCGCCTTTCACGAACTGGCCGAGGCTTACGCCAAGGTTCATCTCCATCTCCAGTATCTTCCTTCGGCCGCCGGCGCGGGCGCGCATGCAACAGCCGTCGCTCGAGAGTTGAAGCTCAGGTCGGAACGATGGGATTCCGATATCGTGGTCAGCGCTGGACTCAATCGAGTATTCAAGTCCGAACGTGACGTGTATCGATACTTATCGCAAGCGCGCGCCGACGCGGGTCAGTAAGCGCAGTCAAATCGGCGCATATTCTGAATTCAGCTTCTCTTCGAGAGAACGCTTCACCTGCGCCCATTCCGAATCGATGATGCTGAACCATACCGAATGACGTATGCGTCCAGTAGACGTCACCATATGATTTCTAAAAATCCCCTCTTCCTTCGCTCCAATCCTCAGAATCGCGTTTCTGGATTGCTCGTTGAGCGAATCGGTTTTGAACTCGACTCTATTTGCTTGAAGCGTTTCGAACGCATGACGAAGCATCAGGTACTTGGCCTCCGTGTTCGCGGGAGTGCGCTGCCACGGCCTGGAAATCCACGTCCAGCCGATCTCGAGACGTTTGTTTATTGTATCGATGGCGCCGAAGCGCGTGCTTCCAATCGCTAATCCGCTTGCCGCATCGATCGTCGCGAACGGCAGCGCCGTGCCGGCTGCCTGCAGCCGCAGCGCATCCTCGATGTAATCTCTCATTTGCTCCGGAGTGGAAACATTAGTAGGGATCCAGGTCCACAGATCCGGATCCAGCCCGACTTCCGACAACCGAGCATGATGCCCCTGTGAAAGCGGCTCCAGCCGGACGTAATTGCCTTGCAGAGTCGTGGGTTCGATGATCATTAGCGTTTTTCAGCAACCTTCCTGTCGTAGGTAAAATGCAGTACTGGCCGTGAATGCGAGTATAGCAAGAAGCCGTCATCTTCCCAGCCTCATTGCAATTTGTGATAATGACCGGAATGTCGTGCACCGATTCACCTGCCGCGGCGGTAGCAAAACTGAGCAGTGCATTCCTGGACGCACATAGAAGCGCCGGCTGCTATAAACGTGAATTGATCGACGAGATCGCCGCGCTTTCGTTGTCACGCTATGAAAATGAAGCGCTAACGGCTACGAGAGCTCTCTTCACTTCATTGATCGAGCCCCTAGCGGATTCGTTCGAGCC
>Ga0066658_10000418_pt1 | contig 15698 bp, 6 predicted proteins | sample GraSoiAngelo_107_FD_75174 | JGI IMG/M metagenome (GOLD analysis project Ga0066658, IMG submission 75174) | Grasslands soil microbial communities from the Angelo Coastal Reserve, California, USA - 14_0903_09_30cm | ecosystem: Environmental > Terrestrial > Soil > Grasslands | place: USA...
ACTTCCCTGTACGCGCCCTTCTACCTTTCGTCGCGCGGCTATGCCGTGTTCGTCAAGGGCACATGGCCGGGTCTGGTCGATTTCTGCGCCACCGATCCCGCGCGCGTCCGGATCGAATTCGAGGGGCCTTCGTTCGAAATGAAGCTCTACACGGCGGCCGATCCGGCGGCTCTGGTTCGCGCGCACGCGCTCGATGCCGGGCCTCCGTTCCTGCCGCCGAAATGGATGTATCTCCCTTGGCGCTGGCGCGACGAGCACACTCAGCGGGCCGCTTACTACGACGGCACGCCCGTCACCGGTCCTTTCAACTCCGAACTCATGGAAGACGTATTGATGATGCGCGCCTTCGGGATTCCCAACGGCGTGTATTGGATCGACCGTCCGTGGGGTCCCGGGCGGCTCGGCTATGACGACTTCGAGATCGACGCCATGCGCCTGCCGAATTTTGAAACCATGGTCCACTGGCTCCGGCAGCAGAACATGCAGTTGCTTCTGTGGGCCGCCCCGTTCTTCCAGGGGCAGATGGAGAAGGAGGCGCTCGCGAAAGGCTATAACCTGCCGGGTCAACTGCCGCATCGCAACAACTACCCGCTCGCCGACTTTTCTAATCCCGCCGCGAAGCAGTTCTGGCAGGATGGCGTCGCCAAGCTGCTGAAGCGCGGCATCAGCGGATTCAAGCTCGACCGCGCCGAAGAAGACATCCCTGACGATGGCCCCCAGAAGATCTTCGACGGACGCTCCCTGCGCGAACAGCGCAATGCGTATCCGGCGATGTATCTGAAGGCCGCCTATGATGTCGCCGAGAGGTTCCGGCCGAACCACGATTTCGTCCTTATGCCGCGCGCCGCCTATACCGGCAGCGCTTCCTACGGCGTGTTCTGGGGTGGAGACATCGGCGGCAACCAGGAAGGTCTTCGCGCCGAGATCATCGCCGTCGAGCGCGCAGCCGTCATGGGATATCCCAACTGGGGCTCTGATACCTGCGGGTACAACCGCCAGATGATGGAGCAGGAAGTCTGCGCGCGCTGGCTCGAATTCAGCGCCTTCACGCCCATCCTGGAGGTCGGCCCCACGCGGAACGTCGGCTTCTGGAACTTGCCGCGGAACCCGTCCTACGACGAAGTACTGATCGCGCTTTGGCGCCTCTATGCGCAGATCCACATACGGCTCGCCGACTACACCTACGCGCAGGCTCAGGTCGCGAGCCGCACTGGCATGCCGATCGTTCGTCCCCTCTTCCTGGTTGATCCCAAAGCGCTGGCGGCGTGGAGCGATTGGGAAACTTATGAATATGGCCCCGACATCGTGGTTTCACCGATCTGGCAGAAGGGGCAGCGCACGAAGCAGGTTTATTTGCCTTCTGGGGCCGAGTGGCGCGATGCATGGCATGCCGGCCGGATCTACCGCGGCGGTCAGGCCGTCCCCGTCAATGCCGAGTTGCACCAGTTGCCGCTGTTCATCCGCGTAGGATCGAAGGTCGACCTCGGCGATCTCAACCAGCAGTACGCGGAAGCGAGGCGCATCGCGGCAAAGCGTCCGGACTTGAAAGCGCTCGATGCCGAAGTCGCCTCTTGGTTCGAGAAATACCGCGAGAGCGGGCGGCAAGAGTGATTCGGCGGCGGACTCAACAATTCGCGTATTACGTGGTCTCCACAGTCGCCTTCATCACCTCGCTCGCGCCGGCGCGTGTAACCGTGCCGGATGTGCTCAGCGACGGCATGGTCTTGCAACGCGGTGCGAAAGTGCCGATTTGGGGGACGGCCGATCCTGGCGAGAGCATCACGGTGCGATTCGCCAGCCAGACGAAGAAGACGATTGCAGGTCCTGACGGCAAGTGGCGTGTCGAGCTTTCGGCATTGCACGCCTCCAGCAACCCACGATCGTTGACGATTGTGGGAACTAATACGCTCGAGATCAGGTATGTCCTGGTAGGCGAAGTCTGGCTGGTCGCCGGCCAGTCGAACATGCAACTGACTCTGCCGGAAACAGCGAATGGTGAAGCTGCCGCCGCTGCCGCCGATGATCGTTTGCTGCGCCTCTTCAACGTCAGCCGCAAGGTTGCCTTCCGCCATGCCGGCGGCCCTCTTGGACAGTGGGCGCCGTCGTCGCCGCAATCGGTGAAGGAGTTCTCAGCGGCGGGCTACTATTTCGGCGCCGAGCTCTTGCGCGCCCTGCATGTCCCGGTCGGCATCATCAATGCTTCCTACGGCGGTTCGCAGGCGGAGGCGTGGACGCCGATCGAATACCTGGTCGCGAACCCTGACCTTCGCCGATGCGTCGAGCGGGAGAAGATATGGAACCAAGAGCGGCCCCGAGTGCAAGCCGAGTACGACCAGAAAGTGTCGGAATGGCGGGCCGCTGTCGAAAAAGCAAAGCAGGAGGGAGCGCGTCCGCCGCTGGCGCCCGCTGTACCCGATGCGCTGCGCGAGTATCGCATCGCCGCTTCGATCTACAGCGGCATGATTGAGCCACTCGTCCCGTTCGCCATTCGCGGCGCAATCTGGTATCAGGGCGAATCCAACGAGGAGCGGGCGCAGCAGTATGGGATCCTGCTGCCGACGATGATTAGCGCCTGGCGCGTGCGTTGGGGCGAGGGCCGTTTTCCCTTTGGCATCGTGCAGCTCCCTAATTATCGCGATCCGCAATCGGAGCCCATGGATGAAGCCTGGAGCTTCCTTCGCGAGGCACAGCGCCGCACATCCATGTCAACGCGCAACAGCGGCTTGATCGTGACCATCGACCTTGGCGAAGACCACGATATCCACCCCAAAGACAAGCTCGATGTCGGCAAGCGCATGGCGCGCTGGGCGCTGGCCGACGCTTATCACCGCAAAGTCACTCCCTCGGGGCCAATGTTTCGGGCGGCGCGGCTGCAAGGCTCGAAGATTATCGTCACCTTCACCGACGCCGGCAAAGGCCTCCGCCTGCGCCATGGCGACAGGCTTGAAGAATTCGCGATCGCTGGCGCCGATCACGAGTGGCACTGGGCGAGCGCGGAAATTGTTGGCAAGGACCGCGTCGAGGTCCGGTCCCAGAGCGTTCCACATCCGGTCGCGGTGCGCTATGCGTTCAACAGCAACCCTCGAAATCCGAATCTGACCAACGATACCGGTCTGCCGGCCGCGCCATTTCGCACGGACGACTGGCCGGACCCAACGGATGGCCGCCGGTGAAGCGCGCTCAGTGGAAGTCGATACTGGCGCGATTTGCGGCGTCCCTTTCCGCCGCAGTGGTGCTGCTGGCGAACGCGCATGCGCAGCCGGCGCGGCAGCGGTTTTCGATGGATTTCGGCTGGAGATTCACACTTGGCGATCCGCCCGAGGCGGAACGGGCCAACTTCAACGACAGCTCATGGCGCACTCTCGATGTGCCGCATGACTGGAGCATCGAAGGTCCGTGGAAGCAGGACAATCCCTCGGGCCGCGCCGGCGGCTTTGCGCCGATCGGGATCGGCTGGTATCGCAAGTCTTTCCGCCTTCCTCCGGAGCTCACCGGCAAGCGACTGCTGCTGGATTTCGATGGCATCTTCAATCGCTCGGATGTGTGGGTGAATGGACAGAAGGTTGGGCACAACGAAAACGGCTACGTCAGCATTGAGTGCGACGTCACTCTTTGGGCGCGCGCGGATCGCGACAACGTCATCGCCGTTCGTGTCGATAATCTCAAGCAGGCGAGCCGGTGGTACACGGGAAGCGGGATCTATCGCCACGTCTGGCTGGTCGCGACCAGTCCTGTGCATGTCGCGCATTGGGGCACCTATGTGACCACCCTGGAGGTAAGCCTGGGCCAGGCTGTGATCGCGATTCAGACGACGGTCCGCAACGATAGCGACGAACCCAGCCACACCAGCCTGCCGGTGAGGGTGCTCGATCCCGCGGGCAAACAGGTCGGGGAGCAGACAACGCCAGTGGAAGTTCCTCCGCGCAGCGAAACCACCGCCTGCCAGATAGTGACCGTCGCACATCCGCGGCTCTGGTCGTTGGAATCGCCACAGCTGTATCGCACGATCAGCGAATTGCGCGAGGGCGATCGCGTGCTCGATATCTACGAGACGCCTTTTGGCATGCGCACCATCAAGTTCGACGTCAACTCCGGATTCCAGCTCAACGGCAAACGCGTCGTCATCAAAGGTGTTTGCCTTCACGACGATCTCGGTGCGCTCGGCGCGGCCGCGCTGGCAAGCGGCATCGAGGAGCGGCTCAAGGTCCTGAAGACGATCGGCGTAAACGCCATTCGGCTCAGCCACAACCCGAACGCCACTGACGTCCTCGATATTGCCGACCGTCTCGGGCTCCTCGTCTTCGACGAGGCTTTCGACAAGTGGTACGGCTTCCTTCCTGACGGCACCGGGTGGAAGCGCGATCTTAGCGCGTTCATTCGCAATCATCGCAATCACCCGAGCATCTTCATCTGGAGCGTCGGCAATGAAATGACGCCGCATATGTACATGCGCGAAGGCACGTTGATTTACCAGGCGATGGAGAATCTTGTGCATGAGCTCGATCCCACGCGCCCGGTGACGGCGGCGCTGCATCCCGTGCGCAACAACCGCGGAGAGCGCGATGCACCGCTCGGTGAGATCGCCAAGGACACGGACGTGATCAGCATGAATTACCAGACGCGCTTCTACGCCCGCGATCACCAGCAGCACCCGAACCAGGTGCTCGTCGGCAGCGAAGTCCATCTGCACCAGGTCAACCTCAATACGCCGCGCGATCCCAGCGACAACTCCGGTAACCAGTGGTGGGGCACACGCGACTACAGGACGGGCGAATACTATCCGTACGTTGCGGGCCAGTTCATCTGGGCGGGTGTGGATTATCTCGGCGAGTCGGAAGGATGGCCGAGCAAGGGGTATCGCACGACGCTCGTCTCCCTGACCAACGTCCGCAAGCCATGGTCGTATTTCATTCAAAGCCTGTACACCGATCAGCCTATGGTGGCGCTGGCGGTGGATAACCCCGACTTCGTCAATCAACCCAAGCGCGATGCCGGCGGCAACTTCATGGCCTTGCTCTCACACTGGAATTTTCCTGCCGCAATTGGAATGCTGCGCGTGTACACATTTACCAACGTACCTGTTGTTGAATTAAGACTCAACGGCAAGTCGCTGGGCGACAAGCGGGCCGCGGATTTTGCCGACCACATTATTCTCTGGGATGTGCCGAACCAAGCTGGCCAGCTGCAAGCGATCGCCAAAGAGGACGGCAAAGTCGTGGCCTCGAGCGCGTTCGAGACCGCCGGCGCGCCACTGAGGCTGCGACTCGTTCCGAACCGCACTCGGCTTGAAGCCACCGGACAAGATCTGGCTTACCTTGCTGTCGAGGCTGTGGACGCCAAGGGCGTTGTCGTTCCAGGCGCGCGTAATCTCATCGGCTTTGAAGTGACGGGCGCAGGGTCGCTGGCCGGGGTCGACAATGCCGACCTCGATAGCCCGGAGGAATTCAAAGCCGATCACCGGGAATTGCGGCTCGGCCGCGCGCTCGCAATCGTGCAATCCGCCCGGAGGAGCGGCGTTCTTCAGATCACCGCTAGGGCTGAGGGCCTGCAACCGGTAACCGTCGAAGTGCGCGTCGAGCCGCCGGCGGTTGCGGTACCGACGCTGCCATAAAGGAGAGTCAGGAAAGCTGATTGGCCGATGAAAATGGACATAAAATTGGTTCCCTCGTGTCTGCACATAGCATGCGTCGTCTGCCTTGCGCTGCTGCCGTTCGGACTTTTTTCGCAGCCGGCCAAGTCGCCTGCTCGGAACTCGCTCGATAACCTGCGCCACGAGTTCCAGGCACCTCCCGAGAACAGCCGGATCATGATGCGCTGGTGGTGGTTCGGCCCCTCCGTGGCGCACGACGAACTCGAGCGCGAGCTGCGCACAATGAAGCAGGGTGGGATCGGCGGCGTCGAGATCCAGCCAGTGTATCCGCTGGCGCTGGATGATGAGGCCGCCGGTGTCCGGAATCTGTCCTATCTTTCTGACGGCTTCCTCGAGGCGTTGCGCTTCGCATCGCGTACTGCGCACAGCCTCGGAATGCGCTTGGACCTGACCTTGGGATCCGGGTGGCCATACGGTGGCCCGATGGTGCCCATTTCCGACTCCGCCGGTATGCTGCGCATAGAGCGCGTCAAAGTCGAGAATTCGACGCAACCTATCCTCCTCCCGGACCTCTCCGAGGGGGAACATCTGATCGCGATGTTCCTGGGCCGTCACGAACCCGGCGCGTCTAAACCCGAGTCCTTCGTCGAAGCCCCGATCACACCCGAAGGAACGGTTTCTCTGCCACCGGGAATGAAGGGCGAGGCCATCTTCTTTATATCAAGCCCGACCGGGCAGCAGGTGAAGCGGGCCGCCGTCGGCGCGGAGGGCTTCGTCGTCAATCACTACGACGGGACAGCCGTCGATCATTACCTCAACAACGTTGGCGACCGTCTGCTGCAGGCATTCGATCAGCAGCCGCCGTACGCCGTCTTCTGCGACAGCCTTGAAGTTTATGGCTCCGATTGGACCGATGATTTTCTGCAGGAATTCCTGAAGCGGCGCGGCTATGACCTGCGGCCGTATCTCCCGGCGCTGGTCGCCGATATAGGGCCGAAAACCGGCGACGTGAAATACGACTGGGCGCGAACGCTGACTGAGCTGTTCAACGAACGGTTCGTGGCCCGGTTGCGCGTTTGGGCAAAGGGCAAGGGCACGTACCTGCGGATGCAAGCCTATGGGATTCCGCCGGCGAGCTTGTCGAGCAATTCACTCGTCGATTTGCCTGAAGGAGAAGGCGCCCAGTGGAAGAGTTTGTCGGCCACGCGCTGGGCTTCTTCGGCCAGCCACATCTACGGTGTTCCGGTTACGTCGTCAGAAACCTGGACCTGGCTTCACTCGCCCGTATTCCGCGCCACTCCGCTTGACATGAAGGCCGAAGCGGACCGCCATTTCCTCGAGGGTATTAACCAACTCATCGGCCACGGCTGGCCCTATACGCCGCCCGGTGTGAGCTATCCCGGCTGGCGCTTTTATGCCGCAGGCGTTTTCGACGAGAAGAACCCTTGGTGGATTGTGATGCCCGATATCACCCGCTACCTGCAGCGCGTCAGTTTCGTGCTGCGGCAGGGCTCGCCAGCGAACGATGTCGCGCTCTACCTGCCCTCAGCGGACGCGCTGGCGCAGATGCGGCCGGGACATGTCGATCTGTTTGAGGGGCTGCGTGATGACGTTGGCAGCGAGGTCGTTGCTCGCATTCTAGAATCTGGCTTCGATTTCGACTGCTTCGATGACGACGCGCTGCGCAATGCCGGCAAGATTGAAGCCCATTCGCTGCAGTTGGGATCCAATCACTATAGAGTCGTCATCCTGCCCGCCGTTGAACGGATTCCACTGGAAACCTATCGCAAGCTTCAGGAATTTGTTGGTGCGGGCGGAATTCTCATTGCGACCCGGCGGGTGCCGGAGCTGGCCCCGGGCCTGCGGGCCGCAGACGAGCAATCGTCCCGAGTGCGCGCTCTTTCTCGAGAGCTCTTCGAGACCGAGAACGCGCCCGCGCATTTCGTTCGTGACGAGACCGAGCTCGGGTCAAAGCTTCCCGCGCTCGTGACTCCTGATGTGTCGCTAGGCCCCGCTTCGCCCGACGTGGGCTTCGTCCATCGTCATGTCCTGGATGCCGAGCTCTATTTCGTCGCGAATACCGGTAACCAGCGGCAGACCACGACGGCAAAATTCCGCGTCAGCGGGATGCGGCCGCAATGGTGGAACGCCATGACCGGGGAAGTGTCGGACGCCAGAATAGAAACGGCAGATAGGGCCGGAATCAGCGTGGCGCTCGATCTCGCGCCGTTTGAGTCGCGCGTGCTGGTCTTTGCCCCTCCAAGCGCTGCGTCGCCACGGCGTGGGCGCGCTGCCAAATCGAGCGCCGGCGCCACAGCGACGGTCAATCTCAACCAGGATTGGCATGTGACCTTCCGCTCCATCAGCGCGGCCGAAGAGATGGCGCAATTGCGCTCCTGGACCGACGACGATCGCACTCGCTACTTCTCCGGTACGGCAACTTACGAGAAAACATTCTTGCTGTCGCCGAGCCTGCTTGGTCGATCCCAGCGGTTCATGCTCGACCTTGGCCCGGGCGAACCACTCGAGCCGGTCGCGTTGAAGTCCGGCATGCAGGCATGGTTTGAACCGCCGGTGCGCGAGGCCGCTATCGTTTACGTGAACGACCAGCGTGCCGGCTCTGTGTGGTGTCCCCCGTACGAGCTCGACGTCACCAGACTTCTTCGTCCGGGAGAGAATCGCCTTCGGATCGAGGCGGCGAACTTGGCGCTGAACGCCATGGCAGGCCGGCCGCTTCCGGATTACCGGCTCTTGAACTTGCGCTACGGAGTTCGTTTTCAAGCTCAGGACATGGACAAGGTGCAACCGATCCCAGCCGGGTTGTTCGGGCCCATCAAACTCGTGAGTCGCGCGCCCTAACGTGCAGGAGTGCATGATGAGCAGGTCGGTCTCAGGATGGCAATTTCTGGCGGGCGCTGCCACGCTTTCTCTCGCGAGCGCCTTCCCGCCGCGAACACCGGCAAGCTCTCGATCGGCCAACCCGAGTTTCGATACTGACTTTACGGTAGATTGCGAATTGCTTCGAGGACAGCCGGCAAGCGCCGTCGACCAGATTCTGGACGATTCGGACGTAAACGCCTGGAATAGATTTGACCAGCCGGACAGGGTGGTGCCGCATCCGGCTTTTGTTTCGCCGGATGGGACACGATTGCGAGTAGAGCGTCCGCATCTATCGGTTACTGCGATTACTGTGCGCTTGCGCCGCTAGCGAAGCGCAATTCAAACGGGAGAACACGAATGCTCAGGACAAAACGATACCGAAATTTCTCGCTCCCATGCATCCTAGTTCTACTGGGCGCATCTCTGGCGCTCGCGCGAGGCAGGGAGGCCCAGCCCAAGGAGTTCACCCACTGGCCCGCGGGGGCATCGCCCGAGGAGATCGGCAAACGAGTGGCCGAACGCTACATTTCGCAGGACTACCTCAATCTGCGTCGCACGCCTCCGGGCAAAACCATCATCTACCCTGAGACCTGCACTTGGTACGGCGCGCTGACCTTTGCGCAGCTCACGCACGACACTGACTTGACCAAGCGCCTCGTCCAGCGCTTCGATCCATTGCTCGGCGAGAAGGCATCGCTCATCCCGCCGTCAAATCACGTGGACAACACTGTGTTCGGTGCGGTCCCTTTCGAGATCTATATCGAAACGAAAGAAGCGAAGTACCTCGAAGTGGGCAAATCACTCGCCGACAAGCAATGGGCCGATCCGACTCCCGAAGGCCTCACCAGCCAGACGCGCTTCTGGATCGACGATATGTACATGATCACTGCAGTCCAGGTGCAGGCCTATCGCGCCACCGGCGATCGTAAGTACCTCGACCGCGCTGCGCACGAAATGGTCGCCTATCTCGACAAGCTGCAGCAGAGGAACGGCCTTTTCTTTCACGCTCCCGACGTGCCCTTCTTCTGGGGACGTGGCGACGGTTGGGTTGCCGCTGGCATGGCGGAGATGCTCCGCTCGCTGCCCGCCGGTCATCCGCAACGCGCCCGCATCCTGAAGGGATATCGCAGCATGATGGGGTCCCTCCTGCGCTATCAGGACAAGGACGGCATGTGGCACCAGCTCATCGATCATCCGGAAGCATGGCCTGAGACTTCCTCAACCGGCATGTTCACCTTCGCCATGATCACCGGCGTGAAGAACGGATGGCTCGACCGCAAGAAGTACGCGCCGGCGGCGCGAAAGGCACGGATCGCGCTGGCGGCATATCTGGAGCCGAACGGCGATATTCGCAACGTCTGCGAAGGCACAGGCAAGAAGAACGATCTCGAATACTACCTCGATCGTGCCCGGAACACCGGCGATTTGCACGGCGAAGCACCCATCCTGTGGTCCGCATCGGCGCTGCTGCGCTGACAACGGAGACGTTGAGAGAGTCTTCGAGGGATCATCGGCCCATTCGAGACACGCGGAAGCGGCACGTACACGATGGAAGTACTCATGTACAAGTCCGCCCTTCTATGAGATTCGCCACTCGAGGAGGCCGAACTCGCGCCATTGTGTATCCTTGTCAATAAACATGGCAGCCGGGGGGCCGATTTGGCCGGCTTTATAGAGTTTGGTTGCGGGCTCTACTTCTAGACGCATGGCAACCGTTGTCACAGGTAGAAAACTTACTGCATTGAATTTGTCTTTGGCCACGACGTAGGGCTCGACGTTCGCGACTGGCTTCCAGGCGTCCCCGTCCTTATACAGGACGCGCCAGGATGTGGGCACGCGACAGAATCGCCGGTCGTCGAACCAGTAAACCTCGGTAGAAGACACCTTGGCTGGCGATTTGAATTCGTATTCAATCCATGCCGCGGTTCCGGGCTCGGGCCGCATCCTGAAATACAAGTAAGACTCGTCGGCGGAACTGAGTGGGTCCTTGCCGTCATAGAGGGCGCGGATGTCATCGTTCTGATCGTTGTAGCCCGTCCAGACTTTTTGAACTCCACCCGAGGAGCGGACCGCATGTACGGGATCAGGAGGCAAAGGCGCGACCCATGCTTTTTGCGGCTTGCGGGACATCCAAACTGCCATCTCCCCCGGCCCGCGATTGGACCAAGCAAGATACGGAATCGCCACCAGATGATGGCGCTGCTCGTTCAGCTCACGGCTGTTGTCCTCCCGCTGCAGCGCTTTAATATTGCCGGTCACAACCTGGATGCCGTTCAGCAGCTCGGGACGCCATTGGCTTTCGAACTTAACGTTCTCGGGAATGATCAGGTTTAAAGCGTGTCCGCCATTGTCCGGCCACTCCGCGCAATACACCAGCGGACCGCGCTGCAAGGCCACCATATCGCGATCTTCCTGGACCTTGGCATTGGCCTTCACCTGGCGCACGGGCATGGGCAAATGCAATTGAACCGTATCTCCCTTTACCCATTTTCGTTCGAGGCGGGCATAGCCGCGTTCCATTCTTAACTCGACAGGCCGGCCATTCACGTTCAACGTCGGTTTCTCCTCGTTCTTATCCGCATATTGATAGAGGTCGCCAGAAAGGACTTCATTCCGCGCCCAACCTGGGATGCGCACCAGCATGGTGAATGGTTCGGCTCGCTCCGGGTTGAGGTGGAGGCTGACCGCTCCTTCCCACGGGTATCGAGACTCCTGTTGAATGCCAACGGTGTTTCCACCGGGGAGGCTCACCTTTGCATTGCTGCCAACGAAGAGGTTGACGTAAACCGAATCGGAAGACTGCGCATAGATGTAGCTCTCCAGGGAAGCCATAAGGCGCACGACGTTCGGGGGGCAGCAGGGAACGTCAATCCACTCGAAGCGTTCGTAGCTGCCGAAGGAGCGCAGAGGATTCTGATAGAAGAAGCGATCTCCCTTGAGCGAAACGCCATCCGCGAAGCCGTTGTAAAGAACCCGCTCCAGTACATCGATGTACTTTGTGTCCTGATGCAATTGGAACATGCGCTGATTCCACACGATATTTCCGTAGGAGGCACAAGTCTCGTTCCACGCGCTGAGATTGGGAAGCTCATAAGCGCTGCCGAATTGCTCATGAAACCGGATGGACCCGATGCCCCCGGTCAAATAAAGCTTGTGATGGACAACGTCTGCCCAGATCTTGTCCGCAGCTTCCTTATACCCCGGCCGTCCCGTCAGCGCCGCTAGATCGGTGAGGGGGATGTATAAGAACGTGGCGCGAACGCAGTGGCCTACGGCTTCGTCCTGTTCGACCACCGGTTCATGGTCTTGCGCGTAGGTGCGGTCAATCGCATATTCGCCAGCTCGCGGATAGCCGTCTTTGCCACGTCCATCCATTAAGAACTTGGCAAGCTTTAAATATTTGTCGTCGCCGGTCTGACGGTAAAGCTGGAGCAATCCGATTTTCTGCCCTTCGTGTTCGGAGATGTAGTCTCGTTTGCCGGGCCCGAAGTTCGCATCAATCACTTTGCCGTCTTCGAGCGCAGCATCGAGCATCTTCCGCTTGCCGGTAGCGGCATAGTAGGCGGCCGCAGCCTCCAAAAAATGACCAGACACCCGAACCGCTTTATCAGGATCGGCCAGGCGCGCGGGCAGCTGGCTCACCAGCTGGTCGATCACTTGATCCACGTATTGCTCAAGCCTGGGATCAGGACGCTTGGCCAACATGTAGGCAGCCCCCTCGATCAGTTTGGGGCTGCCAAAATCCTCGGACTCCTTCATCTTCTTGAAGCAGTGCCATATGGAAACATTGCGATTCACGTCCATGCGCGGCGCCCAGAAATCGTCGAGAATATCGACCTCGGTAAGAGGCACCGGCTTCACGGGGTAATCCCTTCGAGGCGCCGCCAAGGTGTCGAGCGCGTTGAAGAGGCGGATGCCTGGAACCAGACCACAGGTCGAGAGCAGCAGGGCGCGGCGCGTAACTTTGTGGTCCGTGAAGATGCTCATTGCTCCTCCGGAAGAAGCCGGACTCGATGGTGGCGGACGCACATTTTAGCTGGCAAGCATCGGATGAAGAACACCACCGGCTTGTGGAATTGTGCCGGGAGCCGGACGTTGCCGCTGCCGGCAAGCTGTTGCGCGAACCTATTGAGTACGCCGTCAGTCTCTCAAGCCGGTGGGCACGACGGCGCGAGCCACCGAGCAGGAGGAAGAGAACAAGCCGCGGCCCCGCCGAGGGGCGGGCCACTACTTCAATGCCAGCCTAAGACCTCGAGGCTCGCGGCCGCCGCTGCCATTGCCTGCAAGAAGTTACGTCGGTCCATATTCACTCCGGCTTAGCTTACCCAAAAGAAACCGGTTCGTAGACCACGCCACAATCGTCTCCGCCCTGGCCACGACTTCGCCCAGCAGGGAATAAACATAGCTGAAAGTTCAAACCGAAGCTGGTCCGGGGATCTGAATTCGATTAGTCTCGACCAAGGAAGCTTCGCTTTTCGTGACCAGCACGACCTGGTTCAGCGCGCCAATCCAGGGAAGTGGCGGCCTGCGCAACAACGAACGTTTACCGCTGGATTGGAGTTTGTATGCTTTATTCGATATCGTTGTCAATCAGATTTTGTGACCCAGATTTTGTGACCCGGGCAAAATCGTAGTGTGGGCATCGGGCGTTCGCTGCGCCGAATCTTGGCACCTAACCTCGAGAGCCGAACCCGCCTTGAATCAATCGCCTTCAGGGAACGCCTGCTTGCGGTAAGCTACAAATCTTGCAAATACTTCGCCCTGAACCTGGTTCGTGAAAAGCATCCTTACCATCTCCCGGCGCGATCTGCTCAAGGGCCTCGGATCGGTGGGTATCGTGCTCGCTGCGGGGCGCAGCGCGTGGCCCGCCAGAGGAGCCAGTCCCGCCAGTTTTCTCGATATTGCTGGCCGAGCGGGCATCACCTTTCGTCACGACAATGCCGCATCCTCCGAGAAGTACCTGATCGAAACTATGGGCGCAGGCTGCGGGTGGATCGACTACAACCAGGATGGCTTGCTCGATCTGTACCTGGTAAATGGGGCGGCGACCGGCGCGTACCGCCCCCGGCAGCCGCTAGGAAGCGCGCTTTACCGCAATAACGGCGATGGCACTTTCACCGACGTCACCGTCGGCGCTGGGGTAGGCGCTGAGGGTCTGTTCGGAATGGGCGTAGCCGTGGGTGACTACGACAACGACGGCTTCCCCGATCTGCTCGTACTCGGTTATGGACGATGCATTCTCTACCACAACAACCGGAACGGCACCTTCACTGACGTTACCGCACACGCAGGTGTGGAGAATTCCGGCCGCTGGGCCTCCAGTGCAGCATGGTTCGACTACGACAACGACGGCCGCCTGGACTTGATCATCGCGAACTACGTGGACTGGTCGCCGGAGCACAACTTCTATTGTGGGGACCGCGCTCCCGGCATGCGAAGTTATTGCCATCCCGACGACTTCCACGGCCAGCCTCCGACGCTCTATCACAACAACGGAGACGGGACCTTCGCCGACGTGAGCAAAACCTCGGGTTTGGGGGCGAAGGGCGGAAACGGTTTGGGAGTGGTGACCTTCGATTACGACAATGACGGCTGGCAGGACATCTTCATCGCCAACGATCACATGCCGAATTTTCTGTTTCACAATAATCGCGATGGCACATTCCGTGAACTGGCCTACGCGGCGGGCGTTGCGGTCGGCGACGATGGGCAGTTCGAGGCGGGCATGGGAACCGATGCCGCGGACACGACCGGCAACGGGCGCATGGATCTGATCGTCACCCACTTGGATATGCAGTTGGCGCGCCTTTACCAGAACCGGGGAGACCAGACTTTTGACGACGCTACGTTCCGCTCAAGACTTTCATACGCCACTTACCACATGAGCGGCTTCGGCACGCGTTTCATGGACTACGACAATGACGGCATGCGCGACCTCTTTATGGCCAACGGCCACGTGCTCGACAACATCGAGCGCTACCACGCCCGCACGCAATACGCCGAGCCAAAACTGATGTTTCGCAATAGCGGGCATGGCATTTTTGAGAATGTCAGCGACCGCCTTGGACCCGACTTCCAATTGGCGAAAGTCAGCCGGGGTGCCGCTATCGGCGACTTCGACAACGATGGCGATCTGGACATTCTGGTGAGCAACAATGGGCAGGCGCCCCAACTCTTGCGTAATGACGGCGGCAACACCAACCACTGGTTGGAGGTTCTGCTGATTGGGACGAAGTCGAATCGCGACGGTGTCGGCGCCCGGGTGAAAGTGTCGGCCGGTGATCTCGTCCTCTACGACCAGCGAAAGGGCGGCATGAGTTACCAATCCGCCCAGGATCCTCGACTCCACTTTGGACTGGGTCAGCGTTTCAGAATCGACGCGGTTGAAATCACCTGGCCCGGCGGGATGGTAACCAAGCTTTCGAACCTGAAAAGCGATCAGATTGTCGCAGTGAAGGAAGGAAGGGGAATTGTCGAGCGGCCGTTCCCTCGCGTGTCTTGGAAATAAGTATACGTGCCGAGGCGCGCATCGTCAGGGATGCTCGGCCGCTTTCCATTGCCCCTTTTGAGACCCTGCATAGCCAGCTTTACGGTCTCCGGGGGCTGACCTGATTTTCTCGGCTTGGGCTTGATTCAGCTTCGCAAGCACCGCCAGCATATTTTGCGCTTGCTGAAGATCGCCTCGCCTGCGATACGCGGCAGCCAGATTGAAATAGACCGAAGCATTATTTGGATCAAGCTGCCTCGCTGTTTCCAAATGCGAAATCGCGTCGCCCGCTCGATTGTCCAATAAAATAAGTTTGCCCAAGGCAAGGTGCGAGCCGGCGTAGTTGGGGCGCTCGGCTACCGCTTTCTTGAGAGCCTCTTCGGCCTCCGTGAATTCTGGCTGTCCTGGTGCGATGCCAGAGCGGACGAGCGCCTCGCCCAGGAGCGTCAGCAGCATGGAATCGTGACATCCCTTTTTGACTCCCTCGCGCGCAACGCTAATGGCCTCCCATACATCTCCTCCCAACATCGCCTCTTGCGTGGCGGCCACAAACGCAATATCAGTCTCAGGCGCGAGTCCGCGGGCCTGGTCGAAATCCTTCTCGCCGGCATCCAAGTCATCCAGCAACGCCAGAAACATGCCGCGCTGGTAGTGCAAGTGCGCAGAATTTGGCAAGTGATCCAATCCCAAATCCAGTACTTGCAGGCCAACCGCGTATTCCTGCTTCGCCATGCATGCGTC
>Ga0066658_10000420_pt1 | contig 15648 bp, 10 predicted proteins | sample GraSoiAngelo_107_FD_75174 | JGI IMG/M metagenome (GOLD analysis project Ga0066658, IMG submission 75174) | Grasslands soil microbial communities from the Angelo Coastal Reserve, California, USA - 14_0903_09_30cm | ecosystem: Environmental > Terrestrial > Soil > Grasslands | place: USA...
CGGTGGCGGGACCTGCGTTCCCCAGCCTGGCACAACCAACCGGTTGGATTCGCTTGCCGACCGGCTCATGTACCGCCTGGCTTATCGCAACCTGGGGACGCATGAATCTTTGGTAGTGAACCATTCAGTGACCGCCGGCTCCGGAGGCGGTATTCGCTGGTATGAAATTCAGAACCCCAGCGGCACTCCTGTCCTCGCGCAACAGGGAACCTTTGCTCCGGATTCCAGTTATCGCTGGATGGGCAGTATAGCCATGGATCAGGCCGGCGACATAGCCGTGGGATATAGCATCTCTAACGGCAGTTCGGTCTTTCCATCCATCGCTTTCACAGGACGAGTAGCCTCGGACCCTTCCGGCACACTGCAGGCAGAAACCAGTGCAGTGCAAGGAAGCGGTTCGCAGACATCGCAGACACGTAGTCTCACCCGCTGGGGCGATTACAGTGCCATGCAAGTCGATCCAGTCGATGACTGCACCTTCTGGTTCACGACGGAGTACATGAAGACGACCGGAACGTTCAACTGGAATACGCGCATCGCCAGTTTTACGTTTCCTAACTGCAGCACCAGCCCCAGCACCCTTCCTCTAAACGTTACTGTGGCTGGGAGTGCAAATGGAACCGTCACCAGCAGCCCAGCAGGAATCAACTGTCCGGGCGCTTGCAGCGCGAACTTCGCCAGCGGGACCACCGTGACTTTGACGCCGACAGCGGCCGCAGGAGGCACCTTCGCGGGCTGGAGTGGGGCCTGCTCCGGCACTGGGACCTGTAGCGTAAACATGACTGCAGCGCAGTCTGTGACTGCCACCTTTAATATCGCGACTTTCCCCCTAACGGTTACCTTGGCGGGCAGCGGCTCCGGTTCGGTCGCCAGCACTCCTGCGGGCATCGCCTGCCTGAGCACCTGCAGTGCGAGTTTTGCCAGCGGGACCACAGTCACTTTGACGGCGACAGCCGCCGCAGGTTCCACCTTTGCAGGATGGAGTGGCGCCTGCTCAGGTACCGGGACGTGCACGGTAAGCATGAGCGCGGCCCGGTCCGTGACCGCCACTTTCACCGCCGCTGTAACATTCCTTCTGTCGGTAACCGTGTCTGGCTCGGGCTCCGTTACCAGCTCTTCTGGAGGCATCAATTGTCCGGGCACCTGCAGCGCGAATTTTGCCAGCGGGACTGCGGTCCTATTGACGGCGAAGCCGGCCGCAGGAGCCAGTTTCTCCGGCTGGAGCGGTGCCTGCACCGGCACCGTAACAACATGCTCTCTTTCCATCACTGCCGCTGGGTCAGTTAGTGCAACCTTCCACACGCCCACGAGTACGACCACCGCACTCACCGTATCCCCGACGCCCCCCCAGGCCAATGCCGGATCGGTCGTGACCTTTACCGCCAGAGTCTCACCGGTTTCCGGCAACATTGCACCAACCGGCACCATAACTTTTAATAATGGCGCAGCGCCTTTGGGGACGGCACAGCTCACGAATGGCGCGGCGACTTTAACGACCAGTTCTCTCTCGGTCGGCCCCTATTCGGTCACGGCTTCTTACAGCGGAGATGGAAATTATTCGGGTTCGACGTCAGCAGCGCAGGCCCTGACGGTGGTCGATTACACGGTCGCGTCTAGCGCAACCAGTCTCACACTAAAGCGCGGCCAGAGCGGCCAACTGACACTGACGGTCAGTCCCGCGCCGGCAGGCAGCTTCAGCCCAACCGTTACCTTCAGCTGCTCTGGATTGCCCCAGCAGTCGACTTGCAGTTTTAGTCCGGCCAGTCTGACCGCCAATGGACCGTCGGCGAGTACGACGCTCACCATTCAGACCACGGCGTCCGCCCGGCTGGAACACCTGTTCGGACGTTCCGCGCTGTTCTACGCGTTCTTGTTGCCCGGTTTCATGGGCATTGTGTTCGTGAGGAGGAACGGAAAGCGGATCACGGGCAGCATGCGTCTCTTGGGCCTGATTTGCTTACTAACGCTGTCCACAATCTGGTCGACAGGTTGCGGCACCGCGGCCAGTCCCCCAAGTGGAGGCGGGAGTCCTCCCACGGTCGGGACGCCACTCGGTTCCAGCACAGTTACGGTGACGGCGACGTCGTCTGGGGCATCGCCGATAACGAAGCAAGTCGCAGTTACGCTGACGGTGCAGTAACTGCTTTGGGTAGAGACGCGGCTGGGAGACGGGGCAAGCCCCGTCTCTACCGCGAGAAACGCGGATTCCTCGCTGCGCTCGGAATGACATGGCGTGTATTGGAATCTGAGACCTGACACCTGCGACCTGCGCCCTGAATCCAGGTCCCTCGACTCGCGCAACGAACGCGCTCGCTTGATGACAAGATGTGACGGAAAAAACGCCGCGGATCGACAAGGTTTCAGTGAGTCAACTCTTGGCTTTTTCCTGTCGCGGCGTCTTCAGCAGGCGATCGAGCCGTCCGGCAGCATCGCTGAGAGCCCGCACCTCTTCCTGCTTGAACTCGGTGCTGCGCGCGCGTTCTTCCTCCGCTATGCGGGCTAACAGCTGATCAAGACGACTAGACGCGGCTTTGAGCGTTTGTCTCTCTTCTTCTGACAGCTGCTTGTGCCGGAGAGGCTGGTCCGCCTGAATGAAGCTGGCTATTCGCTCCCGGAAATCGCGGTCCCGGCTTTGGTTTTCGTCGCCCATGGCAGTGATGTTGAACATCTATCACAGGTGCAAACCCGGCGCAATCGGCCATTGGGTCAAGGGCACCCATCCTGCCAGCAACGCTTCAGAGATGCCAGGCGACTCCTCAACGCATCAAGTCAACAGTTTTGACGTGGTACTGGTCCAGTAAATGGCCGGTGGCGTGGTCAACCGCTGCCACTGCCAGCTGATACCCGATTTCGGCTTGCAGGAGGCCGGACTCGGCCTGCGCGAGCTCAGTTTGTGCTTCGAGCACAAAGAAAATGGTTTCCGAGCCCAATTCATACTTACGCTGCTCGGCCGCAAGATTCTTTTGCGCGAGATCCAAAGACTCCTTACTGGCGGCAAGACTGAGCTTCGCCTCTTCCAGTTGGTGCACTGCGTTTGCCACCTCCAGTGTGATCTGCTCACGCAGCAGCCGTTCGTTATACAAGTCGCGGCGGCGCGCAACCAGCCCTGTCCCGAGATCCGCTTGAGCGCCGCGGTTCCTAATTGGCAAATTGAGGGTCAGAGAAAATCCATAGGTAGGAAATCCGAAACCAAAAAGCTGATTCAGAGAGTCGCCCAGTCCGCCCGGTGTCACCTGCACCGGAGTGATCGTGGAATCGATCTGGTTTCCTCCCAGGCCGTTGCTGGAGTAGGTGCCGCCCAGGCGCAAGTCCGGCAGGAGATTGTTGTGGGCCAGACGAATATTGGTGTCGTCGTTCGCCAGGCTCTGGCGCACGGCCTCGAATTCCGGGCGGTTGTCCAGGGCCATTTGCAGGGCGGCCGCCGCATCCATCGTCAGGAGTTCTCCTTCGCCCTCGGGAGCTTCGGTGAGGTCCAGATCAATGGCACGAAAGTATGGATCGAGATCTGCGCCGATGGTAAAGCGCAAGATGTCTTCCGCCTGCTTCAGAGAGTATTCGGCCTGAATGACCTGCACCCGGCGTGCTGCCACCTGGGACTCGGAGCGGTAGATATCCAGCGGCGGCAGGGCGCCGAGTTCCAGCGCGCGCTTGTCGCGCTTGTAACTTGCCTCAGCCGCGTCCTGCGACTTTCGCGCGACTTCTAAGTTCCCCCGCGCCTGCACAACGCCCCAGTATTGAGAAACTGCGCGCAAGATATCATCGCTCACCTGCGCTTCGAAGGTAGCGAGCGATTGGCGCACGTTGCGACGAGCAATCACCAGGGGCGCCTGATTGGCGAACAACCACCGGTTGCGTAATAGGGGCTGTGCGAATTGAAAATTGAGACTCGAAGCAATGGATGGATTAAAAAAGTTAAAGGTGCTGTTGGATGAGAACTTGGTCGCGCTAAAGCCTGCCTGGAAGGTGGTTCCGTTCAGGAATGTCTGCGTATAGCTGATTTGGCTGACCTGATTCAACGCGCTCAGCGTATGAGCGCCGGCGAGTTGAGTGAACGTCGGCGAAGTTGAGCGCAAGGTGTTAAACCCAGCTTGCACCACAGGATCAAAGGGTTGATGCGCGCGCAATATTCCATACTTCGTGGTCTCAACCGTCAGTTGCTGCAGGCGGACATTACTGTTGTTGGCCACGGTCAGCGCGATCGCGTCCTGGAGCTTGAGCCTAAGCTTTCCGTCCACCACATGATCGCGCATGTACTTTGGAACTGGAAGCGTATCTGAAACTACGTCTCGATTCGTCAATCCACGGAATGTCTCTTTCTGCAGCAAGGTTTGCGCCTGTAGGAATCCAACATCTAGCAATAAGAGAGCCAGGCAGGAAATGAAACGCAGCTTCATATGACTATCCTCCAGAAGGAGTAGTAGCTTGTAGCCAGAAGGGATCCCCTCACCTAACGATCTTTACTCGTACCGAATTGCTTCGACGGGATCAAGGCGTGCAGCTTTAACGGCCGGGTAGATACCGAAGATCAGCCCCACGGAAATCGAAACCAAAAACGCCAGCAGGATAGAGGCAGCGGTCACAATCGTGGACCATCCCGCAAGCCAGGCGATGAGGCGCGACATGGCGAACCCAAAGACAATTCCGAAGGTCCCGCCGACCACGGATATCATCACGGCTTCCACTACGAACTGGCGCACGATGTCAGATTGACGGGCGCCAATGGCGCGGCGAATGCCGATCTCACGGGTCCGCTCCAGGATGCTGGCCAGCATGATGTTCATGATTCCGATTCCACCCACGAGGAGCGAAATAGAAGCAATTGCTACCATCACCGCGTTGAATAACCGCTCGGTTCGTTTTTGCTCAGCCAGGAGTTCAGCCGGAACGATTATGCTGAAATCGCCCGCACTGTGGTGAGTCGAATCCAGAATTGCCCGCACCACCTGCGATGCTCGCACCACTTCCGCGCTGTCACGGAGATTCAGATAGAGGCCATCAATTTCGTCGCGCAACCAGCTATAGGTGTTCTCGAGCCGAAACATGGCCGAGTTCAGAGGTATATAGACGATGTTGTTGAGGTCCTGCGAGGGGACGCCGCTGATATCTGTCTGTGAACTCAATTTTGGTCCAACGACTCCGATTACCTGGAACCACTGCTCGTCGAGTTTGACGTACTGCCCCACGGCATTGGCCGCACCCAGCAAGCTTGCTTTGGCGCCGGCGCCCAGCACGCAAATCGGAGCCGCCCGATCCTCTTCCCCCTGGTCAAAAAATCGCCCGTCGGTGATATGAAGTCCGGCAATATTTACGTATGAGGGATTGACACCGTAAATGGTCGGCACATCCTGTTGCGCTTTAGGAATAGTCTTGGTCGGGACGAAACGTTTGCGCGCCGTCGATGCACCTAGGTCGCCGAGATTGTCCAAAATGATTCGGTAATCCTGGAAGGTCAGGCCAGGTGAAATTTTTCGGACCTTCTGATGCGCTTGCCAGTCGTTGGTCTCCTTGGCCTCGACAATCAGGTTGCGAACGCCCATCTGCTCGATCACGGCCATGACTCTTTGACGGGCTCCGGCGCCAATCGAAAGCATCGAGACCACGGCGGCTACCCCGAAAATCATTCCCAACATTGTCAAAAGGGAGCGCAGCCGGTGAAGCATGAGATTCTGCAGGCCTAACCGAATGTCTGGAATCCACCGCTGGGAAATGGAAACCATTCGACCCGCAGTCAGAGTCGTGACCGAGCTCATTTTCGCCTCCCGCCCAAGTTCGGCTCGGCCGCAGGGGCTTCGGATTGTTTCTTGGGGGCAGCAGGATCCAGCAGAGCTACCTCGGTCCCGGGCTTCAGGCCCTCAATGGCAGCGCGACTCTCGCTTTCGGCCTGAACCTTCACTTCGCGGGCTTCAAATGAGCTACCACTCTTGACGTACGCTACTCGTTTTCCATCTTTGAGAAATACTGCCTGGCGGGGGATGTAGGTGATCTTCTTATTCTCATCACCGGCGATGATTACCTCTGCAGTAAGGCCGGCGCGTAGTCGCGTGTCCGTGTTCGGCAGCTGAATGGTGACTTCAAAGCTGCCAGAGGCCGCGTCTTCCCAGAAATTCTTCATAGCCATGCCCGCCACGGTTTTCACCGTGCCGTGAAAGACTTGGCCGGGTAGTGCGTCGAACTGAATCTCCGCCGCTTGTCCCGCCCTGATGTTGCCTCTTGCACGTTCGTCAGCTTTCGCGAGCATCTCCATGTCAGACGGGTCAATAACCTTGGCGATGGCATTGCCAGGACGGACCTGGTCGCCTTCGCGATAATCGGGCAAGGACATTCCTCCCCAGAACATGCCGCCGGTCGAGTCGACGTTCTTCTCAATGGCGATGACGCCATCCATGGGCGAGGCAACATGCATTTTGTCGATGTTCTGCTGTGCCTGCTTCATTTCCAAGCGCGACTTGTTGCTCTTTTCCAGGGCCAGCTCGATGGTGGCCTGACCGGATGCGGTGTGAGATTTAATGTCCTGCTCAAGCTGCGCCAAAGCTCTTTTTGCCTCGTCTAGAGCGAGATTGTTTTTCTTGGCGTCAATGCTGCTCAAGAGTTCATTCTTAGTCACTTCCAACTCGGCGCGCCGGACATCGAAACGGGCTTTCAGGAGTGCAACCTTGTCCTGCGCAGCCTGCACGGCGGCATCGGACTTGGCTTTTGTGATCTCTTGCTCAGCCTGCTGCAGCTCCGACCGGCTTTGTTCGAGCTTGTACTGCTGCTCACTGGGGTCGAACTCCAGAACGATCTGGCCCTTCTTCACCGGCGTCCCCGAACGCAGCAGATGTGTAATCTGGAGCGCACCACCGCCAACTTGTGGCGCGCTTAACATCATGGAGTGGCTGGCGCGTAGCTCTCCGGTCGTATGAACCCTCAGGTTGAGGTCGCCAACTTTCACGGCAGCAACCGCAATGTCGCCGTCAACCACAGCCGATTTCGTTCGGCTGGATGCCATCACCACGCCAATGAAGGCAACGGCAAGGAGTATGGCGGACACGCCCACGATTGTTCGCCAACGTTTCACGGAATCTCGATTACTCCTTCACGGTTGGATCTTTCAGAGCAACTTTCTCGCCGGCCTGCAGCCCCTTGGCAACCAGTACGCGATCAGCGCTCCGGCGGCTCACCTGAACGACCCGTTCTTCGAATTTCGTTCCGCTGAGGACGTAAGCCACGGAGCGGCCCGATCTTTGAAATAAGGATTGCGCAGGAATCGTCACTGCATTCGGAACCCGATCAACAATAATGGTCAACTGCGAAGTCATACCGGGACGCAAGCGGCTGTCGGACTCATCCAGCGTAATTTCCAGTCTGAAGTTCCGGGGGAAGGGCCAGCCCCCTGAAAAATCGGCTGTGGCAATGGTGCTGATCTCCTTGATATGCCCCGTAAATTGCCGGTCCGGAATCGCATCCAGCTGGATATTGACTGACTGACCGACCTGCACGCGGCTGCGCTCTGTCTCATCCACCCGTGCGTACACGCGAAGAGAGGAGAGATCGGGCAATTCCGCCAGGAGCGCGCCGGGCCACGCCCGGTCTCCAGGCCTAAACGCAGCTTGGCCTTCCGGCCGCCAGAGCTGCACCAGGGAAATCATGCCGTCCGTGGATGCCCGCAGGGTCATCTTCGCAAGGCTGCGTTCCGCCCTCTGCACGTCATAGAGAGCTTTGCGGCTCGCCTCGATCTTGCTCTCAAGCGTTGCTTTCGCGCCGGCTCTGTCGGATTTCTGCTTCTCTTCAGCTTCCCGAACTCTTTGCCGGGCGTCTGCCAGCTTGAGCTTCGCCTCTTCCCCTTCGATCTTGGAGACAATCTCTTGCTTACTCGCTTCCAGTTCCGCGGCAGATACGTCGTATCGCGCCTTCATGGCGGCGGTTACGTTTTCCTCTTCTGTCAAACGAGCTTGCGCGCGAGATTGTTCGATCTCGGCTTGGGCAGACTTCAGGGAAGATTTATTCTGCGCGAGATCCTGTTCTGTCTTCGTCTTATCGAACTCCACAACGACGTCGCCTTTTTTGACCTGAGCGCCATCGGTTGCAATCTTGACGATCTGGAGATCGCCTGCTTCCGCGGGAGCCGTAATGGAAACCGATTTCAGTGCCTTAACCTCTCCTCGGAACTCAAGTGAATCCACAAACTCACCGAGTTTTACTTCCGCAGTTGCAACCGCCGGAGGGCGGCTGGTCAGGCGCACAGCGCCTATGGTTCCTGCGCTGACCAGTATGAGCACGGAGACAGTAACGCTCTTTGGCCGCTCAGCCCATAGCCGCCGTAATTTAGCAATCATCGTGATCAGCTCGATGTACGGCGGTGATCCGCGCTATCCACATCGACCGCAGCAGAAAGGTCGGGCATCAAGCGAGGATCGTTGCCTGCAATGGAAAAAACCGCAGTAAACGTGCGCACCTTGGCAGAAAAGCTTCCGTTCCTGGCGATGGGAGAAATCTGCTCGAGCTTTCCGGCAAACACCATTTCCGGGTAGGCATCGAGCCGGACGGTTGCCGGCTGTCCGATTTTCAAGGACAGGAAATCTTCCTGGTTGACCTGGACGAGCACTTCCATCTTAGAGGGATCCACGACCTGCATGAAAGGCACTCCGGGCCGCACCTGATCTCCTTCCTGCACTTCTCCCATTTTCCCTTGTTTCCAAATTGTGTTCAGGACGACGACTCCATCAATCGGTGAGCGCACCTGCATCAATTCCGCATTCCTCTGCGCGTGCAGCATGGTTTGCCGCGTGCGGTCACGCTGGATCTCAAGGATATGAATAGCCGCGATCGCCGCTTTCCGTTTCAGATCGAAAGTCTCGCGAAGCTGCTGGAGGGTAGCCTTGGCCTGCTCGAGATTCTCTTGCGCCTTCTCGACATCAATGCGGGAAAGGATATCGGCCTTCTGCATTTCCAGCTGTGCCTTGCTCAGGTCACTCTCGGCCTGCTGCAGTTCGGTCTCATCCTTGGCGCGGGCTGCGCTTTCCTTAGCTTGCTCCTGCGAAACCTGGTCGACGAACTTGTTGTATTCGGCCTGTTTGTCGAGAGCATCGCGAATTTGCGCTTGGCGATCAAACTCGACCAGCACGTCGCCCCGCCTGACGTGGGCTCCCGGAGGTAGCAGTTTCGTAATGGTAAGAATGCCCACTTGCTGGCCCGAAAGCATGGGCGCGAGAATGGCCCGAGACTGGGTGGCCTCGGTTGTCCCTTTCAGGCGTAAGCCCTGACCATTGCTGTTGGGGACCGGAGAGATGGCGGCCGAATGCGTTCGCGAAGCGGTCCTCTTATGGATAACGAAACCCAGTACGGCGCAAACCACCAGCACAATCGCCAACGCGACTAGCCATTTTCGCGATCGCGTGGGCGGTGTCTCTACCGGCGGCTCGATAGGTCGAGGAGCTACCTCCGGGAACACCCCCGGTGTGGGTAGCGGCTCTGCTACTTCATTCCGAAATGATTGCATGCGATTACTTCCGCTGCTTAGACACAAACCGGTAGTTACTTTCGCGAGGCGCCTATTTAGGAGCAAGTATTATCCACCAATGTTAGACACCAATAAAAGCAGAATCTCTCCTTATTTTTATAGAACCACCCAGCTCTGGACCGTCTCCCTCAGAACGTGACTGCCTGCCCGGTCTTGCAGTCAAATTTTCAAAAGACCGGGCATAATTACCGGTTTTGAGTACTCGGCAGACAACAATCGTCTGCTCTCTGGAACTTCCTATTATTTTGTTATTTATTAGGAAGGGCAGACAAACCCGTGACGCGAACCAGATACTGCTGTCGGTTCAATCCATCAAACTGCCAGGCGGCGCCCGCTCCCCGCAGTGCAGGTTCGCTCCGGCGGCATCGTTGACCGAAACGGTCCGCACGGGACTTAGCCACACACCCTCCACTCGTTACGCGTCGCGAGTCGAGAGCTCGTATTCCTGGCTCCAATTTTTTCCCACGTATTGCAGGGTTCGGACCCCGTAGTTCTTGCCGGCGATCATGACAGATTCAGGAAGATTGGCGGCCAGCCGCAGTTCGTCCAGGCTTTCGCGATCACGGAGGCCCATCAAGTTACGAATCATGTGAGCCGGGAGGACGCCACCCCAGCCACAGCCTTTGCCGCCACCAGCGCCTTCGCTGCCCCAAACCTCGCAGCCACCCCGGGCCAGCCTAGTTTAATCGCCGCGAATTCTGCCTCAGCTTGCTGGCCCTCCCTGCATTCGCTTCAGGTTTCAGCCTCCCTTCCCCTGCCGAAAACACGGTCTGCTCTTTCGAGCCGTTTGGGCCGGGTTCTTCATTTCTGGTGCAGAAGCAGGGACGCATGGTAACCGCCTGGGTGTCTGTTCTTATTGTCAAACACAAGAACCACCTGTTTTGTGATGCGGGCCACAAAACTTCGAATCTTTCTGCCCAGCTTCGAAATCTGATCAGTAAACATCATGGGGTAAGGGGGCCGAAGCTGGAGCCCTTTCACAGCTGAAATTTCATTACAAGCGGTTGTCCAACAACGCAGACAGATGAGTTGTCTTCGACCTTAGGGGAATTTATGGCGAAAAGAATGATCCTGGTGCTGGGTGTGGTCGTAATTCTCGTCACCACCCTGGGCTTCATAAAATTCAGGCAAATTCAGTCGGCTGTGCACGCCGCGGCCTTTCAACCGCCGCCCGAAGCAGTCACGACCATTGTTGCGCAACGCGAACAGTGGCCGGCAACGATGACGGTGATCGGCACGATGGAGGCGGTTCAGGGCGTTACGGTGAGCGCAGATCTTCCGGGCACGGTCGCGAAAATCGATTTTGATTCCGGCAAGTCCGTACACGCGGGCGACGTGCTGGTAGAACTCGACACGCGACAGGAGCGTGCGCAGCTGGCGGCGCTGGAGGCGCAGCGTGATCTTGCCCACCTCAACTTCAGCCGCAGTCAACAGCTGGTGAACGATGGCGTCATCTCCCGGATGGACTACGACCGGGCCAGTGCCGACGAACGTCAGACGGAAGCGAACGTGGCCGAGGTTCGCGCGACGATCGAGCGCAAGACGATTCGCGCTCCCTTCTCGGGAATCCTGGGCATTCGTAAGGCTAATCTCGGACAGTATCTCCCCGGTGGTGGCCCGGTCGTGGCGCTGCAGTCGCTCAATCCTATTTATGTGAACTTTGGTGTGCCGCAACAGGTCGCCGGCCAGGTGCGAGTTGGACGTGATCTGCGGGTAAGTGCGGAACAACTTCCCGGCCAGCTATTCACGGGCCGAGTTACGGCTATCGATTCCGTGATTGATGAAGGTACCCGAAATTTTCAGGTGCAGGCGACCCTCTCGAATCCCGAAGGCAAGTTGCGTCCGGGCATGTTCGTCCAGGTGGATCTGGCGTTAGGGGCGGGCCGCGCGGCGGTGACGCTGCCGGCGTCCGCGATCAGCTACGCACCTTACGGAGACTCGGTCTTTGTTGTTACCGACCTCAAGGATCAGAAAGGACAAAGCTATCGCGGAGTGCGCCAGCAGTTCGTGAAAGTTGAAGGCTCTCGCGGTGACCAGGTGGCGGTGATCTCGGGCGTGAATCCGGGGGATGAAGTGGTGAGCTCCGGGGTGTTCAAGCTGCGCAACGGCGCGGCGGTTCGAGTCAACAACAAGATTAAACCCGGGAACAATCCAGCTCCCAAGCCCGAGGATAGCTAAAATGAAATTCACCGATCTCTTTATCAAGCGACCGGTGCTGGCCATGGTGGTTAGCCTGGTCATCCTGATCGCCGGTCTGCAGTCGATTCGGTCTCTCAGCGTCCGGCAGTATCCGCGGAGCGATATTGCGGTGGTGCAGGTCTCGACGACCTATGTCGGCGCCAATGCCGATCTGGTTCGCGGCTTCATTACCACGCCGCTGGAGCGCGTGATTGCCAGTGCGGACGGCATCGACTACATGGAGTCGTCGAGCGCTCAGGGCCTCAGCACGATAACCGTGCACCTGAAGCTTAACTACGACACCAATGCCGCCCTGACGCAAATTCAGGCGAAGGTCGCGCAGGTCAGAAATGATCTCCCGCCTGAGGCCGAGGCTCCGGTCATCGAGCTGCAGACTGCGGACAATCAGTTTGCCGCGATGTATCTGGGCTTTTCCTCCAGCGACCTTGATCAGAACCAGATTACCGATTACTTAACTCGCGTGGTGCAGCCTAAACTGAGCGCCATCAGCGGGGTTCAGCGCGCCGATATTCTCGGCGACCGCACGTTTGCGATGCGGATCTGGCTTAAGCCCGAGGCGATGGCAGCGCACGGTATCTCTCCTTCGATGGTGCGCGATGCGTTAGCCAAGAACAATTATCTTTCGGCGCTTGGTAGCACCAAGGGTTCGATGGTTTCGGTCAACCTGGTCGCCAACACTGATCTGCGCACGCCCGAGGAATTCCGCCAGCTTGTCGTCAAGCAAGAGAATGGTGTTGTGGTTCGCCTTGGTGACATTGCCGACGTGGTGCTCGGTGCACAAAACTACGAGCAGGATGTCCGCTTCAATGGTGAGACCGCGACGTTCATGGGCGTGTGGGTGCTTCCTACGGCCAACTCGCTGGAGGTAATTAAGAACGTTCGGGCAGCCATACCCGAAATCCGGGCCCAATTGCCCACCGGCATGAAGGTTGGCATCCCGTATGACTCAACCGAGTACATCCAGGATGCCATCAACGAAGTGCTCAGAACGCTCACCGAGACTCTTCTTATTGTAATTGTCGTGATTTTTCTGTTTCTCGGCTCAATGCGTTCTGTACTCATCCCAGTGGTTGCCATACCGATTTCGCTGGTGGGAGCCGTGTTCCTCATGCTTGTGGCCGGGTTCACGATCAACTTGCTGACGCTGCTCGCGATCGTGCTGTCGGTCGGTCTCGTCGTTGACGACGCGATTGTCATGGTTGAAAACGTCGAGCGGCACCTTCAGGGCGGCAAGCCTCCGGCGCGAGCGGCCCTCGATGCTGCCCGCGAATTGGTCGGCCCTATCATCGCGATGACCATCACGTTGGCTGCAGTCTATGCGCCGGTGGGTATCCAAGGCGGTTTGACTGGCGCGCTGTTCCGGGAATTCGCATTCACTCTGGCCGGAGCGGTGATCGTATCCGGTATTGTGGCGCCGACGCTTTCCCCGATGATGGGATCGAGGTTACTGCGCGCGGGAGACACCGAACGGGGCTTCGCTGGCTGGATCAATCGTCGCTTCGAAAGCGTTCGCCAGGGATACCTGAATGGTTTGGCCGGCACCCTCCGCTACCGGCCCGTGGTTCTGGTGCTCTGGGCCATTGTGATCATGCTGATGGTGCCTTTCTATATGTTTTCCCAGCGGGAACTGGCGCCTGCCGAGGATCAGGGAGTGGTCTTCGGAGTCATCCAGGCTTCTCCCAACTCGACCATTGATCAGACCAAGCTGTTCACGAACGAAGTTTACGACGTCTATCATTCGTTCCCGGAGAGCCAGAGTATCTTCCAGATAACAACTCCAACGGGCGGATTTGGCGGGATGGTGACGAAACCCTGGAGTGAGCGGAAGAAGACCGCACAACAGCTTCTGCTCGAATCCGCTGGGCCGCTGTCGAAAATCCCGGGCATCCGGGTGATTCCCCTCACCCCGCCTCCGCTGCCCGGCGGCGGAGACTTCCCCGTTGATTTCGTGGTCGCCTCCGCGGCTGAGCCACAGCAGTTGGCTGAGTTCGCCAAGCAGCTGGTCGGGAAGGCGTTTCAGAGTGGTCTGTTCATCTATGCCGATTCCGACCTGAAATTCGATCAGCCGCAGGCCGAGGTGGTCTTTGACCGGGATAAACTCCGCTCCGAAGGTGTGGACCTGAGCCAGGCGGGCCAGGATCTTTCCACCATGCTGGGTGGAAACTACGTCAACCGCTTCAGCATTCAGGGCCGGAGTTACAAAGTCATTCCGCAAATCAAGCGGACCGAGCGGCTGACTCCCGATCAACTCTCGCAGATCTACGTCACGGGTTCGCAGAACAGGCTGGTGCCGCTGTCGACTTTTGCCAGACTCCGCACCACAACCGAGCCGCGAGAGCTGAAGAAATTTCAGCAGCTCAACGCTGTGCGCATCCAGGGTGTGATTCCGCCTGGCATACCGCTCGACCAAGCGCTGCGCATGCTGGAGGACGAGGCTAAGGCCATTCTGCCGCAGGGCTTTACCGTCGATTACGCGGGCGAGTCGCGCCAGCTTCGGACTGAAGGCAGCAAATTTCTCAGCACGTTCTTACTCTCGGGAATTCTGATTTACCTGGTCTTGGCAGCGCAGTTCGAAAGCTTCCGCGACCCGTTCATCATCCTGGCGGGCTCGGTGCCGCTGGCGATTTCTGGGGCGCTGCTGTTCTCGTTTCTCGGTTTGACGACGCTCAACATCTATAGCCAGGTAGGGCTAATCACCCTGGTTGGATTGGTATCAAAAAACGGCATCCTTATTGTGGAGTTCGCCAGCCACCTGCAAGAGAGAGGCATGGAGAAGCTGGAGGCAGTGATCGAGGCGGCCGGCACTCGTCTGCGCCCAATCCTGATGACTACCGCGGCCACGGTAATCGGTCACTTTCCGCTTGTTCTGGCCAAGGGCCCCGGAGCGGGAGCACGCAACAGCATCGGCATCATGCTGGTTAGCGGGATGATTATCGGCACGGCCTTTACGCTGTTCGTCGTACCCTCGATCTACATGCTGGTGGCCCGCACACGAAACGCCGTCTTAGCAGACGAGAACGAAAGGGAGCTTGCGATTTCTGAGGCGGCGTAGAATGTGATCCGTGAGCCTTCTACGCCTATTCGTGGCAGTATTCCTGCTTTCGACTCTCCTTCACCGTGACCTTGTTGCGCAGGAGGAGAAACCCGGGTCAGTTCCCAAGCGCCCGCCCATCGTAGGGGTGGCGCATATTGGTCTGAGAACCGACAATCTGGATGCGGCGCGAAAGTTCTATACCGGCGTGCTTGGATTCCAGGAGCCCTTTTCTCTTAACAGGCCAGCGGCGGCAGGCGGTGGCCTTCTTCTGACGTACTTCAAGGTAAACGACCATCAGTATATTGAGCTGTTCCCTGAGCTCACCGATCCGAAGATGGATCGCCTGTCGCATATCGCATTCGAGACAACCGATGCGGAACAATTGCGAGCTTATCTGGCCGGCAAGGGCGTGAAGGTGCCCGAGAAGCTTGAGCCCATGCAGGATGGTAATCGAGGTTTCCAGATCGCGGATCCGGACGGACACCTCGTAGAGTTCGTCGAGTTCAGACCGAGCTCTCTTCACAGCCGTAATTTCGGGAAGTTCCTGCCCCAAGGCCGCATCTCGCAACGCATCATTCATGTCGGGGTTGTGGTGAAAGACCGGGCTGCCGCCGACCGATTTTACAAAGACATCCTCGGCTTCCAGGAAATCTGGCACGGCGGCATGAAGGACAATGATACCGACTGGGTTGATATGCGAGTGCCCGAGGGAACGGACTGGCTGGAGTATATGCTCAACGTGCACAATCCTGGTCCGCAAGAGCTGGGCGTGATGCATCACCTGGCCCTGGGTGTCCCCAGCGTGAAGGCCGGTTACGACACCGCTCTACAGAGAGGACACAAAGCGAAAGAGCCGCAGATCGGCCGCGACGGAAAGTGGCAGTTAAATCTTTACGATCCGAATTTTACACGCGTC
>Ga0066658_10000433_pt1 | contig 15292 bp, 16 predicted proteins | sample GraSoiAngelo_107_FD_75174 | JGI IMG/M metagenome (GOLD analysis project Ga0066658, IMG submission 75174) | Grasslands soil microbial communities from the Angelo Coastal Reserve, California, USA - 14_0903_09_30cm | ecosystem: Environmental > Terrestrial > Soil > Grasslands | place: USA...
CCAGATTCCTGGCCGCGTTCTCGTCCCTGTCTAGGATGGCTCCACAGTTTGGACAGCATCGTCTTCGTTGGGTGCTCTCTAGGGTCTTGTACCCGCACATTGAGCACCGCTTAGAAGTGTTCCTAGCAGGAGCATAGATTACCTTCACTCCTTCCCATCGCGCTTTGTACTCTATCCGTCGTTGCAGCTCTCCATAGCCCCAGCTGTTCATCCTGGCCCGATAGTTTCTGTTCTGCCCGTTGCCCTTCCTGGTAGAGTCTTCTGATCCCTGTCAGCTTCTCCATGACTATCCCGTACCGTTTTGTCTTTGCATCCTCGACTATTCTCTTGGATACATTGTGGAGTAGCGCCCGTACACGGTTACGCTGTCTCTCGCCACACTTGGAGAAGATTCGCGTTCTGATTCGGGCATCGTTTCTCTTGAACTGGCTCTTGACAATGCGATCGGTCTTGATCCTTGTCGGCAGTGACAGGTCGAATGTTTTGACTGTCCCATCCGTTGATGCGCTTGTCACATTGTCCAGGTTTCTGTCTATTCCAACGTACCCTTCTAACTCGATCTCAGCTGTCTCCTTCGAGTACCTCAAGCATAGCGAGTCTGGGGTCAGCGTGACCGAGCGCACACTAAGCCCGGAGAGTATCTGTAGAGTGTGACTGTTCAGCTTGACATAGACGTAACCGCAGTCTAACGGGCAGTCTGAGACGACCATTCTGGATTTTGAACCCGTAACATGTGGTCAGCATCAGCTTCCGAGCATTTGGAAACCTTGTGCGGGGATTCTCCTTCTTGGCTTTTCGAGTTGGAGTATTACGGTGGTTTTGCTGATAGCGCACAGCCTATAATAGCTGAGCATGTCTCGGCTGAGACGATGATAGGATTTCATCGAGAGGGTCTGAGACTGGAAACGTTCTCTTCTATTCCAACCGCGATGCGGACGTTCACCATGCGCCTGAACTCGTCAAGCAGACGTAGGAGCTCGGGTGAGACCGGATGTTTCTGTCTGACCGTCTTCACCGCGAGCACCAGAGACGCCAAACAAGAGAGCCCGGGTCTTGTCCAGATAGGGCCCTAGAGGATTGTGAAAGCATTGGGCACCCACACCCACCCACAATCCGGACGATAGTCAATAATCCTCAGCCTGACGAAGAGTTAAGGGAGTTGAGCTGATTTAGGTAGAGATTACCATTCATCGATCATCAGGGGAGCTTGCACTTTTATACCCCGCAGGCTCATTTCTCTTTCTGGACATTTATGGCGGGGAAGGAACCATTCGTCTATATCGACGGTGAATACCACCCCAAAGGCGAAGCTAAGATCTCGGTCTACGACCACGGTCTTCTCTACGGAGACGGGGTCTTCGAAGGCATCCGCGCCTACAACGGCACAGTCTTCCGGCTTCGCGAACACATAGATCGATTATTCGAAGGACTACGAGTCATCAGAGTCAACATTCCCCTCACTAAAGAGCAGATCATGAACGCTATCGTGGAAACCCTACGACGGAACAATCTAACTGACGCGTATATACGCCTCGTAATCACACGGGGTCGCGGAAACCTCGGACTGGACCCGCGGAGCTGCCCGAAGCCCTCCATCATTATCATGACTGAGCCGGTACTTCCCGCCCATGGCAAAGAAGCTAGGGAAAAAGGCGTAACTGCTGTCATATCCAGCCTAAGACGTGACATGGTCGATGGAACAAGCCACGAGGTCAAGTCTCTAAACTATATCCAGAGCGTTCTTTCCAAGTTCCAGGCAATAGACTCAGGCGCCGACGAAGTCGTAATGCTCGACCATAGAGGAATGGTCTCAGAGTTCCACGGCTCAAACCTCTTCATCGTGAAACAGGGAATAATCCATACACCGACGTCAGCCGCGGGAATTTTGCACGGAGTAACCAGGGCCCGTGTTATGAAACTCGCCGAGGAGCTGGGATACGAGGTGCGAGAGAGAGACATTACTCCCTACGAGCTCATGACCGCTGACGAGGCCTTCCTTACGGGAACAATGGCAGAGGTCGTTCCTGTCGTGAAGATCCATGGAGTGCCGATAGCAGAAGGTAAACCGGGACCTGTAACCAAGGAAATCATCAGAGGGTTCCAGAGAATAATCCAGGACCCAAAGGAAGGCGTCCTGATAAGAGAGGCAATTTCTATTCCAGCCAAAACTCGAAACTAAGACGCCCCGGGTCTAAACACTCCAAGTAAGCATCATACGTGTGCCTGTGTTAATAGCAGCCAGAAGCAAGCCCATTACAACCAGCATTGGAACTTCTTGAAGCCGACTCCCTAGCAAAATCCTTCACAGTCAAAGAAGGCCCGGTCTTCCGGAAGAGCCCGAAAACGGTCATAGCGTTAAGAGATGTCAGCTTCAAAGTCAAGAAAGGCGAAGTATTCGGCTTACTAGGACCCAACGGGGCCGGAAAGACAACCACCATCAAGATCCTCTGCACCCTGATTGCGCCCACCTCTGGGGATGCATTCGTCAATGGACACAGCGTCACTAGGGCCCCGCAGAAGGCCCGACAAGACCTCGGAGTAATGCTCACCGGGGATAGGACACTATACTGGAAACTAACGGGTAGAGAGAATCTCGAATATTTTTCTGCCTTGTATCACATGGAGAAAGAACTCGCGAAGAAAAGGATAGAACAAGTTCTCAAACTGGTCGGTCTCGAAGACCGACAGAACACTCTTGTTGAGAACTATTCGACTGGGATGAGGATTCGGCTCTCCTTCGGCAAAGCCATTCTTCACGAGGCTCCCGTGATTCTTCTTGACGAGCCCACAATGAGCCTCGACCCTCAATCCGCTCTCCTCATCCGAGAGGTCATTCAAGACCTTCGACGCAGTGGTCATGCGATAGTTCTGACAACCCATTACATGGAGGAGGCGGACCAGCTAAGCGATCGAGTCGCGATTATTGACCAAGGAAAAATAATCGCCCTCGCCCCGCCTGCAGCACTCAAGGAGTCCGTGATGAAAAGTGAGACCATAGACATCGAAGCTAGAAATATAGACCCGCAAGTCGTCGAGAAGCTGCGAGGAATCGACACCATCACCGAAGTTACCTCCTTCGTCGAAGACGCTTCATCCATGAAGGGCATGATCAAGATACACGCCACAGATGCTAAGGATGCAATCCCAGAATTGCTTGGTGTACTGGTAAAGGGAGGGGTAGAAATCTCCAACGTGAAAGTCGCCGAGCCGACGCTCGAGGATGTTTTCATCAGTCTCACGGGGAGAGCCCTCCGTGACTAGCCTCGGAGACCTAGCCCCACTAGCCGCGATATTCAAGAAGCAAGTGCGACACCTCATTCGCTACCCTGGCGAGTTCATCTTCGTCCTAATAATTCCATATTTCCTCACAGCCATGGTTGTAGCGATGGGAAACTCGGCAGGCGGAGCAAGCGCGGTTTCAAACTTCTCGGTACGGACAGGGTCGAAACTCAACCCGTTCGTCTTCCTAATCATCGGAGCCGGCGTATGGATGATCTCCTGGATGGTTCTCGAGGGAATAGGCACTTCTCTGCGAGACGAGCAGATCAAAGGTACACTCGAACAGAACTTCTTGGCACCCATAAACCGGTTCCTATTGCTTGTAGGAACGGCCCTCGCCCAGATTGTAATCACCACAATACTCTTCGCCACGGTCATCGCCGCCACTGTTCTCGTCCTTGCTCCTGGAAGCGCAGCTGGACTTGTATGGGCCTTCGGCATTCTAATGGTCGGACTAATCCCCCTCTTTGGGATAGGATTCGTCTTTGCAGCCCTAGTTGTAAGATTCAAGGAACCCTATGCGTTCACTCAGGCTGCAAACGTCCTCTTTGCCGTCGTCACCGGAACATTCTACACGGTCAACTTTCTCCCTTTCTGGGTTCAGGTCATCTCATCAGCAATCCCACAAACCTTCGTCATACAGGACATGAGACTTGTCGTAGAATCTGTGAACAGCCTATTCGGAGCTGTCGGCACGATACTCGTCCTGTTTACAATGGCGGTCATTTACCCGTTCTTGGGATATTCATTCTTCAAGCTCTTCGAGAAGCGGGCTAAGATTCATGGCGATCTTTCCAAGTTCTAGCCATCTGAGCCGCCTGATGGGAGAGATGCTGGCCGCGTTCATCAAAGACGTTCGGGTCTACTTCCGCTATCCATCGCTCATCGTAAGTGAGTTCATTACTCTACCCGCCTGGTTTGTATTGTTCGCTGTTGGAGTAACAGCAAGCTTCATTCCCAGTGAAACCGCGACCAGTGCCTTGAGCGGTTCGTCAGCGTTCGGCTTCTTCTACTGGGGATTCGTATTTCTCATCATCTTCAGCACTAGCATCTGGGGAGTAGGTCAGTACATCAGAACGGAACAGCTTCAAGGTACGATCGAGCAATTGTTCGTTGCTCCGATAAGCCGGGTCAGTATTATCTTCGGAAGATTCGCCCGGACCTTCTTCACTGACTTGGCGATAATCGCGTATACAGTGCTATTGATAGGAGGACTAGGTCACCAGCAAATATCCATCGGGAATCCTCTTTTGTTTGCTCTCGTAATCGCTATACTATACCTCGGGGTCCTCGGCTTCGGACTCATCTTCGCCGGTATAACATTCAGAATCAAGTCGTTCAACATCCTTTCAAACCTGACCCAGTTCTTAGTCATCGGGCTCTGCGGGGTTTTCTTCCCGTTGACAGCCCTACCTGGACCGGTTAGGCTCGTATCCTTCATGATTCCTTTCACCTACTTTGCGGATCTGCTCAGACACTCCGCCTCAGGTGCAACAACGATAGCTGATCCTGCATTGGAGGTTTTGGTCGCTCTTGTGCTGGGCCTGGGGCTATTTGTTGTGGGATTGTTGTTCTTCAAGGCGACCGAGAAGTACGCGCAGACCCGGGGCTTGATTGGGACCCACTAGACCCTAATTTCCTGCCAAGAATATTCAGATGATATATGATATAGACCACTAGTCCTCCAACAGCGTCCATAGCCACTGCGCCAGCGACAAGTGTGATGTCGTTAACTATTCCCGCATCAAGATATGCCGCCCACTGTTGAACTGCACCCCACATCGACCCCACTGCGACCGCGACGCCGATTGCCAAAAGGGCCTTCTTCTCCGGAGGAAGTTTCACTTTCAAGTTGAGCACCCAGCTCGATACCACGATGGCCCAGATGAGATGAAGCAATAGTGTGAAGGGAGTGATATTGAAGGGGTCGAAGAGGTTGAGAACAAACCCGACCCCGGATATGAGGAGAGCGCTGGAGGAGGAGACGAGAGTTATGCTAAGCCATCTGGGAGTCGTGTCGAGTAAGCGCTTAGCTGTGAAGGTCATTTACTATTCCTCACGTTTTTTCTCCACTACCATGGTCGATTGGTGAAGATGGAATGGCAACGAGAAACTGATCTTATGTTCCTTCAGGAACAAGCTCAAGCGTGGCCAGTGCTGTACTGCGACGACGCTTCCTATTATTCCCCCTGACAAAGAAAGAATCGCGTAGGTGGCTGTAAGAATGCCAACCGCAGTCTGGAAGGCGACGGACCAGAGGCCACTAGGAAGGCTCAGAAGATTTGTTGCGACCCAGAGTCCGATACTTGCCAGTCCGCCTAGAGTCCCTGCGAAGAAACCTGCGAGCGCCCCCTTCCACGGTCCCTGTTTGATGATGACACCTGCAACCAGTCCTGCGACAAAGGGTCCTATCTCAGGCAGGGCGACTCCGATGATCAAGTTGATGAGGAATCCCACTCCAATTGCCAGCAAGAGATCCCCTATGGTATCGTGAGGGGAGTCGGGGCTTAGTCTACCCATCGTATGCTCCTCCTTGATCTCAAAGACACTGCAGACCCTTTCGGGATATGTTGCTCGTAACCTCAAGGAAACCCATATGGTTACATTCAGACCCGAACTCTGGCCTGAGAACGTTGAGGGGCGCAATCTTCGACTGGGACGGAACTCTCGCTCAGATCGACGACCGCGAGTTCTACTGTATCAACCAAACCCTCATTGCTCATCACTCAGAGCCGATAGATCTCGGGTTTCTTGTCGAGAACTACTATCAGCGTGCCTACGAGATCGGCACGGGGCCGCGAATGGTGCTAGAAACCGCACTATCACGCGATGATGGTGCCCGAATTGATGAAGCCTACGAGACCTATCGAAAACTGTTCCGGGATACAGTGGACAAGGCGAAGCTTCAGCACGGTGCAATCGAACTCTTGTCCGTGCTGAAAGCCCGTGGGTTCAAACTTGGAATTGCCACGATGCGATTCACGAGGTCCGTGGTAGCTAAAGAGCTAGACCTACTGAAAGTCAGCCCACTAGTCGATGTGCTGTTCACCCGAGAGGATCTCGGCCCTAGACGCGGATTGGAGTCGCTGGAGGAGGTCGTTGACGAAAGAAAGCAGCTAGTAATGAGGGCTTTGGACAGGTTGAAGCTTCGGGTTGAGGACGCGTTTCTTGTCGGGGATTCTTGGTGGGATGTTAGAGCAGGAAAGAAGCTTGGAATACGGACGGTCTTGGTGCGGACAGGGTTCGCGCGCTACAACGACTTTTCAAAGGAAAACGCCGACGTGACTATCGATTCGCTTGTCGAGTTGGAGAATAGGTTAGAGTCCAAAGGCTGGAACCTATAGACCTCGGCTTGGGGACGAGCCGTAACCGCGCTTGAGATACCTATCTAGGGTCTTCCTGGTGAACGAGTCTAGTTTGAGATTGTATGCCGCCCCGGGATAGACCCAGATGTAATCCTGTATTTCGTTCTGGTCGAGTTTCACCTGTTGATCTTTGGACTTGCAGTAAAAATCGATGAAGATGAAATGTTTTTTCTTGTAGAACTCAGGCGCGAAAATAGCCTCTTGCACAAGAAGCATCTCCACCGCTTCCACATCCAGTCCAACCTCCTCCTTGACCTCCCTCTTCACCGCGTCAACCATGCTCTCGCCAACCTCGATATGTCCACCCGGGAGCGTGTACTTGTCAAACCACTTGTGAGACCTCGCCAAGAGGATCTTGCCCTGTTGGTCGACGATCAGGGCTCCCACCGTTGGTTCAGGAAACACTTGTTTGGTTGTTGTGGTGGTTGATGATTCCTGGTTTGAGGAGGTCAATTGAGATCAGTGGTCGTGATTGGTTCTACTCCCATCTTTTCAAGTTCGCGGAGGAGCCTGTTTATTCCGAGCCAGTCGCTCGCGATATGTCCTAGAACGATCAAGCTCCCAGAGGCTTCGTTTGCGAGCCTCGTGAGATCCGGTTCCGCGATGTGAATGTAGGACAGCGTGTCTATTCCGTTTTGGAAGTAGGTCCTGGCAATCTCATAGCCCCCGTTAGTGTAGGCAGCATGACTGATCGCTATCTTGCCTGCTTTGTTCTTCGGAGAGCCTAACCGTACTTCGATCTTGGACGCAGCTTTTCGAAACTCAGGAAAACGTGCAATTCTTGAGACGACATCCTTCACGGCCGAGTTTTCGTCAGCACCTTTCAAAATATTCTGGATCATCTTCCGACCTATCTCATCACAAGGGCTGTGAATTGACAGCAGCGGCATTCGAAGCTTCTTGGCGGCACTGGGTGTCTGGTCATAATTGTCAGGGTGATGCTGGAGTTCTAGGACTCGCAATTTAGGCTGGACAGCTTTCCGTGCTATGACTTCTGGCACCCCGGCCTCCTTCAATTGGTCAATGTGCCGTAGGAACACCTTGTAGCCATCTATCCGAGCCTTGCCTCCCGCGGGATGGTGCGCTATCACAGCGTCGCATCCAAGATTGCGGGCTAGAAGGAGTTCGGCGACTCCGACATCGATCGCGACGAGAACTTTTCGGATCCCTCGTCCTTTAACGTGAACCTCGCTGTCAGCAGGTATGCTCTTGAATCCGGCTAATTTCAGTGATGTCCGTATTATCTGCTGAGTATCCATCAAGAGCGGCCACTTCTAGACGACTGGAGGAGTTATGCTCTTCCGCCTTTGGTCATCTTCTTGAGATCTAGGATTTCGTCGAGCTTCTCCTTCGGGAGAATTTTCTCTTCTAGAATCACCTGTCGCACTGATTTATTCTCAGCTATGGCTTTCTTAGCAACCTTAGCCGCATTATCATAGCCGATGTGTGGCGTTATTGCTGTTACAACCATCAAGCTTCTATCCGCGTAATTGTAACATCGTTCGCGGTCCGCTGTGATTCCTGAGACGCACTTCTCGGATAGGACCCTAGAACCGTTTGCTAGAATCTCTATTGACTGGAGAAGGTCGTATGCGATGACAGGCATCATGATGTTGAGTTCCAGCTGGCCGAGAGAACCGCAGACGGTGATAGCCGCATCATTTCCTATAACCTGAGCGGCGACAAGGTTGACGGCTTCAGGGATGACCGGGTTGACCTTTCCCGGCATTATGCTTGACCCAGGCTCCGTTGCTGGCATATCGATTTCTCCCAGCCCGGTGCGCGGGCCGGAGTTGAGCAGCCGGAGATCGTTGGCGATTTTCATTAGGCTGACGGCTATGGTCCTTAGAAGCCCGCTCGCCTCGACACACGCGTCTTTTCCCTGCATCGATTCGAAAACGTTCGCAGCTTTCCTGAAGTTGAAGCCTGTAAGTCTGTTAACCTCTCTTATTGCTAGGTCAGAGTACTTGGAGTGGGCATTCAGGCCTGTTCCGGTCGCGGTTCCACCGAGCGGGAGCTCTAACAACGTATCCCGGGCAAGTTCTGCTCGTCTAATGCCGTGTCGTATCATACTGGAGTAGGCACTGAACTCCTGACCGAGTGTAACCGGTACTGCATCTTGGAGGTGAGTTCGACCAGCCTTGACGACATCATCGAACTCGATTGTCTTTTGTTCGAGCGCCGTGACGAGTGATTGTAAAGCCGGAATTAGTTTCCTCCCGATCGCTTCGGCTGAACAGACGTGAATGGCGGTAGGGAAGACGTCGTTTGTTGATTGGCACATATTCACGTGGTCGTTTGGATGAACGAGCTTCTTGTCTCCACGTTTTCCCCCGAGAAGCTCGATAGCCCGGTTTGCAATAACCTCGTTAGTGTTCATATTTGTCGAAGTGCCGCTGCCAGTCTGGAAGACGTCAACCACAAATTGATCATAGAGTGAGCCCTCCATGACTTCCTTTGCAGCTGAAACAATAGCCTCGCCCCTTTTCGGCTCCAAGAGCCCGAGTTGCATATTGGCTCTCGCCGCAGCCAGCTTGACAAGAGCCATTGCCCGTATGAACTCCTTCGGTAGGCGGATCCCTGAGATTGGGAAGTTTTCGACAGCCCTCTGCGTCTGAGCTCCATAGTACGCCGAGTTCGGGACTTTGACTTCTCCCATCGTATCACTCTCAACCCGATATTCTTCAACAATTACCATTTCTAGGGTCGACCATCGACCCGAAGGGTTCGGTGGACTAAAAAAGACTCTCTATCTACCCAAGGAACAGTACATCAAATATCTCTACGGATGAGCGAGAAGGGAAATAGTTTCGTCCCTCTCTCCGGTCTAAGACAGACGTGCTCTGACTGTAGACACGGTTTGCTTTCGGTAAAACAGATTCGACAGAATAGCATCGTCTTGCGTAAACAGATCCGAGAGGTCGCGTCGCTTCTTACCCAAATAGATCATGACCGCAGATTGCTCCAGCGGGACAGGAGGCTACGCCATGCACGAGTGCGTCTTTGACGGTTTTTCTCGTGATTGGTTGAACGTCTCTTACCAACAGGTCTCCTCTCTTATCATGGCCGCGTCATATGATTCCTTTGAAATGCCTTTGACGTGTCCCACTGCTTGGTGCAATTGGTAAACTCGTGAAGACCTGATTTTCAGGTCCAACTCTATCTCCGCTCGGACTAGTTTCCCAGTCTTCGTTTTGGTGTATGTTATGACAACGAAACTTCCACAAGTGCTACACACTTGGAGATTTATCCGTGATAGCTCGTGAGCATGATTATCTGTGTCTGATCGTTCTCTTTCCCTCGCCTGCACTTGCACTTCCTAGGCCTCTAGCTTCAATCTCACTTTGGCTCATTTGCCAATGGAGATTTGGAATAGCTGGCTAGTTCGTGAGTTTACGGAATCCAGTTTGGGTGGGTTCGCCTGCGAGTAATTCCTCTATTCCTGGGAGTGAAACCCTGACGGTCCGCTCTTCGCGGAGAGACTGCTTCGCTGTCTCCAAGAGCCTAACGACGCTAGCGCCAAGCGTTCCATCTGATCGGTTTGTGTATGCTTTTGAGTCCGAGTCTCTCTCGACACATTCAGCGAAGTGGATGATCTCCTCCTGCAACGTGTTGCTCGGAGCAGTCGATACTTCCTCCGTTTTGTCTGGTTTTTGAATGACAAGTTTCTGGTCGAGGCAGTCTAGTCGGGCTACGGCGTCGCTGCCTACCACTGTTACATCTCTGTGCTTCTCCATGTCCAGCCAGCTGAGTTCTATGCTTGCGTTGACGCCGTCAAGATGTTCAGCGGTGATAAAAGCCACCTCATCGCCTGCTTCGCCTCGATATCCTCTGCCTCTGCACGAGATCTTGGTTGGCCAAATATCGAGAAGGTTATTACAAATGTCGAAGGGGTGCGGGCCTAGGTCTGTAATTACGTCTCTGTCTTTCTGTGGGGGTAACAAACCTGTCCAGCGGAAGCGGAGATAGTAGATGTCCCCTAACACTCCACTGTCTATTACTCGTTTCAGCTCTTTGACTCCATTATTGAACCGGTGGACGTGTCCCACGCTGAGAACCCTGTGGGTTGTGTCGGCGAGTCTTACCAGCTCGTCGGCTTCCCTTCCTCGGAGAGCGAGAGGTTTCTCAACGAGAACGTGTTTCCTCGATCTTAGGAATTTGGACGCGACTTCGAAGTGAGTGTTGTTCGGCGAGCAGATGTGGGCAACCGAAGCTGCCTTATCAGACAATAGATCGTGATAGTTCAAACGATAGTTTAGAGGGCCGAATTCCTTTCTGCATTGTTCGAGGATTGTGGGCGAGTTGTCGATAACAGAGTAGAGTCTTACGCGGCCTGTAGTCTGAGATATGTTCAAGATCTCTCGAATCACTTTCTTACCCCAGTAGCCCGCTCCCACTACTGATATGTTCAGAGGCATCATTTCAATGACCACTTCTTGCTCTTACGATATAACCAGCACGTCCATGGAAGAACACAATCTACCACATTGCACCACAATCCAGTCTTTCCATCAGATTTCTTCTCGCTTGAGAGTGCTGAGTTCGATAAAGGGCGATTTTTTCATGCCAGGAAACTGCAACATTTACATTCCTGCCACATTTTGATGCGAGTATCTCGGTGTCCTTGATTTGAAATTGGTCAGATTTCAGCGAAAGGCCGGAGAAAGCAAAATCGGCGTTATGATCGACGCGAAACACGTAGCCGAGATAACCGGTGCAAAGTCTTCTTCAGAACCAATCCTAGAATTCCTAAGCGACTCTAAAGCAGAATCGAAGGCACAAGTGGCGGCAGGTTCCGCGAAGAAACATTTGGACGACGGCAAGCAAAGCGAGAAGGGGTACTGGAGGCTTGACTCCGTTACAGTGTTGCCGCCAATAGCGCGTCCGTCAAAGATTATTTGCATGGGCGGCAATTTTTCGGACCATCTGGCCGAAGGTAAGAGCTCACTTCCACCATTCCCGGTATCTTTCCTCAAAGCGCCAACATCACTTATCGGCCATCGAGCGCCCATAATCTACCCGAGGACAGTCAAACTTCTCGACTACGAGGTTGAACTCGCCACTATCATCGGGAAAAGGTGTAAGAATATTCCTAAAGAAGATGCCCTTCAGTATGTGGCAGGCTTCTCAGTATTCAACGACATAAGCGCAAGGGATATCCAGTTCGCCGAAATGAAGCGCGGGTTCTGCAATCTTGGCAAGAACTTTGACACCTTTGGTCCAATTGGCCCTTGTCTCGTAACCCCCGACCAGTCCGGAAACCTAGATAATCTCGGAATGGAACTCCGAGTAAACGGTCAAACCCGTCAACAAGCAAGTACCAGGAAAATGGTCTTCAAAGTCCGAGAGCTCGTTGAATTCTTCTCGTCCATGACTTTGGAACCAGGTGATATCATAACCTCTGGGACTCCATCCGGTGTCGCGATCTACCGAAAGCCAGACAAAGAACCCTACCTTCTCAGACCAGGCGACTCGATCGAGGCCAAGATCGAAAACTTGGGAAGGCTCCAGAATACCGTAGTGGACGTGCAGCCACCATACTCGACTTCTAAGAAGTAGAACAAACCCTCAGAGGAAAACCCAAGCTATTAGATTGTGGAGAGCCACGATGTTGAGTTCCGTCGCTATCCTGAAACCGACAGAGTTGTTTCAGCTGCGATTGACATCAAGCAGCGACCCTAGTCGAATATGGAAAATTGGAGATTGAAGAATCAATACTCTGATATCACCATATATCGAGTATCGCTGACACGAGTAGGCTAAAGTGTTCGGTTGTAATCAGTCTCAGCACTCTGTGGACTGACCGTTCAAATATTTCCGGCGCGAACTTCCATGATAGGAGAAAAAAAGGAATGAAAAAGGCACTCGTGAACAAGAAGGCCCGAATTCTATGCTTCACACTCCTCGTTCTAGCCCTCACAGGTGCGGTCGCTGCGTCACAGCTCGGAAGATATGCAGGTGCAGTTGGCGATTCATCGATGCAAGGTAGAGCCCACGGGAGTTCTACAACCACAAGCCGAACCCCAACCACCTCAACAATATCCATGACCGCTGCCGGTACTGGCACTTACTTCGACCATGTAGTGATCATCGTTATGGAGGATCATGGCATGATAGACATTTGCGCACGAAATCCGCCCCCTTGTTCAAGCACTAACGGAGACCCTTACACTGCTGGACTGGCAAACTCGTACGGAATCGGATCCAATTACACTGGTGTATCGCACTTCAGCCAGGCTGACTACATAGCCCTCTTAGGCGGAGACACCTATGGCTGTGTCGGCTATCCATGCACACCTTCATCCCACGCGAACCTCGTCGACCGATTAGAGGCAGCAGGATTGACATGGAGAGGATACATGGAGAACCAAGCTCTTGCTAGTGGGTGCGACACCAACTACAATCAGCCGTATACTCCAGAGCACAACCCGTTCGTCTTTTTCACAGATATCACATCTAGCGCCGCGCGATGTTCCAACGTAGTTCTCGCGAATCCGAGCGGTTGCGCCGTGACAGATTGCACTCTTGTCAGCGACCTCAACTCTGCTTCCGCGCCAAGCTTCATGTGGCTTACACCGAACAACTGCGATAACATGCACGGCTATACAGGCGGTTGCTCAGCCTCCATCCCCTTCGGGGACGCCTATCTCAGCGGTCTCGTTCCGAACATCCTTAACAGCACGACATTCAGGACACAGAGAGCCGCGCTATTTGTTGTCTTCGACGAAGGGAACGGGTATTGCCCCTTCAATAACAGCTCAGAGGACTGCGTCTACGCGGTCTGGGCTGGTCGAGGAACAAAAAACAGCTTTGTCACAACTAACCCATACAACCACTACTCGTTCACTCGTACGGTAGAGACGAATTGGAACCTTGCTAGTCTGTCCACCAACGATGCCGCAGCCACTCCAATGACAGAATTCTTCACATACACTCCACCCTCAGTCAGTTTCACCTACACACCAGCTAACCCCGGACTACTACAGACAATCCAATTCAATGCTACAGTCATAGGGGGAACTCAGCCATACAGCTATGCCTGGGACTTCGGCGATGGATTTACTGCCAGTGGATCTACAGCTAGCCACTCATACATACTACCGGGAACCTACACAGTAGCGATAACTGTCAAGGATGGTGTAGGGCAAAGTGCCACGGCTTCGAAGAACGTAACGGTCAGCATTACACTGCCATAGAACCCAGACTTCCCTCTTCAAGCCAATTTCTCCACTCTTTTTCTTTTGGTGACTCATCCGAGGCTCCTCTCGCAGGAATTTTTGATGACTTCGAAGGGCGAGTCGAGTCTGCGTTAGGTCCAAGTTATTGGCAAGATTCCATCGACGACTCAGGCGCCAGAGAAGATCAGTCGCCTCCTGTCGAGTTGGCCCAGGTACTCGAGAACGAGTGCTTCTATGACTCAAACATAGACGATGGGCAAGTTGCAACGACGCTAAGTGTCCGAGGAGTCACGCTGTTTCTCTGGGCCGGGTGTAACAAACTGCTTCTGACTAGCATTTGCCCCGGGTCATCTTCTTAGGGGTGAAACGGAGCGACTCGGGTCTTTGCCTATTCATTCCTCAGTAGTACGTGAATGAACTATGTTCACGGATGCGAATCTTCCTCGTTCTACAATCCGCTCAGGTTGGCTGATAATGGGATTTCGTCAAAACGAGCCCCTGGTTTGGAAGGAGTGGATTATTGAAGCCCGGATGCAGGTCCGCAGGCATTCATAGACTAGATCAGTTGGGTGTCGCGGACCCGAAGGTCTCACGAGAGGGCAGAGATAGTTCGGTTAGCCTAAGTTGCGAAGCCTTTCTCGAAATGGCCCAAAAAAGCTTGGATCCCTGTGGAAGAGTTTTAGGTTTACAAGTCTGCCATTCTTAGGATGTTTCCCTGGGCCTTATCGGTTCGAAGACTATGTTAGGGTCGAGGCGTCGCGCCCCTGCACTTATCTGCGTCAGAATTCGTTCGGCTAAGGGCCGAGCAGTGGAAGGCTGACAGTGATCGTTTTCGAGACCGTAGCTGTCTGACCGTTCGCATTTGTTACAGTCAGGGTTACCGTATAGGTTCCGGGGAGAAGATAGGAGTGGCTGGTGGAGGCGCCAGTGTCTGTTGACCCGTCGCCGAAGTCCCAACTGGTGCCAAAGAGGTTGCCCGTCCAACTGGAGCAACCGGCGTTGAAGCTGCAGAAGTGGGTGTTCTCGTTGCAGTCCCAGTCGAAGCAGGCCGTCGTCGCACCGGCTCGGCCGGCCACGGCCATGAGCAGGATGCAACCGGCGAAGAAAGCAATCTTGTTTCGCATAGATCTCCTTCACGTAAAGCGGTCTTCTGTTCGCCGCAAGGGTTTGTCCTGGCAGGAGGGTTGCGGTACGACTACGGATTGTAGCGTGGACCTGAAATTGGCGACTATCCCTTTCTTGCTCTCCGGAGCCGCGGGCCACCAACGCGGCCATGGCTTTCTGCGGCGCAAGCCCTTAGGATGAGCGGCATGGACGGCAGACGCAGGCAGGACATTCATCCCGGCCTTCTCGTCGAGGTGGTCCTCAAGAGAGATCAGGCGACGGGCCAGCGCACGCGCGGCATCGTGCGGGAGATCCTGACCCCCTCGCCGACGCATCCCCGCGGTATCAAGGTCCGGCTGGCGAGCG
>Ga0066658_10000436_pt1 | contig 15240 bp, 18 predicted proteins | sample GraSoiAngelo_107_FD_75174 | JGI IMG/M metagenome (GOLD analysis project Ga0066658, IMG submission 75174) | Grasslands soil microbial communities from the Angelo Coastal Reserve, California, USA - 14_0903_09_30cm | ecosystem: Environmental > Terrestrial > Soil > Grasslands | place: USA...
GCTGAGCCCCGAAATTCCTTGGCTGCCTTGTCGCCGATGAACGCGAGGATTGAAGGAACCAATGCTGAGCCGAGAAAGAACAGAGACCCTGCAACAATGATGATTGGTCCGACCGTGTTGTAGGAATCAATCCAAGACGTGCCGGGAGGAATGCTGATCAGCGGCCCGAAAACCTCCGGAAGAACCAGGAGGAACCCTATTTCGCCTAAAGCTCCCAGGGCCATTGTCTCGGTTCGGCCGATTTTGTCAGACAACCGTCCGAACAAAAGAGCCCCCGCGCCGAGAAGTACCAGCCCGAGAAGAATGGGAAGTGCAGCCTGAGAAAGATCTGTCTTTCCCATCCTCGCGGCAAGCCTAGGCAAGAAGATGTAGAACCCCAGTACCACCGTAAGAGCGAACCATACGGGCAGGATTGCTGCTACATCGCTTGTCAAGCTAGAATACATCTCCTTCAGACTTCTTCGTTCGTGCGCGACGTGTGCCGGTTCCCGAAGAATGAGAAATACAGCGACAGCTGAGACCCCGAGGATAGCAGAGACGACTAGGAAACTCGCTCCGAGGTCAGCGGCGAAGATGCTGCTGAACGCGACACCGAGGACTATGCCAACCCCATACCCTCCTAGGTTCGCAAGATCAAATCCACCCATGCCAACCCCACGATTGGTCACAACCGTCAGGTCGGTGATCATCGTCAACGAGGCAACCGTTACCATAGCCGCGGCCAAGCCCTCGAATCCGTGGGCACCGCCCACAAGCACAAGGTTGTTGGATAGACCGATAATCAGGCTCAGGATTGCGATAAGCCCCAGACCCGCCACGAACACCTTTCGTCTTCCTTTGCGATCCACGTAAGCGCCAACAGGCAGAGCTGAAACTCCCTCGACAATAGGATAGATCGCCGTTACCACCGCGGCGAGAGCCGATTGAGTTTTCGGAATCGGAAGGTAGAGAGGAAAGAGGACCAAGATGACACCAAACCCTATCCGAGTCAGAAAGACGGCAAGATACAGAATGGAAAGTGTTCCGAGCTTCGCAAGCCAGCCAGAACTTGCCCCGGGGCCTTGCGCTTGAGGGTCAACAGTCAACGGTCAGACACATTTCTATGGCTCGGCAAGCTCGAAGGGCCCGCAGTTAAGACCTTTCGATACCCGGACCTGCTTTTTCCCCTGGTCCCGAATCTCTCGCTTGCCATCTAGAAAGCTTAATTCCGCTCTAGAAAAGCGTCGTGCCTGCCCAATCTGCCGAGCATCCGCAAACCCAACTCAAGTCGTTCAGAGGGTCTTAGTGCTAGAGCATTGCGTTAGTTTTGCCAGGCTCTACTCAATTTAGTGAACGCCATAGAGATCTATTTGTATGGTCGAAGTTACTCATCTTCCTCTGGTTTGTTTCACAGCAATTCAGACAAGCATCAGAGACTTGCTTCCCACTAACCAAGCGATGAGAAGCCGCGAGTCTTCAGCGAGCGTAGGCCAATAGAATGATTCAGACGTTTAAGTTGAAACACGGGAAAGACTTCAGCACTCAGCTACGAAAAGCTCATCAAGTTGGCAATGTTGCTCTTAAGACTCATACACTCTCTACTGCTGATGTGAAGCAGTTCGGTCTTCCAAGCTATATTGCCCAGGGCGTTCTACGTAAATATTCTCGCAACAAGAAACTGAAGCAAGTCAGAAGTGTCAAGCTAACAATCAACAATCCAGCAGGGTTTCGATTTGAGAGTGGAGTTGTCTCTGTCAAGTGTCTCAGTCTAGCTCTTCCCTGGTATTATCGAAACTTTGAGACTTTGAATCAGATAGAGCTTGATTCTCAGTATGCTTATGTCTCTGTCTCGTTTCCAGATAAGCCTCAAATTGTTCCTCAGAGTTGGATTGGAGTAGACCGCAATACTACAGGACATGTTGCCGTCGCGGCAAATCCTTCTAACGGCAAAGCTTGGGTCTTTGGAGTTAGGATTCCACACGTTCATCAGAAGTATCTTGCGCTACGTCGCGAGTTGCAGAAGAAGGGCCACTACAAAGTTGTCAAGAAGATTAAGAATCGTGAGTCTCGGATTGTTAGAGATCTGACGCATAAGATTTCTCGCTCGATTGTGGAGCTTGCAAAGTCTCAGAATGCTGGTATCAAGCTTGAATGGTTGAAGGGTATTCGTCAGAGTAGTAGATGGAGAAGCAGTAAGCTTCATTCTTGGAGTCCGTATCGGTTAGAACAACAGCTTCTCTACAAATCAAAGATGGAAGGAATCCCAATAACCTACGTTGAGGCAAGAAACACGTCTAAGGACTGTTCTCGCTGTGGATGCGTAGGGATTAGAACCGGAAATCTCTTCGAGTGTCAGAACTGCAGAAGAGTTGGAAATGCGCACGTCAACGGAGCTTTCAACATAGCTCAACGTCGCTCCATTTCCATTCCGACGTTCAAAACGCAGCGTTGGAGGGCACCATGATGAAACTGGCTGTGCCTGTGAAGCAACTCTGTGAGGCTCAGAAAGTAGAGCGGAGAGACTTCAGAACTCCCCGATGCTTCAGCGAGGGGAGTAAGTCAGTAAAGTCTTATGAACGGGTTTCAGTTCCACGGGTGATGGCCGAGGAGCCGCCGAGGTTGGCCAATTGAAAAGGACCCTCGAAAGCTCAGCCTGTTCCTCCGAGAAGGGGGAGGCGAGGGAGAGCACCCGGCTGAAGATGGTAACATCTGACACCGGGCTGACGGTCTCTTGACGAGACCGGCCCAGTCGCAGGTTCAAATCCTGCCCTCGGCACCACCAGAAGAACCTCACGATGCCGTATCCAGAACTGTGATCTGCTACTAACACCAGCTAGCGCATTCGAGTGGCCTACTTGTTAGAGCAGATTCTGTTTTTTTTTCACGCAGAAGAGACTTCTTTCTGTCGAGTCCTCATCCGTATTTTACCAGACTTGCATCTTTTCGTATGACCCTGTCGCTCGGAATGACTAGTGATACTGGACTCTTTGCGCAGGCACTTGCTAGTGCCATAGACGCATTAGGCCTCGAAACCTTCTCTGCAATCTCAGAACAGGAGCGGGTTGTTCCGTAGGAAAATGGACTGAAGCTCCTCCGAACGGTATACTAAATCGAGGTTGCTTGAATATTCAATGAAAGATCTTTGAGAAGGACCACATCATCCCGCATGCCCACAGGCATTAGTCAACCCAATCTCAAAGGATGAGGTTTGCAAACGCACCGCGGTTTATAAACTTCCAGTTGTTAAGGGGAGGTTATATTGCTCGGTTCGGATCAAGGCGTCTGGCAACATTTCGGGTTCAGGTCAAATCCTCTCGACCCCAGACCGTTGATAAGTTCGTAGACCTGCTCTACGAGGTCTATCAGGGCGAGATCCGCTTCATATTCAAACGTCTTACAGACATAGTCTATGAGGTTACGGCTGAGCTTCCTAGCGTCGACCTAATCCCGTCGGACCTCGCCTTCAAAGTTCTAAGAAGACTGGCAGAACAGAAACTCTCCCAGCTACCGCTTACGGACGGGACAAACGCATAACGCAGAAGATGGCACAGGGACCTTTTCGAATCAGAGACTACAAAGAGTTCAAGCTTGCAAGCCAGCGGGCGCTGTTGAGAAAAGTCAGACGTTTACAGAAGATGGAGCTACTGCAATCCGCGCGGAAGGACGCAAGGACCGTGATCTACAGAACCATCGCGGATGCCAACATTGTTTTCGGAACTCAGAGGTAGCGTCCAAAGACGTTATTCTTCTGATGACTTTCTAGCCGGACATATCGCTTTCAATCCACAGGTCCAGATGGCACGGATTCGCCCCCAACTCACTTGTAGTTAGCTATGTTTGTTCCTCAACAACGTCAAGGTACCTAGGGTCTCCAAATCTGGAAAGAAGACCCAGGTGTCCGTAGATCTCAAAGTCCTCTATGGCCGTCAACCATATGTAAATAGTCGGACCACCCTGGACAGGTGTTGAACGATTTTGGCCCAGCATAGTCGGCGCTTGAGCGAGAAGATCTCTCCCCAGATTCTAAGGGAAGCTCGGACCAGACAACGAGATGAGAGATGGCTTAACTCAGCCTCCACTCCGACGTTGCGAAGATATCACGGAAAATACGTGGCTGTGAAAAATAGAAGGATACTGGCCTCCAGTCCTACCATGAAGGGTTTGTACGAAAAACTTGACAAGCTCAACCCTGGAATGGTTCTAATAACGAGGATCGAGAAGCCCTCGCTTCTGGTATATGTCGAGTTTCACTAAGAGCTGGATGAGGCAGAAGACCCACACGGGTACTACTCATCGTCCCATCGTCGATCTAGCCTTCAAAGAGAAGAAAAACTACAACCTTTACTCGTTCATCGTAGATAGCGGCGCAGACATCTCGCTTGCCCCCCGCCAGCTGGCAGAACGCATCGGCCTAAACTGGGCAAGAGGCTCGAGGATTAGCCTGACGGGAATATCTACCCAACCAGAATGCTCCGTTGAAGGTCGCATCCAAGAGGCAGCAGCATTCGTCCCCGATCTCGCGCTAAACCTGTCTCTGCCAATATGCTTCGCCGACGGCGACGCACCATACCTGATTGGACGAGAAGGATTCTTCGACTGGTTCAACATCACCCTCGAGAAGAAGAAGCGAAGAACTCTCTTCAGATTGACACACTAGGAAGTAACACTGGGGCGCAAGTCTCTCTGGACTAACTTGAGCACGGAAAGGCCAATCCACCCTAGGTTGGAAGTTCACGAGGTGCTCCGCTAGAATGGTCTAGAGTTATCGGCTGCGAGGAATCCTATGGGTTCTTATCTTTCTAAAGGATGATATTATTCCTGGGTCCAAGGTATGGTTGAGGAATCTTGGAACCATGAGGTTTTCCTGAAGTCCCGCCCTCAGGTAATCATTTGAACCGGAATCTTGAACGAACGGTGTGGGTCTCTCCGTCGTAGAAGATTATTGCAAGATTGTCGACCACGATATCTAGTTCGAGTTACTTTCTGCAAAGCCTACCTATTACCTTCGACAGGCTTCGCTCGTCGATAACATCTCGGGCAAGTGTTATGTGAGGAACCCAGGACTCGGGCTTGTAATGTGGCGATAGTCCAGAGGCCATGGAGGAGATGGTTCTCCAGAGAGACAAGTGAAGCCTAGAAAGCTCAGGCGTCCGAACGACGGGAATGTAAAGAGTTGGAATGAACCCGGTGAACAGTCCGAGCCCACCAGCGTGGGCGCGAAATCTGCGGCTCCGCTTTGCAAACATGTGAAGTCTAGCTTCTAGCTTCGCAAAGTTGTATTCGGTGGCGCTTTGAAAGGAAAAATGTGGATCTGGAGCGTGGATTCCCAAGGTTTTCTCCAGCTCCTTCGATAGCGATCTTACCGTCCGGTCGTTCTTACTGTCAAGGAACGATACAATAGCTTGCATCTTTGGCTTTGGTAGATGGTGAAGCAGCTTCAAGCATAATAGGGGTGGTGGTTCTTCGCGCGAAGTGAGAACTTTGGCGAGAAAGATAGCGGTCTCAAGGATCGATGAAATTCTGATTCAGGTCTCGGATTTGAAGCGGTCTCTAAAGTTCTATAGGGACGGGCTCGGTATCCTTTTCAAACCCACATTGTACGGCGATGGCTCGTTTGAGGCCGAAGTGGGACAGACGACTATCCTGCTTCACCCCGACTTCGATGATTCCATAAAGAAATTAAAGCGAGGTGCTGGCATACTCATCCACTTCTGGGTCTCAGACGCCGATGTTTACTGTGAGGCGATTCACAAGCGCGGTATCGTCCTCGATGAGGAGCCCGAGGATCGTCCTTGGGGACGCCACTTCGCTGTGGTTGACCCTGACGGATACCGGATCGAATTTCTTGCGCCAGTCAGAAGGAAGGTGAAAACCTGACCTGACTGCAAATCAAACATGTGAGCATCGACATTCGAGACTAACTCCGGCTAATCCTTGGCGTCGAAACTTGGAGCCCATCAAGCCGCCAAGGCTTGCTGAGAACAGCACTGTTGCAATTGTCTCGCCCACATGGGGCGGACCGCACGCTTTCCCCCACGTCTACGAGCTTGGCATCAGGAACTTGAAGAAGATGGGTCTTAGGATCAAAGAGTTCCCGACAGCTAAAGCTGACCCCGACTTTCTTTACGAGAATCCGAAAGCCAGGGCCGACGACATCAACCGAGCCTTCTCAGATCCTGCAGTAGACGCGATCATTTCAACGACTGGCGGAGATGTGGACTCTATCCGGATTCTACCCTACTTGGATAGCAAGGCCATACGTTCCAACCCGAAGATTCTGCTAGGGTACTCAGACACGACTAGCATACTATCCTATTGCAACCAACTTGGACTCGTAACCTTTCATGGGCCCTCCGTGATGGCGGGATTTTCCCAGATGGAAAATCTGCCTCCCTCCTTCGCAGCTCATGTCAACATACTGCTGTTTCATCGCACTGATGTTTACGAGTATCACCCGTACGAAACCTATTCAGAGGGATACCCAGAGTGGAGTGACGTGGAAAATGTTGGAAAGGTGAAGACTCCACACCCAAGTTCTGGCTGGACCTGGCTACAAGGAAAATCAGTTGCGAGAGGACGCCTTTTCGGCGGTAACATTGAAGTCTTGGAATGCCTCAGGGGCACATCATACTGGCCCTCCCTGGAATTCTGGGACGGAAAGATCCTCTTCCTCGAAACATCGGAGGAGAAGCCTCACCGATCATACGTCAGGAGGTGGCTGAGAACCTTCGGAATCCTTGGCGGACTGAACCGAATAGCTGGCCTCCTCGTCGGCCGGGCAATGAAATACACTGACGAAGAGAAGGAGAAGCTGGACCAAAATATCGTGGCAGTTGTGTCAGGAGAGTTCGAAAAGCCCAATCTGCCAATAGTCACTAACATGGATTTTGGCCACACGGATCCCCAACTTATCATACCCTTGGGGGTAAATGCAGAGATCGATTGTGAGGCCAAACGATTTCGACTGATCGAGCCTGCCCTTCGATAGGTCGCGGGCAACACCCAGCTGTCTCATGATCCCGGTCCCACCCCGTTCACTGTTAAGAGTGAGATATAGTTGTGATTAGTGGCTTAGAACGCCCCGTGCCCAGTCGAACCTAAACCTAACTGATCGGAACGTTTAACGTTTACGCGAGGGCCAGGAGCAATGATCATGAGCAAAGTGTTCTTTAGCGTAGGAATGACTCTCGACGGCTTCATCGCCCCCGAAGGGATGGATTTGGCGCACGCCGACGACCCGAGTTACAACGATTGGCTCAGCCAGTGGATGGATCTCCAGAAGTGGGTGTTCCAGCAACAGTTCTTCCGCAAGAATCTCAAGCTTGGCGAAGGAGGTGAGACGGGCCAAGAGAACAGCCTCTTGGAGACGACCTTCAAACGCACCGGCGCGAGCATCATGGGCAAGCGGATGTTCGATGGAGGAGAACGTTTCTGGCCTGACGAGGCGCCCTTCCATACCGGGGTCTTCGTAGTGACAAAGCAAATTCGCAGCCCCTGGGAGCGCCCGGGCGGGACAACGTTCTACTTCGTTAATGATGGCATCGAGAGTGCCCTGAGGCAAGCGCGCGAGGTCGCCGGTGGAAAAGACATTCGCATTGCTGGCGGTGCTAACGTAATCCTCCAATACCTTAACGCTGGCCTGGTCGATGAATTCTCCATCGCGCTGGCGCCGGTCATCTTCGGCACCGGTGTTCGCTTGTTCGACGGAATCGATCGACGAAAGGTTGCGCTCGAAGTCGTTGAGGCCATTCACTCGCCACTCGTCACGAACCTGCGATACATCGTCCACAGAAAGTGACGGGAAGCATCGTGGCCCGCGTCGATGCTGATTCAGTCTCTTACGCTTCGCGAAAAAGAACGCCTGATTAACGCGAATTACTATCCCTAAACTGGGAGAATAACTGGCTGAGTGCAGAAGCAATCCCACCCGGTGTTTCAACTCCCGAAAATACTGCCGAATCCAAAGTTCCTCGATAGTATTATGGTGAACCGGGAAAATAAACCCGGTGGGCTTCTCGTCCAAAATCTTCAAAAGGGAAGCGGGTGAAGAGGTTATCTGGTAAAAGGCTATTTTTTGTCATCGAGCGTAAGCCTTTGACACAGATTTCTTATGAGAACATAACTCAAGCCCTAAACGAACTAAAACACGAAGTTCTGTCTCATCAATTGTTTCTGAGCTGTTTTTCCAGTGCGGTTAGGAGAGGAGAAATCAAAGGTTTGACAAAATCTTCTCTCTTCCGGATGACTCTAGCTTACTTTCTCTTGGTTCCAGATGCAAAAGAGAAGTTCCTGACAGAATTAGAGAAGCAATTGAAGAAGAAGAGGACTTACAGTAGGACACCGGATTAGAAATCCTCAGAACTGAGATAGTAACGCGAATTAATCATTACGGGTTTCCCAGTGCCGGGTTCTAGGTAGTTGATCCAGCTGCTGGGGTGCGTGGTCGAACTCTGCAAAGTAGATGGAAATTCTTGAGAGCGATCTTTCCTACATCAGTCCAATCTGCTTCATCAGTCCGACTTGGTCGTAGAAGAGCCGCTCCTCAGTAATCTCCCCTTTATTGTTCCAAGTGGCAACGGTACAAAACTCCACACGAAAGCTCTTTCCCGTAGGCTGAATCATTTTACCGTCGGGTGTCTTCATCGGCCCTTTCATTGTGCCATAGAAATCAGCGACAGAGCAAGTGTGATTCCCCTGCTGGAATATAATCTTGTAAGGTCGATTTATCAGATGGTTGTCTGGAAAGGTTTTGAAGAACTCTACGGCTTCCAGGTCATGGTTATGCCGTCCTCTCGTCGGCTCAGGCTGACCTGGCCAGTAAACGGCGACATCCTCAATATGACGCTTTCTGAAGGTCTCCCACAGGGGACTTTTGGGGCCAGCGTTCCAAGCGTCATCCAGGGTCTGCATCAAATTAGTTAGACTTTCTACAACTTGTGACATAGACCTATGAATGGAGGCTCCGAGTCTTTTTAAGACTATTCGAGGTCAGTATTCTCGGTCCGAGTGGCTAAACTACTCGTACGACGGCGAGCTTTGGCCTGGTCGGAATCGCGACATCTTCTCCATTGGAGCGTAACCAGCGGAAATATTCAGCAATGGCAGACTTCAACTTGAACATGCTCTCCTTTGTGCTAGCAAGTGCTTCGCACTTGCTTTTTTTCAAAAAAGAGGGTTGGAGGGTAAGGGCATGTCCTGCCTACCCTCCCATATGCGATTCGCTGTTTGAATCGTTGTTGTCGAACATCGAGTGGAACTGATGTACAATGCCAGCACTGAGCATGTCGGCCATCTGAAGAATCTCCAGATGCACCTGCTCGTACGCGTTGACTGAGCCCTGGTAGTCCGCCTTGAGATAGACTACGGCTTCTTTGAGTGTCAGGTCTAAGTGTGTCTTCATCATCTGTTGCATCGTTTCCAGGGGCCAGTTCTTGGGATTGGCAGCGTGGAGGAATCCGGCGATCTGGTTCGCGTTAGCGTACCAGCGGCTGAGCGCGTCGTTGAGCGCTGTGTTGTCGCCTGCTTTGGCAGCGGTTAGGATCTCGGCGGCGATGGTGATGTGGTCATGGAGTAGAGATGTCAGCTGGTTTCCGGCTGTGTCGCCGTAGAAGGGTTTGATGGCGTTTCCAATATCAGCCTGGTTCTGTAATAGCCGGGCGACCGTTGTGGGCGTGTCTGGTAGTCCGTTTAGTACGCTGACTATGACGAGCCGAGTCCAGGTGATATGATCCTCCCAGAGCTTCCGCATAGCATCATGGAATGCCAGGGTGTTGATTCGGTCTGTCTTGGCTGAGGCTCCGATGCTACTGGCTACGGCTGTGACTGATAGGAGGCCGATGGTGACGAGGGCGATGGCGAGCAGTGTTTTTGATAGGTTCGGTCTTTTTGGCGTCTTCATACTTTAGTCACTTTTTCGTGGCTAAAGTAGGGGGTACTGTATAAATACCTTTCAGTGTCTATAGTATAAGCGAGAAACATGGGAGACCCTTCACTCCTCGGACCAATGAGAGCCCAGATCCTGGCATTGCTACTGGCTCAGCCCAGGACTGCGAAGGACGCAGCCGAGAGGCTCAAGATCCAGGTGAGCGCTGCGAGGAAACACCTCGAACGACTCGGAGAGCTCGGACTCGTAGACGAACAGTTCCAGAAAGCAGAGATGGGACGACCCAAGAAAATCTATACGCTGAGAGAGAAAGGAAAAGAAATTTTCCCCCGACAATACGACATGCTCCTAAACGAAACACTAGCCCAGCTAGCTAAGGACAAAGGCGTCGAATATCCAGAATCTGTAATGAACAAGATCGCAGACAACGTGGTGCAGAGAGAGGGTTCAGAACAAGCAACACGTGGAGAGAAAGCGGAGAAACTCTTGAAATTACTAGATGGACTAGGATTCCAAGCCAGCCTCAAGAAGAGCCAAGACAATTACGTCTTCACGAGCTCTAACTGCCCTCTGCTCAAGACAGCAGAGGCGCACCAAGAAATCGTGTGCCGAGGCTTCCACGAACAATTCATCAAAAAATACCTTAACACCGCACACTTGAAACGCGAAACATGGATCATCGACGGCGACCCCTACTGCACCCACACCATCCCAAAACCCTAAGCGAGTCCCAGAAAGCGCTTGAGCGATATCTGGATCTAGGGATAAGTAATCTTCATGCCTTCTATGTGAGCCCACTTCGTCATAACGTGTTTTGTTCGAGTTTTCTCACTCATAATGTGCTCCACCGGTATTCCTCGAACAGATAATGCGTCCGCAATGAGCGACCGATGACACCGCCAAGGCAGCGCTTCTGCACACATGATCGCAACGGAACTTTCTTGGGATAAGATGATCAATCTTTCCAACCCAGCCTCGAACTCGGCGGTCTGCATGTAATCAGCAAAGCCTCGAAAAGACAAGTTTCTCCAAGCCTTATTCTCTGAATCGACCTTCGGATGACGCAGTCCACCGAGCTCTTTCAAGTGAACATAATCCATTCCTGACGTTCGCAGATTAGCAGGGAGACTTTCCTGATTAAATTGCGGGTTTCGCTTTGAACGTGGAATCGTCCTCACATCGACGACCAACTTTACTCCCTGAGCTTTCAGAAGGCGAGTGAGGTCTTCAAGTGTTCGCGTCGAGTGTCCCACCGTTAGAATGGATGGAGTGGCCTCCGATGATCTCATCGCGCTTCCTCTACCACAGCTTCTGCGGTGCTGTTTCTCCACGTCCTTTCCGGACGGTCTTCCCAACCTTGAGCACACCCGCTGCGATGTCTCATCACTCACATCACTAGACTCAGCTTTCTACTGATGGTCTTTACAGAACAGCCGTGGCGAATGTCCGTTGTTCCAATAGTGACAATCTACTGACATTCCTTGCGGGGCTTCATAAGCAGTCTTCTCTCTAATTGAAGAAATCAGAGATAGATTGTGACCCGAGCCAGGCATCCGAAATAGGTAGGCTTTATTCCCGACCTACGCCTAAGCCCTTATTGAGGTTCGATTGGTTGAACTGTCAAAACCATCCGACAGTCTTTGATCAATCACAACCGTCTGTCACATTTTCGTCCAATGTAGGATGACGTAGGAATCCGATGGGTTCTTATCCTTCTAAAGGACAATATTGTTCCTGGGTCCAAGATATGGTTCAGGAATCTTGGAACCATGAGCTTTTCCTGAAGTCCCGCCCTCGGCACTATAACAGAAACTAGAACAAAGATCTCTGCCTCAGGGTAGAACATCTTCAACCTTCTCCTCTTTCGCCCTCTTTCTGAGATACTGAAGATCAATCTGGCTCCTAAACCCCTTCCACAGAGCCGTAGCCTGTTCTAGGTCAACTTGGCTTTTCCAGAATTTTGCGGCGGCAAGTCTATCCACTATCAAATCCTCAACTCCCACGATCCTAACTTTATACGGACCAGCGTGAATGATACGTGCCTTCTCAGGGTTTTTGGCAAACAGTCCGACAATGTGGATTGCCAACCCGAGAGCTTTGTTGAGCCAGATCATTCTTTCTCTCTCAAATCCTATCCGTTTCAGAATCTCCTCAGCCGCTTTCGAGTCTGGAGTAACGATGTCGATGTCGCCTGTCCTGAATTGGCCAGCAGTGTAGGTTTCTATGGCCTGGCCACTGACGATGTATACGGACTCCGGTTTCTCCCTTTCAAGTCTCTCAGTTAGGTATCCGATGAGAAGCATTTTTCTCGCTAACTCGTCAGGCTCTTTTCTGAGCCTTGGAACTACTGACTGTGCATTTCGAAATCGGGTGTAGCCGGAGACAGTTTTCCGAATAGGCTTCCTAGAAGTCATCGCATACGATACTCTCTATCCCCGATTCTCTCAAATCTTTCCCTGAAACCTATCGCGGCGAGTTCCGTTAGTGCAGAAAGTTCGCCTTTAACTCTGGAGCGGCGAGGGCCGCTGCGGATTCTGGCTGTAGGAGTAAAGTTCTCGCGTCTTAGCTGGGAGACTTCTTCGAGAGTTAGCGGAATCTGACGAATCCGCTCTCGACTTTTTCCCAGTTTACTTGGAATCGTTGCTCCACTTTTCTCCTGATGTCATTAGGGATGCCGAAGCCGAGTTTTGCGACTGGGCCGAGATAACAGAGAGTCTTCTGTCTTACTCGTCCTTCTTCTCTTACGCCTTTCGCCAAGTAGGCATATCGTCTCGATCCGACTTTCTTGACCCTAACATACATGAGGCCAAAAGAAAAGTGTGATTAGATAATAATGTTGTGCCTAGGTTTCCAAACCTGTGGGGTGACTGAACTTGCTCATAGGAAACCTCGAATCATATAGCTTCACTGTTTTCCGTGGCTCTGCACAGCCGGAGATATGAACCGAGAGTTTTAGTTCTGCTTGGAAACCCATGATTCAATTGGGGATCCTCAAGTCGTTTATGGGAACCGTTTCTCGAGCTCGGTTCCCTTCTAAGGGTCGTGTTTCCGCCCTTAGAGTGCTCGGAGCACTTTGGTAGGGTATTTGAGTCGGAACCATATTCCAACCCCAAGTCCCGCAAAGAATCCCAAGGAGAAACCGAACAGGAATTCGCCAGCAACATCCACATCCTTGACCACGGTTAACACCGTCGCTAAGACCCCACCCTGAACAAGCACCACCACTACTGATTTAGTGGTACCAGGGGTCGGGCTTACTCCAGTCAGAAAACCGGTCAGTACGCCATAAAGAAGCGCCCCGACAAGCCATAAGATGTCGACCAAATAATCCTCTCCACACGGTTGACACGTTCGAATTTAACGTTGGCGGTATTGTCGGTTGTCGTAGGTTCGAAAGGCTTGAGGATTTGTTTCAGAATCTGTTGTATACAATCCGTGATATATACCCCGGTTTCGATACTTTCGTTGGCCAACCTCCTAACGTGAAGGTTGAACGGTCAGGATCTTTATGCATATTCGGGTCGAAATTGCAGAATCACCATATGCTCTCTTTATCGTTAGAATTGTTTGAGGACGCTTGGCTTTTCCATTATTCATACACAATAGTAGGATCGAAGTCGTAACGAGTCCTCTCAAGTGCCTGTTCAAAGAGTGACAAACATTTAGCAGAAGTAAGGACTGAACAAATAGTTCAACCCCTGAGACTTAGAAATGTAGTTTTGTAAGCGAATCCGTCGAATCCGCTTGTGAGAGATTCAAGAATCCGGATAAGAACTTGAAAGGGATGGCTACCTGAAACTATTCTAGGCTAACAGTATCGAATCCAATAATCATTCAGCCCTTGGAATGGCACAAGCTACTCGGAATAGAGATCAACGTTCTCTTCTTCCGCTGGAAGCGAATCCTAGACTCTTCACTCGCTCAGTACTTCGGCTGTCATCTTTTCGAACTCTTGGAAGCTGATCTTCGTCGTCTTTCTTCGCGAGTATGCCTCCTTGAGCCCGGGTATCTTGACGACCGTGATCCGCCCGTGTTCGGCTTTGTAGATCACCTGGTCGCCAGGTTTCAGCCCGGCCTCTTCCCGGACCCCCTTCGGCGGGAACAGCTCTCCCTTTTGCCCGACACGACCCGACCCTTTCGCCGCCATTCTCCTTACCGGAATAATCCTTATTCACCGGAAAATATAAGCGTTGTACGGTAATTTGTCATCCACTAGAGCGGTCATGCTTGACACGAGCTACATGCTACCCGTCTTCGGCGTAGATGTTGGCATCGACTCTGCAGCATCGATCCAGGCGACTCTAAGCCGATTGGTGGCAAAGGGCACGGAGCTTTACATCTCCGACCTTTCCCCGTTCGAAGCCTTCATCAAGTCCTACCGGATAGCGGAGAAGATACGAGATGAACGAGGAAAGGAAGAAGCAAAACTTGGTCTACTCTTTGTGGCAAAGGGTGGCTGGGCAACAAGGATCGACCACAACGACGATGAGATAATAGAAGAAGCGTTCAAGGTTAGGCTGAAGCATAACGACCCTTTCGACTGCTTCATCTTCGCCACGGCGAAGGTCCGCAATATTCCCCTGGTCACTGAGGATGATTCTGCCCCGGATTTCATCGGTAACGGGCTCGTCATGACTTGGGCAGTACTCAAGAAGAGCTTGAGAGCTTAGATATTAACCCAGAGTCATAGTTCTGTCTTCGCGCCCCAGCAGGGGTCGGCTTATCGGGGCGACAACATACAAAAAAGTGAACCTTGGTCACGCGAGAGAATCAAAAGGATTTAATGGTAAATATCTATTTATCAACAGAAACGTCCCGTCAAGATCGGGCCTTTATTCGTTTGGAATAGATACAAGAAGCAACCGACTCTAGAATAGCCGATTTGGAAAAACTCATCGGGCAGCACAAGATCGAAAAACAGGCACTAGTTTTTGTCGTCTTGGAAGGAGGAGAGCCGGTAAGAAAAAAGCTCAGAAAGTAAATGCATAAGTCGAAGTCAGAGTCGCCCCAGTAGAGTCATTCCCATTGATCGTAATGGTATAGCTGTGACCGGGCTTGAAGGTGACTGCTCCAAAGTCGAAGGTCACCCCCCATGTGCTTGGGGAACCGCTAATGTAGCATGGGGTGCTGTTGTTGCAGAACTGGTCAGATGGGTTCAGGATGCTTGCACTGTCTTGAACTGTGACTTGGAAGAACTGCGTCCAAACTGCACTGTATGATGCGTTGGGCTCAATCACCAGAACGAGCGTGTCTGAAGTGGAGGCATTGACAAGATCAAGCCGTATGAACGCGGAAGTAGAAGACTGCAGTAGCAGATTGGTCCCTACTAATGGAAATGGATAGTTCGTACCATTAGCGCCGGATGGGCCAGTAGGACC
>Ga0066658_10000459_pt1 | contig 14859 bp, 15 predicted proteins | sample GraSoiAngelo_107_FD_75174 | JGI IMG/M metagenome (GOLD analysis project Ga0066658, IMG submission 75174) | Grasslands soil microbial communities from the Angelo Coastal Reserve, California, USA - 14_0903_09_30cm | ecosystem: Environmental > Terrestrial > Soil > Grasslands | place: USA...
ACCCCGAGACTTTTGAGTCCCCATATGTTGGCTCGATAATTTACCTTGTGGGGTGGAGCGGTGTGTCCTTCGCCGTGTCGTGGTAGATAGACTGCTTCTCGTCCTTTAACTTGTCCGATGGTCAGGGTTGGGGTTGGACCGTATGGTGTGCCGAGGATCTTTTCTTCGCCTTTGACGAGGGATTTGACTCCTGAGCCACCGATTATTGCGATGGGCGGTTTCATTCCTCTTCCTCGTAGAGTGCGCTCAGCTCGTGGAGGGAGAGCTTTGCGCCCTGGCTGAGCTTCTTCTTCGCAGCCTCTTTCAAGTTCTGCTTGTGAGTTTCTTCTTTTTGGCGCTGACTCATTTTCTCAGCTAGATCAATCGATTTTCTGACTACTTGGTATTGCTCGTCTGCGTCCTTGTATTCTCCGCGGAGCTGGTTGAGGGATTTTCTAACATCTTCCTGTTTTATCTTGAGTGCTTCGAACCGTTCGGATAGTATTACGATCTCCTCGTGATGCTTCTGGCTTTCCTCCGCGAGCTCCTGGACCTTCGCGTGTAGCTCGTCTGCTTCTTGGTTGGCTTTTGTGACCTCATCTCGTAGTCGGTTGATCTTCTTGGCCGCGTTTACTTGGGTTTCGAGAGCTCGGATCTTTATCATCAGACGCTTTTCTTCTTCCTTGCCTAGTGGTGCGGTTTGTACTTGCCATTCGAGCTGTTGTAGCTCGTGCTCGGCTGTTACAGACTGGAGGAGCTTGGGCGCTGTTTTCTGGAGAATCTTCAGTTTTGTGATGTTCTGTTTTGCTTTGTCTCGAAGGTTGTCTCGGGTTTTCTTGAGGGCTCTGACTGTCTCGTTGAGTTCGTCGCGGGTCTTCCGGCTTGCTTGGAGTTCTGTGCGTGTAGTGTCGAGTTTGCTTCTTACCTCGGATAGTGCTCCTAGGAGTTTGCGTTCGTCGGTTTTGATCCGCTGCCGCTCGTCGGCGAGCATTTCGAGATTGGTCATAGCTGGATCCCCGTTTGTAACTGACGGGTCTGATTGTTGGAATATGGGGAAGCCGCCTTATAGACGTTCAACTCACTCCCTTCCAGAAGGGAGGTCAGTTGGGGCTGGAAAGGGTTGGGAGTCGTCTGTCCCTGATCGGGACGGTGCACGTGGACCCTGCCAGCGCTACGAACGTTCGAGGCACTATTGTAGCGATGAAACCGGAGGTCGTGGCCTTGGAGCTGGATGAGGCCCGGATGATGGCGCTGGAGAATCCGAAGGCTCAGAGCGGACGCGGAGCTGGAGTGTCATTTCTGACCTTGGCTTTGTTGGAGAGGTTTGCTGGACAGATGACCGGGTCGCCTCCCGGAACAGAGATGTTGGAGGCAGCTAGGACGGCGAAGGCTGTCGGGTCCAGAGTGGAATTCATCGATCTGCCTATCACGAGTACGGGCGCCGCGTTGAGGGGGCTGCCTCGGAAGGAGAAAGCGAAACTGGTGGTTGACGCGCTGGTCAGCCTTCTCGTCTTGCCGTTCAGCAGGATAAACTGGTCGAAGGTGACGGAGGACTTGGATTCGCAGATCGGGGCTTTCCGGAAAAGATATCCAGTTTTGAGCAAGATATTGATCGATACGCGCGAGGAGCACATGATCAACCGTTTGAAGATGGTGATGGACTCGACGACCGGGCAGGTCTTGGCCGTTGTAGGTTTTGGACACCGGGCTTCGCTGGCGCGGGCGTTGGCTGGGTATATGGAAGGACCGGGGTTCAGTACTAGTATTTCCTGGAACGTGTCGACCGGCAGCTGATGGCTGGATTCAGCCATGGAGGAAGGAGGGAGTGGCATGGGTAAGTGAACGTGGGTTCTAAGCGTTTTCACGAAGAGCGGGGCGCGGGAAAACAGACCACTCCGGGGTCACATAATAGTTAACGGAAAAAATAGTTACAAGAAAAGTTAGGATACTCAGAACTCTCGTACCGTGCCCTTCACGGATCTTTCTGACGCGAGCGGGCTGACTTCGCGAGTTCGCGTAGGAGGTATGCGATGGCGTTGTCCAGCCTTGCGTGAGAGTTGGGGTCTACGCTGTAGACATGAAGCTGGATTAGGGTCCGGATTCCACCCTCGCGGCCGCGGGGATGGGACTTGAAGTATAGTCCTGGAAAGGCCTTCCGCGTGCGGTCTAGGGCCGGCGCGAGTGCTGACTCAATAATTCCAACCAGGCCAATGGACACTTCCTTGGGAGCTTCTGTCTTCGAGGATCTCAGCATCGGAGTAACGGACCCTTGGAAGATGGCTTTCATCTCTGAGGGAACCCCTGGAAGAGAAACAAGCCTCGTCTTGCCAACTTTGATCGTGACTCCCGGAGCAGTTCCAACGGGATTGGGAAGAGGCTTAGCGCCCTCAGGCAAGGTGGCCATCTTTCTACGAAATCGGGTTAGACCTGTAGAAGCTTCCAGCATACTGTACCGGGCCTTGACCATCGCGAAAGCTTCCGAATCCAGCACGAGCCGCTTGTTCAGAGCGAGGGCGACTCCTTTGAGAGTCATGTCATCATGGGTCGGACCAAGACCGCCGAGAGTGATCAGAACGTCAGGTCTTCTTCGAAGAGCGCCTCCAACTCCATCCTTTAACGCCGCAAGCGAGTCGCGAAGGACAGTGATCCTCTGAAGGGTCCAACCGAAACTTGTGAGACGTCTTGCGATCCAGTGAGAATTGGTATCAAGTGTGTGTCCGATCAGTAGTTCATCGCCGACAGAGATTATCTCTGCTGTCGGAGACTTCCTCACTCAGCAAGACCCCGAAAAAGCCCTGACTAGTGTCTCTCCAACGAGACGACAGCTGCCAGTGCGCCTGAAAGAGCTCGGTTCGCGTCTTTCCCAAACCCAATGATCACGAGGTCGTTCTCAGAGGGATGGAAGAGTTCTCGAATCCGAGCATCTTCACGTGGCGACAGTTCGGCAACTTTCTTGTTATCGGGCGGTATCGAGAGCTTCCCGTTAACGACCGCTATAGTTAGGGTCCCTTCCGCGCCGACCTTGATCGCTTCGTCCCTTTGTAACACCCCTGTGATTCCGGGCTTGTACCTCTTGGACAAGTGGACTCCTACCGACACTTTGCCGGGGACCAGTTCCATCTCATCTAGTGTCCTGATCTTGCGCACGGCTATCTGCTTAAGATACCGTTGCAATGTTTCCCGTCCTTGCCTAGAAAGCTTGGCACCCGTTCCCTCGCCAACTTCAACCAAGCCCTGTTCCGCGAGCCTTTCCAACAAGCCCCGGGTAACGCCATCATTGATTTGAAGAGCTTGAGCCAAGGCACGGCGTCCAACCGGGCCCTCAAGGTCAATGAGGACTAGGGCGCTCAGAAGCTGGACTGGAGTAAGCTGGGGAAGCGGACCCCTGGCTCCGCGACGCCACTTCTCAAGCATTTCCTCAAGCATCGAATCCGACAGCCAGTGTGATCATGCCACTGGAAAGTTAACTCTTCCCAAGAAACGCGCAATTGCTTAGTCCTGCTTTCACCAGACAGAAATTATAGAGGAAGCTGTGAGGAGTCAGTGAGGTACAGACTTCGTGAACGAGTTTCTAGTCAGGTCAATTCAGGCATCGGATCGCGGTTGGGTGGAGGCTTTCATCAAGTCCCATTGGGTTCAGAGATTGTTGTCGCAAAGGGCCGGGTCATTCGTCCCGCGGAACTTGGCGGTTTTGCAGCCTTCAGGGGAAAAGACGCCGTCGGTCTGCTGACTTATCAAATAGAGGGACGTGACTGTGAGATTGTCACACTCGACAGCATCACTGAACGCGAGGGAATTGTGATGTCGCTTGTTGAAGCTGTCAAGGAAAGAGCGAAGGCGAAGGGTTGTAGGAGAATTTGGCTCATAACTACCAACGACAACCTGAACGCTTTAGGATTCTATCAAAAGAGATGTTTCCGTCTGATAGCTCTCTACCCTAATGCTTTGGAAGCTTCTAGGAAGCTGAAGCCTCAGATCTCCATGAAGGCCGCCAATGGCATTCCGATTAGAGATGAACTTGAACTCGAACTTGAGCTGTCAAGCCGGTAGCCACACATTGTAGGAGAACAACGTCAACGAGATTTTGGGAAAACGTAGCTGACTACTTTTTCTTGTCGCTCAGCCACCATTTCAGATAGTCCTTGTGGCGGCGTTTCTTCTCTTCGTCTGCCGACTCTTCGGTGCGAAGCATCTTTTCTCGTCCTTCTAGAAGGTTTTGCTGGGTGAAGGTTAGGCCGCAGCTCTTACAGGCATATTGCTTGATTGCAGGGTCATAACTTAGGTTTCCACCGCACTCCAAGCAATAATTAGGCAAACTTCTCCTCGAGAAGAAATTTGGCTCGCGAACCAGATAAAGATTCGGTTACTCAAAAGGGCCAAAGGATGAAAAATTCGGCCGTAGGCGACGAAATTGGGTGTTGGCGGAGAACGGTTAATATGCCGACTCTGTCAGTCGGAATTCGATTCGATTGCCTCGATATCATGGCAACCAGCACAAGAAGAAACCCACTGGTGGGGTCAAGCGTAACTGGCGGGGAAAACGCGCCTTCGAGGCCGGCGGAGAACCGGTCGAGACGACCCTTGGCAAGGTTAAGCAGAGAAGAGTTGGAATCCGAGGCGGGGCTACGAAAATAAAACTGGCGTCGGCTGACTGGGCTGTTGTCACCGACAAGTCGACGGGTAAGTCGTCGAAATCGAAGCTTCTGCGAGTTGTTAAGAATCCGGCGAACGTTGACTATCAGAGGCGGGGAGTAATCACGAAGGGTGCGATCGTCGATACGGAACTCGGTCAGGCGCGAGTGACCTCTCGTCCCGGACAAGACGGGGTCATCAACGCAGTCCTCGTATCCCAAGCCAGCAAGTCCTAAGATAGAACGGTGAAACCAGGGTGAAAAACCCGGGTCACGTCATCATCTGGCCATTCCACATAGACAGTACGAAGACCAGGGGCCAGGGAAGAAAACTTCCGATAGCGCGAGCGATAAAACAGCCAAACCTCAGAGAAATTGTGCAGGCGGCGACAATCCTAGGTTATGTTCCGGAACCGAAGGAAAAATCGGCGATGCCCAGCCTTCACTGGGAGAAGGCAGGAAATGTTACGGTGAAGAAGACGGCTCCCAAGGTTACAATGCTGAAATCGATTGCCGGGGAGATCGTGAAGATACGGCAAAAAGAGGCCCAGGCTGTCGAGCCGAAGAAAGACCGACGATAGACCCGACCTATCCGTGTTTCTTGTTCGGATACATTATGATCTTTCCCGAACGTCCAGACTTCATCAATGCAAATGCCTTGGAGAACTCTTCGAGATCGAATCGGTGAGTTATGAGCTTCGACAGGTCGACTTGGCCCGCTTTCAATACCTCAGCTGTCTTGTACCATGTTCCGAAGAGCCGACGGCCAAAGACACCTCGAACGTGGGCGTCTTTGAAGACAATCCAGTTGGCTACGTCTAGCTCGACCTTTTTCGAAGGCAGACCGAAGAGGATGACGGTCCCTCCTGGGCGAAGAGCTTTGAATCCTTCTTCGAAAGAGGGTTGCGCTCCTGACATCTCAAAAAACACATCAACTCCGCGCCCGTCTGTCAAGCGCATGATCTCCTTCACAGGGTCCTGTTGAGACCCATCGATCAGGACGTCTCCACCCATATCCTTCGCCAGCTTCAACCGGTAGTCGACAATATCGATGCCGAAAATCTTAGTCGCGCCAAACGACTTGCAGAGCCCGATCAAGCAAGCACCGATTGGACCGCACCCAAAAACGGCGACACTATTCCCCGAGATCTCTGCAGCGGAGGCTGCATGAACAGCGTTACCCAACGGCTCTTGAGCTGACGCAACCTCTATCGGAATCTTCCGATCGTTCAACCATGCATGCTGCTCGTTTAGAACATGATATTCCGCGAAACAACCGTCCGTGTCTACGCCTCTGAGAAGCATTCGCTCGCAGATGTGAGCGTTACCAGTCCGACACTGGAAGCACTTGCCGCAGAAGATGTGAGTCTCGCCGGAGACAATATCGCCCTCGCGGAGGTCCGAGACCTCCTTGCCAACTTCCATGATTTTTCCGGCGAACTCGTGTCCCATGACCATTGGAGGCTTGACTTTGTCTCTGATGGATTCGTGCCAGTCGTAGATGTGCATGTCTGTTCCACAGATCGAAGTGGCCTCGATCCGGACGAGAATGTCTCGCAGACCGAGTTTGGGTGTCGGCCATGGTTCGAAGACTGCGCCGGGACCCGGCGACGCCTTCACAACAGCGTGCATCTTTTCTTTCAACAGATTTCCTCGAAACTGGATGTTAGCCGCACAAAGAGCGCTGTAAAACGTTTTAGATTAGGAACAAATTATCGATCTTGAGAGTATGAGCCAAGAGTCCGGTTTGCAGAGAGCACCGCTTCTAGATGCATTGAGGGAAGAGCTTAGAGGACTGGATCAGCAGGATTTACTGTGGCGCATCAAGACCCTTCAAAGTCCATCTGCGCCGCACGCCAAAGTGGATGGCAAGAACGTCATTGTTCTCTGTTCGAACAACTATCTTGGACTGGCAAACCATCCCAAGCTCAAGAAAGCAGCTATCGCTGCAACTAGAAAGTACGGAGCGGGGAGCGGGTCGGTTCGAGTTATCGCCGGGACTATGGACTTACACGCTAAGCTGGAAAAGGAACTAGCGGCTTACAGAGGAACCGAGTCCTCGATTACCTTCCAATCTGGTTACGCAACGAATCTTGGGACGATCATGTCCTTGGTCGATGAACGTGATCTGATCATCAGCGACGAACTGAACCACGGCAGCATTATCGATGGCTGTCGCTTGACGAGAGCGGAGAGACGAGTCTACAAGCACAAAGACATGGGCGATCTCGAGAAACAGCTCCAGGGAACAGAACGGTTTCGGAGGATCCTAGTCATAACTGACGGAGTCTTCAGCATGGACGGAGACATAGCACCACTGAAAGACATTGTAAAGCTGGCGCAAGAACATAATGCGATGACCTATGTTGATGATGCTCACGGAGACGGTGTTCTCGGTAAGAACGGCCGTGGAATAACGAATCACTTCCATCTTGAAGGGAAGGTGGACGTTGACATGGGAACCTTCTCGAAGGCCTTCGGATGCGTCGGAGGATACGTGGTCGGCTCGAAAGACCTCTGCGTATATCTCCAGAACAAGGTCCGAAGCTACCTACTCTCCGGGTCCCATCCACCAGCTGTCGCAGGCGCATGCATTGCAGCGCTTCAGCTCGTCCAGAAACAACCGTCCTTGGTCAAGAAGCTCTGGGACAACACCCACTACTTCAAGAAAGGCCTGAAAGACATAGGCTTCGATACCGGGAATAGCGAGACCCCTATTACTCCAGTAATAGTCGGAGAGGCCGGGAAGGCTCGCGAACTAGCAGACAATCTCTTCAAACTAGGAATATTCGTCCTTCCGATCGTCTTTCCGATGGTCGCTCGGGACAAAGCTAGGGTCAGGACCATAGTGACAAGTGCTCACACGAGAAAAGATCTCTACACAGCATTGAGAGCCTTTGAGAAGGTTGGCAAACAACTAGCACTAATCTAACTACGACAATCCTTGCTCGGGATCAGAGTTGGCAACCCAGAAAAAGAAACGAGCGAAGAAGCCCCGAAGGCCGGCGTTCACTGTCCGTAAGGCCACCTTGAAGGATCTTCCGATCCTGGTTCACCAGCGCAGGGCGATGTGGCGTGATCTCGGGGCGAGAGAACAGAGAGAGTTGGATAGAGCCGACAAGATCTACGCGCGATGGGCAAGGTCGAGAATGAAGAGTGGGAGTCTGATGGGCTGGGTGGCGGAGAACGGAGGTAAGGTTCTCGGTGGAGGATGCGTGTGGCTGCAGCCTGTCCAACCGAGGCCAGGATACAATCTCATGATCCAGCCATACTTGCTGTCAATGTACACGGAGCCTCGCTCCAGAGGACTTGGCGTCGCCTCAGGTATTGTAGAGAAAGCGTTAGAGTGGTGCAGAAAGAACCAGTTTCTCCAGCTTCGCCTGCATGCTAGCGAGATGGGACGCAAGGTCTACCTCAAACACGGGTTCGAGCGGACATGGGAAATGAGGCGCAGAATCAAGAAGCTCAGAGAAGACAGCTAACAGGTCAGCTTAGAAAGAAGCTTAGTTATCCAGATTTACCGCGATTCGAATCTTGTCACGCCTGGTTCCGAGATGCTCCTGCGGTGGAGAGCTAGTAATCATAGGTGAGAATAGGAGTGCGGAAGGCTGGCGGACAGGCTTCAAGCTTCAATGCAAGAAATGCAACAAGCGATGGATCTACACTGGCGGAACCTACCACGCGGACCCAACCTCGGGCTGAGAACGAAATATGTCCGTCCTCGCAATGGCAGAAGAGATCTCGAACCAGACGCAGGACCTTCCAAGGTTCGCTTCTCAACTTCGAAAAAAGCACCTGCCAAAGATCCAACCTTCCAGATTGATCTTCGCAGGGTCAGGCGATTCATACGCAGCAGCCGTCTTTGCCCAAGAACTCTCCCAGGGAGAGTCTACAGCCTCGGACCCTTACGAGCTGCTGACGAACATTAGGCGAATCCGAGGAAAGAATCTCGTAATTATCTCGGTCAGCGGCCGAACGAAAACCAACATCGAGCTAGCCAGAAAGGCAAAAAGAATCTCAACAAACACGTTAGCAATCACTGCCAACCTGGAGAGCCCACTAGCTGGAGAATGTGACGAGACCCTTCAACTACAATATCGAACTACCGGAACACCCACCTCTGGGACAATCAGTTTTACGACTAGCTTGTTGGCTTGTGCGTTCCTTCTTAGGAATCTGCCAAGGACTGTCCAAGTGAAGACCGCTCCCATCGACACTGCCGGGTTGGCAACGAAATTGAACCAAGCTGGGAAAGGAGCATTTGTCTTTGCAGGATCGGGAGCAGACTACGCCCTCTCCCTCTACGGCGCAGCAAAAATCAACGAGGTATTGGGTGCAAAGGCAGAGGTCGTATACCCTGAACAGCTTGGGCACGCGAAACTGTTCACAATAGACAAGAAACGGGACTTTGTTGTGTGCATTTCATCAGGACGAGACAAGGCCAGGGAGACGTATCAATTGCTCATCAAGGAAGGCTTCCAGGGCTCAATCATTGCCTTTCCAGATAGTCACGTGGTCAATCGAAGCTTGAAGATTGCAATCTACCTTCAACGACTCGCACTCTCTCTTGCCCGGATAAGGGGAATCGAAGAGTGCGCGTTCCTCTATGACAAGAGTAGGTTGAGTCTCAGCAACCGTATGATCTATTGAACGACCGGCGACTTCCTAGGGAACAGTTTGAAGATACTTGTATACGTCAAGAAGATCATCAGTATCCATGCTGTGGGACGCAGCGGCTTTCACTTTGGGGACCTTCGCGTTCAAAGCCACAGAATAACGCACAATCCTGAAGACAGGGACATCGTTCACCCAATCTCCCACGTGAGCACATCTTGATGGGGGTATGCCTGTCCATGCACAATATTTTCGCAAACCAAGTCGCTTGTCCGGCAGAGTTTCTATCTCGTCCGTGACGATTCCATCCTTGATGCCAACTTTAGATCCAACGTAGCCTTCGAACCCGAACCTTTCAATCAAGTACGCACACAGAAAATCTGGATTATCAGTCAGGAGAACAACCCGAATTCCATGACCTTGCAACTTCTCAACTGTTTCCCGGACATTCCTGATAACCTCGACCTTTGAGACCTCTCGAAGAACGTCTGCCAGCTTCATTCCCTGGAGGAGCTTGTATTCAGAAGCAAGGCATTCTCTAAGGGTGATTCTCTGATGATGATACCTTTGGTCGAGAGCGTCCCATTTCTCTCCGATTCCTAGAGATCGGGCCACTTGGGTGAGAGCTGCCTTTCGGAAGATGGTCCCGTCAACATCGAAGGAAACCATCGAGAGGGAAGAGAGCGGCAGGATCTTCACTCCTCTTTGAAGTCAAGTGTATTCGATTGTCTTGAACTCTTTCCGCAGTCTTGTCGCCGATCTGCGTACGCTGCTCGGTTCTTCGCCCTTGTAGATTCTAATGATCAGTTCTGCAATTCTCTCCATATCTCTCGCTTTCATTCCGCGTCGAGTAGACTCGTTTGTTCCGAGCCGGATTCCATGATCCACTATCATGTTTGCTTCTTCCAGCTTCTCGGAAAACCGGTTCACATTCTCTTCGCCGTTGATGTCGAGGAAAACCTGGTGCGACTCAGTAAATCCATAGTCTGGGCATCTGACAGGTAGACCTCCTTCGTGAAGCGCCTCGGCCAAGGCTTTCGCGTTCGCAATTACTTGAGGCGCATATTTCGTTCCTCTCCTCCGAACCTCGTCCAGCGCCCATGTTAGAGCTGCGATCCTGTTCCAGTGGGCGTTATCGACTAAGCCTGGGAACTGTTGGTCCTTGACCCGCGTTTTCAGTCGGGCCGTTCCGAGGATTATTCCTCCTTGAGGCCCGAAGAAGCTCTTGTGAGTAGAGCCTAGCATGAGGTCCGCTCCCTCCTTCAGGGGACGCTGGAACTCGCCGCCTCCGATCAGGCCCAAGACATGGGAAGCGTCGAAGGCAACTTGAGACTCAGCTGCTCGGCAGGTCTCGGACAATTCCTTGACGGGGTGAGGGAAGAGGAAATAGGACTGGCCAAAGACTACGAGAGATGGTTTTTCGTCCTCAATTAGCGTCTTGGCCTTTTCTACGTCAATATTCATTCGTTCAGAATCGTATGGGAAAAAGAGATTTTTCACATTGACGAACGGGGGATAGCCACGGTTCCCAAGTCCATCATACCCACCGTTCGAAGGATTGACGGTGAGGATCGAGCCTCCGGGCTTCGTCAGGGTGGATACCATTATCGTGTCGGCAATGTGCCCGGAGAGTGGTCGGAGGCTTGCCCAGTCAGATCCGAAGACCTCGCACGCTAGCTTCTCTCCCAGGCTCTCAAGCTCGTCGATGAAACGTGTCCCCTTGTAGAACCCATCCCAAGCAGTATAACGATGGCCCATATCGCCAGAGAGAAGTTGGCGAACAGTGTGACTGGTTACGTTCTCAGATGGGATGAGGTTGAGGCATTCTTCTGCACGCCAGCGTTGATGCTTGTCAACGATCTTTCTGATCTCGGACGCGTAGGACGTTGAGGGTCGACCTTAGTTGAGAACTAGACTCTTCGACCGCGTCGACCGCCGGGTCTTCGGGTCCCATCGTGAGGGACTGGTGTCACGTCTTCTATTCGGCCGATTCTGAAACCGTGACGGGCAAGCATTCTGATGGCTGCTTGCGCCCCCGGACCAGGAGTCCTGGCACCGTGTCCACCCGGAGCTCGTACTCGAATGTGAAGGGAGGTAATTCCCTTGTCCTTTGCGGTCTTGGCGGCGGCCGCAGCGGCCTGCATCGCGGCGTATGGTGTCCCCTGGAGCCTGTCGGCTTTGACGTGTTGCCCGCCGGCGCTTCGAGATATTGTCTCGGCGCCTGTGAGGTCTGTTATGTGGACCATGGTGTTGTTGAAGGATGAGTAGATGTGGGCTATTCCCCATCTGTCCGCCGGTGCTTTCGTCTTCTCCGCCATGCAGAATTACCTGATAGATTGCGGCTTGACCCTCACGCGAATTTAAACTCTCCTTGGAGGATATCGTCCCAAGTTGAAACTAGACTTCTGGCTCCTAGACCTCAACCACGATGCCCATGAGGGCAAGTCTGCGATCTGGCTGTGGGGAGTCACACGTGACAACAAACGAGTCCTAGTTATCGACGCCAACTTTCAGACGTCCTTCTATCTCCTGCCTAAGAAAGGGCAGGACATCGACCAATTGAAAGAGAGGATAGAGAGAGAAAAACCACATCCCTCAGTTGAAAGAGCCGATATCGAACAGAAGAAACGCCTCGGGGAAGATAGACAAGTTCTCAAGGTGTCTTGCAAAGATCCTGACAATTTGGAGAAGTGTGCGAGAGATTGCGTAAAGCAGCTGGGTGTGGAGGCGAGCTTTGAGGACAAGCTTCGTTATTCGATAAAATACCAGATCGAGTTCGAGATCAGACCCTGCCAATGGTACAAAGTCGAGGGAACAGAATCCTCTATTGATCCTCGAAAGTATCATGTTGACAGGGTCTTTGAGACCAGTGGGCATCCAACTTCCATCCCAAGGGAAAATGCTCCCAAACTTCGACTGCTCTCCTTTTCTATCCTATCTGTCAGTCCCACAGGTTCTCCGAGCCCAATCCGCGACCCCGTATGTCTTGTCGCATGGAAAAAAAAGGATGGCCAGGCAAATACCATCCAGTCAGAAAAAACCTCTGACAATGAACTAATCGAAGAATTCTCGCAGGCTCACCAGAAATTTGACCCCGATGTTGTCTTCTCGTTTGGCGGCAACACATTCGACTGGCCCTACCTGATCAAGCGAGCCGATAGGACCAAGGCAAAGCTTTCCGTTGGAAGGGACGATGGTCCAGCCCGCCAGAGCCTCTATGGCCACTTCTCCCTCACCGGACGAGCAAACGTGGATCTGCAGGACTTCTCAGGAGACCTCTATGATGTGAAGATCAAGACCGTGGAGAATGTTGCTAGGTTTCTCGGAGTCGAAGCGTCTACTCCGACAATCGACGAGACAGAATACTACGATCACTGGATCGGCAAGGATCGCCCGGCATTAGTAGAACAGATGAAAGCGCGCGCGATTTCAATATTCAATGTCGGAGACGACGCACTTGATTACACCCTACAACTCTCGAATCTCTCAGCGCTCCCACCCGACCAAGTTCTTGCAGCTGCGGTCGGGTTCAGGGTCGATAGTTACTTGTTGATGGAGGCGCGCAAGCTCGGCGAGCTGATCCCTGCCAGATCAGAACTGAACATCATCCCCTACAAGGGTGCAATTGTCCTAGAACCCAGTGTAGGACTTCACGACAATGTTGCAGTGCTCGACTTCTCCGCGATGTATCCTAGTCTCATGGTGAAGTACAACATTTCCCCTGACACTCTCGTCGGTGAGGGAGGCGATGATGCCCTTGAGGTTCCCGAGGTCGGGCATCATTTCCGGAAGAACCCTCCAGGATTCTACAAGATCGTTCTAAGTCAGCTCATCGCAAGTCGACAGGCGGCGAAGAAAGAGGCCGCTAAGACACCGCGCGGAACTCCCGAACACAAGATCCTGAAAGCACGTGAAAAGGCGACCAAGGTCATTACCAATGCCACCTACGGGTATGCGGGTTGGGCCGGGTCCAGATGGTACTCTCGTGAGGTCGCAGAATCAGCCGCCGCACTCGGAAGAGACACAATCAACAAATCCATTGATATCGCCAAGAATCTCGGACTCCATGTTCTCTACGGAGACACAGACAGCCTCTTCGTCGAATACGAGGAAAAACTCGTCAACCAATTCATCAAAGAGATCGACAAGAATCTAGGTCTTGAAATCAACCTGGGACAATTGTACAAGCGAATCCTGTTCACCGAGGCCAAGAAGAAGTACGCTGGACTACTGGAAGATGGCGAGCTCGATATTGTCGGAATGGAAGCAATCAGAGGAGACTGGTCTAACCTCGCGAGAAGTATCCAGAACGAAGTTCTCAAACTTGTCCTTCAAGGTGGCAATCCAACTGAAGCAAAGTCATACGTGCAGAGCCTAGTCAAGGACCTGGAATCCTTCAAGGTTCCGAAGTCTTCGCTGGTGATATGGAAGACCCTTACCAAACGTCCTGATGAGTACGAGGTAAATGCTCCACATGTGGAGGTTGCTCGGAAGATGGCAAAGGAAGGCTGGCCCGTGACTGTGGGAGACAAGGTTGGTTTCATAGTCACAAAGAAACCCGGCAAGCTCTACCAAAAGGCAGAGCCGCACTTCAAGGTCTCCCTTGGGCAGGTGGATTACGACTATTATGTTCACAATCAGATTGTCCCGGCTGCGGCTAGAGTTCTAGAGGTCTTTGGGATACATGAGGAAGATCTTCTTGAACCGAGTCGCGGTCAAGTCAATTTGTAATCGTAGGGCCCGGACTGAACGAAGAGAGATCGCTCAGAGTCATCACGTTCACGTTGGGTGGCTTCTTGGCGCCGTCGGATATCCTGTCGCCAATGACGAATCGGATGTTCTTTCCGGCGGCAATGTCCAACAATCTCTGAGTGACAACTCCATCGAAGAGGATCAAATGCGCGTTCTCTACGCTTGGAATCTTCTCCGCAAGCTCGCTGACAGGCATTCGGGATAGCTCCTTTCCTGCTTCGTCGAATATCACTGCCTCCAGAGTTCCGCGCAGGTCTTTTGCTGCGTCGAACACCGTTGGCGAGAGACTGGGTCTTGGGATGGGCGGTGCTTCTACGCGAGGTTCAGATGGGCCGTATCCTCTTTCGTAGGGTCGCTCGTATCGTTCCTGTCTCTCAGGTCTTTCCTGGCGGGCGAACTGAACTCTTTCTGGTCTCTCGATAGGTCGAGCTAGATTGATTGGGACCTTTTCTCTGAGGGCTTTCATTAGCTCCTTAGGAGTGAGCTCCTCTACCTCTTTGCCGAAGGGTGCACGTGCAACGTAGTCTATGTCTGCGACCTGTTGTAGTTCTTTGAGGATCAGGTCTCCTGCCCTGTCACCGTCCAGGAAGGCTGTGACTTCCTTGTCCTTGGTGAGTTTGATGATGGTATCAGGTACCTTGGTGCCGTTGAGCGCGATGACGTTCTTTATCCCCACCTTCATGAGGAGAATGACGTCGGCTCTGCCTTCAACGACAATTAGTGAGCCGCTCTCGACCTCCGGACCCGCAGGGAGCTTCTCGGGACCGTACTCGATAAGATCGACACCCCTTAGGGAGGAAGCGACTTCTTTGACGACCTCTTCAGTGCTGGGAGATGATTCGACTACCCATTTGCGGAGAATGTCCTTCGCCTTGGTTAGGAT
>Ga0066658_10000464_pt1 | contig 14748 bp, 12 predicted proteins | sample GraSoiAngelo_107_FD_75174 | JGI IMG/M metagenome (GOLD analysis project Ga0066658, IMG submission 75174) | Grasslands soil microbial communities from the Angelo Coastal Reserve, California, USA - 14_0903_09_30cm | ecosystem: Environmental > Terrestrial > Soil > Grasslands | place: USA...
GAGTTCGTAAACCCGTTTCTTCGGACCCTCGAGGGCGCCTGGATGGACGGCCTGGGTCGGGTAGATCGGCGGGGGGTCGGTCGTCTCTTTTTTGCCGCGGGTCGGTTTCAGCTCACCGTCGAGGAGACCGGAAGCAGCCGAGAACTCTTTGATCCGCACCAGCGAGGTGACCAGCTCGCGCACCGGCAGCGAGGACGGGTAGACCGTGTTGTCGGTGCGCGGGTAGGAGATGAAGCCGTCCATGTAGAGGTCCTCGGCGATCCGCATCGCGCTGGCGGGGGTGATCCCGAGGCGGCTGGAGGCGTCGGTGCTGAAGGCGGTGGTGTTGTAGGGCGTCGGCGGTTTGCGGGTGTTTTTCCGCGCCGTTACCGCTTTCACCGTGCCGGGGTTCGAGGTGCCGGCGATCGCCGCGTCGGCCTCGGCTTTCTCCCAGAATTTGTCGACCGAGTGGTGCGTCTCGAAGCCCCCGTCGGGGTGCTGGAACTTGGCGAAGACTTCCCAGAAAGGTTTGGCGACGTGGGCGCGCCGTTCCATCTCGCGCTCGACGATCAGGCCCAGGGTCGGGCTCTGGACGCGTCCGACCGAGAGGAAGTTGGAGCCGAAGCGGCGGCTGGCGAGGGAGACGGCGCGGGTCAGGGTCGCGCCCCAGAGCAGGTCGATGTCCTGGCGGGCGGCGCCGGCGTTGGCGAGCGGGTAGGAGAGCTCGTCGAGCTCTGAGAAGGCGCGGTCGATCTCCTCTTTGGTCAAGGCCGAGTAGCGGGCGCGCTGGATCCGCAGCGTTCCATCAGCGGTGCCCTCGCGCGAGCCCAGCGCCGGGTTGGCGTCGAGCATCTCCTCCAGGGCCTCGAGCCCGATCAGCTCGCCCTCGCGGTCGAAGTCGGTTGCGATTACCAGCTCGTCGGCCTCTTTCGCCAGTTTTTTGATCGCTTTGACGACATTTTTGTCGGTCGGTTCCTTGATCAGCTCGGCGTCGATCAGGTCGTGGAGGTCCGTCTTCTGCCAGTTCGAGTAGCCCTCGGGGAAGGCAGGGCCGAGGACGTGGCCCTTGAGGCCGACCGTCATGTGCTCGCCGCCTTCGGCGTCCTTCCACGTATAGAAGGGGACTTTGAAGGTTTTGTCCTCGCTGTTGGAACCCTTGCTCAGGGCTTCGGCGATCTTCTTGGCGCTGTTGTTCTTCTCAGTGACGATCAGTCGCATGGGGCGGCGAGGGTAGCAGGGGGCATCGGCTGCGCAAGCGGGCGACCATCCGTCCGATCTTCTCCCGCGGCCCCACCGATCTGCTTAGGATCACCGCCTGATGAGGTGTCTCGTAACCGGCGGCGCCGGCTTCATTGGTTCGAACTTGGTCGACGCCTTGCTTGCCCGCGGGGATGAGGTGACGGTGGTTGACAACCTCTCGACCGGGCGCCGGGTCAACCTCGAGCCGGCCCTTGCCGCGGGCGCCGAGCTGGTCGAGCTCGACATCCGCGACGGCGAGGCGCTGAGCCGGCTGGCGACCGAGAAGCGGCCCGAGCGGATCTTCCACCTCGCCGCCCAGATCGACGTCCGCAAGTCCCTCGCCGACCCCTTCTTCGACGCCGGCGTCAACGTCGGCGGCACCGCCAACGTGCTCGAGGCCGCCCGCGCCTCGGAGTGCGCCCGCGTCGTCTCGATCTCGACCGGCGGCGCCATCTACGGCGAGGGCGAGGGCCAGCAGCTGCCGCTGCCCGAGGACGCCCCGATCGCCCCGCTCTCTGCCTACGGCCAGAGCAAGTTCGCCGCCGAGGGCTACCTCTCCCTCTTCGAGCGCCTCTACGGGCTGTCCGGAGTCTCGCTGCGGCTGGGCAACGTCTACGGCCCGCGCCAGGACCCCCTCGGCGAGGCCGGCGTGATCGCGATCTTCTGCGGCCTGCTCAAGGAGGGCGGCCGGCCCAGGGTCTTCGGCGACGGCACCCAGACCCGGGACTACATATATGTAGGCGACGTCGTCTCCGCCGCGCTGGCCGCGGGCGAGTCCGACGCCACCGGCGCGATCAACATCGGCACCGGCGTCGAGACCAACGTCCTCGAGCTGATCGAGGCACTCAAGGGCCTCTCTGGCAACGAGAGCTTCGAGCCGGAATTCGCCCCCGCCCGCACCGGCGAGGTGCAGCGAATCACGATCGACGCCGGCCGCGCCGAGCGTGAGCTTGGCTGGCGCGCCGAGATGGGCCTCGACGACGGCCTCCGCGTCACCCTCGAGTCCATATAAGCGCCGATCGCTAGCCTTCATCCCATGCCCGCCCAGGCCTACGCCGGCAAGGAGTGCGTCTGCCAGTTCCGCAAAGGGATCTGCGATCAGTCCTGCGTGCGGGACATGCTGGAGACGCCCTTCTACATCGCGTGCCTGAAACTGACCGGCCGCAAGTGCGTGGTCGTCGGCGGCGGCGACATCGGACTGGAGAAGGTCGAGGGGCTACTCGCCTGCAGCGGCGACGTCACCCTGATCGCCCCCACCGCCCATCCCGAGCTGGAACGGCTCGCAAGCGAGGGCTCGATCACGTGGGAGAAGCGCGAGTACGCCGGGCCGGAGGACCTCGAGGCGGTCTTCATGGTGATCGCCTGCACCGACGACTCCGAGGTCAACATCGGCATCTTCTATGACGCCGAGAAGCGGGCGATGCTGGTCAACATCGTCGACGTGCCGCCGCTCTGCAACTTCATCCTGCCGGCGATCGTCCGCACCGGCCCGCTGGCGATCGCGATCTCTACCGCCGGCGCCTCGCCGGCGCTGGCGAAGCGGATGAAGCGCGAGATCTCCGAGCTCTTCGGCGAGGAGTACGCGCGCCTGGCAGTGATACTCAACGACGCCCGCGGCTGGGCGAAGGGGACGCTGCCGACCTACCAGGACCGCAAGGAGTTCTTCGAGGGGATCGTCAACGGCGACCCCGACCCGATCGTGCTGCTGCGCGAAGACCGCGACGCCGAGGTCCTGGCGATCATCGAGTCCGCCAAAGAGCGGGCCGCCGCCGCGCTCGCCTGATCAGGCGGTGCCGCAGGCCGAGCTGCGGACCTGCTCGAGCATCGTCCGCAGCTCTTCGGCCTGCTCGACGCTGAGATTGGCGCTGAAGGCGGAGGCGAGCTCGGCCCGGACCAGCGGGCGCATCTCGCCGAGCAGATCGATCCCGGCGGGTAGCAGCGTCGCGTAGCTGACCCGGCGATCGGTCTCGCAGAAGGTTCGCTCCAGCAGCCCCGCCTTGATCAGCCGGTCGACGAGCTTGGTGAGCCCGCCGCGGGTGATCACCAACGCCTCGGCCAGCTCCCCCATTTTCAGCCGTTTTTCGGGAGCGCGGTCGAGCGTCGCCAGGACCTCGAACCAGGGCAGCGGCGGCAGCTCTGCCGCGGTCAGGACCTCCTGCAAGCGCCCAGTCACGGCGGCGTGGGTCTGCGTGATCGCGATCCAGGCCTCGCGGTGGGGGTCGAAATCCTCTTTTACTTTCTGCTCTGCGACGGCCGTCGCTTCCACGCTCACGCCTAGATCTTCCCACACGATGGTTGATTTGACAATAGTTGACATGCAAAGCATTTCTGCTACGATTGTTTCCAGTTCAACTGTTTGAGCATCAACCACTTCGGGAAGGAACACCACATGAGCACCGAGACCGTCACCCAGCAGCAGGTCCCAGCGGGGACGTGGGCAGTCGACCCCGTCCACTCCTCGATCAACTTCGCCGTCACCCATAACGGGGTGACCACGTTCCGCAGCGGCTTTGAGCGCTACGACGCCCGCCTCAGCGGCGGCGAGCAGCCGCGGCTGGAGGGCACGGTCGAGGTCGAGAGCGTCGCCATCGACGACGAGATGCTGAAGGGCCACCTCCTCTCCCCCGAGTTCTTCGACACCCAGCGCTTCCCGCAGCTGCGGTTCACCTCGAGCGAGCTCAGCGTCGGCGAGGACGGCACCGCCCGCGTCGCCGGTGAGCTCGAGATCCATGGCGAGACCCGCAAGGTCGAGGCCAGCGGCCGCTTCGCCCACCTCGGCGAGGACGCCTACGGCAAAGCCCGCGTCGGCCTCTCGATCGAGTCGACGGTCGACCGGCGCGACTTCGGCCTCGACTGGCAGGCGCAGCTGCCGAGCGGCGGCGACGTCCTCGACTACGCGGTGACGATCTCCGTCGAGCTCGAGCTCGTCAAAGAGGAGGCATAGCGATGAGGGTCCTCGGCATCACCGGAAGCCTGCGCCGGGGCTCCTACAACCACGCCCTGCTGCGGGAGGCCGCCGAGCGGCTTCCCGCCGGGGTGGAGTTCGTCGAGTTCGAGCGGCTAGCGGAGATCCCGCCCTACGACGCCGACCTCGAGGCGGGGGTGACCCCGGCCGCGGTGACTGAGCTGCGAGAGGCGATGCGGGAGGCCGACGCCGTCCTCGTCGCCACGCCGGAGTACAACCACTCGATTCCAGGGGTGCTGAAGAACGCCCTCGACTGGGCCTCCCGCCCCGCCGGCCAGAGCGCCCTCAACGGCACGCCGGCAGCGGTGATCGGTGCCTCGACCGGGATGTTCGGCGCCGTCTGGGCCCAGGCCGAGACCCGCAAAGTCCTCGGCGCCCTCGGCGGCCGCGTCGTCGAGGCCGAACTGCCTGTCGCCAAAGCCGCCGACCTCTACCGCGACGGCCGCCTCGACCTCTCCCCCGAGCAGTCCCAGCAGCTGGAGGAGATCCTGGCGACGCTCGTCTCCGAAGTCGAGCAGCTACAGGAGAGCTTGGCCGCCGCGGCCTAGCCCTGCGGCAGGGCGAAGAAGGCGATCGCGGCGTACTGGGCGATCGCGGCGGCGATGACGAAGAGGTGGAAGACCTCGTGGTAGCCGAAGATCGCCGGGTTGGGGTTGGGTCGCTGGACCGCGTAGACGACCGCGCCGGCGGTGTAGAGGAGGCCGCCGACCGCGACCAGCAGCGTCCCCCCCGCACCCATCTCCGTCCAGAGGTCGGGGAAGGTGGCGACGGCGACCCAGCCGAGCGCCAGGTAGATCAGGGCCGAGGCCCATTTCGGGTGGTCAATCCAGATCATCTCGACGATCGCGCCGGCGATCGCGCCGACCCAGACGACGGCGAGGATCGTCATCGCCAGCGTCCCTTCTAGGACCAACAGCGCAAAGGGCGTGTAGGTGCCGGCGATGAGGAAGAAGATCATGCTGTGGTCGAGCCGGCGCATCCACTGGCGCCGCTGGGGCCGCGACCAGTTGACCCGGTGGTAGAGGGCACTGGTCCCGAACAGGGCCGAGAGGCTGAGCGCGTAGATCGCCACCGCCAGGGTCGCCTTCGGCGTCTCGGCGAGGATGATCAGGGTCGCCCCGAAACCGAGGGACATGAAGAAGGCCCACTCGTGGGAGACGCCGCGCAGCTTCGGTTTGACCGCCGCGAGCGCCTCGGCCGTCGCCTCTTTGGCCGCGGTGGCGCGCTCGCCGACAGCCTCTTTGGCAGCCGAGGCACGCTCGCCCATCGCCTCACGCGCAGCCGTGGCTTTCTCGCCCATCCGCTCTGCGCCCCTACGCAGTTCCTCCATGCCAAGAAGGCTACCCAGAAGTTCATGCCGATATTGCGGACTTGTCACCATTAGGAGAGCGGTTGCACCTGCGCGCGAAGCCTTTATTTGCGACTTCGGGCACTTTTTCCGACCGGCGAGTGAGCGATCCTGCTCAGTTACCGCCGAAAGCCGCCTAGATAGGAGCATTTTGATGTCGAAGACCGCACTTGCCAGCCCGAAAAACGGTCTCCAAGGCCTGTCTATCCAACGGCGATTTTCGACGCCCGGGGTCCACCCCTTCGACCAGGTCGAGTGGGAGATCCGCGACGCGGTGATCGGCGACCCGGCCAGTCCGGCCTTCGAGCAGCGCGGGGTCGAGTTCCCGGTGACGTGGTCCCAGAACGCGACCAACATAGTCGCCCAGAAGTACTTTCGCGGGCAGATGGGGAGCCCCGAGCGCGAGAGCTCGGTGAAACAGATGATCGGCCGCGTCGCCGGCACGATCGCCGGTTGGGGGCGCGAGGGCGGCTACTTCGCCTCCGAGGAGGACGCCGACGCCTTCGAGATGGAGCTGACCGCGATCCTGCTCAACCAGAAAGCGGCCTTCAACTCGCCGGTCTGGTTCAACGTCGGCTTCGAGGAGACGCCGCAGTGCTCGGCCTGCTTCATCTTGAGCGTCGAGGACACGATGGAGTCGATCCTCGACTGGAACACCAAGGAGGGCAAGATCTTCCGCGGCGGCAGCGGCTCCGGCATCAACCTCTCCAACATCCGCGGCTCGATGGAGCAGCTGCAGAAGGGCGGCACCGCCAGCGGCCCGGTCAGCTTCATGCGCGGCGCCGATGCCTGGGCGGGGACGATCAAGTCCGGCGGCAAGACGCGGCGGGCGGCGAAGATGGTCGTCCTCGACGTCGACCACCCGGACATCGAGCACTTCATCTGGTGCAAGGCCGATGAGGAGAAGAAGGCCGCCGCCCTGCGCGACGCCGGCTTCGACATGTCGATCGACGGCGAGGGCTTCACCTCGATTCAGTACCAGAACGCCAACAACTCGGTCCGGGTCACCGACGAGTTCATGGAGGCGGTCGAGGCCGGTGAGGACTGGGAGCTGAAGGCCCGCACCGATGGCTCGACGACGAAAACGCTCGACGCGCGCGACCTGATGAACCAGATCGCCGACGCCGCCTGGCGCTGCGCCGACCCGGGCGTCCAGTACGACACGATCATCAACCGCTGGCACACCTGCCCCGAGTCGGGCCGAATCAACGCCTCCAACCCCTGCAGCGAGTACATGCACGTCGACGACTCGGCCTGCAACCTCGCCTCCCTCAACCTGATGAAGTTCCGCCGCGAGGACGGCAGCTTCGACACGGCCGAGTTCGAGCACGCGGTCGACATCGTCTTCCTCGCCCAGGAGATCGTCGTCGGCTTCTCCAGCTACCCGACCGAGGGGATCACCGAGAACGCCAACAAGTTCCGCCAGCTCGGGCTCGGCTACGCCAACCTCGGCGCCCTGCTGATGAGCGACGGCCTCCCCTACGACTCCGATGCGGGCCGCAACGTCGCCGCCGCGATCACGGCGCTGATGACCGGCCGCGCCTACCGCCAGTCGGCGCTGATCGCCGCCGGCGCCACCGGGCCCTACGAGGAGTACGAGAAGAACCGCGAGCCGCACAACGGCGTCATGCGGATGCACCGCGACGCCTCCTACGAGGTCGACGGAACCGGGATCAAAGGCGAGCTGCTTGAGGCCGCACAGCGGGCCTGGGACGAAGCGGTCGAGCTCGGTGAGGAGCACGGCTACCGCAACGCGCAGGCGACGGTGCTGGCCCCGACCGGGACGATCAGCTTCCTGATGGACTGCGACACGACTGGGATCGAGCCCGACTTCTCTCTGGTCAAGTTCAAGGAGTTGGTCGGCGGCGGCTCGATGACGATCCCCAATCGCTCGGTGCCGCTGGCGCTGCAGACGCTCGGCTACGGCGAGGCGGAGATCGACCAGATCGCCGCCTACATCAAGGAGAACAACACGATCGTCGGCGCCCCCGGCCTCAAGGACGAGCACCTGCCCGTCTTCGACGTCGCGGTCGGCGAGCGGGCGATCTCCCACACCGGCCACATCGACATGATGGCGGCGACGCAGCCGTTCATCTCCGGGGCGATCTCGAAGACCGTCAACCTGCCGCAGACGGCCACGGTCGAGGACATCGCCGACGCCTACACGCGCGGCTGGAAGGGCGGCCTCAAGGCCCTCGCCATTTACCGCGACGGCTCGAAGACGGCGCAGGCCCTGCGCACCGACGCCCAGGACGAAAAGGAGGCCGGGGCCGAAGTCGAGATGGCCCAGCCGGTCCGCAAGAAGATGCCGCGCGAGCGCGAATCGATCACCCACAAGTTCTCGATCGGCGGCCACGAGGGCTACATCACCGCCGGCAAATACGAGGACGGGACGGTCGGCGAGATCTTCCTCACCGACATCGGCAAGGAGGGCTCGACGATGCGCGGGCTGCTCAACGCCTTCGCCACCGCGATCTCCCTCGGCCTCCAGTACGGGGTGCCGCTCGAGACCTTCGTCCAGAAGTTCAGCTACATGCGCTTCGAGCCGGAGGGGATGACGCAGAACCCGGAGATCCCGTTCGCCAAATCGCTGCCGGACTACATCATGCGCTGGGTCGCGAGCCGCTTCATCGAGGACACCGAAGTGCTCGAGGAACTGGGGATCATGACCACGGAGGTGCGGAGCAAAAAGGAAGCCGAGACCGCCCAGCTGGGCCTCGGCGTCCCCACCGACACCGCCGGTCCCGCCATCGGCAACGGCCACTCCAATGGTGGCAATGGCGACGGGACGCCGAAGCCGGCCGCCTCGGCGATGACCGAAACGCCCCCGGTTCGCCCGGCGAAGATGCAGGGCCTCGAACTCGGCCCGGCCTGCGAGCAGTGCGGCGGGATGATGCAGCGGACGGGCAGCTGTTACACGTGCAGCAGCTGCGGCAACAACACCGGCTGCGGTTGATCTAGAGCTCTACGCCCCGAGCTGCGAGCCACTCGGCTAGCGGCTCGGGGGGATTGCCCTCGAAGACGAGGCGGACGCCCTCGCGGAGGACGTGGTCGCCGTTGTCGGCCTGGCTGGGGTTGGTGGCGAGCCAGACGGCGGCGGCTGCAGCCGCGAAGGCGGCCGGATCGTCGCCCTCCGGGTCGATGCCGCGGACGGTGCTGAGCAGCTCGCCCTGCAGGTCCTCGGCGGCGGTCGCTGGTCGATCGTCGTCCTCGAAGCTCTCGAAGAAGCCGAGGACCGCGGTGTCGGTTCCCTCCGGGTCGCAGATCGCCGTCGCCTCACGGACGATCTCGGAGATGGTCGGGATGGTGTCGCGGCTGCCTGGCTTCATTGGGCAGATCCATACCCGGCAGTGGAGAAACGGGAAACCCCGTCAGCGCAGGATGACCTCGGCGTCGTGCCTTGGCGTCTCGGTGATGGCGCGGCGGTAGTTGCGCTCGGGCGCGGGGTCGGCCGGCTCGATCTGGCGGCGGCGGACGAGCTCGCGGAGGACGACGGCCATCTCGAACTGGGCGAAGGCGGCGCCGAGGCAGCGGCGAACGCCGCCGCCAAAGGGGATCCAGGTGTAGGTGCCGGGCGGATTGTCGATGAAGCGCTCCGGCAGGAAGCGATCTGGTTCGGGATAGATGTTCGGGTCGCGGTGGATCAGGTGGATGCAGGGGGTGACGCCGGCGCCGGCCGGCAGCTCGTAGCCGCCGAGTTCGACCGCCTCGGTCAGCTTGCGGACGACGATCACGATCACCGGGCGCAGGCGCAGCGTCTCCTGGATCGTCGCCGTCAGGTAGGCGTCTTCGTCGTCGAGCACCTCGGCCCGCAGCCGCTCCAGCTTCTCCGGGTGACGGGTCAGCCGCTCCATCGCCCAGGAGAGCGCGGTCGCGGTCGTCTCGTGGCCGGCGACGAGGAGGGTGAGGAGCTCGTCGCGGATCTCTTTGTCGCTCATCGGGCTGCCGTCCTCGTGGCGGGCCCCGACCAGCATCGAGAGCACGTCCTCGCGCTCGACCAGGTCCTCGGCCCGGCGGCGCTCGGCGATCTCGGTCGCGATCAGGCGGTCGACCCGCTCGACCCGGCGCCGGAAGGCCGGGATCAGGTTGACGCGGTCGGGACCGACCATCAGCACCGGCAGCAGCACCCGCGGGTTCGTCGTCAGGTCGAGGAAGTCCCGCAGGGCCTCGCGCAGCGGCTCCATCCGCTCGCCGTCGTGGACGCCGAAGACGGTCTCGATGATGATCTCCAGCGTGATCGCCTGCATCCGCGGCCGCAGCTTGTAGGGGACGCCGGTAGGCCAGCTCTCGATCTCGCGGGCGGCGATCTCGGTCATCTTCTCGCCGTAGGCCTGCATCCGCTCGCCGTGGAAGGGCGGCAGCAGCAGCTTGCGCTGGCCGATGTGCTTCTTCTCGTCGAGGACCAGGACCGAGTTCTCGCCGAGGATCGGACGCAGGATCTGGTTGCCCTCGCCGGCGTGGAAGACCTTTGGGTCGCCGGTGAAGACCTGTTTCACCAGCTCCGGGTCGGCGAGGACGACCCAGTCCCCTTCGTAGGCGATCTTGATCGAGAACATCGGCCCGAAGCGGGCGCGGCTCTGCTCGAGAAACCACTGCGCCTGGCGCGACCAGATCGCCGTCTGGGCAACCCGATGCATGCGCGGACCGGGTGGCAAACCCTTGAGCGGGCGCGGGCCGTGCCCGTTGACGGACGTCCGCGCCTTGGCTGCCGCCTCCACGTGTCGAGCCTATGCCCCTATTCCCGCACCGATGTGTGACTTTCGTACGGGGCCCCGGTTCTGTGGTTCCTTTGTCCGCCTATAGAGGACAAAGGAACCATGGAACGCTTAGCCTCGTGGCTTGGCTGCGCTGCCTCGCTTTCCGCCCGCTGTCGAGCACCGGATCCTGAAGCTGGTCTGCAACCTGCCGGCGCCGGTGCAGCGGCGGCTTTTCGGGCCGCCACCGCGGCGGGAGGGACGGGAGCTCGCTCCCGACATCCACGCCTTGATCTCGCTCGCCGCCCACGCCCGCAGCGACAGCCTCGAGGAGCGGGCCGACCCCGTCGAGGCGCGGGCGCAACGGCGCACTGAAGCGGCGATCGTCGCCGAGCGGCCGACGATCGCGATGGCGCGGGTCGAGCAGCTCACGATCCCCGGCCCAGGCCGCGAGCTCGACGCCCGCCTCTACGTCCCCGTCGCCGACCGCGCCGAGTCTCCCCCGCTCCTCGTCTACTTCCACGGCGGCGGCTGGGTGATCGGCGATCTCGAGACCCATGACAGCCCCTGCCGCTTCCTCGCTGCCCACGCCGGAGTGCAGGTGCTGGCTGTCGACTACCGCCTCGCTCCCGAGCATCCCTTCCCGGCTGCGGCCGAGGATGCCTGCGCGGCCTTCTTCTGGGCGAGCGCGAACGCTGCCCGCTTCGGGACCGAGCCAGGCCGGATCGCCGTCGGCGGCGACAGCGCCGGAGCCAACCTGGCGGCGGTCGCTGCCCTGGCGGCGCGGGACGAGGGCGGACCTGTTCCCGCGATGCAGCTGCTGATCTACCCGGTCGCGGAAACCGGGCGCGAGCTGCCCTCGCGCCAGAACCTCGGCGAGGGTTTCCTCCTGACCAGGCGGGACATGGCCTACTACGAGGATCGATACCTACCCCCTGGGACCGACCGCAGCAACCCACGGGTGGCGATCCTGCAGGCCGAAGACCTCTCGGGCTTGCCTCCCGCCTACGTCGCCATCGCCGGTTTCGACCCGCTCCGCGACGAGGGCGTCGCCTACGCCGAGCGGCTGCGCGAAGCGGGCGTCCTGGTCGCCCTCCGCGAACACCCCGGCCTCGTCCACACCTTCATCAACCTGACGGCAATCTGCCCGTCGGCCCGGCAAGCGGTCCTGGAAGCCGCGGGAGCGCTGCGGATGGGGCTCGCGCCCTAGCCCTACTCGGAGGCGTCGGGCAGCGCTTCGTGAGCGCTGGTCAAGACGGTCCCGGCGACCCAGAACTTGCGCTCGATCACCGGCTCATCGGCGGCGAGGTCACAGCTTCGGTCAACGATGCATTCGGTCCAAGCGTTGGCTGCGTAGATGTACTCGTTCAGCGCACCACCGGCGAGTCCGGCGGCGCCAGTCAGGCAGTTGAGGCTCATCCTCTCCCCCGGCACGCGGTAGAAGATCCTCTTGATCCTCTTCATTTCGTCGACGTACGCCTCATAGGGGAGACCGACGAGGAGCTTCTCGCGCAGCTCGTCCAGGGCGCCGAACAGCTCTTCGGTCTGGGCGACGCAGCCGCCCTTGGCCGCCGGCGCAGCCTCTCCCTGCGCGATGCCGTAACGCTCCTGGATAGCGATCGTCGAGAGCAGAACAAGCGCAACCGCCGCCGCCACAAAGATTTTCCTGCGCATTCAACAACTTTACGTGATATGACCTTGACCGGGATGGGGGTCGGGAAACCACTTGCCGCAGGCGTCGTCCTGCTTGCCGTGTGCCTCGTCTGCGGGGCGAGCGCGCAGGCAGCTTCGGTCCTCTACGTCGGCGACGAAGTCGCGGCGCTGACCGCTCCCGTTGTTGCGAAGAGACTCCCGGACGTCGAAGTCGTTGACGCCACCGGTGGTACCGACAGCTCTGACGCGCTGGAGGCAGTCAAAGCGTTTTATGACCCGGCCCAGCGGGTGGTTGTATTCGACGCGGGAATCAACGATGACCAAGAAGACTTCGTCAGCCTAGGCGGCAACCTGCCGCCCGCCGCCGAAGAGGTCGGCGACGCGTGCATGGTGGTCCCGACCATCCACACCCCCAGCGGGGAAGATCCCGAACCCTTCATCGCGAAGAGCAAGGAAGTTTTCGAATTTGCCGAAACGAGGCCGACCACCGAGACGCCCGAATGGGCCGGGGCGGCGGACCTCGAACCCGGGCTCCTTGATCCCGACGGAATTCGCCCGACCCCACGTGGAATAGAGGTGCGGGCGCGGTTGATCGCCGAAGCGGTGCGCTCGTGCCTGGCCCCGCGAGTGGCACCGCCGAGGCCTGCGCCGAAGACCGTTGAGGCGACCGCCGGCTTCGGAGACGAGATTCGCTCGATCTACGGTCAAATCAGCATGGACGTGGTTCGCTTCGCCTTCGCAACGGCGCTGATCAACGCGGTGTTTTGACGGCGCCTACCGGCTCACTCGTACTGGAGTGACTGCAGCACGTCGAGGCGAGAGGCCCGGCGCGCGGGCAGGATCGCCGCCAGCACGCCCGCCAGCCCGGCGAGAACGAGCAGGACGACGAGCGACACCACCGGGTAGGAGAGCGTGAAGCCTTCGTCCTTCAGAGGTTGCGCGATCAGGGTGGCGAAGATCAGGCCGAGGATGAGACCGAGGATGCCGCCGATCAGCGCCGTGATCACCGCCTCGTAGCGGATCATCGTCCGCACCTGCCGGCGCGACATCCCGATCGCCCGCAGCATCCCCAGCTCCCGCGTCCGTTCGTGGATTGAAAGGGCGAGGGTGTTGGCGATCCCAAACAGCGAGATCAGAATCGCGAAGACCAGCAGGGCGTAGACGAGCCTCACCAGCTGGTTGATCTGTTCTTCGCGGCTTTCCTTCAGTTCTTGCTGATTGAGGACTTCGGCGACGGGGAAGGCGAGTTCGACGCCTTTCGTCAGCAGAGCCTGGACCTGCGCCGCGTTGGCGCCGTCGTCGAGCTTGACGAAGTCGGTCAGGTCCTGGGTCTGGTCGAAGTCGCGCCCCATCACCCGCTGGGTAACGAGGACGTTCCCCAGCACTCCCAGCTTGGAGTCGAACTCGCCGACGACGCGGAAGCGCGGCCGCGCCCCGGTCTGGGTGAGCAGCCCGAAGCGGTCGCCGAGCTCGAGGTCGTGGGAGCCGGCGAAATCGTCGGAGACGACCGCCTGGTCGTCGCGGAGGTTTCGCAGCACGCTGGGCCCGCCCTGCTTCCATTCGATGTTCACGGTCTCGCCGATGTCGGGGCTGGGCGCGTTGACCCGCGTCTTCCCCCCCGCGCTGCGGCCTTCGAGGACCTTCGCTTCCGCCCCCCGGATCGTCGCCACCAGCTCGACCCCCGGCACCCGTTCGGCTGCCACAGCGGTCCCGTTGGGGATCGGCGAGAAGCCGTCGGTGTTCTGGATCACCAGCCCGCCGGCGAAATTTTCGTCGACCACCTGGGCGACGGTGCTCTTCAACCCGGCGGCGAAGACGGTGACGAAGGCGACGAGGGTGACCCCGATCATCAGCGCCGCCGCGGTGACTGCGGTTCGGCTCGGGTTGCGCTCGGCGTTCTCGCGTGCGAGGCGGCCGGTGAGGTGCCGCATCCGCTCCAGAGGCCAGCCGGCGACCGCGGCCAGCGGCGGAACCAGGCTCGGGCTGAAGAGCGAGACGGCGAAGACGATGGCGACCGCCCCGCCTCCCATCAGGCCGGCACGAGCCCCGGCGCTGCCGTTGCCGAAGAGGCCGAGCAGCACCATCCCCAGGCCCGCGACCGCGAGCAGCCCCGAAAGCGCCAGGTAGACGAGGCGGCGACGACGGGTCGGAGCCGGGCGGAACGAGTGCAGGGCGGCGATCGGCGGCACCCGAGTCGAGCGCAGGGCCGGGATAAGCGAGGAGACGAGGGTGACGAGGACGCCGACGAGCAGGGCGACGACGACGGTCCGCGTCTCCAGCACCAGGTTCGTCGTCGGCAGGTCGATCCCGAAGGCCTCGAAAAGGGCGTTGATCGCGGCGGCGATGAGGAAGCCGCCGGCGATCCCGAGCAGGGCGCCGAGCAACCCGATCGCCAGCGCCTCGACCATCACCGTGGTGAGGATCTGCGACCGCGAGGCGCCGAGCGTGCGGAGCATCCCGAATTCGCTGATTCTCTGAGCGACGGTAATCGAGAAGGTGTTGAAGATCAGGAAGGAGCCGACGAAGACGGCGATGAACCCGAAGACGAGGAGGAAGGTGCGGAGGAAGCCGAGCGCGTCCTTGATCTCGTCGGAATTGCGATCGGCGTTTTCCTGCGCGGTCTCGACCCTGACGCCGCCGGGCATCCTCCTGGCGATCCGGCGTTTCAGCGCCTGCGCCGAGACCCCCTCGTCCGCGGCGACGGAGATCTGGTCGAAGCGCCCCCGCTTGTGGGTGAGCCGCTGGGCGACCGGCAGGGTCACTTGGGCGATCGAAGCGCCACCGAAGGAGGCGCTGCCGAGCTGGCTCAGCCCAACCAGTCGGAAGGTCTCCAATCTCCCTTGGCCGATCAGCTTGATCTTGTCGCCGGC
>Ga0066658_10000467_pt1 | contig 14691 bp, 17 predicted proteins | sample GraSoiAngelo_107_FD_75174 | JGI IMG/M metagenome (GOLD analysis project Ga0066658, IMG submission 75174) | Grasslands soil microbial communities from the Angelo Coastal Reserve, California, USA - 14_0903_09_30cm | ecosystem: Environmental > Terrestrial > Soil > Grasslands | place: USA...
CACAATCGCTCCTTCCTTTAGAGATTTTTCCTCAACCGCACGACCCGGCCCCAGATTCGCTGTTGTTTCGTCAAGGGGAGATCTTCATACCGCCGGTTGAGTGGATGAAGAATGGACTGCCCACCAATTTCCTTGAGCTGCCGTAAGAGTGCCCCCTCGGGGCGGCCGTCCTGGCTCTCAACCAAGACATAGTGACCAGGCTCACTGGGGAGATCAGGATTCACGAAAATGATCTCCCCCTCACTGAACAGGGGCTGCATTGAGTTGTCTTTCACCCGCAAGGCGAACGTGCGCTTCCCTGGAACATCCGTCGCTTCAAGCATCGCTTCAGCGTGGACGGCATGAGGAGCGGCCTGGCTCGTGACCATCTGCTCAATCTGATCCCAGTTCAACAGGGGAACCTTCTGAATGTGGCCGGCAGCGGTATGATGCGTCCTCCCTGAGAGCTCGAACTCCGCCCCCTGGTGTGTCGGACCACCGGCTCGCAGGAAATCCGCGTCCATGTGAAAATATCTCGCGAACTTTTCCCATATCGCAGGGTCCTTGGGGAGCTTGTCGGCCAGAATGTTTGCGATTGTTCGTTCAGAGACCCCAACTGTAGAGGCCAACTCTTGCTCCGTTAGCCCCTCGCCCAACTCTCTATGAATAAGACCTTTCAAATGCATGGTTCTAACTCCTAGGAGTTCTACACGCACAGCGGATGTGTTGCCGGATTAAGCAACAAGCTTCTGTATCTATCGCCTCGTCCTTTTCTCTGCTCTTGGCTGCGGCTCGTCTCTCGAAGCATGGTGCACATATCCCTTGAATAAAACGTCAGCAATGACTTTCTTGATAATGATGCCACCAACCCAACCAGCTTCCGAATTCCATTCGACAAGTTCGCCTCGTTTGAAGGGTGGACATAAGGCACTCTTTTTAATCTGCGTGGAAACGTCGAGCGCCACATGCTCGAACCGTCTATTATGGATTCCACCTCTTTCTTTCATCGCAGCTCCCGCTCGATGCCCTGCGCCTCCAGTTGCAGGTGCTTCTGTTCCAAGGCATGCCGCTGTTGCCGAAAGTCGCCCATGACCTTCTCGAACTCCTGTTCATGCTTGACCATTCTTCGAGAAACTGCGGCTTCTCAGCTTGGGTTGCTTTCGCCCGCTGGAGGAGTCCGTACGCGAATTGGAGATGATCCCGTTGGAGCAGCCATTGCTGTTGGTGGAGTTCCCAGCCGGAGAGATCGAGGGCGCGCAGCTCTCTTAAGGCAGGATCCGTCGTGTCTGGGAACTGCCGCAACTCGGCTATTCGCTTGGTGAGGCCCTGGATATTTAAGGTTAGTTGCAGAATGCCCTTATTCAGCATGCTCAGCACAGGATTAGGAGAGGATGTTTCCTTGCGCTCCGCGCCAGCCATTTCACCACAACCGATGACCGTCATTGCCATGAGCAGAAGACCACAGGCTTTTAATCCCACTGTCATAGCCCCTCCCAAACTCGTTGCTCAATAGCCCACATCTAAAACCTTATGCAACAGACTTGGGCCATCTCGAGCGATCCGCCAGGCAGCACGCCGGTTATTCTCGTGCCTGGCGAATCTATCGTCTTCGGCAAGCCGGTCGGACGTTCGCGAAGGACAGGGGAAATCCGATACCGCTCCCCGTCTCGCAGAAACTCAATCTTCATCGTCTGCCCCACGCGCAGGGTCTTGATGGCGTCCGAGAAAGCCTGTGGTGAACGGATCGGTTCCCCCTGGATGGCGACAATGATGTCTCCGCCCAGGATCCAGGGCACCCCTTCCACGACCATATGAAGCGTTCCGGCTCTGAGCCCTGCTTCAGCGGCCGGACTCCCCTCCTCCACATCCTCTAGCAATAAACCTGGCGCCAGCGGCAAGGCAAACAGCAGCCTGATCGCCTCGGTCGTGAACTGGCCCACCACGCCCAGCCACGGTCGTGTAACTCGGCCTTTCTCTTTTAACTCGCTGAGCACAGCCGTGGCCGTATTGATGGGAATCGCGAACCCGATGTTCTGCGCGCCAGCCAGGACCGCTGTGGTGATCCCAATGACCTGCCCTTCGGAGTCCACCATCGGACCTCCGCTGTTGCCCGGATTGATCGGCGCCGTGGTTTGGATGAGCCGTGATTCACTGAGTTTCACCGCCCCTGGCATGGGCGCTAAGCCGCTGATGATGCCGGTCGTAAGCGTGAACCCGAGGCCGAACGGACTGCCCAACACCAAGACTTGCTGCCCAATTCGAATGTGGTCGGAGTCACCGAGCTGAACCGTTGCGAGTGTGCCCTTGGCATGGACCAATCGGATCACCGCTACATCCGTATAGGGATCAATTCCAATCAGTTCCGCCTTCACACGCTGCCCGTTGTACAAGGTGGCCATGATCGCATTCGCTCCTTCAACCACGTGCGCGCTGGTTAGCACCGTCCCCTCCTCATCCAGGATGAACCCTGCTCCGACGCCCGTGGAGGGAGGAGTGACAAAAGGATGCTCCGACAGGTACGACGAAGACAGAAACACAGTGGCAGGGGCCAAGCGTTGATAGAGACTGACCGTGTGCTCTTCGTCCGGTTCGCTACCTTCAGCGAGTCCAACGCATGGCCCCGTCATCCAAAGTAGCCCGCATGCTAGTATGATCGGGATTGGGGTTCCGACAGGGCGGGACAGACTGCCTCCTCGAACAGAGACGCTGTTGACGATGCTTACCGGGACCGCAGGGAACATGATCCCCTCCATGTTTAAATGTGTGAATGGAACGAACGGGTCTTATGCTATCGATCCCTGATGACCAGAGACGGTTCTCCGGTCGCATCAAGCCTCAGAGCTAGTCGCGTTTTGCCGTCCACATCGTTAACGGCCAGACCAGAATCCTCCGACAGCCCCAGCCAGACTCTCCGGGTGTCATTTCTATCCAACATCGTCAGATAGGGTCCCCGTTTTGCGAAAGGGCGAGGAAGGCGCGGGGTTTTCCCTGCGAGTCCACGAGCTGGAACTCTTCAGCATTGATGACCTTGGGACTCTGAATTATCGGTTCCTGGACAACCACAGGCTCAACAGGACCACCCAGAAACATGAAGGAGGCCAGTGCTCCACCCGCCAGCCCAAAAGCCATACTCAGGACCATGATCATTCCGTATTCTTTCTTGAGCATCATCGCCTTCCCTCCTCAGCCTATTCATACCGGATCGCCACCCCGGACAAATACAGGGTCCACCCTGTTTGGTCAGCCCCTCCCTGCACAAAGCTCCAGGGATCTAGATAAAAGGGGTTCCATCATCCCCCACCGAACTGGCCGGTAATGGCGCCGACAGAGCTGAGGGTAGATTGATATAGCGGGCTTGGCCCCATGGATTTGATGACATCGGCCTGACCGAGGATCACAGCGTCAGCTCCTAGCTTCCATGCACGGCCGAGAATCCGATCCCGGAGCGTTTCCTCGCTCGCACTGCGGCTGGTCGCAATGATGCGCGCAAGTTTGACATGCGGTCGGGGCGGCTCCGCTTGAAGCAACTCAACCGACTTGGTGCTGGCCCTTGCTGGATAAGGCTGTTGCGTCAGTGGCTCAACCTGGACTGACACGCAGGCGGCGAACAGGTAGAGTGCCGACAGAGCAAAGCCAAACCGAGCTGGATTCGGGATCCATCCTCGTCGGTCTCTGTACCGGATTCTCACCCCTCCCTGTCCTGGCTTGACTTCCCTGAGCGATAGGAAACAGGCGGTCTCAGGGCCCAGAGAATAGTCGTTGGGCAGAAACCTGCTGGACCTGTTCAGATGCTTCACTGGAGGGTCGAGTCTCGTTCTCCATCTGGACGAGAGCAAGGCGGGCCAGGTCCACATAGTAGGCATACTCGGATTGGGAGTATGTGAACATGACGGAACGAAACAACTCTGAGGCCATCTGGTTTCGTCCGGCAGTCAGAGCTGCTTCCCCTGTGTAAAGGGTGCAAGCAGCAGCCATGGCCTTCGGGTCCACCGCCAAACGGGAAGATGGCTCCAGGATCAGGTCTTGAATGGGTTCTAGCAAGAGCAAAGGGACTGTTTCACCACTGATCGATGTAGCGACCGCTCGGTTCAAACGTCGACTGTCCGTCAGCATCGTGTCAGGATCCGTGCTAGACCGACAGTGGTTGTAGATTCCCCACAGCTTCATGAAAGTCTCAGGCTCAGAGACTCCCGAAGTGCTGGACGGTCGCGTGGCTTGACACCCATCGAGCAGCAGGGTCAGGCAAAACAATCCCAGGACTAGCTTTCTTGTGAGTCCCATTGCGACGGAACTGCCCTGGTTGACCTTCCACATCGTTCATTGACCCTCACCGCTGCTCCCATCCTTACACCTGGGAGGCGAGGGCGTTCGCTCGCGCTGCAGAAGCGTGCCCCGCTGCTGAGCGAACAAGACGAAGAAGCTCCGTAGCATCATGAGGCTTACGAAGATAGGCGAAGGCCCCTTGTTGGACAGCTACACGTGCGAAGTCAGCCGGTTCACCGGAGACAAGGACCATCGGAGTCTCCGGCCAGACAATTCGACAGATCTTCACAAGCTCCAGGCCATCCAGCCGTGGCATTCGATAGTCGGTGATGACGACCTCAAATCTCCTCTTTTGCATCTCATAGAGAGCCTCGACACCGTCACCGGTCTCATACACGTTGTAACCGACTTGTGCTAACAGGAGCGAGAGGACTCGCCGCGAATCCTCATCGTCGTCCACGACCAGGACCCGTTGACCATTTGTGTTCATATAGACCTCCTTCACAGTATTCCCGCTGTACTTGCCGTTGCCTTGAAGCGCGCGCCCTCGCGCGCAAGAACGGGAGTCTGAATCCGGAGCTGCGTCAGCGTGGCGAGGATCCGTTCCGCTCTTCCCCAATCACTCCACAAGACCTTCCTGATCGGCAGGACCAGCAACTTGTCAGGGCAACGTGCCAGGATCGCACTCGAGAAGTTCATCGAAGGCATCATCTGGTACACCTGATTCAGGACCTCAGACTCGCAGATGGTCCCGATGGCGGCTCGAATCATGGAAAAGTACGCCGTTTGTTCAGGTTCTACCGCGCGAACAAGGTTCAAAAGGGACACCGCACGCGCGACCAGCACCATCGTATTCCAAAGGCAGCCCTCCGCCATCAAGGTGTCCGCACGCTCACGCGAAGGCTTCTCGATGAACCGATTGATACGCTTGATAGATGATCGTCCGTCTTGGGTTGCTGGAGCGCCTGGCTCTATCCATCCATAGTCCGTTTCTGCATCAGTTGGTTTGACCCCGAGTATGACTGCGGATTCGGCCTCGTGATTGGTCAGGTAGTCGGCTGCTTCTGCCACAGCCCCCATAAAGCGACTTCCCGGCTGAATGAAGTGATCGGATGGGAATATGGCCACCAGTGCACTGGGATCCCGATGCAGGATGTGGACGAGTGGCAGCAAAATACCTGGACAGGTATCGCGTCCAGCCGGCTGGAACAACACTGTCCCTGGTGGTCTGATGCCCAGGCAGGAAAAGACGTGCTGCCGATGAGAGGCTGTCGCCACCACCAGCAGCCGCGCAGGTGGGATCAGTCTCTCGGCACGGCGTAGCGTGTGCTCGATCATCGTGCGCTGTCCACAAAATGCGCAGAACTGCTTTGGTCTATCGGTACCCAAGATCTCTCGTATGAACCCCCGCAGCCGTTCCCCTTCACCACCCGCTAGAACGATTCCCCAGAGCAGTGGCTTCCCACATGCCATGTCAGCCTCCTTCTTTTCATCGTCAAAGTTCCACGGTCGCTAGGAAGGGATGCCCCCACAGGAAGAATGGGGGCATCAGCGCGGCGGGGCACGACCGCCACGGCTCCTTCCAGCAATATCGCGCCTACTTGGCTTGCTGTACACACAGGCGTATGATTCGTATCATGATAAATCGCTATGCCAATGACTATCGCTTGACGAAAATCTGCCCTCCCACAGTATGAGCTTGAACGGGGTCATAGATCCGATAGGCGGTCTGCTCAGTCCCTCCTAGTGAATCGAGATCGGTAACGGAGAGCTTAAGGGTTTTTGTCTCGCCAGGTTTCAAGACTTCTTTGACCTTGAGCTTATCGATCGCGAACCCGTGCTTCTCCTTGGTATCATTCGTCACGATCAGTTCCAGTGGTTTGAGCTTCACTTTCTCATCGACAACAATGGTCGAAGGCAGGATGAAGCTGACCTTACCACTCGACAGAATTGCGACGTGGAATTCCCTTGGTTCGCCTCCCAACATCTCTTCAGCATAGGTGTAGCTTTTCAAGCTTCCTAGCACGAACCAGAGTCCCACAAATACGACAAACAGTGCTCTCCCCATGGTGTCACCTCGCTAAGGATGTTAATCGGATAGAGAAATTCCTCTGTTGACAATGCCTTTGTTGAGGCTCCAGTAGACACCTACCAAGTCACCACCGGCTCCCATCATTAGGGCTGAGGAGCCTACGGTTCATTGCCGAACAAGGATTCTGGTCGCCTCGGGCTCGGCCAAACCGGAAACCTTCTACCGTGACCGATCAAACCATCGAGTCGTGCGCGTTTAGGCGGCACGGGATGCAGTCGGTTTGCACGAATCACGGGGTCCTCAATGCACCCGCAGTTGAGACATCTGCTTCCCCGAAACTCCGCGCGACTGCTTTCCTCCCGCAGATCGATGAACGCCTCAATGACAATCAACCCTCCACAACGTGTGCATAACATGAGCCCTCCTTTCGGTTTGCAGATTCCCACTCATCTCTGCCGAACGTTCGATCATTGAGTGCTGGGTTCCGACTGTCCACTCCCGTGCCACGTGGTAAGTGATCAGCAATCGCAATGCCAGAAGTTCGAATAGGTACCGCCTCCGCAACAGTGCAGAATTATGCGTCGTTACGCACCCAACGGAGCCAGCCGCAGCCCTCCTCCGGTGCCAAGATGGCATGCCATGCCAGAGAGGCACAGGCAGGTCATCTTGAGAGCTGAGAAGCGTTAGGACGGAGCCCGGTCGAACGTTTCGCTATTTGCATGAGGCTGGCTCTTACCGAGGCCATACCGGTCGAGCAAGCGATATAGTGTGCGTCGACTGATCCCGAGCAGGCGCGCTGCTTGTTCCTTATTGCCGTGAGTCGATTCCAGGACGGTGAACACCCGCTCCCGTTGGAGTGCGCTGAGTGTTCCGGGCAGGACGCGCTTATGGTCAGGGTCTCTATTCCTCTTTTCCCGGATCTCCGGTGGCAGATCGTCAACCGACAGAATGGTATGAGTGGCGAGTGCAACGGCCCTCTCGATCACATGTTCCAACTCGCGAACATTTCCTGGCCACGTGTATCTGACGAGCGCCTGCATGGCACAGGGAGACAATGAGGTCGCAGCCGCGTTTTTCTCAGCACCGTATTTGGCGAGAAAGAACTCTGCCAGCAAGGGGATGTCCTCAGGCCGCTCCCGCAGAGGTGGGAGCGCAATGGTCACCGTGTTCAGCCTGTACAACAAATCCTCGCGGAACTGTCCCGCAGTCACCAGTTGCTGAAGGTTTCGGCGAGAGGCTGCAATCACCCGAAGATCCACCGTGATCGGTTCATTGCTGCCCACCCGTCTGATCTCTCGCTCTTGCAGCGCGCGTAGCAGTTTGGCCTGTCCAGCCTGAGACAGGTCCCCAACCTCGTCCAGAAAGAAAGTGCCGCCACTCGCTTCTTCCAACAATCCACGACGGAATGAATAGGCGTCGGTAAAGGCCCCCTTGATGTGGCCGAAGAGTTCGCTCTCGATCAACGAGTCTGGAATCGCGCTGCAGTTGACCGCGACGAAAGACCGCGCCGCACGAGGGCTGTTGTCGTGGATCGCTCGGGCGATCAATTCCTTGCCGGTGCCGCTCTCACCATGGATCAACACAGAGGTCCTGCCTGAGGCGACCTTGCCGACCAACTTGAACACCTCCACCATGTTTCGGCTCTGCCCAATCAAAGAAGCAGCGCGCAGACGTTCATTGAACGCGCTTTGGAGATGACGGTTCTCACGGACCAGCCGATAGTGCTCGACCGCTCGGCTCGCTACCAGCACCAACTCCTTGAGATTGATCGGCTTGGTGATGTAATCGAATGCGCCGTGCTTCATGGCCTGGATCGCCGTATCCACCGACCCGAACGCGGTCAACAGCACCACGGGCGTATCCGGAGAGGTTTTGCGGAACGAATCCAGCACATCCATTCCTGACACAGGAGCCATCTGGATGTCGCTCAATACGGCGGCATAGTCTTGCGAGCCTCCTCTTGACAAGGCTTCCTCGCCCCCTGCCGCAAGCTCAACGTGAAACCCAGCCAGGCTGAGCGCTTCGCTCAGCATCTCCAGGTTACGCTTGTCGTCATCCACCAGGAGGATCCGGCGCTCATTGTCCATTGCTCTCCCCTTTCAGCCGTTCTTCTCTCCAGATCGGTAGATCAATCGTGAACAAGGTGCCATGCCCGACGGTACTCTGAACTGCAAGCTGCCCGCCGATCGATGTCACCACTCGATGGCAGATCGCCAGCCCGAGTCCTGTCCCCCCTTCACCCTGTCTGGTCGTAAAGAACGGCTTAAATACGTTCCCCAAGTGTTCAGGCGGAATACCCTGTCCCGTGTCCTGGATGGTGAGACGGATCGCACCGAAGCTCAAATCTCTGACTCCCCCAAGCACCACGTTCCCTTCGACTCTCTCATTCATAGTCTGACAGGTCTTAATTTCCAACTCTCCCCCTTTTGGCATCGCATGGATGGCATTCGTGACAAGATTGAAGAGCATGCCATGGACGGCGCGTCGATCTCCGGTGATGTGAGGAAGGTGGGGCATTAGATCTGTTTTGACTACGATGCGCCGACTGTGCAGGCCAGGCGAGAGCAATGTCAGGACTTCGTCGATAACCTTGTTCAGGTCAACGGGAACAGACTGAATCTGGACCCTTGTCGAATCAAGAATGTGGTGGAGGATTCCCACCATTCGCTCGATCTCGGACCTGATGATGGTCAAATGCCGCTCATGAGCCTTCGGATCAGTAGCCTTCGCCAGCAGTTGGAGATGGCCGCACATCGCATTCAGCGGGTTTCCCAATTCGTGTGCCACCACCGCGGACAGCTCGCCGAGCGCGGCCAATTTCTCAGCCCTCTCTGCCTGGCTCCTGGTTTCGACCAGCGTGGCATTGGTCCGGCGCAGCTCCTCAGTTGCCTCCGAAATTCTTGTCATGAGGGTATCGTTGAAGCTCCGAATCTCACCCAGTAGATGCTCCTTCTCGGCAATCGCCTCCCTGACCCGAACCAGCATCCTGTTGAACTGATTCGCCACTTCTTGGATATCGGATGGTCCCACGATAGGGGCTTGGCTCGTCAGGTCTCCAGCTTCGGCGCGACGGATGGCATGGAGGAGCCGGCTGATAGGTCGATGGACTTTCATGCGGATTAAGGCGAGAAACACTAGGCATGTGATCGAGACCGCCGCGACCCCCACATCCTTGGCCAATTCTCTCTCTTGCTTGATCAAGCGATCATATTTCCCGATTGAGAACCGGCCGCGCAGTGCGCCGACGACACGATCCTTGACTAGGATAGGAGCGATGAAGACCCACGCGCGATCGGTCGTGGCGCCTTCAAATCGCGTCAGCGATCGACCTGCAGTGATCTCGCTCCGCTCGTGCTCGCTCAACATTGGCGGAACCGTGCTGGGATCGCTGCTGAAAGTCAATGCGCCAGAGTCGGGTGTGACCTCGTAAACCGAAAGCCGGCGAAGGGCCGGTCGTAGCTCGAAGATGTCCTGGAAGGCTTCGTTCAGCGCCTTCACGTCATGGATATTGTCTCCTGCGTTGCTGAGAATCCGGCTCACAGCAGCTGATGCCCGAAGAAACGCGAAGTGTAGATTGTGGGCGGCGGCTTCTTCGATGACGTACCGGTCCAAGAGATTGAGGGAGACAATTGTGAGCCCGACCACAATGATCCCTGTGATCATGACCCAGGACAATATTCCGTCAAACCGCCAGGTTCTCATTTTGTGACCGTCGCAACTCTCTCTAGATCGTTGGTCCTCACCGTTCTTCAGAATCAGTTGGGACCTGCTGCCGAGGCTGCTCAGGGCCAGGGTTAATCAGGATCGGCGCATTGAGCTTGTCCGGCAACAGCACGAGTTTTGAATTCGGACTGTCGTACAGTTTGAACCGCAGATAATTCGCCGTCAGTGTCTTGGCGATGGTCTCCTGGGCTTTCGCCTGCCCGATGGCTCGGATGCGCAAGCCTTCTGCTTCACCTTCGGCCCGAATCCTGATCGAATCTCCTTCGCCTTTCGCTCTGGTGCGGGCGATGTCGGCATCCTTGGACGCGATCGTCAATTCGAATTCTTTTTGCTCCTTCTGCTGCTCCTTGGCCTGCTTCTGCTCGATCGCGTTCAAGACGAGCTGCGGAAAGTCGACATCAGCCAGCGCCACGCTCTGGATTTCTAAATGCCGGCCTTTCAGCTTCTCGACCACTACTGCCTGGATTTTGCTAGCAATCTCGGAACTGTGTTCTGGCACTGTGACCATGGGATAGCCAGAGACCACGCTTCGCACGGCGGCCATAAACTCCGGCTTCACGATCCGAGGGTAGAAGTCCGTGCCCACCTCGTGCGCGAGGAAATAGACCTCTTGCGGAATGGGCCGGAGAATGATCGCGGCCTTAATCAGCACTTGCAGATCGTCCGCGCTGAGCGCGTCCACGTTCTCAGTAAAGCTTTGCCACTTGACGTCATACACGTACACATCGTTCCAGGGCGCCCGCCAGTAGAAGCCAGCCGGTAACGGTTCGGATGAAAGCCCTTCGGTGAAGGGATACCAACGCAGCCCGCGCTGGCCCGGTTGAACGGTGGTGCCGGCACAAGCCTCGGTCAGCAAGAGCAGGGCAGCAAGGCCCAGTATGGTCATGGTGGTGTGTCGCATAGTTCCCTCCCTATCGCACAAAAAGATCGTGGTTTTAGCGCGAGTCCAGTCTTGGAACTGGAACCGATCCATGCCCGCCCGCAAGTCCCACATGCACCTCGGCCAGGCGTTCCCGCTCGCGCGCAGCTTCTTCATAGAACTGGGCCAACAGCTTGGAGCCGGTGACCCATTCCGAATCAGCTCCAAACAGTCGTTCGTAGTGCGCGGCTTGCTTGAAAAGCTCTTCAGCCTTCTGCCGCATCGCGGTTGCCTCGTGGGTATAGGCAGTGGCAATTCGCCAATGATCTTGGGCGGGGTCGAGCGTGGTCATGTCCAGCGGACTTTTCGGTTCCAGCGGGCTTTTCTGCGCCCAGCAACCAGAGCTCACAAGAGCCCACAGGCAGACAGGCAGCCCCACCGTTAAAAACCTCGGCCTTCTCACAGCCATCCTCTCGCGTCCGCTGTCAGAGTCTGCAGGCCTTTAGTTCGGAGCGTGGTCGTTGTGGAGCAGCACCTCGTAATCCCATCGGTGAGCCAATAACTCAACTTGTCGTCGTTCGCGCAGGCGATTCAGCGCAGTGAGCAGCGTATGCCAGGTGCACTCAGGAAAAGCGTTGGCGATCTCCGGGAACATCAGTCGATGCTTGGTCCGTAACAGGTCAAGGACCCGCTCTTCAATTTCTTCTGCCGCAGCGTGAGATGATGAGCGCGCAAGTTTCATATCGCCTCCAATTCACATCATGTCTTTATGAATGTTAGTCGGAGGATGCACCGGTGAGGTTACAAGAGACACTCCTCTCTTTTATCATTGGCTGTTGGTGCCGGCATCCCATCTATGGATCGCCACCTCTCGTCCGAACGAGGTGAAAGACTTCACTGGCTAGATCGAGTGCAAGTCGCGGTCCAATTGTTCTTGTAAAGTTCCCCTCTGTTCCTTCCCTTGCATCGGCTGGACTGAGCAGCCAAAATATCTTGATGCCACGATGAGGCCTGCCTCTGCCTTTGCCGCTTGTCATTCTTCCAACCAAGTCGCACTGTGCGACCTGTGCGAAAATGCTCATTTTGACAGGGTGGCTCAACCCTCTCTTGTTGATTTCCCTGGATTCACACTGTGATGGATGTGGCATTCCGATTGCTGGCTAACATCCCAGCCAAGTAGCCCTGTGGTGAGAAGAATGTTGAAACGAGCTGGGCATTGTTGTGCAGTCAGAGGACAAGGCTTCTGCCTGACATAAAATCGGACATGGTGTCGGTGTGCGAGAAGCCCTTGCCATATTCAAAGCATGCGTAGCATACTTAGAGCTTGGGTAGATGATCTAGATGCCTGACTGACGATAATGGCCTCTTGAGCTCCAGGACCCACCATGCGCTGCGAAAATTGCCTAGAGGACCTGTGTCATTCTGTCACGGCTGGTCCAGGTTGTTGCGTGTGAGGAAGGGTCATTCTCACCCTGGCATCGGCTTTCCGCGTCCTTCACCGTTCCCAGGATCAACAAGTTGAGTGATCAGCATACGGAGAGAAACCTGGTGGTAAAACCGCAATGAAAATGCTTCTCCTTGTGTTCCGCCAGTCGCTCGATCAAGACCTTCAGAAGCTCCTCAAGAACCTTGATGTAAAAGCCTTCACCGAAGCTCCGAAGGTCTTCGGGATGGGGGAGGCAGGGACGGCATTTAATTCATTTGGCTGGCCTGGATTCAACTCCATGATTCTTGCGGCGATGGAGGAGGACCAGGCCGACCGAGTAGTGGCGAGGTTAAGGGCGTTCCGTGATCAACTGGCGCAACGACAACAGGGGGCGAAGATCCCGATGCGGGTGTTCATCCTACCGTGCGAGCGAGTGCTCTAGCTCGGAAAAGGAGGAGCAGAAAAAAGTTAACCTCGCGAACCGGATCGCGCTCGAGGTGACCGACGCCTACCTGAACCTGCAAACGGCGCTTCAGCAGATTAAGGTCGAAGAAAAAGAAGTGGAGTCCGCGAAAAGCGCCTTCACCCTGGCGAAGGAGCGGTACCCGTCTTGGACTGGCCTCCATCGTGAATATCACGACGGCCACGACCGCGCTGTTGATGGCGGAAATGCGACTCTCCGAGGCTCACTATGCGGTTCAAGTCAGCAACGTTGCGCTTGCGTATGCCACCGGCAGGGGGATGCAGGAGTTTTAACTAAACTTCCGGTTCTGGTGTTAGCCTTCACCATTTTCCTCTCGCGACGATCATGCGGGGCCGTTGCAAACATTCTGCCACGCGTGAGAGGCACTTTCGTGCTTGATCATTGGTTTGACAAACCAGTTCGTCCGCTTCTAGGATTGATGTAGGAACAGCCCATGCCGCAGCCTTTCAGACTCTTCAGCAATCTTCCCATCCAACGGAAGCTGCTGTTGACGTCCATCATCCCGGTTCTGGCGGTTATCCTGCTGAGCCTGGTCACCTACCGGAGCGTCCAGACCTTTTCGGACGACGAAGAACAGCTCAACAGCATCTATCTGGTACAAAGACGGGCGGCTGAATATCAGAGCCTGATGGGGGATCTCAATGCAGGGTTCCGTGCCTATGTCTTGACCCGACAAGAGGCTTTCCTCCACCCCTACCGGATAGCCCACGATCACATCCTGAATGTCGGCGACTCGATTGAACAGATGGTGAGCGACCGGAAACCGCAACACGACCTGCTCCTTGAGGTGCAGCTCCATGTGCAGCTTCTGATGGAGGAAAAAGACAGCTTGATTCAGGCCGTTAGGGACGGCCATCAAGCTGACGCGCTCCGTTATGTCGAAAGAGGCCGCGGACGTGAGATCATGACTCTGATTCGACAACGAATGGATCAATTCAATCGGCTTGAGCAGGGGCTCCTCAACGACACGTTGGCGAAAATTGGTCACGACCGTTCGATGATGATTTCCGTAATCCTGTGGGGAGGAATCCTGGCTCTGTTCCTGATGGTATTCGCCTTACATTTAATCGGCCGCTCGATTACCGGTCCGCTGGTCAACCTGGCCAAAGCGGTACGGTCCTCGACAGGCGGGACCGTTCCCGCGGTGCCGGTTCTGGAACGCCGGGATGAGATCGGCGATTTGACCCGCGTGATGAATGTGATGAACGCCCAGATCCGCGACCATATTGCGCGGGTGGAGAAGTCAGAGGCTGAACAGAGGTTCCTCAACCGGGACCTTGCGGCCTCTGAGTCCAAGTACCGTAGTATCGTTGATCATGCGCCGTTCGGTATCTTCACGACCAAAGGCATGGCCCTCGTCTTCAACAATCGGTACAATCGGGCCCTGGCGGGGCTGGACCCTGACGAAGAAGGTGACCCGGAGGCGATCCGACAGTCGATTCATCCTGAAGACCGTGAGCGGATCCTGTCGGAGTTCTCGCAAGCGGTGCAGCAGAACCGGCCATATGAAACGATTTTTCGCTTCCTGCACAAGGACGGCACAGTGCGAAAAGTCTTAAGCCGGCGGATTCCGATCAAAGATCCTGACGGCCAAACGATGATGTACCAGGGATTTAACATCGACATCACGGCACTGGACCAGATGCAGGCGCGGCTCAGTCGGGCCGAGCGACTTGCGACTTTGGGCCAAGTGGCAGCTGGTATTGCCCATGAGATCAGGAATCCCCTTGTCGGCGTCGGCTCGACCGTCTCACTGCTGTTGGAAGATACCGACAGGTCTGATCCGAGGCGCTCGGATCTGGAGGTCGTTCTGAATGAGACAAGGCGACTAGATCGAATCGTCAACCAGATCATTGACTATGTCCGTCCTCGCACCCTCGCACCCGTGGTGTTCACCATGGACGTTCTCATTCAGGAGACTCTAA
>Ga0066658_10000471_pt1 | contig 14644 bp, 21 predicted proteins | sample GraSoiAngelo_107_FD_75174 | JGI IMG/M metagenome (GOLD analysis project Ga0066658, IMG submission 75174) | Grasslands soil microbial communities from the Angelo Coastal Reserve, California, USA - 14_0903_09_30cm | ecosystem: Environmental > Terrestrial > Soil > Grasslands | place: USA...
CCATCGGCGTAAGCAACTACACAATCCAGCACCTAACAGGGCTATTGGGCAGATCAGATATGATCCCGATGGTGAACCAGGTGGAATTCAGCCCCTTCCTCTACCAGAAACAACTCCTCGACTACTGCGAGAAGAACAAGATCCAGCTCGAAGCATACAGTCCACTGACACAGGGCGAGAAGCTCAACCATCCCAGAATCCAAGAGATCGCCAAGAAACACAACAAAACCCCCGCTCAGGTACTGCTCCGCTGGAGCCTCCAACACAACCTCGTAACCATACCAAAATCAGTCAGAGAAGAGAGAATCAAGGAGAACAGCCAAGTCTTCGACTACAACCTCAAAACAGACGAAATGCGAACACTCGACTCACTCGACGAGAACTTTCGAAACTCCTGGGACCCTACAAACATGCCCTGAGAGGATAGAGGGTTCCTTTCTCAGGTCTCTACCCTACTTATCCCGCCACCAAGCCATGATTCGGCATGCTCTGCGCCGAGTGTCTACGGGACCTCCAAGACGTGGCCAAAGCCGACGACTCCAAACTCTACCTCTGCGGAATCTGCCATGAAAAAGAACGGGTTCACTGGATGATACTATTGTCATCGGACATGGAAGAGCAAGCGTTTCTCGCCAGAGCACTCAGAGTGATCGAGCGGGCCGACCAATCCCGCCCGAGAGACTCGGAGGATCGAAGGAGAGTTAGGACACTCTAGAGAGGCTTGCCGCAGGACCCGCAGAACCTTGTTCCAGCCGCACTCCGCGCACCGCACCTTCCGCAGACGATTCCCTGTATCTGAGGAGGCTGCTGCTGGACCATACCGACCGGCATAACCGGCGCCATTCCCGCGTAGCCTGTTGAGAAGGGCGTCTGGAACCGTGAAATATTCGATCGTATGATCCCGTAAGCCTTCTCCGCATCACTGTTCGGGAGATCGTTCAGATTCAACGGGTCCCCGCCAAACCGCAGCGTAACCTTCACCGTTGATCGGAGTATTCCCTTGTCAAGAATCGCGTTCGCAACATCCGTATAGTTGAAATCTGTAAAATCCTTTTTCAGACCGAGATCATGCGGGTGACGTAGAATGATCCGCTGCGTGGTCAAGACGACAGAGTCAATATTGATCTTCGGATGATAGATCTTTTGCTGAATGAACAATTCAACCTGCTCGCCAGGACCGAGAACACGAGCGATGTCAGAAGGGACATTCGCCAAGACTGCGACCTACTCGCAATCCTGAACGGCAAATCGACAATATCTATTTTCCAGTACCCGACTAGAAGCCCTGACAGGGTCAGGCTAGAAGGCTAGCAGTGGCCTTCGTCAGTTTCCTGATCTCCTCTTCCAACGGATCCAGATCCGTCTTCTTGTACAGAAACGGAACACCGACAACCATACAGAACCACTCAGCCATCTCCCTCGCATCAGGAAAGACGAAAACAGTCCCGTCCATAGTAGTGACCGTCCAGCCGTTCTCCACCTGATCAATCTTGTAAGACAGCTTAATGCTCCGAATCGTAGAAAACTTGTCCATCCCTGCTCACACTCCACGAAGGATCAATCTACGAGCCCAGAAACAGCTCGACAGACCCGGTCGCGCTCGCCTCACATGAGGACTAATCCAGCCGGCAATATCAGAATGGTGTTCCCTCACCATCACAGCCACAGAACCCTTTTCAACGAAGCAGAACCCCCGGAAAGGGGTCAACAGAGCACGGGCGCTGGATTACTCGCGTAATCGCTCGACACTGAAGGGTTTCATCTTCCCTTCAAGCCATAGACCAGCATAGTTCTGATCTCTTGGAACCCATTCCAATCTGACTGGGCCTATCTTCTTGATCAAATCCCTTGCGTTGCTACTCAGCTCCGTGAGCTTCTCATCTTCAACCCGCCACTCTCCATTGACCTGGTTTACTACAAGCCTTGAGTCCGAACGAACGAGTGCCTCACCGATGTTACCTGGAACTTTTCCGGCCGTCTTCTCGGCGATCAACTCTAGTGCCTTGAGCAACGCGTAGTATTCTGCCTCGTTGTTAGTTCTGTCTCCAATCGGCTGCCAGTAGACTCTGAATTTTCCATGGTCGATCATATCGGACTCCGCGTAGGCAATTGCAATTTTCGCCTTTCGAGGCAGGCTATTCTGCTCGTTTCCCTGACTCTGTCCATCGATATAGTAGACTGGCAATTCTATTCCGGCCAAAGGACTTTGCTAGAAGGTCCAGCCGAACATCCGCATTATCCACGGCGTAATATCCGCCTCGATCAAGCCAGCAACGAAGAATAGAGGCGCGAGCCCAACAACAACATACACGGCCAATCGTAGAGTTCTTGACAGATACGCATCATTCTCCGGACCGCGCCGGAACTTTGCCTTCCAAACTGCATATCCTAGCCTAATGCCCATAGATCCTGACAAGACAAACGCGGGAATCTCGATAATCCCATGCGGCAAGATCGCCGCGAGAAACATTGTCATGCTCGGCGATAACTGCGGCGCCAAGAGCACCCCGAGAATGAACCCGTTGAACATTATCGTGAGAAAGCTCGGAGCACCGAACCCCAATCCGGACAAGGCGGTGGCAATAGACACGAGCCAGTTGTTGAGGAAAATGTCGATTCCAAGAACAGGAAGCGCAGGAACGGGCAGTTGTGCAAGAAGGCTATTGCCGTGACCCGGTTGGTAACCTAAGCTCAGAAAGAAGCTCGCAACACCGTTGACTGACACGTAGTAGCCCAAGTAGATTCCGAGCGCGAACGCGAGCATGGAGAGAGCGTGAAAGGGAAAGTTCCTTGGCCCTATGACAAACCTGAATCCCTCGGATAATCCGGTCTTGATCTTCATCCAAGCCGCCCTCGGCAACCGTCGGAATACGTCCTGCCAGATCGGGTTGGAAAGCTGGAACGGCATCTCGGGAATAGATGATCCAGCATAGTAATAGATCATCGTCTTCGTAAGATGAAGAATCGGCGTCAGAAGGAAGCTGAGAATCACCGTGATAAGCGACGTCATTGGCAGTCCGATCGTTCCCGCAAAGAAGACGACGAGAAGGAGTAATCCCTGGAATATTATCCGGACAAGCGAGTAGGTCAGTGTGACTCCGAGATTGTGGGATGCCACTCTGAAGCTCTGGCGAATAGCTCTCAAACCAGAGACCTGATCGACGACCACCGCAGGATACGAGTATACGGTGAATACCGAGAGTACCAACGAGGCAAAGAGAAGCGGTTGAAACACGCTAATAGCGGTGAAGAAAGCAATCAATCCGGCCACGTTGTTGATGCTTGAAGTGGACGCAATTATCAGCGTGTAACCTATGGCCGCCGGACCCCAAGTAATCAGATTAGAGAGAAACAAGGTCCAGGCCATCGCTCTCCATCTCCGGGAACCATTTTCCAGAACAGACTTGACCGGGACACTATCTTTGATCCACGCCTCGACATAGATACCGTACTCGGAGGAATAGACATAGCCTGCTCCGACGATAGCGAGAAGAACTAGCGCGACCAGCATGACCACGACTACAGGTATGAGTGTAAAGGAAAGCGTAGGATCTTGAAGCACTCCCAACAGCCCAGAATTGCCAAATACCGTTAGAACCCTCGACAATGAGCCTGACAAAGCCCAGCTAGTCAAGAGAAGCATTATCACCAGTGTGACAATGGATTGCAGGATGACCTGCAAGGCCGATCCCAACATCGTTGGTATGATTATCGCGGGATGTTTTCTCCAGGTCCAGAAGGATCTCTCAAAGACCCTATCGAAGAGTATTCTCTTCAGACCAAGCAGAGTGTTTCTCGCCAATCTACGCAGCTCCAATACTGCCACCGCCAACAGTAGCATCGGGCAGAGACCGAAGAATTTCGGGTTCGAACTGGGAATGGGAAGAGAAGTGGAAGGTCGGATCTCTGATGGATAGGTCCAACCAGATCAGGGAAGACGCGCCTACAGTCAGATAGATGAGCACGAGGCCGCCTGCCAGGCCGAGAAGGAACACCGACAAGAGTTCGACCAACGAAACAACAACAACAGCTATGCCCAAGACATCGCGAGCTCCAACTGGCGAATGCTTGACGGTGATGCCTTGCAATCCAGCTCCCCTCATCGTCCTGTCCACATCCTCAAGAACCAACCCCTCTAGGCGATTGTGTTTCGCCAAATGTCGTGAGAGGAACCATAATGCGGCGACAAGAAAGATCCAGCCGATAGCAGGAATCGAGGCAAGCAGTGCCCAGAGCACCGCGCTACTCTCACGGTCTCCGTGGAAGAGTCTGTAAAGGTTCTCCTCGGCAGAACTCAAAGGAAGCAGAGCTCCCTGGCCAGCCGTTCCTACCCTCGACTCAAGCCCGCTAATCGCATTCCATAAGAGTGCTCTGCTTCTGCTGGAGTGTAAATTCGCCCTATTCACCAGCCTAAAGACCACGTACGACGCTGCCGCTGACGCTGCCAGCCCCACAATTCCCAGCCCGCTAACTACCAGCGTTAGATTGCTCGTTTCAACTCCCGCGCCAGCGACCCACCAGGCAACCGCAAAAACCGCCCACAACAAGTAACTCGCAAGCGGGAGGAGCAGCCATGAAACCGGAATTACGATATCCGTTCTCGGTCGCATCTGAACCAACGCCGAGAGACTCAACTCGCGACTAGAAGAGTCGGAGAAAGCCACTCGCACACCACAGTTCGACTAGTTCAGCCTAGCTTGGCGATGGGGAGGGAATTGGGGAAGGAGGTGGAAAGGTCGAGGAGAGCTGGGCCATGATCGTGTCTTCCATCAGCATCTGTTGTCGGAAGTGGTTGTTTGGGTCAGTTACTAGCACGTAGACCCAGTATACCCCGAAGATGCCCCCTGTTATCAGTGTCAAGACAAAGTATAGGGCGAAGCTCCTATCTGGTATGGGCGGGTTTCTGTAGGGGAAGTTTATCGGCACACCTAGCGCATTAAAGGTCCTAAGCATGTCATTGATGAATAGGTCCTCTCTTCTCTCGTGCTTGAAAAAGTCCTTCATGAGAAAATATGCCGTGTAGATCCAGACGAGGCCGCCGATTATCGCATACAGTGTGGCGTTTTTCTCCGTCTCCTCTAGGCGCGCCTCTCTCACATTTCTCTCCATATTGTTGAGGAGAACGGAGAGGTCAACGCCCTTCTTAGCCGCCAACTCCTTTGCCATGCCGACCAGATCTTCTTGGAGAAGAATTTGCCGGTTGAAATGGTTGTTGCGACGGCTCACTAGCTTGAAGATCAGAACGATAACTAGGATGAGCAGGATGAAATAGCTAAGATATGCGAGGATTATTGCTCCAAAAAGGGCCGCGACCAGTGGCCCTACTGCTGTGATTGTTGAATTTGTAGGCGTGGTTGTCCGAGGAATGTTGGCCAGAGAACTGAATATGACCGCGAAAACGATTGCCGTAACAGCGATTCCCACGATTGTCGGCAGTAACGGAACGATCGCCCAAGCGCCTGACATCTGCTTGTCGCTTTCGAGCCGTGTCCGTAGGTCACGCCTCAGGTTTTCTAGTGGGATGCTCACGGTTGTGACTCTTCTGAAATCTGGGCCCGGGTCGATTTTTCTATTTAAGACAATGGAACCGATCGCAACTCGACCTTCACTGATCGGACACTCGGGCTCGTCCGCGCCTCAGCTTGCTCAGTCTTTAAATGACCGGGAGCTTTCGGGGTTCATTTTGTGCGGCCGTGGTCTAGCCTGGTCTATGATATCAGCCTGCCAATGATAGGCTTAGCAGAACGCTGACGACCCGGGAAACCGCCTCAACAGCGGTTCGGGAATTCAAATCCCGGCGGCCGCACCACCTAGGAAATAGGTAAAGCGAGCCCAATCCAACGACATACGACACGGGCTCAATCCTATAACCCGCGATTGGAACGATGTAAGGTGGCATGTCCAATCCACTGGTTCTGCATCATGAGAAGATGGGTGCCCAGCTCGAACAAAGCAGGATTCCACTGTCCTACACTAGTCCAGTTGAAGAGTACTGGGCCGTTCGAAACCACTCAGGTCTAGCTGACATTTCACACCTCAGTCTACTACGAATAACCGGTAAGGACAGACTAGCCTTCCTCAACGGACTACTCACCAATGAAGTCTTGAAGCTGAACGAAGGGACAGGCGTCCGCTCGGCGCTTCTTAACACGAAAGCTAGAGTGCTTGCGGACCTCTACCTCTATGCAAGAGAGGATGATCTTCTCATCGACACCGGTGATGTTCCGGGAGCCAGTGTGAAAGAAATCCTCGACCGATTTATCATCACGGAGGACGTGCAGGTCCAAGACATCACCTCTGTATTTGTTCACCTAACACTGCAGGGACCGCAAGCTGCAGACAACGCGAAAGAGCTGTTCGGCCTAACTTTAGCAGACATGAAACCATTGCAACACAAGATGATAGGCCCTACCATGATCGTTGTCCGCGACCGGACCGGTCAATCCGGATACGATATAATAATTCCAAATGACGAGGCTGAGGCAGTTTGGCAAGGCTTCCTCCTCAAAGGAGTTACCCCGGTAGGGCAAGATGCCCTGGAAATTCTCAGGCTTGAAGCAGGATACCCGAGATATGGAGTCGACGTGGACGAGAACACCATAATCCTAGAAGCTGGGTACAAAGACGCCATCAGCTTCACCAAAGGATGCTATCTCGGTCAAGAAGTCGTAGCCCGAGCCACTCACATTGGACGGGTAAACAAGAACCTTGTCCAATTTCAAACCGAATCCGACTACGTACCCGTTCCGAAATCAAGGTTTCAGGCAACTGGCAAAGAAGCAGGATACGTCACCAGCGCTGCATTCTCCCCTGGACTGAAAGCCGTCGTAGGTTTAGGCTACGCGCAGAGAGACTTTGCCAAGGAAGGAACCAAGCTAGTAGTAGAATCAGCCAATGGCCCACTGCCTACAGTAATAACCAAGCTAGTCTAGTTCTTGTTGCCCATCTGCTTGAAGCAGGGGAGATGCCAGACTTCTAGTTGCGGAGAGGAAGTTTTCCGAAAGACGACCGTTTGTGTGTCAAACGAAATATTCTTCCTGCATCCCACGCAAAAATTGCCAGCGATGTTAGGAGTGTTTGTGAACGTCATCCGCATGTTTTCGGATTCTTGCCCCAGTTTTTGCAGCTTGCTATCAATGTAGGCTCTAAACGCAGTAACCTCGTTGTTACGCGGGTTCACTTGCAATATCTCGTTTATGGCCTCTTCAGCGTCCCCTAGAACCTTGACTATCTCTTGGAATCGCCCCAGCATTTGGTTGGTCATCGCGCCATCAACCATCAGCACACCCTCTCCTAGAGGTTGAATCGGTTGTGGCAACGTGCTAAGCTCACTGCTTATGCTGTCTGCAATCTTGTAGCAAAAGTAAGATCGGAGAAATAGAAGCCCCTCGGATGCGGGATGGGCATTCAATCCAGCGTTAACTACTTCCAATGCTCCTGTGAAGTTGGAGCTTTCAGCTTCTTTCATAGCTGGCTCGACAAAATGCTTGGTCTCTTCCGGGGTGCACTTCAAGGGAACGTTAAAGGCACCTGCAGTGGCTGCCAAAGGTGAACGGCTCTTATGACAGGCAGAACGAAAAAATGTCTTCCGTGCCCGCCTGACTAGTCCTGGAGTACTACGGTCCGTGTGGACTCTCCACGAAGATTCCGTGAAGAATCGCGAAACGGCGGCTAAATCGACGATTTTCGAAGCTTTTCTTCGATGCTCTTAAGTTCCCCGTGTTCCTTAATTCTGATCTTCACGTCCATGCTGAACACGAGCCCGAGCCGGCGGAGGAAGGCATACAATTCCTCTCCCGAGATGGGACCCTTCAGTCTTCCTTGAGTGACTAGGGCAGCTATGCTTGACTCCAATCGTTCAATCTCGGCAGGATAGTGTCTTCGCGCGGTCTCCATTACTTCTGATCCCCTGCCAGCCAAGAGCTTCCGGACGACGTCCCGAGGAAGTTCTGCCGGCTTCAGTGGTGGAGCTGCAACGAATTTGGCCTGCGACTGTAGCATCCTCCGGCGGAGTTCCAGAACGCGTTTTTGTCTCTGAAGTTCCAAGTCCGAGGACATTAGTCTAGACCCATTCAATACAGAAATTCCGGCCTCGTCTACATAAGGCTAGGTTCTGGAACGAGCTTCTCCTAACGCAATCGCTCTCTCGAAGTCGTAGACAGCTCGCGCGACAACCGTCCACGCGTCCAAGTGTTGATTGTGAATTCGGTACGATTCCTTCGCTTTGGAGATCGCTTCCCTGGAAAAGTGTCCCCTTGGAAACCCACCTACCAACAATACGGGGTTGCGATGTTCAACCAACCTCGAAGCTACTTGGTCCATACTTTTGGGAAGCCCGGCTGTCGTCAGTGCGATAACCTCTCCTGATATTTCGGCGAGTAAATCTCCAATGGACCCGGATTCGATCGACAGAAGCGGACGACCCGTTGGAGGAACCACTTTTTCTTGGTAGAGTTGTTCGAGTAACGAAGTGAACCGGTCAGTATTCCGGGGAAGTCTTGCCCCAGAATCGACTTTGATTATGTTGTTATCTCGCGTATGCACGTAGCATTTCAGTCCCCCTGTCAGGTTGAGTGGTGAACCAAGCGCGAGTAGCAATGAGAGATGGGGGATGTCTGGACGGCCCCTCCCAATTCCACGCGGTCCCAGCCCGAGGATAGCTGGGTGATGATAGGTCTGGTCCAAAATGAGCGCGTGAGGGTCCTTTCTCTTCCGTTGTGCCGATTTCAATATCGCAGGGTGATGGACCAGTTCATTAGGCACAAGTTCTATCGATGACTCGGCGAGGATTAGTGACAGGACCAACTGCAATCAATCATAGGTTGCCTAAGCTAGGTTATGAGTTTCATGGGAAATAGGCCTACGAGACGAAACTACGGAAAGATGCGATCAGCGGTTGCAACAGTGGCGCGTGAACGCATAGAGATCCTTCTCCGTCAGGCCGACGCGGTCCTTCCTCAGGATGTTGAGTTGTCCAAGAGGTACGCTGGACTCGCCAAGAAGATTTCGAGGCGGACCAAGGTCAGGATTCCACAAGAGAAAAAACGTTGTCTCTGCAAGAACTGCGGCCAGCCCCTGGTTCCCGGGAGGAACGCGCGAATCAGACTTCGTCCCGTCAATTCAAGAATCATCATCTCATGTCTTGGCTGTGGCGCAATTCGAAGGTATCCATATCGAAAACTAGGATAGTGGCCGCACTTTTCGATGAAGCCTTATATTACGCCACCCTCGCCTTCCCGACGAAAATCTAGAATCCACTGAGGACATCGCCAGAATTGCCCACAGTCTTCGAAGTCCCGGCCGAGGAACTCATCAATAGATTAGCCAAGCATCTGAAGGAGAGCGTGAGCGACATCACTCCGCCGCCTTGGACAGAATTCGCGAAGACGGGCGCTCACAAGGAGAGGCCCCCCCAGAACCCGGATTGGTGGTACTTCAGATGTGCTTCGCTTCTCCGAAAAATGTATGTCCGAGGCCCGGTTGGGGTGTCTCGGTTGCGAGTCCAGTACGGAGGACGCGTTAGTCACGGAAATCGGCCAGCTCATCACGTACCCGCGGGAGGTTCCGCGATTAGGGAACCACTGCAACAGCTTCAGAAGGCGGAACTCATCGCCTTGGATGGGAAAAAAGGCCGAAAACTAACTAGGGAAGGGATCGCGCTTCTCAACCGCACAGCAGCAGAAGTTGTCAAAGAATTGAGAGCCCGGCCTCAAGAGGCCTCAAGTTAATGTCTAATGGAGAATACACAGACGAAGAGCTTGAAGCATTACGCCGACGAAGAATGGTCGAGATGCAAAGGTCCGCCTACGATGAGCAACGCCGTTCACAAGCTCAGCAACAAGTGGAGCGTCAGAAACAATCAATCATTCGCCAAATTCTCACGCCAGAGGCAAGGCAACGGCTTGCCAATATTCGAATGGTGAAACCAGAGTTCGCTGAGGAATTGGAAATGCAACTAATTCAACTTGCCCAGTCAGGGAGGCTTCAAACACAAATAACCGATGAACAACTGAAGAAAACACTGGTCCAGTTACAATCGCAGAAAAAGGAGATCAAGATCAGGAGAGCATAGATGGCCCGCCACAAACCCTCGGGAAAGAAGAAACATCTATCGCATGCTTTGAAACAGGCCCAAGCCGTTCCCTCTTGGGTGGTAGCTAAGACTGAGGGCAAAGTCAAGAGAAATCCGAAGCAGCGACACTGGCGAGAAACAAAGATCAAAGTGTAATGTAGATGACAGAAAAAGAAGTCGCGCCTGAAGACGACGCTCGCACAGAACTTTCGAAGGAGACCAGAATCGCTAAGCCCGAGGACGAAAAGGTGGAATCCACAGAAGAAGAAACGGTAGGACTAGAATCAGAGGCGAAAGGGCCCGAAGCACCAGAGGCTCCGGGAGTTGAAGAAGCTGCTGAGGAAGAGGAGGAGATAGAGATTGTTGAAGAGAAATTCTACGACCTCAATCTAAGACGTATTTGGACGGCTCCGAGAGAGAAACGAACGCCCAGAGCGGTGAGATACGTTAGACAATACGCTGCCCAGAGAATGAAAACCGATAACGTCTCGTTAAGCGAAGAGACAAACAGTCTTCTCTGGAATAGAGGAATCAGCAAACCACCTCGGAAGATTAGGATCCGCGTTGTCAAAGACAAGGAAGGCAAAGTTATCGTGTTTCCCGGTGAGGGAAAATGAATAGTGCCTATCTCTCTGAAAGACTCGGTCATAGCCGAGAATAACCTTCAGAAAATCGTTTCTCAAGGGGCCGGAAAGACATGCTGACACCCGATGCGCAGTGGTAGCTGAGAAGAACGGTTTCGGGTACATCGCAGTAGCTGCTCATCGTTAAATCGATGAATTATTCGACCATCTGTTGAGGCGATTTTCATTACGAGCAAGGTAGGATCAAGTGTATTCATTGATGCCCCTGTGGAAAGGGTTTTCAGCCGTATCACTCAACATGACAGTTGCAATGACTGGCTAGAATTCGTTTCTAGCGCAACATACACTTCAAGAGAGAAGACTGGAGTCGGCGCTTCGGCACACCACTCGGGCCAAATCATGGGTAGAAAAATGGAATGGGATGGAAGGGTCATAGAATGGGCGGAAAACGATTCTATCGTTTGGCAAGCGATTTCCGGCATACCCGAAGCAATGAGGATGAAAGCCGTGAATCGTGTCGAGAAGGAAGGGGAGGGCACACGCTACTCTTTAGAAGTGGAATATATGCCACCTTACTCAATCCTCGGGAGGATCATGGATCTAATCATGATCAAGAGGAACATACGGAAAATGGTCCAACATTCTGCCCAGAACCTGAAGAGAATCCTCGAACGATTCTAGGACTACACCAAGGCAAAACCGTGTAGAAGCCAAGCTCTCCGGGGATTGTGGTTCTATGTACTCGATTATGATTCGTTGAGATGTCTTCCCATCCATGAGTACCTAGAAAATCCGATATCTGAGTTGAGCGAAGCGACGCTCTAAAGGAGATTCACGATTCGACTATGTCTGGGGTCCCCTTATCCATCCTGATATTCCGAGTCCAGTCTTCTTCTTTGTCTTGTCATTCACGGTTGGGACTAGTTCCCGCTTTCCAAGAAAGTTTCTCACCTCGGACACAAAGGTGTGCCAAGCCGGATCAGCTTCCAGCAACAAATGGTTCCTGCTCTCCAGCGTTACAAGACGTGAGTTCGGAATGCCCGCAGCTAGAACCCGACCCTCCTCAAGTGGGACGGATAAATCTCCTCGAGAGTGGATTATCAGGGCTGGAGCCTTTACCTTGGAAAGATTCATGGACACGTCGACCTGGCCGAACTCTTCCTGAAACCTAACCGCGTTTTCAGGCGAACAGGAGACTCGCTGAAGGTCATTGAACCATCGCGTCTGCTCCAATGTGCCATCGGGAATGAATGTGGAGGTGAAGTATTGGCGAATTGCTGGGTCATCATGGCCCCAACCATGCCTTATGAGGGTCATCAAGGCCTGGCGCTTTTCAATCGTCTCGATTGATCCACGCTTAGCCCACCCGCGTGCATATCCTCCGTACAGGATGAGTTGGGTAATTCTCTCTGGATGGCGTATCGCATATTCGATCGCGACAGCCCCTCCTTGAGAAATTCCAAGTAATGGAAATTGTTCCAAGCCCGCGGCGTTCACTACTGATTCCAAGTCTCGGACCCAAGCATCAAATGAGAAGTCGGGAACGTTCCAGTCGGATAGGCCACATCCCCTCTCATCATACCTTATCAGCGTGCTATCGGTTGACATTGTTTCGAGCCAGTGGCGCCATACGGGGCTTTGCCAGTCGAACTCTAAATGGCTTAGATAGTTAGCCGCCTTAACGAGCGGTGGTCCTTTGCCGACAACCGCATAGGCGATGCGTACATTGTCAGGCGTTGTACAAAATCGGGTCACCTGTCTCATACTGCTTCAACTCGTGTAGGTCATGATGGACGGAGCCAAGGATCTATAGAAGATCTGACACGCTGGTCCTAGATATAAGTGGGTAACATTGGTTGGTAAGAGTTAGGCTGTCTGACCTCAAGCCCGTCCAAGGTACACACGTGAAACTCGTGCAGCAGTTTCCGACTAAAAACCGGAATGGGGCCCTCAAAAAAGGCTCCGATTGGAGCCGAAACGTTCCTCCTATGTGGTAAGGGGTCTCTCCTTGAGATGAGGCACTTCGAAGAATGGCGCAAGAGTTGCTTTCACAGCCCGTTGTGCCTCAACGCTGAGTTGTTCGAAGCCCTTTCCGCAGAACGGACAGCTTTCGAACTCACGACGGTTAGCCTGTTTGGCGAACCATTCTCCACAGTGCCAACATTTCACTACTGCTGTAACGCACATTTGTTACCTTTCACCTCCCGTTTACTGGTACCATTTCCATCGCTTCTCGACGAGGTAGAAGAGAACTGCTCCGATTATCATTACGGTCTCCTCACTTGCAATCAGTAACGGAGTCAAAACTTCCAGAGGAATGTTGAAGAGTACATGCAACATTCATGAAACACTGAGACCGATGATGGCGGCGTAAACCAGTCCAGCGACCAAATAGTTTCTCTTGAAGGCTCTTGCAACTCCGTAGGCGAGTAATCCGCCAACGATGTTCATCAGGGGCATGAAACCTAGCTCGTAGACTCCCGCAAAGGGCGAGCTCAGGTTGCCCAAGAAGCTTCCTAATGCAAACGCGAAAGCTTAGATCCATTTTTTGGCAATGGCAGGCTTCAGACCCTCAGCAATTCTGAACTGCGCTGCGGCGAAGCTCAAACCTGGCAAAACCCAGACGAGGACAGAGTATAGTGCAGCAAAGACTGCCATCTGGGAGAGAGCCCTGGCGTCGAAGTATTTTCTCAGAAAATAATGTTCTTCTCTACGCAGTGCTTCTGTTATCTTCCGTTCTACCTCCCTACTCCGGGATTTGTTCGAGGCGCAACGGGTGGGAGGCCCCACTCACGCGCCAATAATTTCCAATGGACAACAGGATTCTGTTTCAAGACTTGCGAAAAACCATGGACTGTTTACTCCGAGAAGCGCGGTCGCTCTATAGGCTTGATGGATAGAATGGCTGTCCCCAGATGCTAGTGAAGTTTTCTTCGGTTTAGGCCGACTTAAACTGAGAGCCTAGAGGATGAGAGGAACTTGGCCCTGGCAATCTGTATCCACTCTGGAAATTCCCGGACTCTCCGATCGTCTACCTGTCCGTTTACCTTTGTGATCAAGGTCTGGCCGATAACCTGTTTGAGGACCTTCGATGTTCCTCCGAACAACTTGTCCAGAACCTTCCCAAACGCCTCCGGATCGCTTGCTACGGTTTTGAGGTCGAAGTAAAGGTTGAGTGCCTTCAAGACCTGTCTGCCGAGAGTCTTGGACATGGCCTGTCCTACGCTTGCTTGAACAATCTGCTCAAAGCTATCCTGAGTCATTGGTCGGGATTCTCCGAGGGGTTGACAGGAAGGCCGGGCATGCTTGGAGCGGACGCCGGGGAAGCCCCTTGGGGTAGCGCTCCGAAGAACTTGAAGGACTTGGCACCCACGAACACCGCGAAGGCAGCCATGGAGATGAAGTGAAGGAAAAGCCCCACTGTTCCGTAACTAGAGGCCGAGATTAGGCCGAGGTTAGTGGCTGCACGGGGCATCTCAGCGGCAGCCCAGATGAGGATGAAGACGGACAGCTGCACCCGGTAGCTTCCGAGATTCTTGCCCTTCAAGGCCAGTCTTGCAAATACGATGCTCGCCAGCAGGATTACGATCAAGGTATAGGTTTGCGCAGCTAGGATCCCGAGATCCGTCACGGGATTCCCTTCTTGGAGAAATAGAGTCCGAAGGCAAGGAGAAACGTTACGGAGATTGGGTCAAGCACTCCCATAGCGAGGGTGGGTTGGTTGAGGTCAAATGCCAGATGATATGTGCCGTGGATTGTGGCAAAAAGGCCTAGCATCAGAGAAAGTATTCTGAGAGATTTCACGTTCAGCTTGAACGACAGGTATAGGGGCACGAGTCCGACAGCGAATAAGGCCCCGAAAGCTAAAAGGTTCAGCGTCGAGACTAGGTCCATTTTTCGGCCCTCAAGGGGGCAAATCTAGCTCAAAGATAGAATTGATGTTACTCATCATCGATCCTTTTAGTGACCTAGAGGGCGATTGACAAGC
>Ga0066658_10000473_pt1 | contig 14610 bp, 6 predicted proteins | sample GraSoiAngelo_107_FD_75174 | JGI IMG/M metagenome (GOLD analysis project Ga0066658, IMG submission 75174) | Grasslands soil microbial communities from the Angelo Coastal Reserve, California, USA - 14_0903_09_30cm | ecosystem: Environmental > Terrestrial > Soil > Grasslands | place: USA...
ACCCCGACGGAAACGTCTTCGCCCTATTCCAGTCCACCGGTGGAATGTAACAGCATAACCATACCCCCCTCCCTTTCTTTTCTTCTTCCTTGCATAGGAGAGAATGGGGATTCTATGTATTCCTCGAAAATTGATCCCATTTAATAGAGCCTCCCAAACATTTTTCACCCAACAAGTAGCTGTATGTGTGGAGTGTGCCAAGGCGCAAGCGACTGAGGTTGTCCAGATAGAGGATTCCAAAAGGGTCCGCATATTGCAGTTCATCAAGGCAAATCCGGGCACCCACCTTAGGAAGATCAAACGTGAACTCAATCTTGCGATGGGTGTCATACAGTATCACCTTTACAGACTAGAACGAGAACGTAGTATAGTATCTGCTCGTTATGGACTCTACAAACGCTACTATGCGGACCAGGGTCCAAGAATCGAGGAACGTGATATCGTGAACATCCTTTTCCAAGAGACCGAGAGAGACTTGATACTCTATCTCCTCGAGAGCCCACGAGCGAGCCAGAAAGAGCTCTCCCAATTCGCGAGAATCTCGCCGAGCTCAACCAATTGGCATATGAAGAGACTATCACAAGCTGGATTCGTAGAAGCTAGAAGAGAAGGCGGGTTCGTGTTCTACACGGTGAAAGGAGACCCGGGAATGATCCTCTCCCTCCTTAGGAGTTATCATCCAAGAATCTGGGACAAGTGGGCGGAGAGATTGGCTGACCTCATGACATAACCACCGGAGCACTTGTGATGAGAGAATAAGGATCCCGGGCAGATTGTGACCAATGATAGTTCCCCAGCTCCTAACCCTAGATACGACCGGGCTGTCCCCTGACCCTGCTGAGATACTCGAGTTGGGAAGAGGCGTCTTCGCTCTAGTTCTCTTCGCTATCTCCGTCTACGCATGGTCTAAGAGAAAACAGCCCGCGCTTTTGATCGTGGCAGCAGCCTTTCTGCCATTTTTCGCAAAAACCATTCTAGATGTGTTCTACCCAAAATCGGCGCTACTTGACCTCGCCCGCCCGCTCTTTGATTTCATCGCGTTGGCCCTCTTCTTCGTTGCGATCGTCATTAGGCCAAGGAAAGACCTTGGTAAAGGAACTGCCTGAGCTAGTTCGAATAGGTCTTTCCAAAAACCCGATATATATCGCATGAATAACCGGGCTTTTGACAACTGTACCACGACGCCTAATATCCGCCCTGGGGAAACATCTTAACACTAGCGGAGGGAAATTCTAGTGCCCTCAGTCGGACCCTTCGAACTGACAGAGGTAGAGTTCGTTGGGCTTGAATTCATGAGACAAGAGGACGAGAGACAACTCAGGAAGACGACCCTGCGCGCAAAATGGTCTGGTAGAGAACTCACCGTTAAGGCTGAATATCCAGCAACATTGATAACCAACGGCGAAGACGGGGTTGCTTCCCGAGCCTTGCCCTACTAACGAAGTCGTCATGGTCGTCGACTAAGCGATTACTCAGGCCGGAAAAGGAGTGTTCAGAGAATATGAAACCGTTGCTTACCAGCGAAGGTCCTCTGACGTTGGACCGGCCTCCTATGTTTCCCGATGGTGCGTCCGAGCAGGATATCGAGTCTAGTGCCTCTCTCTTCATTTTCAAACATGATAGGAATCTCGCCCTCAGGCTAATTTCGGTCATAGACGAACAACTGGAAGGACGAGAGAGGTTAGTCGATCTCGGAGTCGGATACGGCTTCATCGCCAAGTCACTAAAGGAAACATTAGGATTCCAAGAAGCGTTGGGTATCGATGAGGATGAGAACCGGCTAGAAGTTGCCAGAGGCAGAGGCATCAAAACATATCAAGTGGACCTAGAGAACGATCCGCTGCCATTTTCGGCCGAGACAGCTGACCTGGCCACTAGCTTCGGACTCCTGAACTACTTCAAGTCTTACGATAATTTGCTTAGCGAGACTAACAGGGTCCTGAAGCTTGGCGGAATCTTCGCTCTATCTGTGCCGAATCTAGGATGGTGGGTTAACAGAGTGAGTCTTGGGCTGGGGTACCAGCCCCCGAACATTAGCGTGTCTATGAAACACATGGTAGGAATGCCAAGTTTCTACCCTAGACAGAAGCCAACAAAATATATTCACTCGGTAACATTGAGGGCACTCAGGGAGCTTCTCGAGAAATACGGTTTCGAGACCGTTAGGGTCTTGGGAGGGAGAGAGCCTAGTTACGATGACATAAGGAATCGAATCGCAAGAGGATTTGTCAAGACAACAGACCGTATCCTCTCAAAGAGCGTTGGCTTATCCGTCCGACTCTTCATTGTCTCGAAGAAGGTCGGACCATACGGAACAGAACCGATCGAGCCTTGAACCATTCATCACAAGTTCCCTGAATCTATCCACTCTCAGGAGGCGTCAGCATGGGCGATGGGCAGTCAAGGTGAGGGAGATAGTTTGGCAAGCTGCTCGCTTACTAGCCACAATCGTTTAGCTGAGTCATCGTCGTAGGATTCCGGTGAAGATCTTGTCTCGCGCATCTTGGTGAAGTATTTGCCGGTCACGCCATCCAAATCAGGGGATGTGGCGACGTAAAGAATCCTCTTAGCAGACGATTCGGGACTTATGAAAAATATCCCGAGGAATCTGAAACCTAGCATGACAAGCCCGCCGTTGTTCTTTGCAAAGTTCGTCCGGACAACCCCGGGATGGGCACTGTTCACCGTAACTCCACTACCCTCGAGCCTCTTTGCCAGCTCATGAGTAAAGAGTATCATCGCCAGCTTTGACTGACCGTACGCTTGCCAACCTGAAAACCTCTTTTCACCTTGAAGATCATCGAAACGGATGTTCGCGCCTTTGTGGGCATCTGATGTCACGTTGACGATGCGGGAGGGAGCGCTTGCCTTTAGGATGTCTAGTAGAAGGCTTGTCAGGAGAAAGGGTCCAAGATGGTTGACTGCGAATGTTGATTCGAACCCATCCGAAGTGGTGGTCCGTTTGGTCAGATAGACTCCGGCGTTGTTGATTAGAACGTGTAGTTTCTCGTGCTTGGCCCTGAACTCGTCAGCCAACTGGTGGATCGAGTCTTGCGAGGACATGTCAGCCTGGATCAGTTCGACGTTCTTGTTTCCACTTTTCACGATAATGTCACTAACAGCCGTCTGCCCTTTCTCCCTGCTCCGAGTGGCTATGACAACGGTCGCCCTCATCTTTGCCAATCCGATGGCTGTTGCCTTGCCTATACCGGAATTCCCGCCTGTAACGAGGCATATCTTACCAGCCATATTGGCACTTGACATAGGCCCTACCTAACCACTCTTGCCACGCACAGCTACGAGATCTTGAAGATTTGAGGATTCTCTTCAACAATCGGATCGCTTGCTAACCAGCGCTCTCTGCTCCAAATTGAGCAGGGTGAGTTTTCTCTTATTACCCCATCGATAGCCATGCAGTCCTCCGTCTTTACCGATCACGCGATGGCAGGGAATCACTAGTGCGACTGGATTTGTAGCACATGCTCTCGCTACTGCACGCGAGGCCTGGGGAGCTCCGAGAGCATCTGCAATCCCGCTGTAGGTGGCGGTCTTACCGTAAGGAATGGACTGGATCTTCTTCCAGACCTTCCACTGGAACGTTGTGCCCGTAACGTCGAGGGGAAGTCTGAGAGAAGATTGGCCAGCGAAATATCTGACGAATGCATCCGCCCACTCCTTCATTCCGTCATCGTTGCGATGAAGATTTGCAGCGGGATAGTCCTCAGCAAGCACAGTCTCGACGGTCCGGTCAGAGTCCCCCATGCAGACGGCGCAGACTCCTCGCTCAGTGGCTCCTACAAGTAGACGCCCGACAGGCGAGTCAACGATCGTGTACCGAATCTGCAACCCTCTCCCGCCTTGGCGAATCGCTCCAGGGTTTGCGCCGAGCCCGCTTGAAATTTTCTCGTAAACTCGGCTCCTAGAAGAGAAACCTGCATTGTAGAGCGAGTTGTTTACCGTTTCCCCATCCCTCAGAAATCGTTTCATTTTTGCAAGCCGGCGAGACTCCACATATTGACGAGGCGAAACTCCTAGGACTTTCTTGAATGTCCGCTGGAGATGGAACGGGCTAAGGTCCGCGTGCGCAGCAAGGGTTGAGAGAGTTAGCCTCTTGCCAAGGTTCGCGTCAATGAAGGCGCATATTTCGTACACCCATGCCGATGCAGAGAATGACCGAGCGTCTCTGGGATTGCAACGGCGGCACGGTCGAAAACCTGACCGTTCTGCATCATCAGGCCCCGCGAAGAAAGCGACATTATCCCTGCTTGACCGCCGAGCTGGGCATGACGGTCGACAATAGATTCCGGTTGAGCGAACCGCAAATACGAATACTCCTTCAAAATGCGCGTCTCTGGACAATACTGCCTTCCATTTCGCTTCATCAGTAAGGACATTTCCCGCGCCTACATTTGCCACTTGCAATTCCGGACCACTATTGTCAAACGTTAGCATATGCATGTAACGGACGTGAGAAAATAAGTAGTTTGACTCCGTTTCTTGCTGTCAAAACATGTATACAAGAGCGAGAACGAATCTCCGAGGGAAAGAGCATCATCTTTTCAACGAACAATGCTTTGAACGTAGCAACGGGCGGTTGAAGCTAGTATCTCCCCAGCCCACTACCGTCACGGCTCCCTGGCTTCCTGGGCTAGCTGGAGTTATTTCCGAAACCGTCTCAACATGAGGGGGGTTGCAAGCACAACGGCTGTTCCTGCGATAAGGGCGATAACAAAGTATGGTATGGCGTTGTTTAGAGAACCTGACCTGTTTATCCCGGTCACGTGAATGGTCACCTGTGAGCTCGTCTTGCCTCCGTGGCCATCGTCGACTGTGAAGGTCACCTTGTAGTCCGCTGAAGCCTGAGAATCAGAAGGCGTCCAAGAAAAGATAGACGAAGTGCTTCCTGTGCGCGACTGCGCAACCGCGAACGAAGCTCCCGTAGGGAGGCCTGAGGCTGTGAGAGTAATGTTGTTCCAAGAGGGATCAGTCGCATTGACCGTGAAACGAATGATAGAGCCGGAATTGACTGACTGGGAGCCAGGGACCGAAAGGAGAGGTGGAGCGGTCACTGTCACTGCTTTGCACGGACCTATGCCCGGGCTGTTGTTAGAGTCTCCACTGTAGATTGCGTTCCACCCGAATTTTCCATCGCCTGCGAACGTCTGCGAAGGCGAGGAAGGTACAACATTGTTGCTCACGGTTACATTCGCCACGAGAGCCGGTGTCCCAGTGCAATCCGCGGAAGAGAACTGGTTGTACGCTAGTGTTCCTCCAGCTACGAATCCGCCAGTCAGGGTCGCGGAGCCCGACAGAGCGCTGCCCTTTGAGATCGCGCTGGCTGAAAGTGTCATAGAGAGCGTTGGGGTCGCTTTGCTGACCGGAATCGGTCCACACGAGCTGGTAGCATGAGCATTGTTCGGGTCACCGCTGTAAACGGCATTCCAACCGAAGGTCCCCGCCGAAGTGAATTGCCAAGACCTTGATTGCGGAATTGCTCGATTCGTAACTGTTACAGTCGAGATGGGAGTCGCGGTTCCCTGGCAGTCTCCGCTGGGGTAAAGATTGTAGGTAACGGTTCCCCCAGCATTGCTAGTAGTTTGTACAAGAGTGGCGGAGAAGATAATCGAGTTACCTACAGTAATCGATCGTGCTGGTAGCAGGGTAACCCCTGACGCCGCCTGGACAACGTTAACAGGTTCACAGGCGCTGGTAGCCTGGTTGTTGTTTAGATCTCCACTGTATGCCGCATTCCAGCTGTAGGGCCCAGCAAGGGTGAAGCTCTGAGATGCAGAGTTGGGAATAATTCCGCTAAGGACAACGACTGGAGACCCAACGACCGTTCCCGATCCACCGCATGTTGAGCCAGAGTAGAAACTGTAGGTGACAGTTCCACCCGCCCGGAAGCCTCCTGCCAGGGTCGCGGAGTCGTAGACAGGATCGCCGACACTGATCGTTAGGAATTGCAGACTGGTAGTGATTGCCGGACTCGTCTTAGTGACAACCAAACCGGCGCAATTACTGGTGGCTGGATTGTTGTTTTCATCCCCAGTGTACGCCACTCTCCATGAGAATGAGTCTACTGAGCCTGGGGTCGCGGGAGACGAAGATGGAATAATACTGTTGGTTACGGTAACGGTCGAGATAGGGGTTGGAATACCGGAACAAGCATTGCCTGTGTAGAGAGTGTAAGTGACCGTTCCCTTTGCCTGGAATGCACCGGTCATAGTGGCTGTGTCAGAAACTGATGATCCAACTGCTACCGTAGTCGGTGATAGATTTGATGTGATCGTCGGAGTGACCTTTAGAACGTTGAACGGTTCGCAAGAGCTTGTTGCGGCTTTGTTATTCTGGTCTCCACTGTAGGAGGCTTGGAAGCTGTAGCTTCCCGCTGGAGCTGGACTTGTTGCCGAGGAATCTGGAATTACACCGTTGCTAACTGAGACCGTGGAGAAGGCCGTTCCCGATCCGGCGCAGAGCAGATTGGGGAACTGAGTGTATGTTACAGTGCCTCCAGCGTTAAAGCCATTTGACAGGCTTGCCGAGTCATGGACAGTATTCCCTACAGGAACGTTGCTGTTAGATATTGTCGTTGTTATGCTGGGGTTAGCCTGGTTCACAGTGAGAGGCTCACAGGCGCTCGTAGCACCACCAACATTGTTTGGATCTCCGTTGTAGACGGCGTTCCAGCTGAAAGAGCCTGCTGTGATGAAGGTCTTGGACGCCGAACCCGGAACGATCCCGTTGACGACAGTAACAGTTGACACAACTGCCGATGTTCCGGTGCATGATGTCGTCTGGAACGAGTTGTAGGTGACAGTTCCTCCAGCCCCGGGTGTGACTCCGGTCAGGGTTGCGGAATCCGTCACGGATCCGCCGACGGTGATTATTGAGGGTGATAGGAATGTGGAGATTGTGGCTCCTGATGCGGGGTTGACGGTTAGTGGCTCGCAAGTGCTCGTAGCGGCATTATTGTTCGCATCGCCCGAATAGAGAGCGTTCCAACTATAGGGCCCTACGGAATCGAACTTTTGAGATACGGAGTTCGGTACTCCGGCATTTACCACGGTCACTGACGGTAAGATTGTCAACGCACCGCTGCATGTGGCTCCAGTGAACCAGTTGTACGTGACCGTTCCACCGGCATTGCTGGTAGCGCGTGTCAATGCTGCAGAATCGAAAACTGAGCCGCCAACTGTGATAGGATTCTGGGAGAGAGTTGTACTAATAGAAGAGCTGGCCTTGTTGACCGTGAAGGGTTCGCACGCGCTTGCGACAGGGTTATTGTTTTGATCTCCATTGTAGACTGCGTTCCAACTGTACGGTCCTGCGGAGCTCAATGTCTGAGGTGAAGAATCCGGCACCACCCCGTTTGTTATGGTCACTGTGGGACCGACGGTTATACCAGGAACAGCACAGTTCGAATTCTGGAAGTAACTGTAGGTTACTGTTCCTCCTAAGCTGTAACCACCTACAATGGTAGCAGAGTCATAGGCAGAGCCGCCAACTATTATCGAGTTAGCTGAAAGCGTGGTTGTAACAGTTGGGGTGATCTTGGTTACTGCGAAGAGTTCGCATGGGCTCAATGCAACATTGTTGTTCGTATCGCCGCTGTAGGAGGCTTGGAATGAGTAGGGTCCTGCTGGAGACGGGGTAATTGAACCGGAATCAGGTACAACCCCACCTGTCACAACTACTGGACTCCCAACTGGAGTACCGCTGCCCGAGCACGCATTATTGATGAACATACTGTAGGAGACGGTCCCTCCCGCGTTGTACGCTCCCGTCAGCATGGCCGAGTCGTGGAAAGCAGTGCCAATGGTTGCAGACGCTGCCGATACTGTTGTGGCCAGTGTTGGAGTTGCTTTGGCGACGGTGACTGGCTCGCAGAGACTTGTTGCAGGAGCATTGTTAGCATCCCCGCTGTAGACAGCATTCCAGCTGACCGGAGCCGTGCTGTTGAAAATGACAGGCCTAGAATTCGGAATAGCTGAATTAGTAACAGTCACTTTGGAGACTAGTGAGGGAGGTCCTGAACATATTCCGCTAGAGAAGAGATTGTACGTGACTGTTCCACCAGCAGTGCTAAAGGCACCTGTCAATACAGCGGAGTCGAATACTGACCCCCCCACGACTATCGTCGGTGAGGACAGAGAAGCACCAATCGCCACGCCTATCGGATTAACGGTAAGCGCTGTGCAAGTACTGTTGGCGATGTTATTGTTCGCATCACCACTGTATACCGCATTCCAGCTGTACGGTCCTGCGTTGTTGAAGGTCTGAGACGCAGAATTCGGAACGACACCATTCGATACGGTAACGGGAGAGCCGACGACAGTTGCAGATCCACTGCAAGTCGAACCGGAGAAGAAACTGTACGTGACCGTTCCACCTGCTTGAAAACTGTTTGTTAGAGTTGCAGAAGCAGAGACCGAGTTCCCAACTACCACGGTTGTTTGCGACAGGGTGGTGTTTATCGAAGGATTTGCCTTATTCACCGTTAGAGGCTCGCAAAGACTGGTCGACGCGTTGTTGTTGGCGTCCCCGCTGTACCCAAGGTTCCAGCTGTAGAGACCGGCGGTGTTGAAAGGTTGAGGAATAGAACTGGGTATGACGCCACTGCTCACGCTAACAACAGAAACTGGACTCTTAAGGCCGGTGCAGTCGGCGGCCGAAAACAGAAAGTATGTCGCAGAGCCGCCAGCCTGGAAACCCCCGGTCATAGTAGCGAAGTCGGACACTGATCCGCCAACGGTTACAGGATTCACGGAGAGATTCGTGCTAACGGTCGGACTTGCCTTGCTTACGGTGAGCGGCTCGCATGGACTAGTCGCAGGATTATTGTTGGAGTCCCCAAAGTAGCGCGCGTTCCAGCTGAATAAGCCCGCAGAGGAAAACCCCTGAAGGGACGAACTAGGCACAACTCCAAGGTTGACGGTGACCGTGGAAACCGTGGTAGCAGAACCGGTACAGTCGGCCGTTGTAAACCAGGAGTAAGTCACAGAACCTCCTGCTTGAAACGCTCCCGTCATCATGGCCGAATCATAGACTGAACCGCCAACTGTTATTGGATTCGCGGAGAGAGTTGTAGTGATGGAAGGACTGGCCTTGTTTACGGTAAGGGGTTCGCAGAGGCTGGTAACTGGATTATTGTTTGCATCGCCGCTATAGACAGCGCTCCAACCGTACGCAGCTGCACCGTTGAAGGTTTGAGGTGCCGACCCGGGTACGACACCATTCGTCACAGCGACTGGGGACCCGACGGTAGTCGAGGATCCTGTGCAAGAGCTTCCAACGAAGAATACATAGGTTACAGTTCCGCCTGGCTGGTAACCGCCAGTCACAGTCGCTGAGTCGGAAACCGAGGATCCAACGGGTATTGTTGTCAGCGATAAACTTGTCGTGATTCCAGGACTAGTCTTCAAGACATTGAACGGTTCGCAGGCGCCTGTTACAGGCTTGTTGTTCGCATCGCCGCTGTACGTTGCCAGGAAGCTGTAGGCCCCTGCGGGCGTTGGGCTTGTTGCTGAGGAATCTGGAACGACACCGTTGACAACGGTGACTGTTGAGATGACGACTCCGGAGGCAGTACATCCTGCATCAGAGAACAGCGTATACGTCACAGTGCCGCCCGCGCTAAACCCATTCGGTAGAGTCGCGGAATCATGGACAGGTGTTCCAACTGGAATATTATTGCCCGAAACCGTGGTTGTTATGCTTGGAGCAGCCTGGATCACGGAGAGAGGTTCGCAGCTACTCGGAGTACCATTGTTGTTGGCATCTCCCGAATATACGGCGTTCCAGCTGTAGGGGCCTACAGAATTGAAAGTTCGAGGTGTAGAACTCGGTATCCCTCCATTAGCAACATTCACGGTCGATACCACATTGGCTGTGCCACCGCAAGTTCCGCCACTGAACCAGTTGTACGTAACAGTCCCTCCGGACTGGAAGCCACCAGTCATAGCGGCAGAATCGGATACTGAGCCACCAACTGTTATTGGATTCGCGGAGAGAGTAGTACTGATCGTAGGGCTAGCCTTGCTAACTGTAAGTGGTTCGCAGGGACTGGTAATGGCGTTGTTGTTTGCATCGCCATTATACGCGGCGTTCCAGCTGTATGCGCCGGCGTTACTGAATCCCTGGGGCGTAGAGCTGGGTACAACTCCATTCGTCACAGTGACCGGTGACCCAACAGTAGTCGCGGTCCCTGTGCATAGACCTCCGCTGAAAAACACATAGGTTACAGTCCCACCAGGCTGGTAACCACCAGTCATAGTGGCCAAGTCAAAAACTGAAGATCCAACCGGAATGGTAGTCAGTGATAGGCTTGTGGTAATCGTGGGGCTGGATTTGTTAACGGTTAGAGAGGCGCAGGAACTAGTTATCGGATTGTTGTTAACGTCTCCAGAATAGGACGCTTCGAGCCCATAGGTTCCGGAAGGAACTGGAGTGATTTGGGATGAACTTGGGATCACATTATTTGTCACAGTTACGGTGGATACGATAGTGCTGCTGCCTGAACAGGCACCTGTTGAGAACTCAAGGTAGCTTACCGAGCCACCTGCCTGGAAGCTACCTGTCAAGGTGGCTGACTCAGTGATAGACTGACCGACAGTGATCGGGTTAGCTGATAGAGAGGTCGCAATCGTTGGACTTGTCTTGTTCACTGCGAGGGGTTCGCAAGCGCTAGAGGCTCCGGAATTGTTAGCGTCCCCACTATAAACAGCGTTCCAGCTGGCTGAGGTGGTGCTGTTGAAAGTGACCGAACGAGAATTGGGCGCCACTGCGTTCGCTACAGCAAGTGTGGATACTACTGAAGAGGATCCGGAACATGTTCCGCTAGTGAAGAGGTTGTAAGTTATGGTGCCACCCGCGGTGCTGGTTGCGCCGGTTATGGTGGCGGAGTCGAACACTGAGCTTCCAACCGTTATGGTTGTCGAGGACAGGTTCGTAGCGATGCTGACTCCTTTCGGGTTAACGGTTAGAGGCTCACAGGCGCTGGTGGCAACGTTGTTGTTCGTGTCACCGCTGTATGCTGCATTCCAGCTGTAGGGTCCCGCGGTGTTGAACGTCTGTGATAGAGAGTTCGGGACGATTCCATTTGATACGGCAACAGGAGATCCGACAATGGTTGCAGTTCCACCGCATGTAGGACCGGAGAAGATACTGTATGTGACGGTTCCTCCTGCCTGGAAACTGTTAGTTAGAGTTGCAGAATCGGTAACGGAACTACCTACTGCGATCGTGTTCTGACTTAGAAGAGTGGCAATTGCAGGATTGGCTTTGCTGACTGTAAGAGGTTCGCAGGGACTAGTGGCCAGATTGTTGTTTGCGTCGCCACTATAGGCGGCGTTCCAGCTGTAGGGACCGGCTGTGTTGAAAGCTTGAGAACTAGAGCTGGGAACAACGCCTCCCGTGACGGTGACTGGTGAGCCCACTGAAGTGCCGGTTCCTGAGCATGAGTTTCCCGTGAAGAAACTGTAGGTAACGGTGCCACTTGCCTGGAACCCGTTGATCATGCTCGCCGAGTCAGACACTGAACCTCCGACAGCGGGGCTAGTTGAAGATAGAATCGTCGTGATTGACGGGTTTGCCTTTCCTACGACCAGAGATTTGCATGGGCTAGTATTGGGATTATTGTTGGCGTCGCCATTGTAGGCTGCTTGCCAATTGAAGGTCCCAGTGGAGTTGAAGACGACTGAAAATGGACCGGCAGTTCCCGATGCCAATGTAAGTGTCTTACTTGCTAAAAGTGTACCTGAGCAGCTATTTCCTGCGAATACGCTGAAGGTGACGGTTCCAACAGGACTGAAGCCTCCAGACACTGTCGCGTTGGCGTTAACCGAATTTCCGACAACGATTGTTGTGGCTGAGACAGATTCGGCAACGGTGGGGGCGGCCTTTCCGACGGTCAGGGTCTCAGTTAGACAAGCACTTGTAGTCACATTATTGCTTGCGTCTCCGTTGTAGACAGCTTGCCAGTTGAAAGTCCCTGTGCTGTTGAAGATTACACTCACAGGGCCCGCGGACCCCGAGGCTAATGGAACTATCTTCGTTGCCACGGCTGTGCCTGAGCAGGCGGTGCCTGAATAGATACTGAAGGTGACTGTGCCTGTTGGGGTGGTCCCACCTGTTACCGTTGCCGTGTCAGCTACCGAGTTCCCAACGATTATTGAACTAGCGGACAACGCAGTGCTGATCGATGGCGTCGCCTTTCCCACGGAGAGGGTTTCTGAACCGCAGGGGCTCGTCGAAGCACCATTGTTGGCATCTCCATTGTAGGCAACCTGCCATTGGTAGGTGTTGGTAGTATTGAACTGCACATTCCTCGAGGTGGGAATCGCTCCATTAGCCGAGTTCACGTTCACCGTCTGAGTGAAAACGAGTGTCCCAGTGCAGGCATTCCCCACAAACACACTGTAAGTGGCCGTGCCACCAGTGCTGGAGCCGCCAAAGAATCCTGTCAGAGTAGCCGAATCATTAGCCACTTGTCCTGGAAAGATTGATACGGACGAAAGCTTAGTCGTGACAGATGTCGCTGTCGGTTTGACAGTCAGAAGCTCTAAGCCGCAAGAGCTAGGTGGCGACGGAAAATTGTTCGCATCACCGCTGTAAGTAGCCTGCCACTGGAAAGATCCTGTTGCGTTGAATTGCACAAGCCTCGAGCTGGGCACTACTCCATTCGTCACCACGACGATCTGACTAAAGATCGGGCTACCAGTGCACGCATTACCGGCGAATACCTGGTAGGTCACGCTGCCCCCAGCATTTGTGGTCGCCCCTGTAAGAGTTAATGAATCGCTTACTGATCCACCGGCCGGAATGGTCGATGCAGAAAGGGTAGTCGTGATTGTTGGATTGGCTTTAGTCACGGTCAAGGTGATGATTGTCGAATGGAATAGTAACCCGCTCGTTGCAGTCACGTTGATCCGGTAAGTGCCAGAAACCATTCCGGCATTAACTGTCAGAATCGTCGAGTTCGTTCCATCGCTTGTCGACGTTGCCTTCAGCTTGAGACTCGTCTGGCCAAGCGACGCAGTTGGACCAGAGGGAGTTACAGATCCCGCTAGATTAACGATCCCTGAATACTTGCCAGAGCCTATCAGCGTGATGATAATCGAGCTATCAATGGATCCGGGACTTAACGTCAACGCTGTCTTTGTGGAGCTCATAGTGAAGTCTCCTAAGACCCTGACTCTGACCACCACCGCGTGAGACGTTGGTCCATTTGTTGCATCAACTGTTACGGTATAGTTGCCAGGTGCTGATCCAGTCACGGAGAGGGTCGCAGATCCTGAACCCTTTGACGGAATGGGAACGCTCATCGGGCTCAGGGAGAACGTGAGTCCCGGAGGGGAACTTGTGGGCGAGAGGGCTACGGTTCCAGCAAAATTGTTCAAGCTCGCCAGATTGATAGATGATGTGCCTGACGCGTTGAAGTTGAGTGTAAGAGAAGTCGGGGAAGCAGAGATGCTGAAGTCTTGCACACTGACTGTAACATGTGTTGAAAATGAAATCGTGCCAGATGTACCTGTCACCGTGAGGGTTACGTTTCCTCCGGGGGACGTCCCAGTGACCTGAAGTGCGGCTGTAGCGGTTGGGTTGAGCGTGGTGAGGTCAACGCTGGTCGGAGTTATCGTAGAACTAGTACACGCGCAACCTGCTTGGCTCAAGCTCAGGCTCACTGTGCCTGTGAAGCCAGCTTGACTGGTGACGGTTATGGTTGATGAGCTAGATCCTCCTACTTGAACTAAGAGGGACGTGGGGTTGGAAGACATGGTAAACGCCTGTCCTATTGTGAAGCTGTCGCTAAACGATCCTGAAAACGAGCTTTTCGCATCTATCCTATCAGCGCTCACGGTGTATTGCATGAAACCGTGTCCGTTGCCCGGAGTGTTTTGCCCCATTAGCTTTGCAAAATAGGGAGCTTCTGCCGCACACGGGCTACAGCCGTTTGTGGATGGATCATTCACCGTGTTAAAGGGAGCCCCAAAGGTTCCTTGAATGACAACGACAGTGCCAGCTCCGGGACTATAGACTCCAGAAGAGCCATCGTTCACGACACAATTCGAATTGTACGTTGGATAGCTAGCAGTGGTTGTAATACTAGGACACGTGCTAGTGTTGAGCGCTAGTTGCTTGCTCCTCTGGTATGAATGGTCATGACCCTCCAGAACGAGGTCCACTTTTTTCGAAATCATCAAGTTCAACAAGTCAGGACCGATGTTGCAGTTTTGATCGCCCGCACTGATACAGACCTTGTGCATGCCCACAACGACCCATTTGATGGAACTTGATGTCCGAGCATTGTCGATGGTGCTCGAAACCCAGTTGTAGTGAGCATCGAACTTGTTGTAAGCCCAGCATCCATGCGGATCATCGCAAGGGTTGCCAAAAGCAGAATTGGATTTGGAAGCTGCACTGCAGACTGCGGTAACATTGTAGACGACAGGGGTGATCATTATGAAACGGGCATTGGGATTGACGGCTGGATAATCGAAGTAGTACTCTTTCCCATAGCAATAGAGAGTGACAGGTCCGCAGTTAAGAACTGAGGTGGTTAGAGTGTAGGGGCATCCAGTAAGAGATCTCTCATAGCTTCTGGTAGCTGCA